>Ga0074195_1002037_pt1 | contig 24674 bp, 25 predicted proteins | sample EPASupsiteHSE623_FD_64525 | JGI IMG/M metagenome (GOLD analysis project Ga0074195, IMG submission 64525) | Bioremediated contaminated groundwater from EPA Superfund site, New Mexico - Sample HSE6-23 | ecosystem: Environmental > Aquatic > Deep subsurface > Groundwater > Contaminated ... | reverse complement strand
GCTTCAATCATTAAATAAAAAGAAATAGCTACCAGGACCAGCGCATTGATGAATGCAGCCAGAATTTCAGCCCGTTTATATCCAAAAGTGCTTTGTGCAGTTCTTTCTTTCTGACTGATCACACTGGCCAGGTAAGCCAGGAATACGGCGACACCATCGCTCAGATTATGAACGGCATCAGATATCAAAGCCAGGCTGCCTGAGATCAGCCCCCCTGCAATCTGAGCTGCAGTGATAATCACATTCAACACAATGGTAATTCCAAGGCTCCTGTGTGTATGTGAATGATGATCCTCTTGTGACATAATTTTTAGTGTTAAATCATTTTATCCAAATGCTGCAAACCAACCAAAAAAGCAAAAGTTCGTGGCGAAGCTGATTCAAAATGACTATCTTTATTATATGAAAATGCACCTAAATATGGGCAATATTCAGTAAAAAGAAGCTTTCATCGCTAAATAACAAATAAAATGGCAAACATAACCCAATCGGCCAGAGAAAAAGAATTTTTCTATAAAATAAAGCAAGTGGCTGCAGGCTTAAGATTTTTCCAAGTTTATTCTTTCCAAAATCTCCACATATGCAACATTTTCTGTTTCCGTTTCGTCATTAGACCGGATATCAGTTAATAATCAAATTGAACGCACTGTATAAAAATATTCATCAGGACCTGATCGACCTCTGCAGGCAAGGAGACCGCGAAGCCCAGTCTGGGTTGTATAAACTCTATTATAAATCGATGTATAATACGGGTTTGCGGATCGTTGGAAATGAAAATGACGCGGAAGACATTATGCAGGAATCGTTTTTAAGTGCGTTCAGCAGGATAAACAGCTATGAAGGGAAAGTCAGTTTCGGGGCTTGGCTGAAAAAGATCGTAATCAACCGGTCGCTCGATTATCTGAGAAAAAGAAAGATCACTTTTGAAGAGATCAATGAAAAACTGGCTGATGAGGAAGCCGATCCCTTTGAAGAAGTCCATGAAACGGATATCCGAAAAGTCAGGGAGGCCATTATGAAACTGCCTGAAGGCTACAGGATCGTGTTCAGCCTTTACTACCTCGAAGGATATGATCATGATGAAATTGCAACCATTCTGAAGATCAGCTCCGGCTCTTCCCGTTCCCAGCTTCTCCGGGCCAAAAAGAAGCTTAAAAGCTATTTGACGAACGACAAAGTTTTTTCGATGAATTAAAATTTAAACGATGACAGATCTGTTAAAAAATAGGATCCAAAAGAATAAAGATGCTTTCGATGTGGAACCACCTGAAGGACATTTTGAACGTTTTCGTCTGAAATTGGAAACCACACCGGTGAAGAAGAAATGGCTTACCGGGCGATCCTGGCTGGAAATTGCCGCTGTGGTTTTAATTATCCTTCTTGCCGGAAATCAGGCAAGGATCTATTTCAGCTCCAACAGTAAACAAGAGGCCAGGCCGCTCACCTTATCTTCAGTCTCTCCCGAATACGGTGAGGTGGAATACTATTACACCTCTGCCATTGACGAAGGAATGTCGCATTGGAAAAAACTTCAGGAACAGGGAATGATCTCGCCTGAAGAACAAAAAATAATGAAACTTGAGATGAAAGAATTTGATGAAACATATGTCAGGCTGCAAAAAGATCTGGAAGCCAATCCTGAAGACGAACGGGTAATTCATGCAATGCTTGAAGTTTACCAATCCAAACTAAATATCATCACCTTAATAATAAATAAGTTAGAAGCAATTAAACAACAAAAAAAGACTCGCCATGAAACGAAAATTTAAGTTATTATTCATTTTACTTCTTGCCTTGCCGGTCATGCTTCATGCCGAAGCGTATGACAAAAAAGTTCACCGGGATTTCCCAAAGTCACAGATTACCGCATTGAGTATTATTAATAAATTCGGGTCCATTGAAATTCGTGATTCCGGTGGCGATCTGGTTACTGTCGACGCCAGCGTAACGGTAAAAGATGTGAGCGAAAGCAAAGCCAGGCAGGTGCTCGACTTGATCACGATCGACATTCACACAAACGGCCGTTTGCTTGAAGTGGAAACAGTCATTAATGACAATTTCAGGACCAAAGGGAATTTCACAATCAATTACAAGATCAACATTCCGAAAGACAGGGACTTGACTGTCAATAACAAGTACGGGAATCTTGTGTTAACCGATCTGGAAGGGCAGGGTCATTTTACGATCGCCTATGGAAATATGACTGCAGGCAACATGAATAACAAAGGTAATTCACCGGTCTGGCTCGATCTTTCCTATGGTAAGGCAGATCTTGGATCAATCAGTTCTCTAAAAGGATTGATCAAATACAGTAAAGTCTTTATAGGAACTGCCGGAACGATGGAACTTGAGACTAAGTATTCCGGTCTGGATGTTAAAAAAATGACCGACCTTCAGCTTGATTCAAAATATGACGGTATCAGGATCGGCGAAATTTCACGTATTTCGGCAAATTCAAAATATACCAATTATAACATTGAAAAGCTGAATCATCATATTGTTCTGGATACGGAATATGGCTCGGTCCGTATTGATGAGGTTGGCCCGGATTTCAATGCGATTAACATCACAAACAGTTACGGAGGCATCACAATCGGTTTGAACGGACTGGACTACCGGCTCGATGCAGAGTGTGAATATTGTGACGTGAAGTATCCGGGTGAGCAGTTTAAAGGGAACCGGATTAAAGAGAACCAGCATTTCAGGGTAGATGGAACCATTGGAACCGCCGGATCGGGAAAAAATGTGGTGATCCGGAGCCGGTACGGAGGAATTAACCTGGTAAAATGATAATCAACCTGCATACTCATTTTAAACTTTCCGGGGAGCAAAAGGGATTGGTCAATCATCCGGTTCAGATGGAATTCCATCCTGAACCGGATCAGTGCTATTCGGCCGGTCTGCATCCCTGGTATCTCGATGAGTCAATGAATGAAGAATGGCTTTCTCATCTTGAGCAGGTTGCAGCGCATCCGCAAGTACTTGCTGTAGGCGAATGTGGCCTTGACCGTTCCATTGAAATCCCTCCGGAGCAGCAAAAACCGCTGTTTCTCAAACAGGTTGAAATTGCCGAACACAATCACAAACCACTCATTCTCCATGCTGTGCGGACTTACTCCGATTTACTTCAGATCAAAAAAGCAAGACCAGGGACAGTCAGGTGGATCCTCCATGGTTACACGGGGAACCCTGAAACCACGAAACAGTTGATCGATCAGGATTTTTATTTTTCTTTTGGAGCTGCGCTTTTAAGGGATCAGGAAAAACTGAACCGATCGCTTCGCAAAATTCCGATTAATCACCTGTTTTTTGAAACCGACGAAAATATGGTTCCTATTGAAAGTATTTATATTTTTGCTTCTTCAGTTATAGGGTTATCCTTAGCTGAACTAGAGGAGACTATAAACAGGAATTTTCGAATGATTTTTGGGAAATGGGAAACTGGCAGGAACGAACAGCTTTAATGCTGGGCGAAGAATGTTTGAAAAAGCTGAAAGAAGCACATGTTTTGGTGGTCGGTCTGGGAGGCGTCGGCGCCTATGCTGCAGAACAACTTTGCCGGGCAGGTATTGGCAAAATGACTATTGCGGACGGTGACGTGGTTGAAGAAACCAACCGGAACCGCCAGCTTCCGGCTTTAATAAGTACTAAAGGCAAATCCAAAGCTGTAATTATTGGCGAGCGTTTCATGGATATTAATCCGGATCTCAATTTAAAGGTGATTGATGAATACCTGAAAGATGAACGAATGACAGAAGTGCTTGATCAGGATACTTACGACTACGTAGTGGATGCCATTGATACCCTCTCGCCGAAAGTCTTTCTCATTTATCATAGTGTTCAACGCCGGATCCCGGTGATCAGCTCGATGGGTGCAGGCGGAAAAATGGATCCCGCCTTGATCAGGGTCAGCGATCTGTCTGAATCTTACAACTGCAAGCTGGCACGGATGCTTCGCAAGAGGCTTGGAAAAAGGGGCCTCCATAAAGGCATAACCGTTGTCTTCTCGCCCGAGGAAGTGAATAAGGAACGGGTACGGCCCGAAGAAAGTAGGAATAAGAGATCGACTGTAGGCACAATTTCATACATGCCTCCCCTTTTTGGTTGTTATTGCGCCTCTGTTGTGATCAGAAATCTGATCAAAAAAGAATAATACTGGCATAAGTTTTGTTATTTTTTACCCACAAAAGCAACGACTATGAACTTCAGGATCATCGTTTTCGCGTTAGCTGTTTTGACTTCTTTTGTTATCCAGTCCTGTTATACTCCGGCTAATATTGTGAAGCTTAAACCAAATAAAGAAGCTGACAAGTGGTTCTATGGTCAGGCCCTGGTTCATGATTCGATTTATGGCGTCGATTACGAGATTGGCTTTGACAAATTTAACAACGATCAGTATTTCTTTGACTTCCATATATCGAACAAGTCGAATATGCCAATCCTGATCGATCCGCTCCAGTTTTATTATATCCCCTACAATGCGCAGATGGAACCGATAATCCCTGAAAAGGTAACAGCAAAAGATCCTGAAGAAGAAATTTTTCAGATCGAGAAACATCTTTCAAGGGACGAGGCCCGAAGAAGGAACCAGCTGGGCATTTCGCTCGCGGCTATCGGAGCAGATATAGCCACCACCATTATCGTCGCCTCGGACGACAACTACAATAATGATTATATCCAAAGGGCAGTTGCCGACGGCGTTCACGCCGGTGTAGCCGCTTCGGGTATGGCCAACGAAGAAGAGACAATCGATCTCAATGGATTGCGTGAAGCCTGGGAATCTGCAGCAATCAGAAAAACAACCCTCGACAGCAACTATTCCATGCACGGTAAAGTGGTTTTTCCTGCATCGCCCGATGCCTCCTACATCGAAATTAATGTTCCGGTCGATGACCAATGGCTCCGGTTCTCCTTTACCCAGACTATGCTGCCGCCAACTGAATGAAGGTAATGGACCCAAAAACTTTTCTCATCCGCTTTTGTTTATACTTAAACATTTTCTATTTTTGTAAAATTAATTTTTAGTGGCCATTCAATGAATAACAGCAATACATATTCCTTTCACACCGCTGCCGGCAACGGGAGCCATGCTGTTCACATGCCATCCATGTCTATGTCCATGCGATAGCCTTCTTTTGGTATTCAGACGAATGCTGACTGAAGGCGTACAAAAATCCGGAATTAGTTTTCTTTGTTTTTTATCATTTCATTTTATTGATTATGCCAGATTGTATTTTAAGATTTGGCGGGAACAACTTAAGAAAAGTCCAGGTCATTTTTACCCTGGCTGAATTGCTTAAAAAATCTCAAAAGAAGCATATTATAGTCGTTTCTGCCACAAAGGAAATTCAGGATATTCTCATCAGCGGGATCAGGACCATGTGTTCGGCTAGTTGCGAGCCGGGTATTGTCTTTTCCGGCCTACGGCAGGAAATTGAAAAGATCGGGGAATTATTTGCATTGAATGATCACAGGACAGTTGATCCGTTAGTGGAAAAGCTCGAAGTATTATTAAAAGGAATTCATTTCACAGGCGATTTTTCCCTGGCTTTGCAGGATCAGGTCATTTCTTACGGAGAAAAAATTACCTCCGCCCTGCTGTTTGAAATTTTAAGAAAAAATGTCATTCAGGCAAAGATCTGTCTTCCCGAAGAAATCGGATTAACAGTCAGTGAAGAATACGGGAATGCAAGCATATTGATGGATGAGTCGGGAAAGCTCATCCATGATGATCTGTTTGGACAAATCAATATTGTACCCGGTTCCTACGGGATAACCCAGCATGGAAAGATTGCCCGTTTGGGCCAGCGCGCAGCCGATTACACAGCTGCAGCCCTGACCTCAATATTCAATGCGGAAAGGCTGGAACTCTGGCAGATCGGGAAGCCATTTAAAACGGCTGACGACCAGTACGTCTCCGATACAACATACATCGACAGTCTGACCTATGCTGAGGTTTCGGAGCTTTCTTATTTTAACAATTCCAGGATTCATCCAAGGATAGTGGAACCCTTGATCAACAAGCATATCCCCATATTGGTCTATGACCTGAAAGATGGGGAAAAGGTCCTTCGTACCACAATCAACTCACGGAACGTGATCACTCCGCAGGTGGTTAAAAGCGTTGCTCACAGCGACGATATTGCCATTCTGAAACTGAACGGACCCGGAGTCGGATTCAAGCCGGGTATCCTGGCGAAAGTAACCACCGCGTTCAGTGATCAGCATATTAACATCCGTTCGGTGATCACTGCCCAGACCAGCATCAACATTATCGTGGATAAGCAGTCTATTCAGCAGGTCAGGCAAATTTGCAGGGAGTTAAAGCTGACCTCTGTCAATCAGATCGATATCGCCGAAAATGTATCGCTTATCGCGGTTGTGGGACACGGGATGCAGTCGCATCATGGAATCTCGGCCCAGCTTTTTGCCGCTGTCGCGAAAAATAAGATCAACGTGGTCATCAGCGGTTCCGGGGCATCCGACCTTGTAAGTTATTTAGTGGTTGATGAAAAAGATAAAGCAAAAGCAATCCAGGAAATTCATAAAACATTTTTTAATTCAAACATGAAAGAAAATGACGAACAGAAAATTGAAATTTGAGACCCTTCAGCTGCACGCAGGACAAGTGCCTGATCCAACAACAGGATCGCGGGCCGTTCCGATCTACCAGACAACCTCGTACGTGTTTAATGATGCTGATCATGCAGCTAACCTTTTTGCCTTGAAAGAATTTGGAAATATCTATACCAGGATCATGAATCCCACCTCCGATGTTTTTGAAAAACGGGTGGCAGCCCTTGAAGGCGGTATTGGTGCACTGGCAGTCGCGTCCGGCCATGCGGCTCAGTTCCTGGTTGTTAATACACTGATGAATATGGGGGATAATCTGGTAAGTTCTCCTTTTCTCTACGGTGGAACCTACAATCAGTTTACGGTCTCCTTTAAACAGCAGGGAATTGAGGCCCGTTTAACAAAAGATCTCAGTCCCGAATCGTTCGAAAAACTAATCGATGAAAGAACGAAGCTTCTTTACCTCGAAACGATTGGTAATCCGGGATACGTGATCCCTGATTTTGATGCCATTGCCGAAGTCGCCCGCAGGCACGACATTCCGTTGGTTGTCGATAATACGTTTGCAGGCGGAGGTTTTCTGTTTCGTCCGCTTGAGCACGGGGCCAGTATTGTCGTTAACTCGGCTACCAAATGGATTGGAGGACATGGATCGAGCCTGGGCGGAGTAATCATTGACGGCGGAAACTTTAACTGGGGTAACGGAAAATTCCCGGGCTTTACCGAACCATCGGAAGGTTATCATGGACTTGTTTACTGGGATATCTTCAACCCGGATGGTCCGTTCGGAAATATTGCCTTTATCACAAAGGCCCGCGTTGAAGGTTTGAGAGATTTTGGCCCGGCTATCAGTCCATTCAACTCGTTTCTCCTGCTCCAGGGACTGGAAACATTATCTTTACGCATGGAACGGCATGTTCAGAATGCCCTGCAACTGGCGGAATGGCTGGAGAGACATCACAAAGTGGACAGTGTGAATTACCCTGGACTAAAAAGCAGCGAGTCGTATGGGCTTGCAAAAAAATATTTTCCAAAAGGGCCCGGAAGCATGTTGTCATTTACAGTGAAAGGAGGCACTGATGCAGCCAATCAGGTTGTGAATAACCTGGAATTGGCAAGTCACGTAGCCAATGTTGGCGATGTCAAAACACTGATCATCCAGCCGGCAGCGACCACCCATCAGCAGCTTTCCGAAGAAGCGCAGGCCGCGGCAGGTGTTTATCCCGGAGCATTAAGGGTTTCCGTTGGACTGGAACATATTGACGATATTATTGCTGATTTTGAACAAGCTTTTGATAAAATTAAATAATTCTCTCTCCCGGATACTTCAGGGTGTCCGGGAAATTTTAAACCATTCAAGTTATGCCACTAAATATTCCCGATAAACTGCCGGCTATTGAGATTCTTCAGTCTGAAAATATTTTCGTGATCGATGAAACCCGGGCCGCGCATCAGGATATCCGACCCCTTCGCATCGTGATTCTGAATCTGATGCCTGTGAAGATCACTACCGAGACCGATTTACTGAGGCTTTTATCGAATACACCCCTGCAAATCGAAATTGATTTCTTAAAGATCAGAGACCATGAACACAGGCACACTCCGGCAGTACATATGAAAACCTTTTACAAAACCTTCGATCAGATCAAAAACAGAAAATATGACGGGATGATCATCACGGGAGCTCCTGTTGAGCACCTGCCGTTCGAAGAAGTTACTTATTGGGAGGAAATGAAGGAAATCATGGACTGGTCGGTCACGCACTCCACATCTACTCTTTTCATATGCTGGGCTTCACAGGCAGGGCTTTATCATTTTTACGGCATTCCCAAATATCCTTTGGGAAAAAAGATATCAGGTATTTTCAAACACCGGGTTTCTGACAATAAAATGCCTATTTTCAGAGGATTCGATGATGAATATGATGTGCCCCATTCCAGGTATACGGAGATAAAGGCTGAAGATATTGCCAGGATTCCTGAGCTTGAAATCATTTCTGCTTCACAGGAATCGGGTGTCAATATGGTTGTGGCTAAAAACGGCAGGCAATTCTTTATTACCGGGCATCACGAATACTCCCGTGAAACACTTGATACCGAATATAAAAGGGACCTGGCAAAAAAACTACCGGTGGATATCCCGCTTAATTACTATCCGGAAAATGATCCTAAAAACCCACCGCTCATGAAATGGCGATCAGCAGCCAATCTTTTGTTTGCCAACTGGTTAAACTATTATGTCTATCAGGAAACACCCTATAACCCGGACGAAATTTCTTAAAAACCCATTCCCGCGAAAGTGAAACGTTAGAGGGTTAATGGCTGATGTTTTTTTCAATGACCTGGGCCAAATCAACGGGTTTAAATGGTTTTCCGAGATAATCATTCATCCCCTGTTTGTAAAAGTTACGGATATCTTCTTCGTAGATGGTAGCGGTCATGGCAATAATGGGCACCGGGTGATCCGTTTTTCTGTCCTTTTCAATTTTGCGGATCTCACGGGTAGCCTCCAACCCGTCCATTTCCGGCATATGGACGTCCATCAGGATCAGATCGAACGTCTGCCGCAAAAACATTTCAACCGCCTCGTACCCGTTTCCCGCTACCTGTACCTGATGTCCAAGTTTATTTATATTGATGGTTGATACTTTCTGATTGATCGTATTATCTTCGGCAAGGAGTATATTTAATTGCCTTACCTTATATTCGTTCTTTATTTCTTCTTTCACGGTTGTTTCTGAAATGGTTTTATCCAATGATACTGTAAACCAAAAAGTGGAACCACGGCCTTCTTCACTTTCAACGCCAATATCGCCATCCATCATTTGCACCAATCGTTTTGATATAGCAAGGCCAAGACCTGAACCGCCAAAATTGCGGGTAGTGGAAGTATCGGCCTGAGAAAATGATTTGAATAATTTCTGCTGGTTCCCTGGAGAGATCCCGATCCCCGTATCCTGAACTTCAAACCGGATTGCATCTTCATGTCCTGGTTCCCTTAAGAGAGACACGCTGACCCTGACAAATCCTTTCTTGGTAAATTTAATGGCATTGTTGATCAGGTTGATCAGAATCTGTTTTAAACGGAATGGATCACCCATTACTGTTTCAGGGACTTCACTGTTAATTTCAACAGAAAAACCGAGATTCTTCTGGCGGGCGCTATACACCAAAACCTGGTAAACATCATCCACTTCGTTCCGGATATTAAAACTGATCCGTTCCAATGAAATCTGGCCGGCCTCGATTTTTGAAAAATCAAGAATATCATTGATGATCATTAGCAGTGTTTCACTCGAAATATCGATAATACTCAGATACTCCCGCTGCTGATCGTCAAGATTTGTCTGTCGCAGTATGTCGATCATACCCACGATGCCATTGAGAGGCGTCCTGATTTCATGCGACATATTCGCCAGAAACATAGCTTTTGCCCTGGCTGCCTGCTCGGCGATATCCCGGGCCTTTTTTAACTCCTCTCCTGCCCTTTTTAATGAAATATGAAGTTCGACCCGGGCCCTTAATTCTTCAGCGCTAAATGGCTTCAGTACATAATCGACTGCTCCTAACCGGAATCCTTTTACAAGACTCTCTTCGTCGCGTTGGGCCGTGAGGAATATGACCGGCGTTTCACGGTTCATTGAATTCGCTTTGATTTGGCGGCAAACTTCAAACCCGTCGATATCAGGTAAGACAATATCGAGTAAAATCAGATCAAAAACATTCGCCATGGTTTTAGCAAGCGCAGAACGTCCGTTTTTTGCCGCGGCTATGAGATAGTTATTTTCCTGAAGAATTGACTTCATCAGGTCAATGTTGATCGCCACATCGTCAACAATGAGGATTTTTGGAGGTTGTATCATTTCGGTCATGGCATCAGGCAAAATTATTCATCCATTCAATTATTTTATCAGGCGTTCCTGTTAAAGTCGCCGCGTCCAGCATGACAGCTTCCCTGGGCATACCGTAAATCGCGCAGGATTTTTCTTCCTGTGCAATGCAAATTGCTCCTTTATGCTTCAGTTCCAGCATGCCCCTGGCTCCATCAGCTCCCATACCCGTCAAAAGAATGGCCATTACATTTTCTGCAGCAAAATCAGCGGCTGAAGAAAACAAAACATCAACTGAAGGACGATGTCGGTTTACCAGTTCGCCGTCATTAAGATCGCAAACATAATCATTCGCTATTTTTTTCACAACCAAATGATAAAATCCATTTCCGATGTACACATGTCCATTTCGAAGCAGCTCGTTTTTCTCCGCCTCCTTCACGGTCAAACTGCTCTCTGCATTAAGACGCTTTGCAAAAATTCCCGTAAACTCACCCGGCATATGTTGCACAATTAAAACCGGCGGCAGATCAGGACGGACCGATTTCAATATCGATGAGATTAATTCGGTTCCGCCCGTTGAAGCGCCTATCAGGATTAATTTGTTGCTGTCGGATTTGGCAGAATATTCAGCAGCAGGCCGAACTCTTCTTTTAAACGTTCTCCTCAAAAACAGGTTTTGCATCGAGGCAGCATGCACAGCCTCCCGTAACTGGATCCCGAGATTTTTGATCTCTTCGCCCGCGGCTAAAGTGGGTTTAGTGATAATTTCCGTTGCTCCCAGAGCAAGCGCTTTGATAGCCAGTTCCCTCCGTTCTTCAGTAAAAGACGAAACAACTACAACCGGCACCGGGTGCTGGTTCATCAGTTTGTTCAGAAAGGTTAAACCATTCATCCGTGGCATTTCAAGATCGAGTGTGATCACGTCGGGCACTTCCCGTGCAATCAGACTGGCTGCTTCATAAGGATCGGAGGCCGAACCAATAACAACAATCATCGGATCTTCTTCCAAAAGCCTCTTCAAGAGCATTCTGACGTTTAACGAATCGTCAACAATGAGCACCCGTATTTCTTTACCCTTATCCAAGTTTATCCGTTTTAACAATATATTGCTGTATGACTTCACCAGTAACAGGATTAAACCATATTTTACGACCTCTGTCCCCTCCGGTGCTCGATGCTTTGACCGGAATGACAAATTCTTTCAGTAACCGTACCGCAATATCAATATTCTTTTCCCCGACATGGAAAAATGAATTCTCTTCTCCAATAATTTTACCTCCGCCAAATAATTTGGCGACCAGATCCTTTTTTTGACTTCCGCTATTCAGCATGTCGGAGATCAGCTTTGGAATAGCCACATTACCATATCGGGGCGTTTCCAATCCTTCTCCATTCCAGAACGGCAGCATGAAATGATTCATTCCTCCCCTTTTATTTCTCCTGTCGAACAAACACACAGCCACACACGAACCTAAAACAGTCTGAATTAAACCTTCATTACGGATAATAATCGAGGAAGGATATAGATAATATTGCATCTGATCTTTCAAAACTAAAATTTTTCTTCGCCGTTTAACAGAAAGTTATCCAGATCATCATATTCATCCGGGACACTCAGCTCCGGTAATTTTATCTTTACTTTTAATCCTCCCTTTTCCGGATTCTCAAGCTCTATTTTTCCATTAAGCGTCAGCAGGCAGGCTTTTACGATGGACAAACCCAAACCTTGTCCTGTATTAAGCGAGTGAATACTTTGATCCAATTGTTTAAACCTGTTAAATATAATTTTATATTCTTCCGGAAGGATTCCCTTTCCAAAGTCACGGATCTGCAAAAAGAAAATATTATTATCGATCCCTGCCAGAACCTGAATCTTTCCTGTCTGATGGCTGAATTTAAGCGCGTTGCTTAAGAGATTTTTTATAATCAGTTCAAGTTTGAGCTCATCGGTCACGAATGCCTTTAGGAGGTTCTGGTCGTGCTCTTCAATTGTCAGGTCAATTTCAAGCTGTTTACGCGCTGTTTCATAATCAAAGAAACGAATGGCCCGCCTGATCAGATCGGGCACATTTACAGGCACCGGCATCAAGTCATCCAGCCCCGCCTCGATCATTGCAGCAGCAGATATATTTTTCAGCTGAAAATCCAGTTGAAAGGCTTCCTGATGGATCTGTTCAGCCATTTTCTTAGCCTGGTTTATATCGGTCTCATCCAGTTTTCTGAAATTTTCAGTTAAGGCCAAAATACCAGAAAAGGGATTCAGTATTTCATTTGTAACATTACTGATAAAATGGCTTTTAAAAGCCTCCGACTCTTTGAGCAGCTTATTCACTTCAAATAATTCGGAAGTCAATTGCTCATTGAGAGACTTTAAATTGGCTATCATGCAGTTATCTGTCGATTCATTCATAATTGATGTTTTTGATATAAACTGGATCCAACAAGTGAAATCGGTAAATCAGAATAGATCAGTGATTCGGAATGGCCCACGAACAAATATCCACCCGGCTCCAAATGATTCAGTACTTTTTTGAGGATCTGCTTTTGATTTTCGCGGTCAAAATAGATCAGTGTATTCCTGATAAATATAATTTGAAAATTAAGGTTGATCCGGTAATCCTGTTCCATCAGATTTCCATATGCAAAAGTGACTTTCGACCGGATTGACTTTATCATCCGGATACGGGGATTCTGAGTATCCTTACTTTTTAAGACGTATTTTTTCAGATAGGAAGGAGGAATCCGCTCCGACTGACTGAAGGGATAAATCCCGGCCCGGGCTGTATCAAGCACCCTTGAAGAAACATCGCTTCCGAATATTAAATAATCGACTGACCCGCAAGCACTCTGTCTATATTCCTCAAGGGTCATGGCCAACGAAAATACTTCCTGCCCTGTTGAACACCCCGCGCACCAGCATCTGATCATATAACTGCCTCCTGCTAATCCTCTGGAGCATAAATCGGGCAATACGATCGATGAGAGTAATTCAAAATGTTGATTTTCACGAAAAAATTCAGTCTTATTGGTTGAGATATAATCAACCACTTTCTCCAGCTCTCCAGCAGTGTTTGCCGGGTCGAAAACGAACCGGCAGTACTTTTCAAATGAATCCATTTCCAGTTCACGCAATCGTGGCTGGAGCCTGGACTGCAACATAATTCGTTTATCAGCCGGCAATTTTATACCATACCGGCAGGTTAGCAATTTAGCAAGCCGGAGGAAATTTTCATCTGATATCTGGATTAACTGGTATACCATATTTCTGGCAGCTAGTCAGAGTCAGCGGGTTACGGGTGTACTGAGCCTTGTTCAAAACTCAGGCTCGTTACCCTGTTCACTTTTTTAAAATCGTTCGAAATCATTGTCGGACTCATCATCAAGATTCAGGATCACGCCTTTTTTATCTTTCATGCCAGAGTATTTAACCGGCGATTTTAAGGCAGTTCTGTAAGCGGTCACTGGTGTTGCACGTTCTTCATGGTTTACCACTTTAAAGAATGAAACAGTTTTTTGCAAATGCTCGGCCTGAGCTGATAATTCCACCGCATTTGTAGCCAGTTCTTCGGATGCTGCTGCATTTTGCTGTGTCACCTGGTTCAGTTGCTGAATTGCCATGTTAATCTGATCTGCACCCGAATGCTGCTCGACACCTGCCACCACAATTTCACGGATCAGGGTTGAAGTTTTCTGGATTTCAGGGACAATTTCCTTCATGATTAGTCCTGCGTCTTCAGCGCTGCTGACACTTACCTTGGTTAACCGGTCAATTTCCAACGCTGCAATTTTACTCCGTTCTGCCAGCTTGCCGACCTCGGCCGCCACCACGCCAAAGCCCCGTCCGTGTTCCCCGGCTCTGGCCGCTTCAACTGCGGCATTTAAGGCCAGAATATTGGTTTGGAAGGCGATGTCTCCAATGATCGATATTTTATCGGCGATTTCCTTGATCGCATAGACTGTTTTATCTACTTTTTCCTTCCCCTCCAGTATATCTTGCTCCACTTGAGCCGATATTTTCTCTGTAACCTTTGCATTTCCCGAGCTTTGCTGAATACTGGAAGCCATTTCCTCAATAGCCGAAGATATTTCTTCGGACGATGAAGCCTGTTCCGAAGCTCCCTGCGACACAATCTGAGAGGTAGAACTCAATTCCATACTCGCATTAGCCATATTATCGGCAGCAGTGGTCACTGCTGCGATGGTTTGACGCATGATCCCGCTCATGTGCTGCAGGTTGCCGGCAAGGTCCCCGATTTCATCCTTCCGGTCAATCTCAAGTCTTGCAGTCAAATCACCTTTGGATATGGACTGGGCAAAATCAACCCCCTTGTTCAGCGGACTGGTAATTTGACGACTGAAGTATATGGCTATAAGTAACGCTACTGTAATGGTGAAACATACAACAACAACATTGTTCGCGATCGATTTTACACTCGTTCCGGAAAACGCGTCGGCCGTACTCAAGACACTTTTCTGCACGTCGCTCCTCAGTTCGACTGCCCGTGAAACGAGCTGTTCCGCAATATCCTGATGTTTCCTATACAGCGCCGCCTGTGCTTCCATTTTATTGACCAGTCCAGATACGTCATTTTTATATTCCATTGCAGCACTTTCCAGGTTCCCAATCAGCGATGTATTGTTTTCACGCGGGGCAAGTGATTTTAAAAGTGCCAGATTCCTGTCAACCTCAGCAAATAAATCCTTTACGTTACCGGCCGAATTCTCCGTATTCGAAATATCCAGGGTCTTTACGCCTATATTGATGCGATGACCCAAATCGATCAGATTGCCACAAGTCGACAGTACATTCGTCCTTGTTCGGTTTGCAACTCCATTTGTGATTTCCTGCCTCATCCTGTTTTCATGCACCGCGAGCAGGTTGCGGCATTGATCCATATAGTTTAGTGTACTGTTATCCAATCGTTCGTGAAGGTTTAACGCCTGTTCATGCCATTGGTTTGCCTCATGAATTAAATCTTCATATCTGCTGACCAATGCTTCCGCAGAATCGATTCTGCGCAGCAATTCCTCATTTATGCCTGATTCCTTAACCCTCATTTTTGCCTCCCGCAAGTGAAAGCTCAATGAATCTAATTCATTTACGGACTGACGGTAATAATCGGAACTTCCTGTGAACATGAAGCCCTGCATATTGTAGGCAGCCTTCTGGGTATGTAAGGTGACATTATCAGCAAATTCAAGCTCGGGTACCGCTTTTGAAGCCATTGATTCAAAGCTCTTTTCAAACTTCCACAAACTATAAATGGAATTAATACTCAGGAAAAGAGTGATTACGACAAACAAGGCAAAAGCCCAGAAAAATTTGATTTTTAATTTAAGATCGACAAAGCGCATATGGTTTTCAGGTTAGACGTTTGTGTTAATTAAGGTTACTTCTTTCTCTTCAAATAATCTTTCCATGTTCAGAACAAGAATAAATTCTTCTTTCACTTTTGCAATCGAACTGATGCAATCGAGCCGGAATTTTTTGCCAATATCAGGAGGAGCGCACATATTTTCGCCGGTAATATCTGCGACCTGTAAAACCTGATCGACCACAATTCCAATCGTGTGAATCGCTCCTCCCACGGGAGCCATCAGAACGATAATACAAGTATTTGCATCAACCTCTTTCTTCTTAATGTCAAACTTTGTTCGTCCGTCAATAACAGGTAATACCTCGCCGAAAAGATTAATCACTCCAAGATAAAGTTCGGGGGCATGAGGTACCCTTGTAATATAGATCATTTCAAGTATTTTCTGAACATAACCGATATTCACTGCAAATTTTTCAGACCCAAGCTGAAAGATCAAAAAAGAACTTAATCCTGAAATGACCTGATTCTCCATTTAATGTACAAATTTTTGAATAATTGTATTTACATCAAGCACCAGGGCTGCTCTCCCGTCGCCCAATATACTCGCTCCCATAAAAATATGCCCGTTTTGTATCAGTTTCCCGACAGGTTTTACAATGGCCTGGTATTCCCTCATGATATCGTCAACAGCAAGTCCAAACAGCTCATCTTTGTAATTCACCGCGATTAAGTATTGTTGGGACGAATGTTCTGAAACCCCATAGAATTCCGCTCCAAGATCCAGATAAGGAAGCTGTTTCCCCTCGAAAACCTTAACCTGCATAATTCCCTTTTCTACGTACGTATTTCTTAAAGGGTATATTTTTTGAACACATACCAGGGGGATAATATAAATATCCTTCTGGATCCTGATCAGTAAACCATCGATGATTGAAAGTGTTAATGGCACTTTGATCGTAAAGGAAGTCCCATAACCTTGCCTGGTTTCGACGGCAATCACGCCGCGCAGATCATTAATGGCCTTTCGGGCTGCATCCAGACCGGTTCCTCTTCCGGATACATCGGTCAGTTGCCCGGATGTTGTAAATCCAGCTCTGAAAATGATCTGAAGCAGTTCATCTTCATTCTTTGGATCCCTTTCATCCAGCAACCCCTTTTCTACAGCTTTCTGCCAGATCAGGTCAAGATCAAGACCGCGGCCGTCATCTTCCACCTTAATTTCAACAAAATTACCTGCATAACCTGCTGAGACCGAAACTCTTCCTGCCGGTTCCTTTCCTTTACTAATCCTCTCTTCCGGCGTTTCAATTCCATGGTCCACACAATTCCGGATAATATGGATCATCGGACTGACCAACTTTTCAATCACGTTTTTATCCACTTCCGTTTCCAGACCATTCAATTCCAGCCTGACCTGCTTGTGCAATTCAGATGAAAGATCCCGGACAAGCCTTCTAAAACGGGTAACAATGCTATACAAGGGAATTAAACTCATATCAAAAGCATTATCACGCATCTGATGGGTTAATTTATAAAAATGCTCAGCCAAAGTGATCAACTCCTTGTCATTTCTGGTCTCAGCCAGAGAAAACAATCTCGACTGAGCGGTGATCATTTCGCTGACCAGGTTCATGTATTCATCAATTCTTGCCGAATCGACACGTATGGTTGTGGAAACATTTTCATCTGAATTTTCCTTCAATACCGTGCCAGGTACCTGAACTTGCGCCGGAATTTCCTCCAGCATCCTGATCTGTTCTGCCACCTTTTCAGGATCTTCCTTCAGAAACTTGCGGAGCATATCCTCACCGTCAATAATGGATTCAGGGATCTCAAAGATTTCAACCCTCGAATTATCACGCACAAACAGAAAAATATCTTCGATTTCCGTGTGTGGTGAGTCGGTGGTCAAAATGGCCCGCCATACGGTATAACATTTCCCAACCTGTAAACGATCAGGAAGCGGGACTTTACTCAGATCGGCTTCAACCTGACAATCGCCCAATGTATTTAATTCATCAACCAAATAAAGGGGATTTGTACCGTTATTGAAGATATGCGGATTAGGTTCAAAGAAAATATACCAGGTTTTATTTTCCTTCACTTCCTCCCGGACTGGTTGATCATCCGAAACTGCAGCCGGATACTGAGCTGTTCCAGGCTGATCGGAAATGACCATATTTACCTCTCCTTTCAACTGATTAACAAGCTGTTTAATATCTTCTGAGATATCCGAACTGAGCAAATTCCGCAATACATCATTGCATCGCAACGTAAAGCCTACTATTCGGGAATTCAGAATCAGTTTGCCATCACGAATGAGCTGATAAACTGATTCCAGTTCATGGGTAAATTCACTCAATAAATGGAAGCCGAACATTCCTCCGCTTCCCTTAAGAGAATGCAAAATACGAAAAATTTCATCAACATTAGCCTGATTATCAATATCTTGCTCCAGCTCTAAAAGATACTGTTCTAACCGGTCACAATTCTCTCTGGCCTCTTCAATAAATCGTTGCTGAAATTTCTCAATCACCGGATGATTCGTCTAATGGTTTGAGTTAATTTTTCGATCTCGAATGGTTTATGGATCCAGCCGGTCGCTCCGGCATTTTTCGCCTGAAGAATAATATCACGCTGATTCTCTGTTGTCAACACGACCACAGGTAAACGTTTGTACTGCTCACTCCCCCTCATCCACTTGATCAATTCCAGACCATTCATCCCTGGCATATAATAATCTGTGAGTACCATATCAAATTTCTCCCCGTTTAAAATGGCAATCGCTTCCAATCCATTGGTTGCCGATCTGACTTCAAAACCGGACTTCTGCAAAGCAAAAACAATCGCTTCACGAATACAGTCTGAATCTTCAACGATAACAAGCTTTCTTTGATTTTTCGGAACCATAGTTAAAGGTATTTTGAAAAACCCGAACCACAAAGCAACTTCATTTGATCTTCATCCATCCGCCAGACAAAGGTAAAATTGACTTTTTGTATTTTTAAAAAATTCATGAAAGATTCAAACAACTGCAAAAAAGACAAATCGAAATCCGTAACTTCTTCCACAATAATCGTCAAAGGTGAAGAAAAAGCTGACACCAGCTGCATTAATTTCAATTTTATTTCATCCATGTTTTCAATAGTCAGTTGCCCGGATAAAATCAACAGATCCCTTTCTTTTTCAGTTTTCTTTATATCAACAAGATAGTCTTCCATAAGTCAAAGTTAAAACTTAATTTGGAAACTTATTCTCCGGAAGCAGGAATCTTTGCCGGTGAGGCAAAGGAGATAATATACTCATACGAAGCTATGTACCATTAAAAAAGTCTTTTGCCTTAAATAGAATAAACCCGGAACATGAAAGGCACGTTTCATTCAGAGCCATTGTTGCCATTAACAAAAGCACAACCGACATTAAACTTTTCATGATAAGAATTGTATTGGTTGTACTGTTTTAATAAAAGAGCAGTTAGCTTATTTTTATTTATTCCGGATAAATTCTAAATAAATTATTAATGCTTAGGAACATACGCAAAAATTACGAACAACTTCAACTGGATGAGAAGGACCTGACATCTCATCCGTTCGACCTTTTTCAGGTTTGGCTGGCTGATGCAATCAAAAACAGGCAGGATGAACCCACAGCCATGACACTTTCCACCTGTGCCGACGGGCAGCCTGATTCGAGAATGGTGCTGTTGAAGGAGCTTAACCAGAACGGATTTGTTTTTTTTACCAACTACAACAGTACGAAGGGTGTGCAGATTGAAGGGAACAATCAGGTTGCCCTCAATTTTTTCTGGTCCCGGCTGGAACGTCAGGTTCGGATCAAAGGAGTGTCAGAAAAGCTGGATGAGGAACAATCGACCGATTATTTTCATTCCAGGCCCAGAGAGAGCCAGCTGGGGGCATGGGCTTCCTGGCAAAGCAGTGAGATTAAGGACCGGGAAGAGCTCGAAAGCCGTTTTAGCTATTACCGTGATTTTTTTGAAGGGCAAGACGTAAAAAAACCCGATCACTGGGGTGGATACCTCGTAATACCAACACAGATCGAGTTTTGGCAGGGACGTGCAAACCGGCTGCACGACCGCATCCGTTATGTTCTCAAAGAAGACCAGTGGTTTATCTCACGCCTGGCACCATAACTGTTGATTATTCATTTATTTCTTACTAACAGTTTCACAGTTCTATCAAATCATTTTTCAATGCATAAATAATTACTTCCACTATATTTTTTGATCCGGTCTTTTCCATCAGACTTGCCCGGTGTTTTTCAACGGTCCGGTCTGAAATACATAACTCGTCTGCAATGATTTTTATAGGTAATCCCCTGCAGGAAAGTTTCAGTACTTCCTGTTCCCTTTTGGAAAAAATACTGGTTGTTATAGTCCTGTCGACTGCAGCAGATTTAAGAGCCGGAAACTCAAAGGCCCTTTGCAGTTTACTGGCCAGTTTTCCACTTATATCCACCTTTTCTTCCGAAAGAATACTAACCAAACGGTCATATTCCGACTGATTCACTTCTACTGTCTCCAATAATCCGATCAAAAGGGTAAAACCCCTGAATTTTTGACTGGCTGTCACATATAGCTTACTTGGTATATGACATTTATCAATTGTTATAATATTGATTTGTTCATCAAAGCTTTTCATCAATCCTTTCGCACATTTTAGCACCTTTGACTGAATGGAAACATATGATTTTTCATCGACAATATCTTTAAATGTGATCCTTTTAAGGTCCTCCGGCTTGTATCCTGTTGTTTCAGAGAATGCATTGTTGATCTCATAAATCGTTTCACCGTCGAATATAAAGATCCCGTTAGGTGAAAGCTCAACCAACGCCTGATAATCACTTTTCCCGATGTTCACAAGCTTTTCATATTTTGCCAGCCTGACCTTGATCGATTTCAGCAATTCTTCATTACTGAATGGTTTCACAATATAGTCATCAGCCCCCAGTTCCATTCCAAGCCGAATATCTTCCAAATCCGATTTTCCGGTAATATAAATAAATGGGATCTTGTTGGTAACCGAGCTGTCTTCAAGAATATTGAAAACCTGATAACCATCAATCGGACTCATATTGATATCACACAAAATCAGATCGGGAGAAAATTCATATGCTTTTTGTATACCCTCTGCTCCTGAATTGGCCATTAACGCCTCATATCCATAGGCCGATAAGACATTTTTGAGCGTCTTTGAAAGCAATACATCATCTTCAATAATTAAAATCTTTCTGGCATCCATTGTTTTAGAATTTTTATGTTGAAGGTTGTTCCATGATCAATTAAACTGTTTACTTCGATAGTGCCCTTTAACAAATCCATACTCCTTTTCACAATAGCCAATCCTATTCCGCTCCCCGGCATCATCTTCACATTACTTCCTCTGTAAAATGGTTCAAACACCTGATCAATTTCACTCTCCGGAATTCCAATGCCGAGATCCTTCACCTGCACAACTAATTCCTCCTTCGAGCAATAAACCTTCAGGAATACCTCTTCTGCGGAAAACTGAAGTGCGTTTTTAATCACGTGATTCAGTATCATTGATAATAAATAACCATCCGTATAAAACACATTCACTTCAAAATTACCTTCCGTCCGGATCCTGCTCCGGAAATGATCAGGCAGTTCTCGAATTAAATCATCAAGAAGACTGATGATATTACGTTCTTTATATTCGGCCTTCCATTCGTTTTTATTAAAACCATTTAGCAAAGAGATATCTTCAACAAACCGTGTCATCGATTTGATCGCTTCGTCACACAAATAAAAGGTCTCATTAACAATTTTACTGTCACCATCATAGTTAAATTTTTTCAAAAGGTCTATATTCGATGTGATGACAGTAAGAGGTGCCCGTAGCTCATGTGTCAGCGAACTGATAATCTGTTTGCCGGAATCAGAATACATATTATTCTTTTCCAATAAACGAGCCTCTTTCAATTTTTTTTCTAGAGTTTCAGACATAAATTAAACTGCATTTTTTTAAGCCGCCGGATAATCACCCAAAAAACCGTGATTACCTGTAACCTGGATAATTTTTCCTGATATTTTTGCATAAATAATATCACAGAACAATTATTCGCTTAGTCATGCTATATAACGAAGAATAACAGGCATTAGTTTGCAACTAAATAGAAAATAGTATTTCTTCTGAAATATTTAATGATATGGACTTCAAAAGTTAACAAAGCCCCGTCTTGTAACTCATTTTTATACAAGAAGTCGCATTTTTCATGCTTATCTCCAAAAATCAGCCAGATTTGTCCATTCCCTGAAACACCCAAAATCCAGTGATTTTCATGCTTGCAGAAAGGAACGTATCTCATTCAATAATTAGCTGCAAGCTAAAAACTATAAGCTGTAAGCCGCTCTTTACTCACTACCCGAGACGACTTTTAAATGCTTTTTGTATCTTCGTAAAAAAAAAGATGATTCCAAAAATAAAGAACGAAGGGCAGAATTTTATCCTGTTGGCTGGTCCCTGTGTAATTGAAAGTGAAGAAATGGCCTTAGACATAGCCGGACAAATTAAGGATATAACGGATCGTTTAAAAATTCCCTTTGTATTTAAAGGTTCTTACCGGAAGGCAAACCGTTCAAGGATTGATTCATTCTCTGGCATTGGTGACGAAAAAGCACTAAAAATACTTCGAAAGGCAGGAGAAAAGTTTGATATTCCAACTGTTACAGATATCCATTCGGCAGAAGAAGCGGAACTGGCAGCCCGTTACGTAGATGTACTCCAGATCCCTGCATTTCTATGCCGGCAAACCGACATCCTGCTTGCGGCGGCTGCAACGGGCAAAGTGATCAATGTCAAAAAAGGTCAGTTTTTATCGCCCGATTCGATGCAATTTGCTGTCAATAAAATCAGGGAAGGCGGAAACAGCAAAGTGATGATCACTGAACGGGGTACTACTTTTGGCTATCAGGATCTGGTAGTCGATTTCCGGGGAATACCGGAGATGAAAAAAAATCTTTGCCCTGTTATTCTCGATATCACCCATTCGCTTCAGCAACCCAATCAAAGCAGCGGGGTGACAGGAGGAAGGCCCGATCTGATTGAAACAATAGCCAAAGCCGGCATCGCCGTTGGAGCAGACGGAATTTTTATAGAGACTCATCCCAATCCGGCAATTGCAAAGTCGGATGGAGCCAATATGCTGCGCCTCGACTTGCTTGAAAATTTGCTCATCAAACTGGTAAAACTGAAACAGATCGTTGATCAATTATAATAATCAGTCATAAAATAATGAAGGACCGACGACACTTCTTTAAGCGAATGGTAGCCGGCAGCTAAATAAAAGGAAATTATGGATGCCATTTTGCAACGTTTCATTGAAGAATTTACATTACCATTTCATAATTCTGTGCTTAGCTTCACGGTTATCCTGTTCATCATCCTGGTGGCCCCCTTCCTGCTAAGAAGAATACGGGTTCCCGGTATTATTGTGTTGATTTTGTCGGGTATTATCATCGGTCCCCAGGGATTCAATCTGATTGCCCGGGATGAGGCAGTTATTTTGTTCTCTACGATCGGTTTATTATACATCATGTTTCTCGCGGGTCTCGAGCTTGACCCGGACGAATTTTCGAGCAACCGGAATAAAAGTATCCTGTTTGGCTCACTGACTTTTATTCTGCCGCTGGTGATCGGATTCCCGGTCTGTTATTTCATTCTGGATTACGGATATCTCACCAGCCTGCTCACTGCCAGCATGTTTTCGACCCATACACTGATTGCTTACCCAATCGTGAGCAGAATGGACTTAACGAAAAATGAAGCAGTGGCAATCACCGTTGGAGGTACTATTATAACAGATACAGCCGTGCTGATCATCCTGGCCCTTATCAAAGGGATACAAACCCAAAGCGGCGGAATGGGAATGTGGATCCAAATGGCTGTTTTCTTTTCCCTGTTTTTTCTGTTTATGTTCAGGTTAATTCCTCTGGTCGCCAAATGGGTACTGAAAAGAATTGAAAATGAGCGCTATTCCCATTACATTTTTGTTCTTGCAACTGTTTTCTTTTCTGCATTTGTCGCTGAACTTGCGGGACTTGAACCTATCATTGGCGCATTTACATCAGGTTTGGTGCTCAACAGACTAATCCCCAAAACCTCGCCTCTAATGAACAAGATCGAGTTTGTGGGAAATTCACTTTTTATACCCTTCTTTCTGATCAGCGTAGGCATGATCATTGATCTGAATGCTATTTTTGGAGGTCCGGTCACACTGTGGGTCGCATTGGTCCTGACGATCGTTGCATTTTCGGGCAAGTGGCTCGCTGCGACCATTACCGGACGGCTGCTTCATTATACTTTCCTGCAACGGCAGTTGATCTTTGGATTAAGTTCATCGCATGCTGTAGCGACGCTGGCCGTCATTACCGTGGGGTATAATATGGGCATTCTGGATCTTCATATTTTGAACGGGACTGTGATCCTGATCCTGATCTCCTGCATCGCAGCGAGTTTGGTGACGGAAAGTGCCGCCCGCAAACTTGCTATTGAGAAGTCGACAGAAATTGTGATTATGCCGGAACCTGAAAATGACCGGGTACTGGTGACCATATCCAATCCGGCGACGATGATGCATCTGACCGATTTTGCCCTGAATATCTCCGTTCCAAATAACAACATCCCGGTTTACGTGCTTTCGGTTGTCAATGATTATCATAAGGCCCGGCAAAAGCTTGATGAAGCCAGGAAAGTACTGGAAAAACTGATCAAGCACGGGGCAGAAACGGAAAGAGAGATCGAGATCATCACCACTCTCGATCAAAACGTGGCCAGTGGTATCAGAAGGATCATTACCGAGTATGCAGCTACCGATCTTGTGATTGGGACGTCACCTAAGTCCCGGTTTTCAGCTGTTGTTTTTGGTAACCTGATGCAACATCTGATGAATTCAACCAATAAGCTGTTATTCTT
>Ga0074195_1002033_pt1 | contig 24709 bp, 31 predicted proteins | sample EPASupsiteHSE623_FD_64525 | JGI IMG/M metagenome (GOLD analysis project Ga0074195, IMG submission 64525) | Bioremediated contaminated groundwater from EPA Superfund site, New Mexico - Sample HSE6-23 | ecosystem: Environmental > Aquatic > Deep subsurface > Groundwater > Contaminated ... | reverse complement strand
CAGCGCTCCGGCCATCACAGTATTCGTGTCCCCCTGCACTAGCACCACATCGGGCTGCTCCTTCTTGAGGATCTTCTCCACTCCTGCCATGATCTTCCCCGTCTGCTCTCCGTGGTCTCCCGAGCCCACATCCAGGTTGTACTCTGGAGGGGGAAGCTCAAGATCCTCGAAGAAGACGCGGTCCATTTCATAGGAGTAGTGCTGCCCCGTGTGGAGCACGAAGAAATCCTGCTCCCGGCGCTGGCACTCCCGGATCACGGGAGCCATCTTGATGATCTCCGGCCGGGTTCCGAGAATTATAGCGATGGTCATGGTTTATTTTGCCTCAGGATGTTGGTTGGAAGTAAATTCATCCGCTAATCCAGAAACCGAAGCGCTGCTTTCGGATCACTTGAATATTAAATAAGGATCTTTTATCAGAGTTTTATCCTTATCTTCAATTTCTCTTATTATCGCCTTGACCTCATCCTTGGACTTCATGCCGGACTTCCATAAGAAACGAAGCAAAGTATGTAGCTTAAGAGTCTCAACGCCCAAGGACTGAGCGAACATCAGAGAAGCGTTGTCCATTGATAAAAATACATAGCCTCTGTTTTTGCAGATACATATTGCTTCCAGCTCGCCCCTGCCAAGAGACCTATTATCTACAAGCATCTCTTGGTAGGCATCGTTTTCCCTAGCTGTAGGATAAATTACATCAAAGCGCCTAAAAATATCTAAAGGGAACGTATATCCATAATCCAGGGGAACCGAAAGCTCTTCGAAAATCCTCAGAGTTATAAAGGCCGGGTGATTTGATAGGATTTCCAGAAGAAGATCTAGGCATTCTATTTTTGCGAAAACGCTTGCTATATTTGCGTCCACAACTACGGCCTTATCCAATTAGAAAGTCAACTCCTTTCTGCATTTCTTCTTCAGAGGGAGGATAGACTATTCTCTTTATCCCTTTGAGTTCCAGGAAGGCTTTAAAACCCTCCAGGGATGTACCGGCGATCTCTGCCGCTCTGCTCAGGGATATTTTTTCAGATTTATATAGCTCTGCAGCCATCTCCATTCTGACAGACGGCTTTACCTCAATCATCGTTCTGAATGCATCCTCAAGCAAAGCTTCTCGATTTTTATAATAGCCTGCTCGAATTAGGCCCTCCATTCCCTCTCTCAGAACGTCGATATCAGCAGTCATATGAAATTTGTTACCTCTGATTACTATAATAATCTTCCCTTAGGAGACCGGGATTCACTTTCAATAGCACAATATTTCCAGATCGGTCAGCCGATCAATTCCAGAAATTTTTGCTTATAGCTCATCATCTTCCTCGGCCCTGGCAACCAGGACTGCATCCTGGATGCTCATGGGATGTTTTGACGCCATATGTGAGAACTTATCCATCTCATCTTTGCCATCTTGCTCGCGTCAGTCTCGCCTTTGACTATCAGATTTCCGATATGGACGTTTCTGTCATGGAAAAGAGCGGCATCCCCTTACTCATGGCATGTTCCCCGTGGCCACGGGGTCAGGGGGGCCGTCCGGCCCTGGAAAGACAACCCCTCCCAGCCCTCGCGCGCGAAAAACAGGCAACGTGCGAAGAGTCCCGAAGAAATTTAACGAGAGCCATCTTAATTATCTCTGGCCGGGTTCCTAGAACTATAGCGATGTGCATTGCTTCGTCGTCCTATCGTCTCAAATTCATTCTTGCACTCGAGCATTATCCTGGAAATTGAATGAAGAATTATCCCAGTGAGGACCATGAAAGATCCTATCAGCGTCAAAAGCACCATGAGCAGCGTCGGCCCGTAATAGAGGCTGCCTCCATGGGCGAAGACTCGAAGGAACTCCAGCCCCATGCCTATGCCGATAGCTGACATTATAATTCCGGGTAGCGTGAAGTAGTATAGCGGCTTTCGAAACTCCATGTCGTGCAGAATTTTTACAAGCACCCGCACTCCGTGGGCCACGGGATGCTCAGAGGAGCCATCCACATCATACCGCACCCCGATCTCCACCTCCTTCACCCTCAGGCCTGCAGCTGCCGCATCCGCCAGCATCTCGCTCTCAATGGCCAGACCATTTGCCCCAAACCGGAAAACATCCCTGACATCCGGATTGAAGGCCCTAAACCCGCTCTGGCTATCAGTCACATTCAACCCACTGTCCAGGTTAGTAGCAGTATCCAGCACCTTCTGCCCCACGCGGCGGTAAAGCGGCGTATCCTTCTTGTTGCCGTTAATGTAGCGGCTGCCGTTCACCATGTCAGCCTCTCCCCGGAGGATGGGCTCCACCAGTTTGGGTATATCCGCAGGATCATGCTGGCCATCAGTATCTATGGTCACAACCGCTGAAGGGCTATTCAGCGCCTCAAAGCCCGTCTTCAGTGCTGCCCCCTTGCCCCTGTTCTGCGGATGGCGTATCACCTCAGCCCCCGCCATCTCCGCCACCTCTGCCGTGCGGTCGGAGCTGCCGTCGTCCACTACTACGACTCTATCTGCGTACTGCTTAGTCCGCAGCACTATACTGCCAATCGAGATCTCCTCGTTGTACGCCGGCAGAATAGCAGTAATTCCACTCAAGCTAACACCTCCCTGAGTTGAAGGCTAAAAGCTGAACCGGCTGAATATGATAATCGTCGTGATAGCAATCTTTCTTTGTAGTTGTGGTTAATCCCGGCCATACTGAAGTCTCGTGCCTGACAACATACGCTCCCAGGGCCTCGGCGATCTCGGCAGTGGCATCAGAGCTGCCGTCGTCCACTACCACCACCTGGTCCACCTGCTTCCTGCAGCCCAGGACCATCCTGGCAATGGACCGCTCTTCGTTATAGGCAGGCATTGCAGCTATGGTCAGGCCCATAGCATCCTACCTCCATAATCCACGAAAACCATACAGCTTGCCTCCAAAAACAACACCTCTCTATCTTTCAGGCCCTTTCGTAAAGCTGCATTATGAGGGCCGCAACTCTATTTGAACTAACCGCTAACCCCACTCTAAACGGAAAGCTCTGAACGGAATGATTTGGAGATATAATTCGGGAGATCATCGAAGTGAGTCCAAGTCTCTTTTCAATGTCGACTGCTATTTTGCTCGAGTGTTTAAGGACGTCATTGAATGAATTTTCGACTCTACCCCTGCTTTCATCAGCCTATAGACAACATCGCCTCTCATCGGCGCAGGATGATCGGTCTCCTGATAGCCTTTGCCGGACCGTCCGGGAACTCGAACGGAGCCGGCAGGGGAAACACCGCCAGAAATATTAGGATGTCTCCCGGGAGATGAGGCCCGCAGTATGCCAGTCCCTCTTATCACCCGACGGCGTCCAATACCGCCAGAGGTCGCGATGGAATCGAGGCCTCATCAATTCAGGTGCTGGCATTATTGCAGACCTCCTTGCCTGCGACCAATCTGGCCCACCAGAGACAAGGATCTTTATTACATTAGACTTTGGGGACGAAATGCTCTCCTGGAATAAATAGTTAATGATACGCTGGAAAATCAAGGATGATTAAAGTTTCCACCAGCGCCTCGTGCTCTTTGTGGCATGGCGGTGCTTATTCTAGGGGCATCTTTCATGCCGCAAAGGCGCTTTGTGCCTTCTTGGTTAGTTTTCCACCACAAAGGCACAGAGATCACAAAGGACGCACAAAGATCCTTTTTACATTTGTGACTCTCTTGGCCAGAGGTTAGTTAGCCTTTGTGAGTTCTTTGTGTGCTTTGTGCCTTTGTGGTGGAAATAGTTAGACCTGTATGAGACCTAGCGCACTTCTAAACCCATAGCTAACCATTAACGAGCCTTCTCACCCCATCCTTCAACAGCTTCACGTTGAAGTTTATGATCAGCCCCAACCAGGAATCTCTCAACCTCAGATAAGTAAGAAGCTGTGCCTCATGGATGGGCTCAATCTTCTCAACCGACTTGAGTTCAACGATCACCAGATCCCCAACCAGCAGATCTAGCCTGTAACCGCAATTCAACTTCACGTCCTTATAGATCACTGGCAAAGGTTCCTGTCGCTTGAACGGAGTGCCTCTGAGTTCAAGCTCGCGGCACAGGCACTCTTCATACGCAGATTCGAGAAGCCCTGGACCCAGCAACCTGTGAACCTCAATTGCTGCACCAATGATCTCCATGGAGAGCTCGTTCGCCCTCTGCCTTGAACTTAAGTCGTGAGAAGTATCTCTGGCCAGGTCCTGGCAGTACACAGCGTCGTTTTCGACCATCGAATCAAACCACAAAATTTAATAAATCTTTGTGCGTCCTTTGTGATCTCTGTGCCTTTGTGGTGGTAGTTGAATTGAGCGCGAGTAGGACTATACGCCACGAAGAAAACCATGAGTTATGTAGTTATGGACGTTTCAGCCATGGAAAAGAGCGGCATCCCCTTACTCATGGCATGTCCCCCGTGGCCACGGGGTCAGGGGGGCCGTCCGGCCGGAAGGACAGCCCCATCCAGCCCTCGCGCGAAAACCGGCAACGCGCAGAGTCCCGGAAGAGAGAACAAACTCAGTTCAACAAAGACACGGCGTTTCATATGGCGATGCCCTGATCCTATCTCCCTGCTCAGTCGCTCGTACTTCTCCTCCAGGATCTTCAGTTCTGCCAACTGATCTGGAAGTCAGGTTCTCAAGAAATTGACTTCCAACCCATACTCAGCGGATTTTTCGTACATCTTTCGGTCATCGGTTAAAAGTAATGAGCCACTCATTTCAGCACATGCCATGAAGAGAACATCAAACCCGCTGGCCTTGGTTTCTTTGCCTATTTCAATCGACCTTTCAAGAAGATACACATCAGGATACAATTTTGCGTTCTCACTCACATAAGACAGCGCCAGGCCAACGCTTTTAGGTTCATTTGTGAGCCTGGATACGACAGACGCAACCTCTATGAGGGCCACGAGGGGAACATGGTTTGAATATTCCCCTAGCTCCACTTTTTTCAGGATCTCACTTGATCGCAGATGCAGATTAAGCTGCTCAGAAAAGAGCTGATCTTTGGCCCGTCTCCTTGGGAGGAACCAGGCCTTTTATGAGAACAGATGTGTCTGTAGTTACGTTAATAGTCATACTGCCTATCTCTCATCTCCCGGATTATCTGGGTGGCATCTGCATCTTCCACAACATGCTCTCCTATCCAGGAAGTAACCTCCTCCAAGGTCACACGTCGCTTCATCTTTTGAAGTTTAGTAGATAAGAACAGGTCCACAGCATCCCTGCATATCTTTTCGACCCTAGCATCGTCTATCATTATGATTACCGAATTATACTTTATATTCCGAGGCTATAAATTTACCGAATTTAAAGAATAATCTTCGATTCCGCATCAGAGATGCTCATGGGACGTCTAGTGGCGATCTTTTGCGAGGTCTTCCTTATCCTTTCCTCTAGCAATTGCAAATCTCTTTTTACCTTTGTGCATCCTCTGTGTCTCCGTGCCTCTGTGGTGAGCCCGTAATTATAGCAACCCGGCTTTCGCAAAATCTCAACCAAAACATAAATGGAAAGTGCGGCATCCTCTTACTCGCGGCATGTTCCCCGTGGCCACGGGGTCAGGGGGGCCGTCCGGCCCTGGAAAGACAGCCCCATCCAGCCCTCGCGCGAAAACCGGCAGCGCGCGGAGTCCCGGAAGAGAGCATAAACTCAGTTCAACAAATCCAGGCAGACATCAGATTATTCCTTTCGCCCTCAGAGCAGCTTTTACCTCGGCCATATCGCTCTTTAATTCAACGATATCCTTTTCAAGTACCCGGTCAAGCTTCCTGTTTACGTCTCTTGCTTCATCCAGGAGCTCGTCCTGCTTGCCCAGCATCAGATCTATCTTGCCGCCAAGGTTTTCATTCATCTTATTGACCGCAGAGATAAGCTCTTTTAGATGGCCTGCCGCAGTGTCCAGCCTTGTATCGGTCTCGCCTTTTGCCACCAGCTTGCCGAACTGTTCGAACTCACCGCTTGCAGGAGAGTAATTCTTCTCAATAGATGAGACATAGATCAGGGCATTTTTTATGTCTATTGCACTCTCGAACCACTTGAGCTTTTCATCCTCGCCCTCGGCTACTATCTTCACCCGGCCGTCCAACAGGTTCTCAACCCTGCCCTTTAGGCCAAAAGCATTGGCTATGTCGATTACCCTGGCTCGATAGCCAACCTCCCGGACTCTGCCGGATACAAATGCCGTGAGCCTCATCGTCATCTACAATTTCCACGCTCTTTATATTTGGTCCTATCTATGCTTTGAGAACTTCAGATCATTCGTTAATGGCAAAGCCTCTGCACAGTAGAACATGATTGGATTGCAATACTGCAGCCTTTTCTGCAAACCTCTTGGCCGCAACTATGGTCAGACCGGTGAGCTCGCCTTCTTTATCGTAGTTTCTGATGATCCCAGCTTCATCCTCCTCGTGCTCTATGGCATTGGGGGGATAGACAAAGCTAATATAAAGCACATTCTTCATTATCTCTGCTTCGTCCATATTATCTCTCGGCTCATGAGCCTTCTGACCCTTAATGCAAGATTTCTATCCGCTTATAGCTCCTCATCTTCTTCGGCTCTGGCCGACAATACGTTTTCTTATCCTTTCCTCTAGGATCTCTAAGATCATGTTTTCTTACCATCTTATAACAAATCCACAAACTCTTCTACAGAGAGTCCCGCAAGACTAATTAATTTTCTTAGAGTTCCTCTATCGATTTCACTATGCATGGGCACTGAAAGTGTGACCATCGACCCCTCTTTAATCATAATGAGGTGGCTTCCGGTCTGCCTGGCTGCTATCCATTCGGCTCTACTAAATGCCTTAACCGCCTTTTCTCCGGAGATCGAGGGCAGCTTGGCCATCAGGCCTCAACCTCAACTACCCTTTCGCTATCCTTTGCCCTCGTCCTCTCACCGAGCACGTCCAGACACCCCTGTATAGCATCCTTTATGTTCTCCAGGGCCTCCTCAACGGTTCTTCCCTGTGAGACACAGCCTGGCAGAGAGGGGCATTCTACAACGAGCCAGCCGTCTTCTCCCTCGCTTATTATGACTTTGAATCGCATATAACTCCATTTAGTAGATTTCAAAAGCTAAGTATCTTTTCTCGTGACTACTCCCCCGAATAAATTCGGGGGCATCTAGGTTGTATCCCAACCAGAGACTGTAATCTAGTCGAAGGATATTCTTAGCTGCATTAAGATCTCTGTCCATAGACAAGCCGCATTTGGGGCAGTTAGGGACCCGTTCAGAGAAGAGTGGCATACCCTTACTCATGGCATGTTCCCCGTGGCCGCGTGGTCAGGGGGGGCCGTCCGGCCCTGGAAAGACAGCCCCCCCAATCCTCGCGCGCGAAAACCGGCAGCGCGCGGAGTCCCGGAAGAGAGCACAGATAGAAGTAGAATCAGGCTACTTTAGCTTTTATCTCTGACAGGGTCGCCTTAATCTCTGCGATCTCTTTGCAGAGCTCCTCATATTTCTCATAAAGCGATTCGGAGGTATCCTTTCGGAGAACAGAAATATCATCCTTTATAGCAGAGGTATCTTCTTTGACTTTTCTTAAAGATACTCGGATCTAACAAAATCGATATAAGAGGTGACTATGTCATCTTCGCCCTGTACCTGTACAACCACGATCTCTTTGCCATCAGCCTTGTTGTTAAAAGCATATATTCTTCTGTATGCCCCGTCTCACAGCATTGAGGAGAAGAAAGGGTCTATAGCCAACACCTATGACCTTTCGCCCTTTTATGATCAGCTCGACGCTTTTTATCGTTAGACCTTTTTATCTATCATTATTCATCCTTTTTCTGCTTGATCCTGTGGTTAAGTTCCCGAGAACCACTCTACCGTCTTTTTCAACCCTTCCTCCACAGCATACTCAGGACTATACCCGATAGCCTTCGCTTTGGAGATATCTGCCAGCGAGTGCCTGATATCCCCCGCACGGGCCTGTGCATACCTGGGCAAAACCTCTCGGCCCGTAATCTTCCCTAGCATTTCCAGGAGCTGGTTCAAGCTGGTGCTCTCTCCACGAGCCACGTTGAAGACGCCAGTGGCACGGCCCTTTGAGGCCAGCATACATGCCCTGACCACATCATTCACGAAGACGAAGTCCCTTGTCTGCTCCCCGTCTCCATAGATCACCGGCCGCTCTCCTTTTAGCACCGCAGAGATGAACCTGGAAATCACCCCAGAGTACTCCGATGATGGATCCTGCCTGGGGCCAAAGACGTTGAAGAACCTAAGGGCCACGGCCTCCAAGCCGTAAAGCTCCTGGAAGACATAGGCATAGTGCTCGCCCCCAAGCTTTGCCACTGCATAAGGCGACCTTGGATCTGGGACCATGTCCTCCCTTTTCGGAAGCTCTGGCGACGTCCCGTAAACCGCAGCCGTCGAGGCAAACACCACCCGCTGCACTCCCGCATCCCTGGCGGCAGCCAGCACACTTAGCGTCCCGTTCAGGTTGACCTCGTTTACCAGCAGAGGGTCTTCCACGCTCCTTTGAACTGAGGCAATGGCGCCTAAGTGAAAGATGCAGTCTGCTCCGTCGAAGGCCATCCTCAAAAGCCCTAGATCGGTGATGCTGCCCTCGATCAATTTGGCGTCTATGTCCCGAAGGTTCTCCTTTTTGCCCGAGGAGAGGTCATCTATTACTACAACCTCTCTATCCCCTGCCAGTGCTTGTGCCAGGTTGGAGCCTATGAATCCCGCGCCGCCGGTGATGATGACTTTCTTTGACATTTCGCTGGAGACCTCATGCCAAGAGCCGTTAGTTCCAGGTGCTAAGGCATTCTTCAAGTAGCGCCCTTTTTTGCCTCTGTAGTGGACGCCTACTACTTCACAAAGGCATAAAGACACATAGAAACTTCTAAAATCATATTGATTTCAGGATAACCGCTGTAAACAAATGTACAGACAAAGCATCCGCTGCTCTGACAGGCCCCTCTTATCATCATCGCTGGCTTTTGCCATCGACCGCCACCGATTTTATCGAAGGCTGATCAATTTAGATGCCTGCCATCACTCTGCAATCCCTTTATTGATAAGAATTGAACTAATGTCTGAACATAAACACCTATAATCCAGGCGCTTGAGTCTCATAGTCACAATTCTTCTCAGCAATTATCTTCGATTTCTTTAAAAGGTTAAAAAACTCTAAGAATCATAAATCCGAAATGTTTGTAAGTAACAAGGATACTTAGGATTCATCATTATTTTTGTCCCGGTTCGGGGCCTCTTTTTAAGAAAACTTTAAATATAGTGCAGGAAATGGTTTGAGGATGCTCCTCTTTGCTCACGTGGGGCTGACCCTGGCAGCAGCCCGAATCTTCACGAGGGCAGACCTGGCCTTTGTGGCCATAGGCTCTATGCTTCCAGATATCATCGATAAGCCCCTGGGAGAGGTCGTCTACGGCACTCCTAGCATGGGAAGGATATTCGCCCATACCCTTCTATTCCTCCTCCTGCTGGCAGGGGCTGCCATCTACACACGGGATTTAAGATTGGCATCGCTTTGTGGAGGTGTGCTATTTCACCTATCCCTGGACTTCATGTGGAGTTCGCCCGTTATTCTCCTCTGGCCCCTGCTCGGCAGCTTTCCACCTGCACCGCTCATGGATACCATGAGCTATCTTCAAATGCTTCTCCAGGGCCTGAAGGATCCAATGGTGCTGCTTCCCGAGCTTGTGGGCCTGGCGTATTTCATATATCTCACCATGGAGAAGAGACAGCATATCGCATCATGGACCATGCGGTCTATCGTGCGCGCTACGAAAGAATGCTTGGGAAGATGAACATTCGAAACTGGATTCAAGATTGAGGGGAATAACCACTGGCTCTCCAAGATCGGTGATGTTAAAGTTTGGTTACATCGACCAGTCGAAGGGACTATCAAGAGGCTGACCATCGAGCTTCAACCAAGAAATGGTACGTATCTTTTCTAGTTGAAGATGTTCCCAAAGAAGTCTTGCCAGATTCAGAAAAAGCAATTGGCATAGATGTCGGGATATCTAACTTCCTGAATTTATTCTGGGGAGTAGTCACATAAGATAGATTTATATGGAATTGTCAACCTTAGCGAAGTTACTTAAGTTTGATTACTATCAAACATAAGGAGATCAAGGAGAGGTTAGGTTGAGGGAGAGGAGGAGCAAAGACAGGATCATTCTCGAAGTTCTGAGCATATGCGTCGACGGGGAGAACATAACCAGAATCGTGTATAGAGCCAATACCAACTTCACGACCGTCAGAGCCTACCTGGACACGCTTATCCAGAACGGCCTCATCGAGCCCGTGCTGCAGGAGTCGCCCACGTTATATAAAACTACTCAAAAGGGGATTCATGTGAGGAATAGGCTGAAGATGCTGCATGATGAACTGGAATTCATGAATCTTTGAGGCTTCTAGATATTCTCGCTAAAAAACATAAAGAGGATAGCGGGCGCAGAGCACCCAGCTATTTTGCGCATATAGGACGGAAGTCTGCTACAGATTTGTAGCAATAGTACCCCTCAGGCAGCAATTGATCTTGGCGGAACGAAACAGGTACAATCGAATACTCCTTTAGCGCTCTTGCCAAAGCCCTTCTGGTCTCTGAAGTTCATATCGCTCCAGCCGCCAAAACAGCAGGGCAGCCAGTCCTCGGGCTCTGCCTTCAGCTTGTAATTGAACTCGTGTGACATCTTCTTGACGATGGAGAACGTGCCTATGTAATCCTCATCGATCATCTTTTGCACATCGTGCACGCTCCCGTTGACCGCCAGGAGGCCGAAATGTCCTCTGCCTGTAAATGCAGCATCCACGTTCAACGATGTGCGGCTTGATGTTTCTTCGGACTCGCCGTAAGGATAGTCGTCGCTGAAGATGTCCTTCCAGTATAAGCTGGCAGAGATGTCCTTGCTCAGAGTATCCAGGGAGTCGAAGTGGGCATTCATAGATACGCCTGCTCCGTAGTTCTTGATGCACGTCACTTCCTTGCCCAAAGACGGGAAAGCTCCGGATTTAAAGCTCTTGCCTAACTGCAATCTGTTAATACCATATGCATAATCAGCGCTCTCGTCGAAGACTATTCTTCTATCGCTGGTGCCATAATAATCCTGAGATTCTGAGTCAAATTTGAAATCCAGCTCCGAGCGAAGCTTAGCCTCGTAGCTGTAGCTCCCGCTCCCATGGCCCTTACTCCCCAGTACAAGGTTGCCTGCAGTTATATTCTTATATGAGCTGAAAAACCCGTTCCCCTCGACTTTCTGATCCATGCTATAGATATAACCAAGGTCTTCTGTGACTGCACCCCATGTAACTCCAACCAAGACGACCGATACGATAAAAGCCATTGCTAACCTGTGAATCACTAAGCTTCCCTCCTACACCTAACTGTTGCTCCTAGCGCCTCTTAAATATCATTCACAAGTATCCCTGCCTAAGAAATTAAAAGGTAACGGAACAAGACATAAGGAAGATAAGTAAGTAACTGAAATAAGTAACTAGTGCTATTATTGCATATATCCTAAAACTGCAACCAAGCCCCTTAATCACCTATCAGCTCCTTATGCCTTCGCGGTGAACTCCACAAGCATCTAATCACTTAACCGCCAAGGTATAGAGACCTCTGCGCTAGATAACGAGCAAAAAAGGAAAAGTCTTCAGGGGGCCGCAATAAGCGCCCCCTAATCCATGAAAACCTTTGCCTAAACGCAGGGCAGCCAGTCAACGCTGATAGCGCCGCAGGTGGAGTTGCCCCACAGCTGGATGAACTTCTCGATTGAGAAGACGCCAGTTAGGTCCTCGACAGACCTGCCATACTCAGCATGGCGTCCCTTCAGGTTACTCTCAGCTACAGGGTCCCTGGAAAGCCAGCCAATGTGTGCCACGCCTATAACATTGGAGTTCAAATTGGCCTCCAGAACTCCAGTGCAGCACGGGGTGGGCAGAGTAGGTATCAATATACCATCTTCCTCAGCCGTATACAGCCTGGTCTTGACCTCTGTTGTCTTCTGCAGGTGCTCAGCGTGGGAGTACATCTCAGTCAAGACAGCGCCGATCCTGTAGTTCTGGACGCAGAGCTTCTCGACCCACTTCTGATCGTATGTGCCTACCTGGTAAGAGACTGGCATGTACTCGAACTCGGCCTCCTTTGTGAAGTTGATGTAATCCATCGCCAGAGCTCCTGTCGGCCAAGGCCCTATGTAGGGAAAGACATCGATGAGTGCGCACTCCGTGTCTATCTGCCTCTCGGCCTCCAGCTCCGTCCTCTCAGTAATCACATTGCCTGAGCCTGACTCCTTCTCAACGAGTTTAGCCCCGGAAAAACCCCATTGAGTCGAAGCTATCATCTCCACGTTCTTATACCCTACGCCCTTTACAGACGCCTTCTCATACATGTAGTTAGCAGCGCCTGCCATACCGATAATAAGCAAAGCCATAAAAAGGGCGATCAGTATTCGTCTCATTCCCATTCCTACCTCCTCTCTGGCCAATTTATTGTAAAGTCAGGGTACGGCCACTAACCCTACAGATGACTAGAAGTAAGATATATATAGATGTTGATTATGGCCCTTTGATCTGCCAAGATCTGTCAATTATGAAGGTCCTTCCAACGTTATCTCATCAAGCATCAGGCTGCCGTTGAGCGCCCCAGCACCAATCGTGTAGTTGCCAGAAGGAATCCTGTAGTGTCCAAAGTTAGAGTGAAATCGCCGTTGATTACCAGCTTTTTGATAACCGTCATCTCCTGCAAGCGCTTGAGATGAGACCCAAGATCTGAAGTAGCTCTCATTGGAATCGGGATTTTGCTGCTTTCTTATGCCCACGTTTAGGTTCTTGACCCCTGATGCTGTAACTGTGAAGCTGTTGGGAATTCCAGGCATATGAACTCCCGGAAGATCGATATCATAGCTGTATCTGCCCTGAAAGACTGGCAGGATGCTTCTGGACAGAGATGGTAAGAAGGATCTCCCCAAAGCCGTGCCCTGACAGCACTTTATCGGGCTAGACAGGAGCTACGAACTGGGAGTAGTTGTATGAATCGGTAATATAATCCTCAACAGCACAATCTTCATCGGTCATGTTCTCATCAGAGTTCCCGTACGATAGAACAAGATCTTTGAGGTAGTAAGGCCCGTTGACCTTGCTCATCCAGAGGGACCTGCCGTCAAAATCCATATGCATAGCATAAGTTCCCGGGCTGAAGTTCCCATAGCTAAGCGACCATACGAGCTGCGTGCCGTTGGCATCGCACAGAAATCCCACAAGATTATAGCTTCCGGGATTATATATGTCCACGCCTACATCCACAGTTAAGTAATCGTACCATCCATCCCCGTTTATGTCCGAGCCGTGGTCTGAGTAGCTGCCGTTGAGCTTTGCATCTCTCGTAACCAGATTACCACCCGTAACCAGATTGCGATACTCCCGCGTCGAATACTCTGCAGTCGATTCGGCCACCAAGTCCTTATTCTCATCGTATATAACCAGGCTTTTTAGGCGGTAAGGCCCAGGAGTTCTCATACCGGAAAGCTCAAGCTCCAGAGTCTTGGAACCGAAGTTCAGGTAGCTGACATTTCCAACAGGGATCTCCTTGCCGTCGTTGACATCGTAGAGCAATCCCTCAAGAGTATAAAGCCCTGCCTTTCTGACGTTGACGCCCACCTTCAGAATCACAAATTCGTTTAGGCCGTCCCCGTCTTCGTCCTGCCCATAATCGTAGTACAGGCCGTTGAACTGTATCTTATTCTTATCTGCCTTCGCTATGCTGCTCATAGGCTCCATTAAAACGCAGTAATCTTCACCCCTCTCAGGCAGGCGTCCGGACCTGACCTCTACCATCCATCTCCCCCATTCAGGTCTTGAAATAGAGTAAGATAACGAAGTCTTGTCGCGCATGCAGTCGGAGGATGCGCTAGAGATCACTCTGCCTTGAGGCGAGAACAGCGTCAGATCGAGAATGCTTCCCTCATTCCTCCATTGGAGAACAAAGCTCGCTGCTGAGGTCTGAGGTTCGATGTAAATCGTGTAGTTCGCAAGGGACGACGAGGAAATGTGGCCGCAAAATGGGATGTCAGATGTAAGGTTTATCGCATCCCCTGCATAGGCGAAAGAGGGGACAGAGCAAAACATCAATGCAGAAATTAAGGCAAAATATAAAGGGGCAGATCTGCAGTTCATCGTGCCCCTATTAAATCTATCTAGATATAAAAAACTAATCGTTCTTATTCACAGTCCTCGCACTCTTCGACGTCTGGATCCATGGCGCTTAGATTACCCATGCTTAAATTGTCCAGGCCCTCAGTCACTATCGCCTCTTCCTCGTCTGGGACCATGAAAGCATAGTAATCCGCGCCTGTCTCTGGAGCATCCTCAGCTGTAACCTCTGCGGTCCACTCACCGGGCTCCGGTACGGGAACTATATAGTAGAGCATAGTGGCATTCTTCTTATAGGCCACCATCTCATCTGCAGCAGGGTCTACCTGTTCGCCGCCGGGAGCAATCAGCGTCATATTCATATCGGAGTCGGCGTTACTCCAGACAAGGATGAATGATGCCGAGGTCAAATTGGAACCAATAGAGAAATTCAGCGATTGAGTCTCTGATACACCGATATGGCCGCTAACCGGGACTGCAATCTCCTCGATTGAAGCATTGGCTTCTGCTTCAACACCGACGGCTAGGCCTAAAGAGGCAAGCATTATAAGCAAGGTCACAAAGTACATTTCTGTTCTCTTCATTTTCATCACCTATTCTAAAAACCCTCCCTACGGAGATCATTGATAACCAATAAGTTAAAGTTAAAACTTGAAGCCTATGCAACCCTTGGGATGCTCTGATATTATCCAAGGGCGCAAGAGGCTCAGAGGGATGAAATATGCTTATATTGGTCTTACGTCCCAACCAACTGTACGCCATCTGCCGCAGGTTGTAGAAGTACGTCCTACTTGAAATATCGTACCATCGTTCTCACAACGTCTGGTATTCGGGCAATACACTCGGAGAGTGCAGGTTCTTTGTTGTTGCCTTGTTATGCAATCCCTCTCCTGTTCTAAAAAGAGGCCATACCTCGTTCCATCATCTAACCTGAAGGTGTAAGCAAGCCTCTCACTATCCTGGGTGAAATCGTCGATTGTGACCCATTGCCAGCTTGGGCACCTTTTGCTGCAGGTAATACCGCTTGCAGGGGCCGCTAACAGAGCGATCATCAACCCCGCCATTAATATTTTAATCCAATGGCGTGATACCCACCTATTTTTATCAAATGACATCTATATCACCAGCTTCTAAAAGTGCTTAAGCGCTTATAACCTCTACTACCTTGAAGAGTACGATTGCAAAGAACGTCACGACCATGGGAATGATCGCCAGATTCAACATAGTAGATAGGCGCTTGTTCCAGTGGGTAGAGGCTGATAAGATCTCAGATGCGCTTAGAAGCGCTATAAGGCATACGACCGTTATTATGCTTATTTCTGATACGCCAACAGTAGCAAACATACTCACTACTGAAGACGTAGTACTCAGAGTACTTGTCGTACTCAAAGTGCTGCTCACAGTGCTCATCATCGACGATAGCATTTACACACATCCTCCCTAACATTAGGTTCTGATTAAATCCTTTCATTTGATAAAGTATAAATAAGTTTCCACCTCGTATCAAAATTTTTTTTTCAGGGTCGTGTCTCTTAAGCATTAGTTTTATTTTTTTGCTGACAAGTTGGATCATTTTATCTCTCGCATTCGTTAGTTCCTAAGAGATATACCCTTCCCGGAAAGCCTCTTGTGAAAAGATGCAATAATGACAAAGATAATGCCCGATATGCCTACGATGTATATTATCAGGTCGGAGAATGCCGGAGTCACTAGGAAGAGAGATATGTTTGTGATTCCGTGGGCCAGGGCAATGACCGGCAGGCTCTTTGTAACCCAGAAGAGCAGCCCAAAAACGACGCCTGCAAAGGATACATAGAGCAGCTCTAGAGGAAGATGGTATCCGCTGTGCATGAAGCCGAAGAGAACGCTGGCGATCACAAGTCCCATAATTGACCCCATCCGCTCCTCCATAACAGTCTGCAGCGCCGACCGGAAGACGAACTCCTCCACCAATCCCACGAATAAGATCATCGTAAGAGAGAGAGTTAGGACGCTTCTCAAGCTGAAGTCGGGCACTAGCACGCTGGGATGCAGCACCTGATACTCGCCCCAGCCTAAGGCAAATCCCACCGCCAGGGCAAGGGGCAAGAAGAATCCAAAGCCCTTTGCGGTTATTCCTACCTCAGACCAGCTGAACATCCTCTCCTTCAACAGGAGGTAAATGGGCAGGAACATGGGCGCATATACCAGAGGGTAAGAGTAGAGGGTCAGCTGGAAGAAGACAGGCATTGCGATGTTTAAAAGCCTGAATAGGGGCATGAGCATAAGGGCAGGAAAAATTCTATTTTCTATGTATGCGGAGGACAAAATAAGCAGTATCAGGTTAATAGAGTGAACTGCAAGTGCAGCCTGCATATGCCCCAGGAAGATCAACAGCTCTGCAAGAACTACCAGTAATACGGGCAGTATCAGATCCAGGTTATATTTGCTGATCTCCTCCATTCTCATTTATAGGTCCCTTGTATTTTAACCCATGAAGGTGATAAATAGCTTCTCCTACCAACGAGGCCTATCCCAGGCAAGAGGGAGCGAACGCCACCATCTATCTTTCGGCCAGCGACGAAGATTGCATTATAAAGTTTTTGCGTTCTTCGCGATATATTTGCAAAGAAAACGGAACGCAAATATGGCATTTGTTGAAGGTAATGCGCTACCAAACCATCAAGGCATCAAAGTTTGCGATCTATATCAAATTATGAATGATGTCGTTGTTTTACGAGCCTCTCACGCGAAGGCCAAAGAGATCTACCTGTGGAGAACAGAGCGAGTGCATAAGACAGATGCCCCAGACTTCAGTCGAGGGAGATGTCGCGGGAAGGGTAACTGACAAATAGTTCATTAAGTATCTTATCAGATCATGAGACTGCAGATTCTCCTAATAACGTTATTGTGCCTCTGCTCCGCAGTCCAGGCGCAGGAAAATGTCTCTGTGCCTAGTGACAGCGATCTAACAGAGGGAAGCTGGATTGGCCTTGAGGGGAACAACACCATTCAGATGCCATCTACCAGCTTTGTCAGCCCGGAAGCTAACTGGACCTATCCATTTCAATTCTTCCCAATCTACGCCGAGAACCAGACCATATCAGGCAGCTTCCTAGGTCCCGCCGATCTTGCGGGGAGAGAGGCAAGGGTCTTTATCTCCAACTTTAGCATACTCGATCTGCTGAGCACTTTCAAGGTCCCAGATAGAGGCACGACAGTTGCAGGCATGGGCGAGCCCATCAGCCTGAACATCACTGGCGACGCCCACTTTGCTCTCGATGGAGGCCCCGGCGGGCTTTATATCATCAGCGTCGAGGATTCGCTCAACTCCACTGTGCTCGCGACCACTCCTGCACTTGTCGCCAAAGGAGAGATCGCGATGGATTTCTCCCCAGAGGTTGCGGCCGGAGATATGCTGCAGCTTACGATCGAGACTCCCTCGGAACGGGGAAATGAGAGCAAGACCTACGGAGCGATCATGATCTCCAGCCAGGACTACGCCACTGCGAGGCTAGGCCTAGCCGTCAACGACACAGAGGAGAGCCTTGTCACAACAATTGCTCTAGGTAACAGCTCCATGCAGATCCAGGGTATGCCCGGCATCTCCATGGACCTGCTCATGAAAATCCTATATATGCTTCCCCAGAACAGCGCTATAGCCATGCAGGAATCAGCCGAGCAAAATGTGGACCTCTACCTCTTTACAGATCCATCCTGGGCCAAGGGCAAGTATATATTGACTAGTGCAGTTTATTCCCCTAAGAAGGGCCTGATTGGCCTGCGGCAGGGAACTATTGAGGTGGTATGATGAAGCCAACAATATGGTTTTTAGTATTAGCCCTGATATCTCTAGCATCTGCCTTTGAGGTATCGCCAGCTAACCCAAGCCCAGGAGAGGAGATATTCATCGAGGGAACAGCCGATCCGAACGAGGAAGTGAATTTGCGCTCCGGATTCCAGATGGATCTTCCCGTGGCAGGAGGCAAGTATGAGTACGAGACTCGAGTCGAGATACCCCAGAAGCCCAACCGCTTCACAGTGACAGCCCAAAACGTCAAAGACCTGAATGCCGGAGTGAAGATGGTCATATGGATCACAAAGCGTTTCGAGGCCTCCGGAGGGGTCGCGACGATATCTCAGGCGAATGTGCCTCCTGGAAGGTACAGCCTGAAGATGTCCGGGGAGGCATTGCCTGGTGCATCGGTCGTTCCCGTAAAGGTGATAGCTGAGACTGCAGTGAAGGCTGACTCAAGCGGCAGGTACAGCCTTGCCATCGATACATCGGGAATCCCGGCAGGAGACTACAGCATTGAGGGCGATGGGGATTCCAAGACAGTTCGCATCGGCGTTCCTGCGAAAGAGAAGAAGGATGCTTCGATGGAATCGGAGGGCTCGCAAAATTCGAAGGACCTGCAGGATTCGAAAGATTCTCCTGCCAAAGCTCCTGAGAAGGAGTCGGTCGCCTCCCCAAAAGGCACTGCAAAAGATGAAACAGTCTCAGATTCCTCTGAGAAGTCTTCTGAGAACAAAGGTTTTATCGGCGGAGTTATGGAATTGATTTGGGGAAGATGAGCGCCTCGGAGGCTGAGAGAGATAACTGAAAAGCTGGAGAGAGTGCCCTTAGATCTGCTGACAACTGCCCTCATAGCCCTGGCGACGCTGGCGTTCACACTGACCCCCCTGTCAGACCTGCCGGTGCGAATACCACTGGGGCTGCTGATGGTGCTCTTCGTCCCGGGCTATGCGCTCATAGCCGCCCTTTTTCCCCGTAGGGGAGACCTGGACGGCATAGAGAGGGTAGCGCTCAGCTTCGGCCTGAGCATCGCTGTGGTTCCTTTAATTGGCCTTGGGCTGAACTACACTCCCTGGGGAATCAGGCTCACGCCAGTTGTGATATCTCTGGGCTTCTTCACTGTGGCCATGGCAGCAGTTGCCTACTTCAGGCGTACGATGCTGCCTGCAGAGGAGAGGTTCTCGTTAGAGCTCAGGAAGCACATCGACTCCCTCAAGACTGAGCTTGTGGCCGGAGATAAGAGCCGGCTGGATAAGGCCCTGACGATATTGCTTGTAATATCCATAATACTATCCGTTTTAGCCCTGATCTATGTTATAGTGACGCCAAAGCAGGGCGAGAAGTTCACAGAGTTCTATATCCTCGGCCCTGAAGGCATGGCCTACGATTATCCCACGTCGGTCATGGCCGGCAACAACAGCACCGTCATTGTGGGAGTGGTAAACCATGAGTACAGCCTGGTCAACTACACGATGCATATCAGCCTCAACAACTCAACCATCCTTGGCAAAGAGGTGGCTCTCGAGCATAACCAGACATGGGAAGAGCCTGTAGTCTACGTTCTGGACAAGCCTGGCGACTCGCAGAAGCTGGAGTTCCTGCTTTATAAGGAGGATAACTTCACGGCGCCCTACAGAGACCTGCATTTGTGGGTGAACGTATCCGAAAACAGGGCTTCGAGGCCGTTAGCCTTGACAGGCGCTTCATCTTCAAGGCTGTCCAAAACCCCATTCTGATTCGCGGCTGGCTTAACGGGCGCTCACCACAGAGGCGCAGAGACACAGAGAATAAAAGGATTTTGATACTATTATCCGAAGGCATCCCATGGATTCGTTCTCTGTGCCTCTGTGTGGTACGAAAATACCTTGCTCAAATCGTACCCAGTAGACCTAAATGGTCCTTTGTGCGTCCTTCGTGAGCTTTGTGCCTTTGTGGTGGTACGTCGTCCGTTTAGTCTCAACGAAACAAAACGATATCCACCACAAAGGCACAAAGAACGCACAAAGACGATTTTCATCATCGTGGCTGACCACCAAGTCATGTAGGTTTCTCTGTGGTGAGTCTTTTCTCGTTCAATTCTAGCGAAAAGCCCAACCTATTCTGTGTGGATCACCTGAACAGGACATCCATCGACCGCCATCGAAACGCACTCTTCCTTATCCTGTGGCACCGTTCCCTCTCCCGGTTTGCCCTCTGATCTGAATGCGACCATAACCTGACTCCTGCCGTCCTCAGGATTCTCCTCGAAGAAGTCGGGACATGTAGTCCAGCATTGCGCGCAGCTTATGCATCCATCGCGGTCTATTGTCGCCCTCATAATGCCTCTTCTACTTGAGCGACGGCAGCGGTGTTTTCGCTGATATCAGTTGCAGTTCTCCCAGGACGATCTTTCTTCAGCCTCTCAACCTCTTCCCTGAACTCCATGAACTCCTCGAAGCATCCCATGATCGATCTCACTCCGCCAATTATTCCAAACAGCCATCTTTATATTTGACGTTCGCATTAAATAAATCTAAGCTTTATAGGCTGCAGGCTGGAGAGTCAAAATGGCGGATCCAAGAATCAGGGCGGCTCAGATGGCAGCAGAGGATGAGGTCTTCAAGGCCATAAGCCTCGCCGCCCTGAAGGTGAGAGCGAGAGGGCTGGAGCCCGGGGATATGGCCAGGGCGGGAGCTTTCGAGCTTGTTGTGGCCGAGGATGAGGAAGGGGTGGGGAAGGTCGTGCAGATGATCCTTGGCAAAGAAAGAATCGAAAGCCTGGCCGCTTCCAAGGCTGAAGAGCTGGGGCTGAAGGTGGATGGTCTGGATGAGCGCGAGCACAATGAGTGGATGGCCCTCTTCATGAAATGTCTCAAAGAGAATTTAGAGAAATGGTATCAGATCAGCATGCGCCCTGGGCCTGGAGAGAACTTTACCTTCGAGAAGGCAGTTTATAGAAAAGACGATTCATGGCGGTAGGCATTCTAAAGGTGAGCATTCTAAGGGGCCGGGGCCAGGATTCATGCTTTACAGTGAAATAATGCACCTCTTCAGCACTTGTGCTAAATCCTCCTTTTGCACAGGCTTTGCGATGTAATCGTCCATGCCTGCCTCGATGAACTTCTCCCGGTCACCTTTCAGAGCATAGGCCGTAATGGCAATGATCTTAGGACCACTCTGCCAGCGCTGGCGGATGATTCTGGCGGCTTCCAGCCCGCCCATTTCGGGCATTCTGATATCCATGAGCACGACATCGTAATGCTGGCGCTCCAATGCCTGCAGGACTTCAAGTCCGTTGGCAACGGTATCAGCCTTATATCCCAGCTTCTTTAGCATCTGCAGGGCCACCTTCTGGCTCGATACGTTATCCTCGGCCAGCAGTATCCTTAGGGGATTGCTCTGGCCCGGACTGCCAACTGTTGTAGCTGAGAGGGCTTTATGGGCTTGGTCAGATAGGCATGGTTAGGGGGGATGCGCTCTCCAAGAGATGCCAAGAGCACCAGCGGCAGAGTTTTGTTGTTTTTGCGAATCTCCTTTTCTAAGCCAAGGCCGCTCATATCCTGCAAATCCATATCCAGGATAGCGATATCAAAATCATCCCCTCGCCGGATATACTTGAGAGCCTCCTCGCCCGATGTGGCTGCCATGGGTATCATGCCCCAATCGTAAACCTGCTTGCCCAGGATGCGGCGGTTGGTCTTATTATCCTCGACTATCAGCACTCGCTTGCCTATCAGCTGAGGAGAAACTGCGGCAGGCTGAGGCTCGAATCGGCCTGAAGATGCCTTGACTGTAAAGTGGAACGTCGAGCCCTTTCCTACCTCGGACTTTGCCCAGATCCTGCCTCCCATCATCTCTACGAGCTTCCTGGATATGGCGAGACCAAGACCAGTACCGCCGTATAGGCGAGTGGTGGATGGCTCCATCTGAGTGAAGGGCTGGAAAAGCATGTTCATGCTGTCCTTGGACATGCCAATGCCAGTGTCTCGAACTGCGAAATGAACTTCTTTGATTCCATCAAGCTCCTGGCTTGAGACTGAAAGCGTTACCTCGCCTTCCTCCGTGAACTTGACGGCATTAGAGAGCAGGTTGCCAAGTATCTGTCGAAGCCTGCCCGGATCGCTGATAATAGTATCCGGAACGTCTTTATCGATAGTATATGCCAGGTTCAGGCCCTTCTCCGATGCTCGAAGTGCCACTAGATCCAGGGACTCCTCCACGCAACTGTGCAGCCTGAAAGGCTGTTCCTCCATGACTAGCTTATCGCTCTCAATCTTTGAGAAGTCCAGGATACCGTTGATGATAGTGAGAAGGGCATCGCCATTGGTCCTGATTGTCTCAAGGTTATCTCTTTGCTCCGGGGTCAATGGCTCTTCTAAAAGGAGACCTGTCATGCCTATAACCGCGTTCATGGGCGTCCTGATCTCATGGGAAATATATGTTATCATCAATCATTTAACAGAGACAAATTTAAATTTTTACTTAAGTTGCATTCGATCAAAGAACGATAACATCACAACCGGCAAGCAGTGATGCTATGGCCAGTTATAGTTCCCGCAAAAGCGAGCCAATTTTCAATTGGGCTTGCCAATAAGCTGAGGCCGGGACCGGGATTCGAACCCAGCTCGAGGGATCCACAGTCCCTCAGGATAGCCACTACCCTATCCCGGCACGCCAGACCTTCGATACGCTTCTCAAAGATAAAACTTTCCCCGACAGGATCTCGCCCGGAACTAAAAGCGGCCTTTATCGTTGCCCCTCGTGGATTCGCTCTCCTTTTTATGCTTTATGACTGAGACCTTTCCATCGCTCTCAAGATAAGCAACCTTAACCTCGCCCAGCTGCTCCACGCCCTCTTCTCGAAGAGCCTCCAGAAGGTCGTCCATGGTCATCATCTCCCTGCTCATGGTCTCTGGAAATAGCAATGGACCTGACATATATTAATACGATATTTATCGGAATAAAAATCCTCAAGAACTGCTGGATCTAATTCGATCATAGGGGTCGATTAACATCATCTGAGGCATTCAAGCATTGTTGATGGCTGTTGATGGCCAGAGTTAAGTTGAACTCAACCGTATGCCCTCTCTGCAGTCTCGACGACAAGCCCAATGAGATCCTCAAGCCTGTTTAAGTAATAGACTGTCCCCAGGCTGCTCAGGGCTTCTTCAACATACTTATCCTTGCCTGCCTGGTCGATGCAGAAGAGGACGAACCTACCGTACTGCGATGCCTCTTTCAAGTACTCCCACTCGGTGTAGAGGTTCTGGATGTGGGTGTCGGTTATGCAGATGACGAGGCAACCATTCCGGGCCTTCGCCTGCTCCAGCACCTCCCTGCCAGGAATATGCGTCCTTGAGCAGATGTACTCGACCAATACTTTCTCGACTGAAGAGATATCCCGCGTCCAGGGCTGGACTATGGCCCTATCGCTGAAGTTTATCGCCGCAATCTCTGCCCCCATCTGGTGAGCGAACTCACAGGCCTTGAAGGCTGCAAGCGTTGCTCGATGTGTCTTGCTGCCGACAATATGGCCGTCCATGGAGCGGCTGCTGTCCAGCACTACCAGCAGGTCGGGCACCTCTTCTGGCCCCGGAGCCATCCGGCTGTGCTCCTGACTTCTCTTGTAAGTGGTCACTCCTGGGATGAGCCTTGGAGCCATGCTCAGGGAATAGGCCACATCGAGTTCGCTCAACGGATCTGTGTGCCGCCACTTCTCAAGGCCCGAAGGGTACGCGTCCACCCTGGCCTTCCTTGAGCTCTTGATCTCTATGCAGTAGCTCTGGTCTCGGTACCACCTCAACAGGTCGCCTCCGAGTCCCAGAACATAAAGCGCCCTCTCGTACTGCGCTGGCTCAAGCTGAGAGGCCAGGGAGGCCAGAGGGACAGCATCAGCGCTGCCGTTTAAAACCTCCAGAGACCTGACAGGCCCCTTTCCCAAGATCCCTGGGGCAAAGGGCTCAAGTATTCTGGCCATCTGCTGGCACTGCCTGGCCCAAATGCCTTTGTCTCTCACCCCCAGGGAGAATACCTGCAAAAGCAGGTCCACCTCTGGCAGGTCGCACTTTGGAAGTGCAGTACTCCAGTACTCCCTAAGGAACCCGAGGATCAGCCTGTCCAGAGTAGAGAGATCCTGCTCTGCCAGCCTCTTCCAGCCTAAAAGAACCTTCCTCTCGTCCTCTGTGCTTCTCTCCAGCCGGAAAGAGTCCACCACAATGTCAGTGAATATGTTGACAATGCTTCGAGCACGAAGCGGCTCTTTTAAGCCCTTGACGGCCGCCAGAGCGAGGAGTCCTGCATTCTCAAGAGAACGGGGGCAGAAGATATAGTGCACAATCAGGTGATCGAAGATGTTTTCGATGTACAGCGGCCCATGGGACAGGACGTCCTCCTTCAGAGTTATGGAGTAGTTGTCGAAGGGGAACTCGCCAGAGTTCATCTTTACCCCGAGCCGGGACGCTGATAACCGAGGCATCGGCAGCTGCGGCCAGTGCCAGTTCTCTCTGGACTTATCCCAGATGGAGGTCCAGTCCAAGGATGCTGCCGCCCTGGTTGCCAACTCCCGCCTCCGGGCCAAAAGCCCCGGCCTTAATCGACCCGCCCTTCATGCGCCAGCCTGCCCTAGATCCTGCACTGCCTTTCACCAGGATCTCTCCGCCGCTCATGAGCAGGCCCAGGTAGTCGCCTGCATTGCCCTTGATCCGCAGTTTCCCTGAATGCATCAGCCAGCCTGACCTCTCGCCTGAGTTCCCTCGAACGGCGATCCTCCCCCCGGAGTTGCCTAGACCGGTGAAGTTCCCGGCATCCCCAACGACCCCCCCCAACCCCCCCCCCATGTTCCTCCAAGCCTA
>Ga0074195_1002032_pt1 | contig 24717 bp, 27 predicted proteins | sample EPASupsiteHSE623_FD_64525 | JGI IMG/M metagenome (GOLD analysis project Ga0074195, IMG submission 64525) | Bioremediated contaminated groundwater from EPA Superfund site, New Mexico - Sample HSE6-23 | ecosystem: Environmental > Aquatic > Deep subsurface > Groundwater > Contaminated ... | reverse complement strand
GACCGGGCCCGGAATCATCAGGAGAAGTTCTTTTTCCATGTGGATCTGCTCATAGTATATCTATAAAGGCACAATATATGTTTGGATGGCAAGTATGGCTGACGTAGCTATCATCTCGGGATCCGCATCGGATGCAGCAATTACAGACAAGGTCAAAAAAGTCCTTGATGAGAACAAGGTATCGTATGATACCCAGATCATCTCCGCTCACCGTGATCCCGACAAGCTGGATGCGTATATCAAGACAAGTAATGCAAAAATTTTCATCGCTATTGCCGGCCTTTCCGCAGCACTGCCCGGAGTAATTGCATCCAAGTCAGACAAACCGGTCATCGGTGTCCCGGTGAGCGGGACGCTGAACGGTATGGATGCTTTGCTCTCGATTGCCCAGATGCCAAAAGGTGTCCCGGTCGCATGCGTTGGGGTGGACAATGGGGATAATGCGGCGTGGCTGGCGGTCCGGATACTGAAGTTATTGAGAACCTGATTCTCACTATCTCTTTTTACAAGCTTTTTTACGATTATAACATCAGAATAAACCAGACCTGCTCTTATTGACGGTTCCCTTTTCCGGATTTCCTTCCGTGCGGGCAGACATACAGGCACAGGCCGCAAACCCCGACTCCGCGGGATTTCTCCAGCTCTTTGAAATACCGGTCACAGGCCGCTGCATCGTAGCGTGCTTCCCGGGGTTCATCTTCACAAAAAGCCCTTCCCGTGAACGCTTGCTGCGGGCAGATATCCACACATGCAGTACATTTCCCGCACTGCTGTTCCAGGGGAGAACCGGTCGGGAGGAGCGGTGCATCGGTGAGGACAGTAACCCACCGGACCCGGGGACCATGATCCGGAGTGATGAGCAGACAACTCTTCCCGATCCAGCCCAGTCCTGCAAGGTGCGCTGCGAGTTTCTGCGAGAAGATGCCGCAGATATTTTCATCGGACGTCCTCTTGGATGCCGGTACAGGAAAGGCACTATAACCGGCCCGCTGGAGCTCGTTAGCCACCCGGACACTGATCTGGTCAAGCATCTGGTTGACGACATCGTAGCTGTTGTGACGGTAAACGATCGCTCCTGCAGGATCCTTATCCGGCAGGAGGTCAACAAGGCTGTCCTGGAGCACCATACCGATGGTAACTGCCCGTGGATACCGGGCAACCCGGTCCCCTCCCTGCGCCAGAATAAAATCATGGGCTGATGAGAGATCGGCAACGCCGAAATAATCCGCACCAAGGGAAAGAGCAAGAGTCCTGAGGTCTGTTTCCGGATTCATAAGTATCAGTTATTTACCGGAAGGAGTTGCGGATATTTCAGAATGGTGGTCGGTTATGAAAAATGGGGGGATACCCTCAAATGACGCACCCCTGCTCACTTTTGCGATTCCGTCACCCGTTCTGCATCACAAAGAACGTGTACCCGTAATACCGCTTGTACTTCCGGTATGTTTCCGCTTCCGCCTCAAGAGAATCAATAATCGCGGCATTCTCTGGATCGCTCCCGTGGGCCTTTTTCAGTTCCGCTATACGGGCAAGCATCGGGACATAATAGTTCTCCCACCACCCGGCCTCCGGTAACCGGTACGTTGCGATGAGGCGATACCCCGCTATCTTCACCAGTTCCCTGAGCTGGTCCTCGGTCTTGGGACTGTACCCCTCCATCTCCCACCACCGGACAAGTTCGTCCGGGGGGTTGGGTTCGAACCACGCGGCATCTGATACAACCAGGTAACCTCCCTTTTTCAGGAAAGGTTTCCATGTCCAGAGTCCATTTTCAAAACCGATAATGAAAACCGATCCCTCAGACCAGATGAGGTCGAATTGTCCTTTTTCAAAAGGGAGGGCATCCATCGAAGCATATACGGTTTTGATCCGCCCGGCAGTACCATCCTCTTTCGCCTTTGCATCGATAGTATCGAGGAACGGATTGTGATTGTCAACTGCGGTTATAGTGCCGCTGGTGAGGGCTGCCAGGTCCCGGGTCTGGGTTCCTGAACCACACCCGATGTCGAGAATGGCGGCATCATTTTGGAGGGGGGGAAGGTATGAATATGCTTTCTTAGTTGCACCCGGGCAGCCAGGCCCCTGGCGGGGGAGGGACTCGAAGATCTGGTAAAAAAATTCACTCAAAGCCATGATTCTCCAAAGGTTGGCAATGGTGTATTGAATGCTTTTTGGTCAGAAGAGCAGCGATTCCGGCAGCCGGTTCTCACTTTCACCCTCCATGAACCCTTCCTTTATCATGGATGGATACGAAATCCCGTACCATGGCGACAAAGAAGATCGAAACCGTTTGCGGCTACTCGTGCAGCGACTGTGACCACCATAAGAAGGAGTGCCCCGGATGCGAAGCAACGAAGGGAAAACCGTTCTGGACGGCATACGTGGGTATCGACCAGTGCCAGATCTATTCCTGCTGCACTTCGGAACGCAAGCTCCCTCACTGTGGTAAATGCCCGGATCTGATGTGCGAGCGGTTCAACCGTATCAGGGATACCCCGGGTATAACCGAAGAGCAGGTAACCGAATGTCTTGGGGCAATGGAACGGGAACTCCGGGCACGAAAATAGCCCTGATAACGGACATGCTTATAGGCAGTACGATCGTACGTTCTTACCATGCCAGTCATGCACGACCCGGGGGTTACTCTTGAGGATGTCAGGGTCCGGAAAATCTCGCTCTCGGCGCTTGATCTTGAAGTGATGATCCGGGTGGAGAACCCTAACCACATTGGCGTCACCCTGCGGCAACTGCCGTTTACGGTCATGTGCAGTTCCGGCAACCGCGACCAGGAGATCGCTTCCGGCAACACCGGGCGGGTAAAGATCCCCGCCCAGGGCAGTACCGTGCTCCGCGTCTTGGTCACTTCCCGGAACGCCGCCATTCTCACGGCACTTGCGACCTTTATCACCAAGGGCAATGTACAGGTAACCATCAAGGGAACGGCAACCATCGACGCCCTCCTGTTCGGCTGGTCGATCCCGTTTACCAAAACCCTGCCGGTCACGATGGCACAGGTTGCAGATGCGGTTGCCGGCAAGGACACCGTTCAATAAGTGAGACTCTTTTGCCCCCACTTCCGGTTCCGCAAGGGGGGTGGGTACCCCTCTTGTCCAATGACAGGGGGGGAGGGGGTCCCCTCCTCTTTTTTTGGAGCGGGGGAGGGGTACCCCCCACTTATGCTGAGGGACAGGCCCCCACCCCCCTTCACAAAAACACGCTTGAAAACCGGGTCATCCGGCGGAGACTCCATGCGAACCGGAGCTTATGTACGTACAGGCAAGGGGGGGTGGGTACCCCTCTTGTCCTCAGACAGGGGGGTAGGGGGCCCCTCCTCTTTTTTTGGAGTGGGGGGTGGGGTACCCCCTCTCATAGTTTTGAGGGGGGGGATCCCCCCCTTCCCGGAACAGACCGATAACCGGGTTTTCAGACGGGACTCCACGCGAAGTGATGGTAAAGCGGATGCCGGCAATGAGGGGTGGGTACCCCTCTTGTCCTTAGACAGGTGGGTGGGGGTCCCCCGCTCTTGCTGAGGAGGGGTACCCACCCCCCTTTTCAGGAACATTGGGTAACCCGTGAACCACGCTAATCCAGCAACTTCCCCATCACAACGAGATCCTCGTACTGCGAACCATTGAAAAAGGCCTTTCGCTTGACCCCTTCCCGTACAAACCCGAGCCCCTCATACAGCCGGAACGCCCTGCTGTTATCGGCAGCAACTGTGCATTCGAGCCGGTGAAGCCCGCGCTTTGTCGCCTCCGCCTCAAGAAATTGCATCGTCGCCTTTCCCAGCCCCTTTCCCCAGCATGCCGGCATCAGGTAGAGCGCGAACGTGGCATTGCGGCCGAGCTTTGTGGACGGATCTTCCGGGATCAGGCTGGCAACACCAACGGTCCCGACATCGGGCAGTTTCAGGCACCAGACGGAAAATCCTTTCGCCTGAGCGAAGTTAAAAAAAGCACGGGTCCGGTCCATGCTGACCGGGGGAAGGATATTCAGGTACCGGATAACTTCCGGATCATTGATCAACTCGTTCATCCGGGCAAGATCTGTTTCTGAAGCAGGGACAAATCTGAGATCAGATGCTCCGGATGTCATAATGCTCGTTTGACCGGATACCTGATAATGGATATTCCGGATTACCCGTATCGAGCGGAAAGATTCCAGATCTCTGTTGCCGCATGGAGCATCTTCGTGATGCAGGGATGAAGAGTCGGATAAAAATGATGACAGACAGGATTTACTCCCCTTTCTTCGTCTCTTTGACCTTACGAGCTGTCCCGAACAGCTCGTTCACCATCTTGAACGCACAGAGATCCCCGAACACCGGGCAGATCTCCGTCTCGCCATCCCCTCGTGGATCCTCCGGGCAGGCTCCCCAAAGAGATAATGCCGGAACTGCGCATCCCAGTCAAGCTCGTGCCGGGCCTCCGCCAGTTTTTGTGCATTTGTAACATCATAATGCACGATTTTGTCTATTTTCGTGCACTTTGATTGCCGGACTAAAAAGGAGTTGTCGCAGGAATCCGATTCAGCCGGACTCATGATTCATTTTTTAAGAGCCGCCTCAAGGTGGGGCAGATCATCCCTGACCGTATTCCACAACCGTTCAAGATTCACAGAAAAATAACCGTGAATAAGCCGGTCCCGCATCCCCGCAATATCGCGCCACGGGATATCCGGGTACTCTTCCCTCACTGACACCGGTACCTGCTTTGCGGCCTCGCCAATGATTTCAAGGGCATGGATAATTGCGAATTGTTTTTCCCTATTGTCCCGGAACTCTTCGAATGAAACGCCTTTTGAAAATTTGCGGGCGGCATGAATCGCATCCCGCATATCGGAAAGGTACTCTCCTGCACTCCGTTTCTCTTTCGGACTGGTCATACCGGCACAACTTCTGCGAGCACAAAGGGTTTGATCGCCGGTTTAAGTCCATTCTTTTCAACGAGATCCACCTTGACGCCAAGGAGGTCAATGAGATCATTCTGGAGATGGATAAAATCAAGGAGGGTTCCCGGGCGGTCGAACTCCACGAGAACGTCAATATCGCTCGTTTTTTTCTGCTCGCCCCGGACATAGGAGCCGAATATCCCCAGGTAGGAAACACCATACCGTTCCCGTAGTTCCGGCAGGTGTGACCGGAGATCCTGCCGGATCTCGTCAAACGACCGCTTATTCTGGGACGGGCTGATCCTGGACAAGGTAATGCATCTCTCTCAGTATAGATGATAGAATTGTCCGATGTTATATTTTTTGAGGGGGATCAGAATCCACACTAACAAATTTTGATGATAAACGATACGTTGCCGGGAATTCACTTCCCCGTCTTCTTCCCTTTGCCCTTCGGGGCAGTCCCGAACAGCTCGTTCACCATCTTGACCGCACAGAGATCCCCGCACATCGAGCAGGTCTCCGTCTCGCCGTCCCGCTCATGGATCTTCCGGGCATGATCCCCGTAGAGCGAAAGCCGGAACTGCTCGTCCCAGTCAAGCTCGTGCCGGGCCTCCGCCATCTGAACCTCGCGCTCCATCCGCCAGCCCTCGTGCTTCCGGACGGTATCCCCGACATGCGCAGCAATCTTTGCCACCCGGGTCCCTTCGATGATGTCAGCAACATCCGGCAGCGCAAGGTGCTCGCTGGGCGAGACCATGCAGAGGAAGTCGGCGCCATTGAGGCAGGCCGTCGCTCCCCCGATAGCCGCAACCACATGGTCGTAGCCCGGCGCGATATCCGTGACCAGCGGACCGAGCAGGTAGAGGGGGGCATGGTCGGTGATCTCCTTGATCATCTTCACATTGTAGCCCACTTGGTCAAGCGGCATATGTCCCGGCCCCTCGATCATCCGCTGGACTCCCTTTGCCTGCGCCTGCTTTGCCAAGGTTCCGAGCGTGATATACTCGACCGACTTCGCGAGTTTCTCAGCATCCTGCATACAGCCGGGGCGCATCCCGTCCCCGAGGCTGATCGTCACGTCGTATTCCGCGAGAATCTCTAACAGGTAATCGTATTCGGCATACAGGGGGTTCTCCTCTTCCCGCTGCATCATCATCGCGCAGTGGAACGAACCGCCCCGGCTCACCACACCCATCAGGCGCGGATCGCTCCGGAGTGCCGCGAGTGCCTGCCGGTTCACACCGCAGTGGAGTGTCAGGAAATCCACTCCCTGCTGGCAATGCTCCCGGATGACCTTGAAGAGCAGGTCCGCAGTCACATCCGCCGCATTCCCGGCCCGGCGTACCGCTTCGTACACCGGTACCGTTCCTACCGTAGTATCCAGCGCGAGCATCTTCTTCCGGATCGCGACAAGGTCGCCACCGGTCGAAAGGTCCATGATGGCATCGGCACCGTTATCGAGCGCTGCCTGTGCCTTTTTCTCCTCCATCGCGATATCGCATCGGGAGCCCGAGGTGCCGATATTTACGTTGACCTTGACCGTGCATCCCTCGCCGATCGCACACTGCTGGTGCTTCCGGCCGGGGTTTACCGGTATGACAACCCTGCCAGCCGCAACCAGTCGTGCCATGCGGACGGGATCCATGCCCTCTGCCCGGGCCACTGCTGCCACTGCTGCCACTTCTTCCGGAACACCGCGGGAACTCCTGCGGACCAGCAAATCCATAAGAAACATCTGTGCGGAGTCCTTATTATTGTGCATGAAGGTCGAGTGGCTGACAAGCGGGGATGTCTGGGGAAACTCCTATGTTGTGGGAACTATTCTCGTGGATGCCGGGATCCTGCCGATGGCAGTTGCTCCCTACAAGGAGCAGATCGAGACCATTGTCCTCACTCACTGCCATTTCGACCACATCGCCCGTGTCAAGGAGATCGCGCACATGTGCAAGGCCAAAGTTGCCATCCACCGGAGCGATGCCCGTGGCATGCTCGACGAGGCGCAGAGCCTTTCAATGCACTTTGGCGCCCGTTCGCCCGGGGTCATGCCGGACCAGCAGCTCAAAGAGGGAGATGTTATCGGGGATTTTACCGTCATCCATACTCCCGGCCACACTCCGGGGTGTATCTGCCTGTATAACGACAACGAGAAGCTGCTCTTCAGCGGTGATACCGTATTTACTGATGGGGCATTCGGGCGCTATGATTTCCCGGGCGGGAGCCGGGCGGAACTCCAGCGGTCGCTCGAACGCCTCGCGCAGCTGGATGTCGAGGGGCTCTTCCCAGGTCACGGGGAGCCGGTGGAAGAGGGCGGGAACCGCCATATCGCTGCTGCGCTCAGCCTGATCAAGAGCGGTTATGGATAAGGGCATTTACTGTCTCGTCTTCAAAAATCCCGGCTGCACGGTCCGGGTCGGAGCACTCGGGGAGATGCATTTCCAGCCCGGCTGGCACTGCTATGTTGGTTCCGCGCTGGGCAGCGGGGGCCTGAAAAGGCTCGAACGCCACATCCGCCTTGCTGCGCAGCGCGACAAGCGCCCGAAATGGCACTTGGATTATCTCCATACTTCGCCCTGCTTCTCCCTCGCATATGCTGTTTATGCGGTTACCGGTGATCGCCTGGAATGCAGGCTTGCCCGTGAGCTGGACAGTGGCGATAGCGGAGTCCCGAAATTCGGAAGCAGCGACTGCACCTGCACATCCCACCTTTTTTACCGGCAGCAGGACCCGAAAGGAGAGATCCACGCTGCGTTCCGTTGCCTCCGGCTCGAACCGGTGACCAAAACAATCATGAGCCCGAACGTGAAGGATAACATATGAAGGTGCTGGGAATTTCAGGGAGCATGCGTAAGAATGGCAATACCGCGGATCTGGTCAATGTCATTCTCGAACGCTGCCATGATGCAGGGCTCAAAACAGAATTCGTCTCGCTCGCAGGAAAGAAGATCCACCCGTGTCTGGGCTGCGAGAAATGCAAGGAGAAGAAGTGGTGCGTAATCGAGAACGATGACTGGGACAGCATCGCCCACAAAGTGCTCGAATGCGATGTTCTGGTTATCGGTTCGCCTACGTATTACTATGATGTCTGCGGCCACCTGAAGAACTTCATCGATCGCACCTATTCCCTGTACCATGACCGGAAACTGGCCGGGAGAAAGGGTGTCGCTGTGGCGGTACAGGCGAATAAAGGTGCAAGCCGGACGATCCAGACGCTGGAAGGATTCCTAAGCACTCACGAGTTTTCGTCCCTGGGATCAGTCAAGGGCAACGGGTATCATGAAGGTGAAGTGCTGGCTGATAAAGAGGCTGTGGAGAAAGCCCGGAAGATCGGCGATAAGATCATCCGGCTTGTCAAAAAGAATCATGGCTGATGCAGTATCAGCCCATTTTCTTCCCGGTCATTCCGGTAATTTCAATCCGGATAATGCAGACTGCCTGCAATTCTTTTTCCGGGAACGGGCGTGATTCCGCACCGTAGTGATGCAGGATACAGTCGAGCGCCTTCTGCTTCTCATTCGGATCTTCGACGAAGTGTGCGACACCCCGGCAGATCACGCTCTTGTACTGCATCTCCCACGCGCAGGGATTTTCATCCCTTATGGGGCCCGCAGTGAGATCGACTTCAACACAGACGCGGGGGTTCTCCCGCAGGATCTCTATCTTTTCGCCCTCCCGGGCCGAGTGGATAAAAATCGATTCCTTGTCGTATCCAAAACAGACCGGCACTACGTACGGCTCACCGTCGCATGCCATTGCCAGCCTACACACGGGGGCGGCCTGGAGGATCAGTTCCATCTCTTCCCGATCGGTTATCTCACGGTCTTTGCGCCTCATACCCATCACCGCCTTGACTTTCAGATGAACTCATAGAGCGTTGTGCGGCGCCGGAGAGGTCTTCCCACATCCTCTGCAACGCGCTGCATCTCCCGGGGATCGAGATAATCGGTATTAACCGCACCTGCTCCTTTCGAGATGCTCTCCTCAAACATGGTCCCGCCGAGATCATTGGCTCCCGCGATGAGTCCCAGCTGGGCCATCTTGATTCCTTCCTTCACCCAAGAGACCTGGATATTGGTAAAGTTATCGAGAAACAGGCGCGCTACTGCCACCATCAGGAGATCCTCTCTCCCCGTTGCTCCCGCCCGGGCGAGGCCGGCGCGGTAGATGGGCGTGTTCATGTGGATGAATGAGAGCGGCACGAACTCGGTAAACCCGTGGGTGGCGTCCTGGATCTCCCGCAGTATCGCGAGGTGGCGCACCCGGTCGGCATCGGTCTCGCAGTGGCCGTACATGATGGTGGCAGTAGTGCGGATGCCGAGTTCGTGTGCCTCTTTGATGATGCGCACCCACTCGGCCGTCGGGATCTTCTCCCGGCAGATCGTGTCCCGCACTGAATCCACGAGGATCTCGGCTGCCGTCCCGCACATCGATCCGAGCCCGGCTCCCTGCATGGCGATCATTACTTCCCGGGTGCTCATGCCGCTCATCTTTGCCGCGTACGCGACTTCCATCGGGTTGCTCGCGTGGAGGTGGACGCCCGGCGCCGCCTCATGGATCCACCGGTAGACATCGATGTAGGACTGTGCGGTGAAATCAGGATGAAGCCCGCTGACCGTGCAGATCTCCGAGACATTCCGGGTCTTGGCCATCGCAGCTTTCTTCTGGATCTCTGCCTTGTCGTGGAAGTAGATCCCTGCGTCGCCGGGTTTTTTCGAGTACCCGCAGAACCCGCAGGCATTAACACAGAGGTTGGTCACATTGATGTTCTGGTTCAGGACATACGTGACTGCATCGCCGGCACGCTGTTTCCGGATCTCATCGGCGGCTGCGGCAATGTCCCAGACCTGGCGGTCGCGGACCGAGAAGAGCGAGAGGGCCTCCTTTTCAGTAAGCCGGTGACCGGCCTTCGCATCGGCAAGCAGGGTGAGGACAGGGGTTGCCATAAGCACCTTGTGTGTTGTCCAGTGTAGCGCCCGTGAAAAAGTAAACCTATCGTTCTGGCCGCATGATTCTTATTCCCCCGCGCCAACCATGATCACAGGAGAGATATGCAGCAGGTAAACGTTAAATTGACCAGAAAAGTGGCTGAGGGGTTTATTATCCCCCTTGGCCCGGCGAACCTTGTCGCGATCAAAACGGATGTGGGAATGGTCGGGTGCGGCGCGTTCGATGTCGCGGCGCTCGACTCATTCAGTTACCCGGCAGCGAAAGTCAGGCCATCCATCGGCCCGTCCATTGTCGATACCGATGATCTCTTAAAAGGGATCGTCAAGGAAGCAAACCGGTCAGCTATGGGACGGGGAATCAAGAACGGCATGACCGGACGTGCCGCGCTGGAACTGCTCTGATATCCGTATCAGAGATTAAAAAAATCGTTTTTTCCGGCCGGGCCTTCTGACCGGTTTTGTCGTGAGATTCACACATACTCATACAGGGTAGTCCGCTGCCGGAGTACCCTCCCGATATCAGTGACGATCCGGTCCATATCCTTCGGGTCAAGATAATCCGATCCGGATGCCCCGGCATCGCCGGTCACGTCATCGGTGAACATGGTTCCTGCAAGATCGTTGGCACCGGACAAGAGAGCAAGCTGGGTCATCTTGAGCCCGACCTTTCCCCATGCCACCTGGATATTGGTGAAATTATCAAGGAAGAGCCGGGACACCGCGATCATGAGGAGATCTTCTCTGCCCGTGGGCCCGGCCCGGGCAATCCCCTGCTGGAAAAGTGGCGTGTTGGTATGGACAAAGGGGAGGGTGACGAGCTCGGTAAACCCGTGCGTCTCATCCTGTATAATTCGCAGGATGTCAAGATGCTCGATCTGGTCTCTCGAAGTCTCGTATGAGCCGTACATGATCGTCGCTGTTGACCGCAGGCCAATCCCGTGCGCCTCTTTGATGATCCGGACCCAGTCGGCAGTCGGGACCTTGCGGGGACAGATAACCTGACGGACGGAATCAACGAGAATCTCAGCAGCGGTTCCCTGAATGGTGCCGAGCCCCTCCTGTTTGAGCCGGGCGAGCACTTCCGGCGTTGAAATATTACCCCGGTGTGCCGCGTGAGCTACCTCATCGGGGCTGAACGCGTGGACATGGACACCGGGAGCTGCTTCATGCACCCAGTGGATCAGGTCGACAAACGTATCCAGCGTGAAACCGGGGTGCACACCAGACAGCAGGCAGATCTCGGTCACGTTCCGCTCGTACGCGAGCTTTGCCTGTGCCTGGATCCCTGCCTTGTCGTGGCAGTATGCCCCCTCATCGGTTACTTTCCGGCCAAAACCGCAGAACCCGCAGAGGTTCTTGCAGATATTGGTCACGTGCAGGTTCTGGTTCCGCACATAGGTGACAGTGTCCCCGACGCGACGTTCCCGCATCTCATCTGCGGCAGCAGTTATCGCGAGGATATCGGAACCCCGGGCATCCAGGAGGAGTTCTGCTTCCGTCACGGTGAGCCGGTGGCCCCCCAGTACATCGGATAGCAGGGTTGATACGTGTGTCATTGTCTCTCACTTCACCGCTGTTTCTTACCGCTCTTTTTCTGCGGTTTTGCAGGGGTTTCTTCCTTCCTGCGGAGGTAGAGTTCATGGAGGACCATGATGATGATGACAACAATGATCACTTCCCCTATATGGAGAGGAAGGAGGCCAACATAGGGCACGGTGAAGAGAGCCTTGCCGACAACCCAGTCTTTCTGTACGGGTTCGATTTCACCCGTACTGGCAAAGGCAAGATACCCCTCGTCGCTGAAATTGTTGTTATCGCCTTTGGTGATATAGCCGCCGTGGGTTGTCACGGTCTCCATATCCCAGACATATCCTGCATTCCTGACAATTGCATCGGCCGGCAGGACATAGTTCCCGAGTTGGAGCGGCATAGTCACATCGCGGGGACCCGGCGTATAATTGGGCAGGATGCCGGCAGTCCCCGAAGGAGTGAGAACCCGGAAGCCCGATGTTCCTTCGCTGACGGTGAGGGGGAGATAGTCCGTAGGGGTGACCGATCCACGGTAGATGTTGAGGTACAGGGGAAGCTGTTCTCCGGCGTCCACCCACGTCATTGCCCGGTGGATGATCGGGTGCTGGGCCTGTGAGAGTGGGAGGAGGCCGACCGAAGCCCACCAGTCAGTGGCGCCATTCGGGCGGTAGATGATCACGTCCCCGTAATCACCGAATTTCTTATACCCGGATTTCATCCCGTCGTCCCATGTCTGGAGATCGCCGAACCGGTCTTTCTGGACTACGACAACGAGATCCCCGATATTCATATTGGGGATCATACTCCCGGACTCGATCGTGACCACCGCCGGCCAGGTGCCGCAGATCAAAAAAAGGGCGAGCGCGATACAACCGACAACCGCGATAACCCAGAGCAGGTCGCGGGCAAGGGATACCGCCCAGTGATCGCTTGTCCGGAACTGGTTGATCAACGTTCGGATATCCCGGGTGTTTTCCTTGTCTGCCATCTCTTGCTACACTGTATGGGATTTTTTGTTAATATAGCGCACCGGTCTGCGCGGCTTACCGGATAAAAACGGTGGAGAGGTAATACGCCCCGAACAGGATGAGAAAGATCCCGCACACCGCCATGATCCTCCGGTACGAGGTATCGGAGAGAATTGTTCTTCCCCGGGAAATACCCGCCGATACGAACGTGTACCATCCAAGGTCTGCACACCAGTGGCCCGCCATAAAGACAGCTGCAAGGACAATTCCCCCGGTAAGCCCCGCTATCACCATTGCACTGCCAACCGTGAGCCACCAGATCCAGAAATAGGGGTTTGCAGCGCTGGTCACCAGGCCGGCCAGGTACGGATTTCCGACCGTCCCCACAACCGGGCCATTCAGGGACGCCCCCCGGCTTCCCGTGATCGTGAGCGCCCCGAATACGATCAGGGCCGTTCCGCCAATGGCAGCAATTGCAGCGGTATAGGGAAGAGCGAGTGATGCAAGCCCGAGGACGATTAAGAGAAAGATCACCCCCTCGGCTATCATGTGACCCGCAGTCACTTTGGGCCCAATCTTCCAGTCACCCGCAATCGAGGCATTAATCGTAGCCACCAGCGTAGGCCCGGGTGCGAGGGCTCCCGTAAAACCGATTACGAGTCCAAGAAGAAAAATCTGGAGTACGTCATACATGAGTTCTCTTCCACGATCACAACTATGTGATAGCGTGTGCGGGAAGGGGAAATAAAACACCCGGAATGAGAGGATAGCGGCGTGCCGGGTATGACGCGATGGTATCTTATAATTTCTCAGTGAGCGAACTACTATTCATGCTCGATGTACAGCAGATCACGCTCGCCTTTTTAGATGCGCGGCTACAGGTACATCCCGATGTGGTGCGGTATATCCTGGAGCAGGGGGAACCCGACCTCATCGATCGCATCATCGCCGCAGTACCGGACCACGCGATCGTGGTCTCGGCCCAGCATATCCCCGGCATGAACGTTACGCGGGACGGGACCCGGTTTCTCACCGATCCCTTGGTAGAAGTGGTCAGCGGTTCTGCCGGGACCTCAGGACCCATAAACGGTACCGGTGATTATCTCCATTATTTCCGCGACCGCTACGCTCGTCTGGGGGGAATGATCCGGAGCCGGTGCAGCACCATGCCCATCGAGGCTTTGACGCGTTCCAACCGGTACCGGCAGGAAGAATGCACCATTATCGGCATGGTCACGGAAGTCAAGACCACGACCAATGGGCACCGGATCGCGGAGATCGAAGACACCTCGGCAAATATACCCGTGCTCTTCCGGAAGGATCGCCCGGTCTTTGCCGATGCCGAACGGATCATCCACGATGAAGTAATCGGCGTAAAAGGCAAGCTCTCCAGCGACGGGAAACTCTTCTTTGCCGAGCTCCTCTACCGCCCGGATATCCGGATCGACAATACCCCGTTCAAGAGCGAGGAACCGGGAAAGGCGGTCTTCATCTCCGATGTCCACGTGGGCAGTGACACATTCCTGCAGGAGAGCTGGGACCGGTTCTCCGACTGGCTTGCGGACACGGATCACTCGTACCTGTTGATCGCCGGTGACCTCGTGGATGGGATCGGTATTTATCCCGGCCATGAGGCCGAACTGACGATAAAAAACATCTACGAGCAGTACGAGGCATTCGGCGCTATGATGCGCAAGCTCCCCTCGCGGATAAAGATCATCATATCGCCCGGTAACCACGACGTGGTCCGGGGTGCAGAGCCGCAACCGGTGCTGCCGGATGCATTCATTAAAAAATTCCCGGAGAACTGCGTTCTGGTCGAGAACCCGGCGCTCGTCAACCTGCAGGGCGTGCGGGTGCTGATGTATCACGGGCGATCGATCGATGACATGATCGGCTTGATCCCCGGGGCATCCTATGAGCAGAGCGGGCAGATGATGCAGGAGATGCTCCAGCGTCGCCACCTTGCACCTGCCTACGGGCGCAGGACCCCGATCGCCGCAGGAAAGATCGACCGGATGATCATCGATCCGCTGCCGGAGATCCTGCATACAGGCCACGTCCATATCAAGGGCCTCACGACGTACCGGGGCGTGCTCGGTATCAATGCCGGTACCTGGCAGTCCCAGACCAAGTTCCAGAAGCAGATGAACGTGAACCCGACACCGGCCCTTGCTGTTGTGGTCGATTTGCAGACACTGATTCCCGAGACATTTTCATTTGCGTAAAAACACTTTTTTATGAACTATGAGTTTTCAGCAGATGCCCGGTAACCTGAACGCTTACTGAGGTTTCACGCCGTTGGTTTCGTGCCGGGAATGGAAACGGAATTTCAGTCTGATGCATACAAGAACCGGCACCAACGCCAAAACCACCGGGCTACAGGAATTGGGTAGTGTCCTCTTCAGCCAGCGGTTACAAAATCACAATCCTCAAGTATTTTGGTTCGCAATATCCGTGAATGAAAACCGGAGCAGGTATACCGGGGGCTGACCGATGAACCCTGCCCGGTTCGAAGGCCGGAATCTCTTCTGGAATGTGGCGATCCTGGGAACGGCAGCAGCGACACTTCTCGCCAACCTTGCGGGGCTCCTTGTCGGGATCTCGACGGGGCTCCCCCATCTCCTCTATATCCCGGTGGTAATTGCCGCGTACCAGTACCCGCGCCGGGGAGTCATCTTTGCCGGGTGTATCGGCGCGATCTATCTCCTTATGGTCTTCCTGCTCGCCGGATCTTTGCAGGCTATCCTTGTTGATGCATTGCTCCGCACTGCTGTTATAGTCGTTATCGGGTGGCTTGTTTCATTCCTCACCATCCGGCTAAGGGAGCAGGAAGTGCTCTACAAAACGCTCTTCGACCATTCGGAAGGAGGCAGCATCCTGGTTGCAGATACCGGCAACAGACGGACGATCGAGGAGGTCAACTGGAAAGCTGCTGCTCTTCTCCGCCGGAAATCCGCCGACCTGAAAGGCACACCGGTAACAACCATCTGGAGCGGGGAGGAGGAGCAGGAATTTTTCGACCGGCTCTCCCGCGAGGGGGCGGTGTATGCTATGGAGACACGATTCTCCCTGCCGGAGGAGAACTCGTTCATCGTGCTCGTCTCGGCTGCTTCGCTCCCCGGTAACCGGGCGATCCTCACCTTCTTCGATGTCACCAGCCGCGTCCAGGCCGAGCATGCACTGAAGATGGCAAACGACAAACTCAGCCTCCTCTCGCGCTTCTCGGCAGATCACCTTCACCGGTCAGTCGACCAGATCATCGAGACCGTTGACGAGGCCGATGCCCGCTGCAGTGATACCGGGGCCCGCACGTATATCGATCGTATCCGGACGCTGGCATGGAACGTTGCCCGCCAGCTCTTCCTCACCGAGACGTACAAGGATCTCGGGACGTTCCCGCCCGTCTGGATGAGCGTGCAACAGACGCTTGAGGCCGCCCGCCTTCCTTCGGATGATGGAACGATCCCGATCCGGTGCTGGACCGGGCGCCTTGAGATTTATGCAGACCCGCTCTTTGCCGATGTCCTCACCCATCTTGTGGAAAATTCCCTGCGGCACAGCGGTGGCAGGGTAAAGAGCATCGTTGTCACGTATCACGAGACACCCGAAGGTCTCGACCTCTGCTTCAGGGATGACGGTACCGGGATTCCTTCCGGGAAGAAACAGCAGATATTCGAGTACGATGCCGGGGGACACGCTGGAATTGGGCTCTTCATCTGCCGCCAGATCGTGGAAGTGACCGATATAACCATCCAGGAGACCGGAGTCGAGGGCAGGGGGGCACGATTCGTGATCCATGTGCCGCCCGGCGGGTACCGCATCGAGGGTACCAGTGACGAGGCACCACCGCTCACCATCTCACCGGTGCCAGCCCGACATCTCGCGAAACACAGTACGGGTGCTTCCGTGCGGGAGTTGATCTCTCCGGAATTTTTCCTTGCCGAGACACTCTGGACCGATTACCACAACACGAAAGGCGACCCGAAAACCGACCGGATATTTGCTGCGTTCTCCCAGGGGGAGGTGGTTTCAGTAGCCCGGTGCAAACGACACCCGGATGGCCTGGAGGTAGATGGCGTCTTTACCCCGGTCAGCCAGCGGGGCCACGGGTACGCGAACGCTGCCGTCTGGGGACTGATCGAAGCCTGCGGGCAGGATACGCTCTACATGCATTCAGTCTGGGATCTCACGAAGTTCTATGGCAATTTCGGGTTTGTCCCGATCAACGAGAAAGAACTCCCGCCCACAATCCGGGAACGGTTCGCATGGGCAGAGGGAGAGATGGAGGGCGCAAACGTCCGCCCGATGAGACGCGATCCAACCCCCTGCTGAGTGCAGGATTGTTCGGGAGTATCCGGTCCACCACGGTCAATAATTACTATTTTTCTCAGTCGGCGATAATGCCCGGTTGGGCCTTTTCCGGAATATCAAAAAAGTGAGACAGGGAGCTCATTTCCCGTCGGGATATTGAAAAACTATTCTTTTACCGGCTTTGCTGCCTCAGCGGCAACCGGTTCTTTCTTCTTTGGCCCTGCCACCGTGAACTTGTCCCGGGCGCCACGGGCAGTCAGCACCTTGCGGTACTGGGTCTCCATGGTGAGGCATTTGGTCGGGCAGACATCCACGCATACACCGCAGACCACGCACCGCATGTTATCGATCTCCCAGGTCTTCTCTTTGACCTCGACACAGATCGCCTGGGTCGGGCACTTGCGCTGGCAGGAGCGGCAGGTGATGCACCCCTCAGGCTTGATCGAGACGTGCCCGCGGGAGAGGGGTGTCTTCTTGGCCGGTTTCGCCGGGTACATCAGGGTTGCCGGGCGGGTAAAGAGGCTTTTTAACACCGTTTTTGTCATCTCAAAAAATGTCATTGCCACCTCACCTCTCCGCACAGCCAATACAGGGATCAATGCTCAGGACGATCACCGGTACATCCGCGAGATCACAGCCTTTCAGGAGAGTAACCAGGGGCGGTATGTTCGTAAATGTCGGTGTCCTCACCCGGTGCCGGAGGAGGTTCTTCTTCCCGTTGCCCTTGATGTAGTGGATAACTTCTCCCCGGGGCTGCTCGGCCCGGGCAAAGAATTCGCCATCCGGTGCACCGGTCACTTTCATATCCACCGGGCCGTCGGGGATCTTCTTTGCGCACTGTTCGATGATATCAATCGACGTGAACATCTCTTTTGCCCGCACTGCACAGCGGGCATAACAGTCCCCGTCATGCTCGACAACCGGTTTGAAATTGATCTTCCCGTAAGCCGCGTACCCGGTCTCGCGGATATCGATCGCAAGGCCGCTGCCTCTTCCCGTTGGGCCTACCGCACCATAGTAATAGGCATCCTCCTTGTTGAGCACTCCTACTCCTTTCAGCCGGTGCTGGATCGAGCTGTCGTGCAGGAATACATTCGTAAGATCCTGGAGCTCGTGCTCGATACCCCTGAGCCCCTTGACCATCTCATCGAGTTTCTCGGGAGAGATATCCTTACGGACCCCGCCCACCTTGCAGACGCCCTGGATGACCCTGCCACCGGTGGTTGCTTCGAGATCGTCGAGGATATGCTCGCGGAGCCGCCACGAGTTCATAAAGACACTCTCAAAGCCCATGCTGTCGGCAAAAAGTCCCAGCCAGAGCAGGTGCGAATGCATCCTTGAGTACTCCGACCAGATGGTCCTGAGGTACTGGGCACGCTCGGGGATCTCGAGTCCCATGATCTGCTCGATGCCCTGTACATAGGTCTGACCGTGGATGTGACTGCAGATACCGCAGATCCGCTCCGCGATGAAGACGTACTCGGTGTACTCCCGTTTTTCCACGAGTTTCTCAAGACCGCGGTGCACATACCCGATGGTGGGGATGACATCCACGACTTTCTCATCCTCGAGCACCAGATCGAGATGGAGCGGTTCGGGAAGTACGGGGTGCTGGGGTCCGAACGGGACGGTTATTTGTTTTGACATGGGTCATCCTCCTTTACGATGGTCACGCTGAAAGGATGTTTGATGGCAGTCTTGTAGAATGTGCCCTTGAAATCGATATTGATCCCTGTTACGTGGATGCCATACAGGTCATGAATCTCGTTCTCGTAAACAAACGCACCAAAGTATACGCCGCTGATGCTGGGGATTTCATCCGCCTGTTTCACCGTGATGCGGTAACTGGTCAGTTTGTAGTCTTTGTCGTAGACATAGATGATCTCGAAGTTGTCCTCGATCTTCGTACACCCGATCTGGACCAGCCGGTTGCCGTCTTTCTTTGCCCGTTCGGCAGTGGTGACGAGCTCTGTGACACTGATCGGGAGGATCGTCTGTGGTTCCATCATTGTGCACCTCCTTCTGCATGCCTGTGGTGTTCCTTATTCTCGTGGTGATCCGTTACCAGGGGAGAACTGACGTTCTTGTTCCGTTTGTCTTCAAGGATGCCGAGCGCAGTCACAATCCCGTCGATGATAGATTCAGGCCGGGCAGCGCATCCCATCACGTACACGTCGACGGGGATCAGTTTGTCGATTCCCCCGGCAACATTGTAGCATTCCCGGAATACCCCGCCGGAAGTGGCGCAGATGCCGACGGCAACGACTACTTTCGGGTCCGGCATCTGGTTGTAGATGTTCAGGATGACCTCGCGGTTCGCCTCGTTAACCGATCCCGTCACGACAAAGATATCCGCATGTTTCGGGTTACCGGTGTTGATGATCCCAAAGCGCTCGACATCATACAGGGGAGTGAGACAGGCCAGGATCTCGATATCGCAGCCATTGCAGCTCGAGGCATCGTAGTGAATGATCCACGGGGATTTTGCAAGATAGGTCATGAGACACCTCCTGAAAGGAAGTAGAGTGCAGCCAGGTTGACCACACCCACGACTGCGGCGATTAGCCACGAGCTCTTCATGGCAAGCTGCCACTTGACGCGGGCATTCGTGTTATCGATCAGGATCTCCAGCAGGTACACAACGATGACGGCGGCTACACCAATCAACGGGTTGAACCCGAAGAAGAGGTAGACAAACCCGAGTAAAAGGACCGTTTCGTACCAGTGGGTGATCTCAATGAGACCGAGTGATGGCCCGGAAAATTCTGTGGTCACGCCTTTGACAATCTCCTGGTGTGCATGGTGCGAAGTCGAGATATCGAACGGCGATTTGCGCAGCTTGATGGTCAGCACGTAGAGGAAACCAAGGAAGATACCGGGGATGAGAAGGATAACCGGTGTCGTACTCGATGCGATATCGCTCACATTGAAACTCTTTGTTGCGACAAACATACCAACCGCCGCCAGGATCACCATCGGCTCGTACGCCATGATCTGGAGCAGTTCCCGCTCCGCCCCGACATAACTGTAGGGAGAATTCGCGGCAAATGCACCCAGCACGAGAAAGACCTGTGCCAGGGTCAGTGCAAAGATGACCAGCAGCAGATCGCCGCCGGCAAAGAACAACGCCCCGGTGAAGATCATGAAGACGATGTAACAGATCGCGTAGAAGATCTGTGTTTCGTTCACGACCGCCTGCTCTTTTTCAAAGAGCTTGCCGACATCGTAGAACGGCTGGAGGATCGAGGGGCCAACCCTGCCCTGCATATGGGCAGTGATCTTCCGGTCAATACCCGCAACCAGCCCGCCGACTACGGGCGCTAAGAGCACAAAAACAATTGCCCAGACTATATTGATCACAGGATCACCCCCCGCAACGCCGTTGCAATAAACATGATTCCGATGAGCGCAGTGCAGATCCAGATACCTGCGGTTTTGAGTTTCGTTTCACCGAAATACTCGTGAAGATAGTAGTTGGAGAGCACCGTCTTTTTCTGGACGCCGAGGGACCCCGAGAACCGCATATCGTGCGTAGTGGTCCTGCCGCCCATGTATGGGGTGACATGCTTATGCTTCCGCTGGGGTATCAGGATACTTAACGGCATGATGACGAGCAGGAAGAGCATCAGGATCATGATGATAATGTTGTCCTGCGACAGCTGGGCTACGTGACCATAGTTCTGCATCAGGTACGGTTCGAGCAGCTTTGTCGAGAGCAGCGGGAAGACCAGCGTGGTGATGAACGACAGCCCGGCTAGCGATGTAAGGGCCGCCCACTCGCTGTGATCAATCTCTCCTTCGATGTTCTTGCTATCTGACGTAACAGCGATGATCTTGCCCATCCACTTGGCCCAGAAGAATAACGTAATAGCACTCCCGAAGGCAAGGATGATGACAAACACGAAACCGTAGGGTGCATCGATGAATGCCCGTATGGCCGCCCATTTGGAGATCAGCATACCAAACGGTGCAAGGAACATTCCTGCAATACCGATCACCATCATTGCGGCGATCTTTGGCATGCGCACGATAAGGCCATTCATATCGTCAATCTCGCGGCTCTTGATCCGGTGCTCGACAGTTCCGACCGAGAGGAAGAGCAGGGACTTGGAGACTGCATGAAAGACTATCAGGAGAATTGCAGCCCAGATCGCTTCGTAGGTCCCGATACCGGCGCAGGCTACAATGAGGCCAAGGTTGGCGATGGTGGAATAAGCAAGCACCCGTTTTGCATTGCTCTGCGATATGGCAATGCCAGATGCAATAAGGAAGGTAAGCGCTCCCACCATCGCAAGCATATACCCGGTAAAGGTGGACTGGAAGACGGGGGCAAGCCTGACAATAATATAGACGCCGGCCTTTACCATGGTGCTGGAGTGGAGGAGTGCCGAGACCGGTGTTGGCGCCACCATTGCCCCTACGAGCCATGAGGAGAACGGCAGCTGGGCTGCCTTGGTGAGACCGGCAAACCCGATAAGGGCCGCCGGGATGAGGGCGATGACCTTGCCAGACGCGAGCAGCGCATCAAGGTCCATGATACCATTGCCGAACATTGCAAGGTAGACGATGGCACCGGCAAAGGCAACCCCGCCAAGCAGGTTCATCCACAGAGCGGAAAACGCGTTATTGGTAGCTTCTTCGGTCTTTGTGTACCCGATCAGCAGGAAGGAACACAGGGTGGTGACTTCCCAGAAGAAATAGACCCAGAGGATATTATTGGAAAAGACCAGCCCGAACATGGCGGCAATAAAGACGAACATGACGGCAAAGAACCAGGGTCTCCGGTCCGGCATCTCCGGGTGGTGTTCGTGGAAGAATTTCATGTATCCCAGCGAATACACGCAGATGAGACTGCCGATAATTCCGATAATGAGTGCCAGGATATTGGAGAATTCATCGATGAACAGGTTTGACTGCACATGGACGGCGTGGGCGTACACCAGTTCGAAATACAGCATCACTGCGGACTGGATAAGGATGAGCGCCACAACGAGCCACTTCTTGTGCACGATACCGAGATACAGGATCGCAAGACCAATCAGCATCTCGAGGATGAACATGAGCATTCCCGTCGGTTCTGCCGGGATGCCAAAGACCATAAGGCCCCCCTTATCATAGGTCGATATCAACAGGTAGACACTGACAATCCCAATCGTCAGTGCGGACAGTTTCACAATCCAGGCGCGATCTAAGTCTCTTTTTGCCAGAAACAAAAAGAACGCGGCAATGAGCGGAAACAGGATGAGAAATATTAACAGCTGCGCAAGTTGCACCAGATACCCTCCTTCAATGAATATGAGAATTTATCATTATTAATCATAGTGAATTGTGCATGGCGGGCGGGTGCCGGAAAACCAGCACAATTCCTTAAAATTATGAGAATTTTTCCGGATAAACACGAAAAAAAAGGGGAAAACCTGAAAATCAAACCAAAATGGGTAAAAAAACCCAGAAATTTGAAAATTCTTGTTCCTGCCGGAGTAAAATCAGAAGTGGTGCAGGGCCAGAAGAAATAATAAAAGTTTAATGTTCCAAAAAAGCACTAATAATCTCTTAGGATGGGTTGTGGAGAAAATCGGGGATATCCCGGGAACCGTTGCGCCATCCTTTGGTTCCAAAAAAAGGGCAGGTTACTGCTCGACACCAGTATATCATACCTGATGATTCTGGGAACATCCTCTCATCTTTGTTGCCGATGCTGTGCGGTACAGCGGCACGGGTGCATGGGGGAATACGTTCCTGCAACCGCAGGGAGGTCATTAAATGATCGACTTTGTATTACTCATCGTAATTGCGATATGTATCATCGCACTGGGACTCGCAGCAATCCTGACGCGTAACCTCCTCTCACAGGATGAGGGAACGCCCAAGATGCGCGAGGTTGCCGATGCGATCCGGGTGGGTGCAGAAGCATTCATCAAGCGCCAGTATTCGACTATCGCCGTGCTTGCCGTCGTGGCTGCCGTTGTGATCTTTGCGATTTATTATTTCACCGGACAACAGGCGATTGCCCTTGCAACAGCAGCCGCGTTCATCGTCGGTGCAGCCTGTAGTGCAGTTGCCGGCGTCGTTGCCATGTGGATTGCCGTAAGGACCAACATCCGCACAGCATCCGCAGCCCAGACGAGCGACGGGAAAGCACTTGACTTCTCGTTCCGCGGCGGGGCCATCTCAGGGCTGATCATCACTTCGATGTCACTCCTCGGTGTCTCACTCACCTACATTGCGCTCGGTGCAGACCCGCAGACTACCCCGTTTGTCATCATCGGTTTCGCGTTTGGTGCCTCATTCGTGGCACTCTTCGCCCAGCTCGGTGGCGGTATCTACACGAAAGCCGCTGATGTCGGTGCAGACATTGTCGGCAAGATCGAGGCCGGTATCCCTGAGGACGATGTCCGGAACCCCGCCACCATTGCAGACCTTGTCGGTGACAATGTCGGTGACTGTGCAGGCCGTGGCGCTGACCTTTTCGAGTCCACTGCAGCCGAGAACATCGGTGCAATGATCCTCGGTGTCGCGCTCTTCCCCATCTTCGGCGTGAACGGTATCCTCTTCCCCATCGTCATGTGTTCGCTCGGTCTCCTCGCGAGCATGATCGGTATCCTTTCCGTCAAGGGTGTCGATGGTGCCGACCCGATGGACGCCATGAACCGCGGATACTATATTACCGCCCTCATCTCAGCAGTCTTCCTCGCTGGCGGAGTCTATTACCTCCTCGGAGCAACCCCCGGGTGGATGTATTTCGTTCTTGCAGGTTTTGTGGGCATTGCCCTTTCTGTTGCCTTCCTCAGGGTCACCCTCTACTATACCGACCACCACTACCGGCCGGTGCAGGATATCGCTGACGCCTCTGAGACCGGTGCGGGAACCAACCTCATCATGGGATTCTCGGTCGGTCTCGAGACCACCGCGATTCCGGCTGTCCTTATCGGGGTGTCCCTCCTCGCTTCATACTGGTGCGGGACCCAGACCGGTATCCCCCAGGGCGGTCTCTACGGAACTGCCGTTGCAACCATCGGTATGCTGATGGTCTGCGCCTACGTCCTTACGATGGACACCTTCGGCCCCATTGCCGACAACGCCGGCGGTATCGTCGAGATGAGCCAGGCTCCTGACGCAGTCAGGCACCGCATGGACAAGCTCGATGCAGCCGGTAACACCACAAAGGCACTTACCAAAGGGTATGCCATCGGCAGCGCATCCCTTGCGGTGTTCCTGCTCTTCAACGCCTACATGGCCGACATTTCCAAGCTCACCGGCAAGGCATTCGAAGTCGTCAACCTGGCAAACGTGAACGTCTTTGTCGGAGCTCTCATCGGCGCAATGCTCGTCTTCCTCTTTGCGAGCCTCGCGATCCGGGCAGTCTCAAAGACCGCACAGTCCGTGATCGATGCAGTCCGCATTCAGTTCAAGGACCCGGCAATCATGGCAGGCACCAAGAAACCTGACTATGCTGCTGTCATCGATATCACGACCCAGGGTGCGCTGAAGAACATGGTCCTTCCCGGCGCCCTTGTGATCATATTCCCGATCATCATCGGGGTTACCATGAAATATGAAGCCCTCGCCGGCTTCCTCATGGTAGCAACCATCACCGGTATCCTCATGGCACTCATCCTCAACAATAGCGGGGGTGCATGGGACAATGCCAAGAAATACATCGAGACCGGTGTCCATGGCGGCAAGAAGAGCGAGGCCCACAAGGCAGCAGTTATCGGAGATACCGTCGGCGACCCGTTCAAGGACACCGCCGGCCCGTCACTCCACGTGCTCATCAAGCTCCTCGCTACCTTAACGCTCGTGCTTGCGCCGCTCTTCATCTAAAATCTTTTTTTTTGTCAGTATCGTATCCCGATACCAGAGCTATCTGATTTCTCAGGGTTTCAGGGCGTTAGTTTTTCATTCCCATTGCCATCAGGAAACCGATACGCGACAATCGTGCCCGTTAGATCCGGGTATTTTTAAGAATATAAGGGAAAAAAGATCGGGGGATCCGGTTGCCCGGCCCAGGGGTTATCTCGCTTCTTTCAGGTCGACACTGATATCATTGGAGATCCGGCTGTACCGCT
>Ga0074195_1002031_pt1 | contig 24724 bp, 26 predicted proteins | sample EPASupsiteHSE623_FD_64525 | JGI IMG/M metagenome (GOLD analysis project Ga0074195, IMG submission 64525) | Bioremediated contaminated groundwater from EPA Superfund site, New Mexico - Sample HSE6-23 | ecosystem: Environmental > Aquatic > Deep subsurface > Groundwater > Contaminated ... | reverse complement strand
AAGTAGTATGATGTGGGGGGGAGAAAAGGTTAGGAATTGAGGAGAGTGAAGACTAGAAAGATCAAGACTTCCTCCTATTTCTTGAGGCAAGGTTAAGCCTTCTGCAGATTGAAGATTATAAAAATTAAGATTTCCTCCTATTTCTTGAGGCAAGGTTAATCCTTCAGCAGATTTAAGACCAGAAAAATTAAGATTTCTTCCTATTTTTTGAGGCAAAGTTAGTCCTTCAGCAAATTTAAGACCAGAAAAATCAAGAGTTCCTCCTATTTCTTGAGGTAAAGTTAGTCCTTCTGCAGATTTAAGACCAGAAAGATCAAGAGTTCCTCCTATTTCTTGAGGCAAGGTTAAATTTTCAAAAGATTTAAGACCAGGAAGATTAAGACTTCCTCCTATTTCTTGAGGCAAGGTTAAACCTTCAGCAGATTTAAGATTATAAAAATTAAGATTTCCTCCTATTTCTTGAGGTAAAATTAGATTTTCAGCTGATTGAAGATTGTAAAAATTAAGACTTCCTCCTATTTCTCGAGGTAAAATTATTGTTTCCGCGAATTCAAGACTATCAAGATTAAGATCTCCTAAGTGATATTTGATATTTCCTTCTAAAGCTTCTTCTGTCGTCAAACTGATTTGCTCTTTGGCAAATCCAGTAGCTAAAGAAATATCTTCTTTGGTGTCCCTCTTGTTTTTAATTTCTTCTATCCTCGGATCTTTTTCATACCCAAAGCCATCTATTTTAGAATCAAATTCATAGAGGAAGCGGATTTCTTCTCTAGTTAACTCTTGATTTTCGTTCTGCTTTCTTTCAATTGAGGTAAGAAGCTCCATGTCTTTAATTTTCTTCTTGTATCCTTCTCCATCAGGAAATTCTTTGAGTTTTTCATCAACTATTTTGTTAATATATGGATCAAGGTTTTGATTAGAAGCAACACCTCTCACTTCTCCTATTTCATTTCCTTGCATGCGGATAGCTGCTCTAGGAATAGTATAATTACCATCTTTGTCTTTTGAATAAAAGACATAGAAATCACCACCTTTAAGCTGAGCTTCAGCAGTTGATTCTCCTGCTGTACACCAGCCTGTACCGTGGCCTTGGAGTGATTGAACTAATAGCATATGATCAGAGTCTTGATCGTATTTTCTCCATTCCCCTTCAGTATTTGCTAGTTCGTTTGTTTCTGTAGGGGTAACCTTTTCAATTGCATATGCATATAGCTTGCCAAAGTTTTCTGATTGGATGAGCTTTTCTAATTCAGGATTATTTTCTTTAGTTCCAACATTCTCTTTGTTTGCTTTCTTTGTAATAACATCAACAACATATGCCAAAGCTTCTCTATTTAAATCAGGGAAAGGAGCAACAGTATCTTTTCTCCTAGTTCCAAAGGTTTTCTTTTCCTTGTCATATGAAGAAAGCTTGAGCATGCTTTTGAATGCCCAATACTTTACCCACATGGGATAGACATCAGAATCTTTAGAGAAAATGTATTCTGACCAATTGTCTAGAGTTGATTTTTGATCACTGATGATAACATCAATTGCTTGATTTCTTAATTCATTATTAATTTGAATATTTCCATGGCCTAGTTCTCTAGCCATTCTTTGCTGGTTTTCAAAGTATGATTCAGGAATGTCTTTGGGATTGATAATATATTCATTGTGGAGAGCATTCTTAATCATATCCATCTCAATTTCGTTGTCTCTGTGTCTCTTGTGGAAGTTTTCCATATTCTTAAGCCAAGTATCTACTTTGTTCTTTTCCTTTTCTTCTGAATATTCATGACTTAAGCGAACTGCTTCTGATTTCTTTAAATCAGGATACTTTTTGCCTAAATATTCTCCTGGAGAGAAGGTTTTGCTTTCAAAACCTTTTTCCTGCTCATTTTGATCGTTATTTAATTCAAAGTTTTCTATTGACATATTACCAAACAAAGGAATCTTTTAACCAAGCTTCTAATTTTCTTGCTTCCCTAAATCTATCATCAGCTCCAGTTATCACATTGATAACATAGGCATTAGATAATTCTTCTTTTGAATAATCTTTTAATATTAATATAATACACCCATTAGCTTCCTTTGTGTATCCTGTCTTGCCCCATAAATAAACAGGACTCTCTTTTAAAAGAATATTTGTATTCTCTAATTTATGAACAACTCCATTCTGACTTTTTAGTTCTATTTCAGAGATAGAAAGCACTTGAGAAATAATATGATGATTCTTTAAAATATATTTAACTAAATTCTTTAAATCTTCAGGAGTTGAAATATTTGATTCTTTAAAAATAGATTCTGAATTATCTTCAAAAACATCCAAACCGCTAGGATTAACAAACACTGTGCTATTCATTCCCAGTTCTCTAGCTTTTTCATTCATTTTAGAGATAAACTTAGCTCTTCCCATTTTTTCTGCAAGTGCTTCAGCTGCATCATTGCTTGACTCGATAAGCATTACATATAATAAATCATTCATTTTAATTTCTTCTCCTTCTTTCAATCCTCCTGCTGTACTAAATGTTGATATAGCAGACGAACTAATCTTAATAATATCATCTGGCTTGTAATTCTCTAAAGCAATAACTGCTGTCATTAATTTGCTAAGTGATGCGATTGCAATCTTCTCATCGCTTTTCTTTTGAGATAACAAAACTTCCTTGTCTTTGTCTAAATTAACAAATACTGACAAAAAATTATTAGAACTTAAATAAAGATCATTAATTTGATCTTTAGTCAATGGTTTCAATAAATCAGCTTCGCTTCCTTTTAAAAAATAGAAAAACTGACTACCTTCTTTTGTTTTTAAATAGTTGTTAGCAAAAAAGGCTAGAAAGAAAAATACTAGCAATCCAAGTACAAAGAATAAATTCTCTTTCTTCATATGCTTAAGGAATTAATCTTTTAACGTCACGAGGGAAAAGAATAGCTTCTTTTATGCTCTCAAGATTAAGCATTTGTTTTATAATTCTCTCTGACCCCATTCCCCAACCCCCATGAGGTGGCATAGCGTATTTGAAAGTATCTAAATAGAATTCTAATCCATCTGGCTTTATTCCTTTTTTCTTCATATTAGAAATAAGGTCATCGTATTTATGTATTCTCTGCCCTCCTGTTGCAATCTCAAGTCCCTTGTATAACAAATCAAAACCATATGTTTCTTCAGGATTCTCCTTGCTCACCATTGTATAAAATGGCCTTTGAGACCAAGGATAGTGAGTGATAAAAATAAAATCTGAATTGAATTTCTCTTTTGCGTATTTTCCTGCTAATTCTTCTCCTTTAGGGTCAATATCAGTATCTTCTGAAACCTCGTGTCCGTATTCTTCTTTAATTATCTTTTTGATTTCAGATAATTTAAAACAAGGAATTTCGTCTGGAATAGAATCAAGTTTTATTTGATACATGTCTAAATATTGCTGTCCTTCTTTTTCTATTATTGCAAACATCTTCTTAATAACCTTGTTCAATGTTTTAATAATATCTGTATAATCTGTGATGAATCCAAATTCAGCATCAAGACCGATATATTCATTAACATGCCTTGTTGTGAAATGGGGCTCTGCTCTAAAGACTGAACCAATTTCAAAAACTCTTTCAAACACTCCTACCATTATTTGTTTATACATCTGAGGGCTCTGAGCCAAAGTAGCTTCTTTTTCAAAATACTTAACTTTAAAAAAGTTAGCTCCTCCTTCTGTTGCTGCTCCTAAAATCTTAGGAGTTTTAATTTCAATAAAATCCATCTCTCTCATTGCTAATTCATAGCTTTTTAAAAGAAGATCATACAATCTGAATATTGCTTGTATTTTAGGATGTCTTAAAGATAATGTACGATAATCAAGCAATGTTGGAAGATTTAAATTAATATCATTCTTTGATAAATCAAATGGCAAATCCTCAATAATACTAGAGACTACTTCAATCTTTTCTCCTTTCATTTCGTATCCTCCTTTTGCCCTTTCATCTTTTTTAATTAATCCTTCCAAAACAACACTGTCTCCTGTTTTGACTTCAATTCCTTTTTCGAAAACAGTTTGTATCATTCCTGTGTAGTCTTGAATGATAAGAAAAACAATATTTCCAAGATCTCTTCTATTAAAAACTCTGCCTTTTATCAAAGCATTTTTCCCTTCATATTTTGAAATTTGTCCGATAAGCGTTCTTTCCATTTTATTTATTTTCTAATTCTCTAATTTTTTCTTTTAATTCAACCATCTTTTCTTCTCTATTAACAAAGATGTCGCTGAATTGCTCTAATTCTTTGATTTTTTCTTCTAATTGTTCTGTTTTTTTCTTAAGTTCTTTTGTTCTTTCTGCAACTTGCCTTTCCAAACTATTATTTAATTCCTGCAATTCTCTTGTTCTTGTAGCAACCTTTGCTTCAAGAATATTATTCATGCTCTCAAGCTCTTTTTTAATATCTTCTAATTTATACCCCTTATCTTCTAATTCTCTTGTTCTTTCTTTTATTTTTTCTTCAAACTCTAATTTTTGTTCATTTAACTGATGCGTATGTTTCAAAACAAGGAATGACATCACTGAGATAAGAATGAAAATCAGTGCCTTAGTTGCAAATCCCACTTCTAACTCTGGAAATACTAAAAGTGATGATAAAAGCGTTAATATCACTGCTACTAAAATATCTGTAGTAATGATTGTTGCTAATGGATTCTTTTCAATCAATATATAGGCCATTATAAGGGCATAAACAGGAATAGTCAAATAAAATAAGGGGTAAATATTAATTCCGTATATTGGAAGAAAATCAATAAAAATTAATCCGAAAATAGATATTCCTAAAAGCAAATATAAGGCTGTGTCTTTCTTTGAATCTTCTGTTGATTTGTTTTTCCAAGCATTGAAAACATTGTGCAGAGACAAGCCAAGTAAAGATAAGACAAAAAGAGAAAACATATAATGGACAAAACTAATTGTAGAAAAATCACCCCATTTGTAAAAAAATATTCCCGATATCACTGTTTCCATGTCAACGACAAAAACAAAAAAGAAAGAAATCAAATAAGAAAAAAACAAATGCATTTTTTGATTTTTTATCTTACAAAATTCAACAGTGAAATGATAAATGAAAACAGGTATTAAAAATATTGCCAAAGAAAATATCTTGTTAATAAATATATCATCTGTAACTTTACCGATACTCCAGCCTTTCCAGACTATAAAAGCTCCAAATGACCACAAAAATTGAGCTATACTTAAAAAGAAAAACAAAAGATTCTGCTTATTCCTATTGGTAATCCAAAGAAAGCCTCCTACTATCAAAATAAAGATGCTGCTTGGTATCACTAAATATATTGATAATGGTGCTTCTATCATAATTATGACAATAATTCCTTAACTCTCTCTACGATTTCATGAGGATCATGATTTGATTTAATCATATAATCCTTAGCTCCATTTTCAAATGCTTTCTTTTTTGTTTCCGTGTCGTCAAAATTAGAAAGAACTAAAACAGGAATTGAAGAGATGCTTTTTATAGCTTTTGATTTGATTAAATAATTAACTCCACTTTCTTTAGGCAAAAGCATATCAAGAATCACTAAATTAGGAATTTTCTTTTGAGCAATTTCTATTCCTGCATCAACATCAATTGCATTGAAGACTTCAAATCCCTCCTTTTCCAATTTAAACTTATACATTTCAGCAAGGATCTTTTCATCCTCAATTATAAGTATTTTTTTCATATTATTATTTATTATAATAGATTTATTTCTTATTCTCAACTTTTTTTAGTCGGCAGATTAAAATCTTGTCTCAATGGAATTTGTGAAATTATAGGTATTTGAATGTAGAATGTTGTACCTTTATTTCTTCCTTCTGACTCACATATTATCTTTCCTTTGTGCATTTCAACAAAACTCTTTGCAACATATAAACCCAAACCAGTTCCTTGAGTATACAGTTCTCTTCCTCTCTCACCTCTAGAAAAACTCAAAAATACCTTTTCTATTTCATCTTTTTCTATTCCAACTCCTGTATCTTTAATTTCTATTGTTACAAAAACTTTATTCTTAGAAACTTTGATTGTTATCCCTCCTTCTAGAGTATACAAAATTGCGTTATTCAAAATATTAGTTAACGCATGTTTGATTTTTTCCGCATCCATTTTAATCAAGGGATACTCTGATTTTGGCTTATTATACTTCAAATAAAGCTTTTTTTCTTTAGCTGCTAACTTAACGTCTTTAATACAATCACAAATTAATTTTAAAACATCCTCTTCTTGAATTTTTAATTCTATTTTTCCTCTTTCAAGCCTAGAAATGCTCAATAAATTATTCACTGTTTTAATCATGCTCACACTAGTGTCGTGAATATAATTAATTGGACTCTTTAATCCGTCTGGCATTATTCCGTAATCTCCCTTTATTATCATGTCTGCATATCCTCTTATAGCAGCCAATGGAGTTCTTAATTGATGGGAAACAATTGAAATAAATTCTGTTTTGAGCCTGCTAATTCTTTCTGCTTCTTCTTTGCCAGCAATTTCCCTATGAATAATCCTGATAAAATAAATTCCAAATATTACAAACAAGAAAAAGACAGATCCAGAAATTAATTTAAGTATTCCTGTTGGAGAAAACAAGAACAAGAACGCCAAAGCTAGTGACATTATTCCTACAAAAAATTCTACTAAAATTATCTTAATTTCAAATAAATGATATCTGAGAGTAGCTAGGGCAAATATAATGATATAAAAAATAACCAATGGTTGTCCGATTGGCTCAACAATATTAAATCCATACATAAAAGGAAAATTAGTAGCCCCTCCGCCAAAACCTAACAAAGATCCAAGAATAACATAGTTTATCTGATGTCTTTTTTCTCCGCTTGCCCATTTTCTAGCTTTAAACAATTGATACATTCCATAAATAGTAAGAAAATAATATCCAAATATCAAGAAAAGAGAATAAAGCGGACCTGCTTGAGGCCAAAAAAGAAAATGTCCAACCTGTACCACTGACTTTATATAAAAATCTGAAAAACTTAAAACAGAACAAAAAAGAGTAAACAAATAACCAAAAATCAATATATTCTTTTTTTCCTTAACTAGATTAACTATGCTTAATGTCCAATGAAGATAGAAAATAGGAATAAGAGTGGCCCCTAAATTCAACATCTTTGACCAATATAGGGCACTCACTGGATCTGTTCTAGAAAACCAGACGCAATATGCAAGATTCCAAATAGCAACGCTGATATTCATTAAAAAGAAAGTCCAGTTTGTTACATTTTTCCAATTTTTTGAAAAGATAAGCCAGCCAAAAAGAATTGCCACTATACCATTAAGAAAACTGGAAATAATGTAGAAATCCATAATTAAAAACGATTAAAAAGTGATTTGTTTTTTGTTCCTATTGCCATGCGATGAAAACCATAATCATCAGTAAAACTTCTTTGCCACTTTAATCCTGATTTTGCAAAAATCTTTTTAAATTCATCTTCATTCTTAAATATTAAGTTCCAACCCATTATATTCATAATCATATAAGTAAAAGGGTCATCTCTTAACATCTCAGGAGTAGCATTACTAGCCATAATAAAACCTTCTTTATTTAACATCGGCTTTATTTTATTTAATACCCATACACATGTTTCAAAAGGCAAAGAACAAAGAACTCCCACTAATAATATTATATCAAATTTTTCTTTTGGCTTAAACCTTGTAAAACTTCCTTCTACGTAATCTATCTTATTTAATACTCCTTTAGCTTCAGCCATTCTCTGCCCTCTTTTACTAGCATTTTTGTCTTTGTCTAAATTTAAGGCTTTAATATTATCATTGTCTTTATAATATTTAGCAAAAACATCAATAATATCTCTGCCTAGTCCTCCTCCTAAATTAGCAACGAGAACTTTCTTATTATTCTTCAAACATTCTTCAATTAAAGAATGAAGATTATCTTCTACATTAATTAATCTTGAATAAATAGCTTTTCCACCTTTTGAAGCAAAAAAGTATTTATCAATAAGAGAGCTTGCTTTAGGATCATATAGAAATTCTGTAACAACTGAGGTAGCAGGATTGGCCAATGTTGCGGCACTAAATACGCTATTATTTATAAAATATTCACGAATATCTTCTTCTTCCCTGGAAGAAAGAGGTATTTGCAAATACTTGTTAATAAGAAGATCTTTTACTTTTTCGTTATCTTTTTCTATAAATTTTAATAATTCTGCAACACAAGGCTCAAAATTAAACCTTGCTACAAATTCTTCAATCGATTGCTTCTTATGATCCTCATTAGTCATGACTATTTTATTATTTTTATTATAATTTAAAACTAATAAAAAACTACTGTAAATTACAATTAATTTATTAGATGTATTATTTTCTTTTATTTAATTATATACCCCAAGATTTTTATTTACAATAGATTTATCTTAAGCAACACCCATTGAACTTTTTGAACTCCTCGCTTAGGTTATAAATATTACCAGCACCCATAAAAATAACTACATCAAATTCTTTAATCTTGTCAAACAATTCTTCGTTTAACACAAACAATACTTTCTCTCTGTTAATTTCTTTAGCTAGTTTTTCTGAACTAACTTTGTCTTTAATTTCCTTGTCTTCCCTTCCCGCGACATCATAAATATTAATTAAGAACAATTGATCAATCATTTTATCATCAATTACATCTCTAAAAACATTAACAAAATCATTAAACAATAAATAAGTTCTCTGATATTGATGTGGCTGAAATACGCATAAAACCTTTTTACCTGAATACTTTTCCCTTACCCCTTTCAAAGTTGTTAATATTTCTGTTGGATGATGAGCATAATCATCAATTAAAACAAAATTAGAAAATTGTGTTTCGTCAAACCTTCTCCATGTACCCAAAAACTTAGAAATAGCTTTTAAAAACACTTCATCGCTTATTCCTAGTTTTCTAGAAACCTTTAATGTCGCTAATGCATCTAAAATATTATGATCTCCTGGAATCTTAATAACCCTTCTTATCATTTTAACATCTTCTTTGTCGTCCAAAGAAAATATTTCTGTATTTTTAAATTGTGTTGGAACGCTTTTTTCTTTTATTAACAATCCATCTTCTGGAAGATGACTTACGAATTCGTCAAAAGCTTTGATAATATTATCTAAATTCTTATAATAATCTAAATGATCTTCTTCAATATTTATTATCACTTCTATTTTAGGCCAATAATTTAAAAATGATGCTTCATGCTCACAAGCTTCAATTACTAAATACTCTGACTTCCCCATTCTAAAGTTAGAATTATCAAATTCTTTTAATTTCGTTCCAACAACAACTGTTGGATCAAGTCCTGCTTCAGTCAAAACTAAAGCTATCATTGATGTAGTTGTGCTTTTACCATGAGTTCCAGAAACAGCAATTGTATAATGATTCTTAGTCATTTCTCCTAAAGCTTGAGGATAACTCATTTCTTTTATTCCTCTATTTCTAGCTTCAACTCTTTCTAGATTATTTTCTTTAACAGCTGGACTATATATTACTAAATCACAATCATTAATATTTTTAGTAGCATGAGGGCCAATATTTATTTTTGCTCCCTTATTAATTAAATCATCTGTAATTTGAGAAGTACAAAGATCGGAGCCAGAAACCTGCTCTCCTTTTTCTAAATAATATTTAGCCAAAGCCGAAATCCCTATTCCTCCTATTCCGATAAAGTGTATTTTCATATTATTTTAATCCAAATGATTTTAATACAGTATACCTTGCTCCACCTTTCTTAAGCTCACTTTCCATAATGTCAATTGAATCAACTGTAAAAGAAATATCAATATCTTTATTAACTTCTGGTCTTTCTTCTAAATCAATCTTCTTAAATTCCCATTGTGTTATTCTCCCCAAGGTAATGTGCGGTGCAAATCCATTATCTGGTTCACGAATATTTAATAGATTCTTTTCTAGGTCTTGCTGTAATTTAGTTAATTCTTCTGATTTTTCTCCTTTAGCCCAAAGCATTTTAGGATTCTTTTCATTAGGACCATATGAAATATTTTTCAATTCCATTCTAAATGCATCGTGCCTGCTTGCAATTTCTTCAACAATTCCAAAAATAGAAGGAATCTCTTCAATTTCTATTTCTCCCAAAAAAAATAATGTTACATGAAGATTTTCTCTTCTAGTCCATTTGACTGGGCAAAAATCATTAAAATGGGTAAAGGAATTATTAATCTCCTCGACAAAAGACACTAACTTGTTCTTGGCGCCTTCTGGAATCCCAATGCTTATAAATATTCTTTTCTTCATGGCTTTAGAATAACAAATAATCACCCTAGTTTCAATATATGATAAAAATGATATAATAATCCCATGAAAATAGATTTACACTGCCACACCAAATATTCATACGACAGCGCTTCTGATATAGAGAAAATAATAATACAAGCAAAGAGAACTGGCTTAGACGGAATAGCTATAACAGATCACGAAAATACTAAAGGATGGGAAGAAGCTATCGAACTAGGAAAAAAACATAATTTTTTAATAATTCTTGGAGAAGAAATAAAAACAAGCAAAGGAGATGTTTTGGGTTTGTTTTTAAAAAAACAAATTAATGGATACAAAAAAGACCCAAAATGGGTTATGGAAGAAATAAAAAAACAAGGAGGAATAGTAATTCTTCCTCATCCTTTTCATGGAAGCGAAAGTTTTAAAGACGACATCACTAAATATCTAAATCTAATTGATGGTATAGAGGTGTTTAATGGAAGGTTACCCAGAACTAAACCAGACAACATAGCTTTAGATTTTGCACAAAAACATAATTTAGGAATGATCGCTGGAGGAGACTCTCATCACCATAAAGCAATTGGATACACCTATACAGAAATTGAAGGAAAAACAGAAGAAGATGTAAAGCAAGCAATTATTAAAAAAAGAACAAAGCCAAAAGGAAGCAAGGCTCCCCTAATATATATATTTATTCCTATTTTAGCAAAACTAGGAATTTTAAAATAAAAAAAGGCTCACTAAAAAATTGTGAGCGAATTATTATGCTGCAACCCTGACAGGCTCTATGATCTTTGTATGACCACAAAACATATTTTCACCCATTCCATTTTGAGTGAAAACTGCCAGAATTTTTTTGTTGGTGTTTTTTGCCATAGCAATAGAAACTCTCTGGTTTATGTCCACTGATACTATGGGAACAATAATTCCTTCAGGAACATCGAGATTGATGAACTTTTCTGCTCCACGAACACCAAGAGCTATTCCTCCAACATCGCCAGAAGAAACCTCTGATATGAGTTGTTCTTCTGTTTCACAAATAACAACTATTTTCCCAGTTGCCTTCGCGCGATTTTTAACTCCTTCTATCCGAAGGTTTAAGGAAGCATTGTCTTGATGCTTAAAAATTACTACCTTCGAAAATTCGTAAGAGCTAGCGATAAGTTCATCAAACAACTTCTGTCCGAGACTGAAATTATCAACCCCAATATAGCCTCGAAGACTTGCTATTCTTCTCAGATCTTCTTCGTTGGGCTCTGAATTTATTGCCCAAACATTGATTTCTGGATGATCGGTAAGAATTTTTATCAACCTTTCTTTGCACAATTCGTTTCCTATGCTCAAAGGAAGATAAATGTTCTTTTCGTATCCATTAGAAAATTCTGATAAGAAGTTCACGCCTTTTTCGATCTGAGCAATGGTTTGCTCGTTGTCGTAATGATCAGTGGTTAAAATTCTACAGTGCCTTCTAAGTTGTTCTGCTTTCTTCTCTGCAGCATTTATTTCCTCCTCCCAGTACTCGGACCAAATATCGCCTGATTGAGCATTTTTCTTGGTCAGATTATGTGCGATCACCACATTTCTTGATGAATCAGCAATAAATCTTTCTAACTCTTCTCTGGCTACACCTTCGTCCATTTGAACTGGAGGATGCTTCATGAGATGAGCACACGCAGGAATGATAGGTCCAGTTAACCCTCTGTCTTTTGCCACCATGCATAATCTAATCGCATCTATTAAGATGCCTGCGGAGTTTGGAGAATCTTCAACAGACAAATCCATATGAAGGGTCGTTGGGACATCTCCAAATTGAGTTGCGTTTATCTCTATAGTGGCCCTCTTGTTGTCGTTCAGGTGTGGCACATACTGAGCATCAATGGTCAAATCTTCGTCTTTCAATTCTTGACCGATTATAACAGAAAAGATTGCGGACTTTTTTGATATAAGTTTGCAAATCTTTCTAATTGCCATCGACAAGTTCAAGAAGTCTGTGTTCCCACCATAATTCAACTGGCAAGAATTAATAATCTTGAGTCCTCGAAGACCAAACAACCAAACAACAATTCTATGAAGAATAGTTGACCCAAGTAAGGATTTGACATCGTCTCCTATAACTGGAGCCACGCCCTCAAACATTGCTGCCATTTCTTTGTCTGATGCCACAAAAACTGGGATGCCGTTCACTAATCCACAGCGAGCAGCCACAATATCTTTGACATACTTCTTGACAGCTTTTTGACTACCAGTAGGAATAAGGATTACAACAATATCAATCTTCTCTTTTATCAACTCCTCTTTTAGATTAACAGGTTTTGCTTTAGACAAGACAAATGTTTTATCTTTGTTGGGATGACTAAGCATGTGCTTGGCAACCCCATCCAAAACATAACCCATCTTAACCACGACGTCGCTGTCGGGAATGTCTTCTGGTTTACAAAAAACCTTTGTACAGTTGGGCTTAGCGAACATTGCTTCTTTAATACTTTTTCCAACCTTCCTTTCGTCAATATCAATTACGAGTCGTACATTGAGACTACTTATCAAGTAGCCACAAATACTGTTGTGCATCACTCCACTGACTTGTTTCCCGTCATCTTTAAGATTTTTATAGTAATAAATTCCTTGCATCACCGAAGACCAGCAATTGCCAGCTCCAATAAAGCATAATCTTATTTCCTTGCCAAGGACTTTTTTCTGTACGGTCCAAATCAATGCATGAAGTAAAAACTTAATTACGTTAAACACGATAAACACCTCAATTGTTAGGTACTTTAATGTCCTCTGGTTTTATCCTTTGAACAAACATATTATATAATAATGCTATGCTTATGTCAACGTTGACGCACTATCGATTTTATTCATAATATAACTAGCATCTTCAAATAAAAATTTGATGCTGAGGTGATTTTGATGCAATCTATTCGCATTGGATTTGTCTCTCAATCGAGACAACCCGACCCTCTCAGGCCAGAACTAAAAAGTTCTCCTGTGTGGGGTGACATTCGTGAAGGAGTAGAAACCGAAGCCAGCAAACACTCCATAATTAGCGAATGTATCGTACTGAACGACGAAAGCGTTTATAGCGATATTAACTCTGTTATTGATCGCTATGAGCAAGGATCGAGACTAGGAGTCGATGTTCTGATCGGCCCAATAGCTCCACAAAGCGGACCAGCCGAAGAAAAACTTTTAAATGTTCTTCTATCCTTTGCCGAAAGTGGTGGCAAGATAGTTGCAGTTAACTCTGGCCCAAGCGAAAAAATCAAAAACGCGCTTGGACCATCATTACTGGGATTTGCCGGTCCAGATGAAGAAAAGATGGGCATGGTAATTGCTGAAGAAGTTTTCTCTTCTCTAAAGGCTCGTCATGTTGTTGTCATGGAAGTCGTAATTCCCGATGACAAACCCCCTCACAGAGGATACAGAGATAGAGAAAAAAGCATAATCGAAGTTGCCTTACGATACGGAGTAAGATCAATAAGGATACTTCTGATTAATGCTGACAACGAAAGTACGTTTTCCTTCACACCAGAAGATGGTACCCTCATCTTTGGACTTGGACCGATAGGTACTATTTTCGCCTTAAAAACGAAAAAGAAGTACCCGGACAAAATTGTTGGCATCGGAACAATGGATATGGATCAAGAAACAAGAAACGCTATCTTGTCTGGAGACATATTCTATTCGGTGCTCCAAAATCCAAGAGAGCAAGGAGCAAGGGCTGTACAAATAGCCGTAAATGCTTTCACCAGCAACACCACCCCAGCATATCAAAACCTACACTGTAAGGTAAGAGTGGCAGACAAAAATAATGCCAACTCAATAAAATAATTTTAAAAAACACATTGCATTTGCAATGTGTGTCTTCGTTTATGAGTATTATTTTTTAAATTCTTGATATTTCTTTTCTATAAAATCAGCGATAAATGGTGCCACATCTTCTTGTTTAACTCCTTCTGCTCCAGAATAAGAGGGCCAATCATTAACATCTATAAAATAAATTTTATTTCCATTAACAATTAAATCTCCTCCAATAATATAAACATTGGTCAATTTTTGTATTACTTCTATTTGTCTTTTTATTTCTTTAACGATTTCATGAGAAAATTCATTCTCTATATTGTCAGGCAAAAACATCTTATCTCCAACTGCATAATATTTAATAAACTTACCTTCAATAAACTTCTGAACAATAATTTCTTCTATTCCTTCTTCTTTGTATTTATTAATAGCAACATCAAAAACATCTTTTTCGTTAACATCAATCACAAAATAAATACTGTGTCTGTCCCCTGCTTTCAAAACACTTTTTTCTTTAATATCATTAATTGTTATTTCACTAACTTTATATGTTTTTGTTTCTGGTGTTCCCACTCCTGCTTCTGACAACATCGGATGAAGTTCTTTTTTATTAGATAGCATTAATACTGATTTTGGAGGATTTACAATAAAAACTTTTTGTTTTTCACTTTCAAAAAGAACCCTATTAATTTCATGCCCTCTGGCCATGTTCAAAATAACATCTGCCCTACTTGAAACACTGCAAAGTTCCTTTTCTTCTGACATTATAAGTATAGATATATTTTCTTGATTTTCTTTTTCAAAAAGAATCTGATTAATCTCTTGGCTTCTTGCCATATTTAAAATAATGCCTGCCGTATCTTCTTTTTTTAATTCTTTTAATGTCTTAATCTCTACCTCAAACCCTTTCTTTTTAAATTCCTCTGCGACCAAACTTAAAATAACCTGATCAGAGCCAGGTTTCCTTGCTATATTTCTCTCTCTGTTTATTCCAATAATTTTCACCATAATAAGCAATGCCTTCTAGATAAAGTTATATTAAAATATTCAATAAAATGCAATCCCCTTGAATAATAAACTTTAATTGTTTAAGATAATAGAGTATTAATATTATTTTCTGGCAAATAACATAATTTGTCAACACTTATGAAAATAGATATGCATTGTCATAGCTACTATTCAAGAGATAGTTTATCTTCTCCAGAGTCTCTTGTCGTTGAAGCTAAAAAAAGAGGATTAGATGGAATAGCCTTAACTGATCATGATACGACAAAAGGATGGCAAAAGGCTCAAAAAATGGCTGATAAATTAGGCATGCTTTTGATTTTAGGAGAAGAGATAAAAATAAAAGAAAACGGAAAAACTATTGGAGAAATTTTGGCTTATTTTATAAATAAAGAAATTAATCCTAATGGAAAAACAACTAAAGAAATAGTTGATGAAATAAGGAATCAGGGAGGATTAGCTATAATTTCTCATGCTTATCACTGGAAAAAACCTTTTAAGAAACTAGAAGAATACAAAAACATTGTTGATGGCATGGAAGCATTTAATGCTAGAAGTCAATCAAAAAAAGGAAACAAAAAAACACTAGATTTTGCCACAAAAAACAATCTCCCTACAACAGCTGGAAGCGACTCTCATACTTGCTTTGAAATTGGAAACGCGTATATAGAAACAAAAGCAAAAACACTTGAAGAATTAAAAACTGCTATTAAAAATAAAGATGTAAAAGTCTACGGAAAACAAACAAGCCCAGCTATTCAAGTTTTTGCTGGACTCTCTAAATTAATACATTTGTTTTATAAGTTCTAAAAATTAACTAATTCATTAATAACAAGTTCGTCAAACGAATCTATAATTTTGTCTGCTTGTTTTAGTTCTGATTTTTCGTGTGTTGTTGCGATAGCAATACATTTTATTCCTCCATTTTTAGCAGCCTCAATCCCATTAGGTGCATCTTCTATAACAATACATTCTTCTGGGCTTAAATTAAGCTCTTCGGCCACCTTAAGATATGTTTCAGGATCTGGTTTACCTTTTTTGACTTTATCTGCTGAAACTAAAACATCAAAAAAACTTTTAATGCCAAGCTCTTCAAGAATAGCATAGGCTTTGAATTCCATAGCAGCTGTCCCTATTCCCATTTTAATATTATTTGATTTCAAATCATTTAAAAATTTAATCACTCCTTCTGTTGGCTCTATTTTAGTTTTTTTAATCTCTTCGATAAAATACTCTTCTTTTCTGCGAGTGAGCGTAGTTGCTTCTTCGTCTCCTGCTTTTGGTTTAATATATTTCTTTATAATTTCTTCTCCCTTCATTCCAGTAAATGCTTTATATCCATCAAAACTTAAATCAATACCAAAATCAGCAAAAACTCTTTTCCAAGCTGTGAAGTCCTGTTCTTTGTTATCAGTTAAAACTCCGTCCATATCAAATATTATTCCTTTTATCATATATTATTTAAGTAATAAATTATGTGATTTAAATATAACATATAAAACAAAAACCAACAAAATAAAAAAACTCCTGTCTCAAAAATTCACTTTGTGAATAATTTTTAACAAGAGTATTTGCGCAACTTTTTTCCAAGCTGCCCTCCGTGATGCCTTTTTACATAGTCTTCAGACGTGAATTCAATTTTCTCCATCATCAATAGAACTAACACATCTCCAATAACTTTCGATGTAGTAGAAGATGTTGTAGGAGTAAGACCAAAAGGACAAACTTCTTTCGGATTACCGTTAAGCAAGACAACATCGGCTATTTGTCCTAGCTTACTGTCATGATTTCCCGTAATAAGGACGATCTTGATACGTTTACTCATTTTTTTTGCCAACTTGCAAAGCTTAAAAATTTCAACAGTTTCTCCAGAATTAGAAATTAACAATAAAACGTCGTTGGGTTGGATAACACCCAAATCTCCATGTTGAGCATCAGAAGCATGCAAGAATACGGATGGTGTCCCTGTTGAAGAAAGCGATGAGGCAATAATTGAAGCTATTTGCCCCGATTTTCCAACACCGCTAACTATGACTTTACCCTTCTGACGATGAACAGTTTCATAAATTATTTCGCAAGCTTTATAGAAATCATTGGTTAATGGAATTTCCAATATTGCTTTAGCTTCATTTTCTAAAACTTTTTTTATTCTCTGCATGTTTTAACCCCCCTTTGTCAATGATCTTATAAAAAGAATGCCATCAAAGGCACCCTTAATATATAACATATACAGATATTGTCAACAAGATAGACTTTACTAAATTAATAAATAATAGCTGTAATTGTCGTAATAATTCCTAAAATAACTCCAGGAAGATTGCAAATAAAAAGAGGTAAATCTTTTTTAGGTTTTAAAAACGCATACACTGCCCAAAGAGTACAGTTTATTGTTGTAACTATTGGTAATATTATTGAACCAGTCTGTCCAGAAATATTTAATCTAATTTGATCTATGTATGAAAAATACATAAGAATCCCCATGATGGAAGCTGCCCACCCAATAATATTTATATTTTTTTCACTCATAAAATTATATTTCTTTTAAGATTTTATAGTTTTTATAAAATCTCTGTAAGCAAGTTATAAATGATAATATTGCAATCACCCACAAGATTGATAACATCCAATTCATATATATTAATCCGATTATAATCAAGATAAGTCTTTCTTTTCTTTCCATTATGCCTCCCCCACTCTTTCCTCCAACTGCCTTAGCATGTTTAGAAATATAACTTGCCAACATAAAGAACGCAATTGACATTGCTACTGGAATCCATAAATCAGGATTCAATAAACCCAATGCAATATACCAAGATATTTCTGTAATCTTATCTGTTACTGAATCAAACAAAGCTCCAAACTTTGTTTCCTTATTGTTTGCTTTTGCTACAGCACCATCAAATCCATCCATTAAACCAGAAAGAAAAACAAATAGAAGTGCTAAACCAAAAGATCCTTTATATATAAAATAAGCAGCAATGAAACCAAAAATTAAAACAAGAAACGTTACAAAATTAGCACTAACTCCCATCTTACCAAGATTCTTGCCAACGCTAGTGGTTAATCCAGAAAATAATTTTCTTAATTGATCTGTTAACATAATATTATTAATTATTAATTATTATTTTTATCAAAAGCCATGTTAATTCTTTGTATCGCTGTAATATTTACCAAAATACTCATGATTATTAAAACAATAAGACTATTAAAAAATGTTTTGTCAATTATAGCGAACAATAATATTAAAGATATTGTTATCAATCTTTCTCCTCTTGAAAAAAATCCTCCTTTAAGTTCTTTTTGAACCATATCTTTCTCTTTAGCTGCGGCCTTACTATAAGTTGTAATTATCGAACCAAAAAGAGCTAAATACACCCAAACATAATGATTAAAAATTATTGTTGGCATTGGTAAAAATAGAAAAGAAAATAATGTTATCCCTTCAACATATCTATCTATTATTGTATCTAAATAAGCACCTTCTTTGCATTCTTGATTTCTATTTCTAGCCACTGATCCGTCTACAGAATCTAATATACTAGCAATTATAAAAAATATTAAAGCCAAAACAAAGCTTTGTTTTATTATAAAAAAAGCGGCTAATAAACTAAAGAATATACTCACAACGGTATATTGATTAGGAGAAAAAGGAAGTTTAGAAAAAATTTCCCCAACTTTTAAAAGTAATCCCTTGAATAAATACCTCTTCTTGTCTAGCATTAGATTATTTTTTATCTTTAAATTTCTCTAACTCAGAAATTATAAGATTTGCTATTTCTGATCCAGCCTCTTCTTGAGAAAATTCACCGATTGTTCCAAAAGAAGGCCAATCATTAATATCAACACAATAAACTTTATTGTTGTCTTTTAGATCTATCACAAAATCTCCACCTAATATTTTTAATCCTGTAGCTTTTTCTATAGACAAGACACTATCTTCAATTTCTTTAATTGTTTCTTCTGGAAACTTCTCTTTAGATGTTTTAGAAATTATAACCTTGTCTCCAATAGCATAAAATTTTAAATCCTCTCCCTTGATAAATTTCTGGACCATTATCTCATCAATCCCCAGACAACGATATGTTTCCAATGCTGCATCAAAATGAAACTTCTTTTCGATAACAAACCAGTATTCGTGTCTATTCGCTGGCTTAAGAATGGCCTTACCTTCTATATCTGAAAAATTAAGTTCATCTATTGAATAAACTTTAGCCTCAGGAATTCTTACCCCATATTCAGCAACTTTAGAATATGTCAAAAATCTATTAAAAGAAACCCTAATAGATGCAGGAGAATTAATGACGAAAACTGGCTTATTATCTTTAATTAAAGATAAATAATCATTAATCCCAGCATCTCTTGCCATTGTAAAAATCAAGTCACAATCTCTATCTCCGGCTCTTTCTTTTATAAATTGAGAAGGAAACATGGTAGAGACATCAAAACCTTTTCTTTCCAATTCTTTAGCTGTAAAATCAATTATCATTTGATCTGCTCCTGGCTTTCCAGCTAATTTTGTTTCTCTATATATACCTATAGCTTTTGGTTTAGACATATTTCTTTATAATTTTTGTATTAAATCTGAAGAAAAAGATTTCATTTTCTCCAATTCTTTTAATCCTTTTTCAGTAGCTTTGAAAGCTTTTTGACTTTGGAATCTTTCCCTGCTTGCAAATCCATCATTTTTCAATCTAAACAAAACTGTTTTAATCATTAAATCGTTAGGAAGAAATCCAAACTTTTCAAAAATCAATCTTACAACTTCACCATCTTGAATTTCTTTATCCTTCCCTAAAGAAAGAACATACATCCAAAGATTTCCATTAGTCACAGAGTCAACGTATCTTTTTATTGGTTCCATAATATTTTTAAATTATTATCTTAAATATATAATACTATCTTTCTCTTTTTCCATCAATATATTCCTGTAACATTTCGTGAGCTTTTTCATCAACAAATTGTTCAGGTGGATGCTTCATTAACCATGCAGAAGCTGAAAGAAGTGCTCCACTAATCTTTCTGTCTAAGGCAATCTTAGCGAACCTCAAGGCATCAATAACACAACCAGCTGAGTTTGGAGAATCTTCCACAGACAATCTAATTTCAACATGAGTTGGAACATTTCCAAACTTTCTTCCTTCAATTCTAATAAATCCAATCTTATTATCCTTCAAAAAGGGAACGTAATCAGATGGACCAATGTGTAGATTGTCATAACTTAATCTCTTTACCAATTGTGATTCAACAGCTTCAGTTTTTGAAATCTTCTTTGATTTCAATCTTGCCCTTTCTCCGTACATATTTAAGAAATCTGTATTTCCTCCAACGTTTAATTGGTATGATCTCTCAATTTTAACTCCTCTATTCCCATACAAGTGTGCAAGTGTTCTGTGAACAATCGTAGAACCAACTTGAGCCTTAATATCGTCTCCAACACAAGGTAATCCAGCTTTCTTGAACTTCTCTTCCCATTTTTTCTCAGAAGCGATAAAAATAGGCATACAGTTAACAAAAGCACAACCTGCATCAAGAGCTGCTTGAGCATAATATTCAGTAGCCTTTTGTGATCCTACTGGCATATAGTTAATTAAAATTTGTGCGCCTGTTTTTCTTAATTCTTCGGCTACATCAATAGGCTTTTCTTTAGAAACAACAAAAGTCTGATCTTCTGGATAGTCTTTCATATGTGGAGCAACTCCGTCTAATATTGGCCCCATCTTAACCTTAACTCCTGTGTTCTTAGGAACATCATGACAAAAAGTAATAGTACAATTAGGTTTTTCAAAAATAGCTTGTCCAATGTCTTTTCCTACCTTTCTTTTATCAACATCAAAAGCTGCAACAATCTTAATATCAGAAATTTTATAATTTCCGATAACATTATGCATTAATCCTGGAACTAATTCATCGTCGTCCTTAATATCTTTGTAATAATACAAACCTTGGACTAATGAACTACAACAATTACCGATACCAGCAATCGCTATCCTAATTTCGTTAGGATTTTTTGACTTACTTGAAGTCTTTTTTATTTGTTTTTTTGCCATATTTAATAAAAATATTACAATTTATTATTTATTATTTCTTTAACTGTATTTTACACTGGTAAAATAGTTTGTCAACAACTAATCTCTTTACTATCCTCCCCCTTTCCTCTAGAATAAACACATGACACCTTTTGAAAGACTCTTAAAGTCAAACACAAAAGAAAATCTTTGGATATATATTCTCTCTACCCTAAAAGACAAACCCAATTATGCTTGGGAGCTTCCTGCATTAATTGAAAAAGAGTTCGGATTCAGGCCTGGCAACATAACTCCATATAGAGTATTGTACAGATTGGAAAGCCAAGGCTTTGTAGAGAGTGCTCTTGATGATAGAAGAAGAATGTATAAGATAACCAAAGAAGGACAAAAAGAATTAGAAAAGATAAGAGAATTTTACCAAAACGTAATCAAAAAAATAAGTTAATGGAAAAAGAAAGCAAGACAATTGCAAAAGAAAAAAAGGAAAGCGAAATACAAAGACTCGTCAATCATTTTTTCTATTCTAAAGGATTAACACTTGACGAAATCAAAGAATCAGCTAAAAAGAAGAAGATAATCTACTCAAGATTCACAAGACCAGCCAAACAATTAATTGAACTTGCTGGTTCTGTAGAAGAAGCAGAAAAAGCTATCACCACAGTTTCTGAATGGGCCAAATCAAGAAATCTTGATTATTCAATTGAAACAGTTTTTAAAAAGTGGCTTGAATTAGACAAGCTTAAACCAAAAGAAATCGTTAAAAAACCATATTACATGAACCAACCAATGGTTTGGTCTCAGACTAAAAGAAAATGGTTTGTGATTGATGATAACGGAGAATGGCTTGAATATGCTGACAAGGAATCTAAAATAGAGTGGAGGGTAGAAAAATAATAAGTTAATAAAAATAGAAAATGCTATCATACTCAGAACTAATAAAGGGAAAAATAATTATTATCAATGATCAACCATACGAAATCATTGAAGCAGAAAACACATTCAAAGGAAGAGGCCATTCATATTTACAAATGAAAGCTAGAAATCTAATTAACGGAAGCTTGATTTCTAGAAGTGCTCAACCAAGAGATTCTTTCGAAGAAGCAGAAATAGAAGAAAAAGAAGCTAAGTTCGTATATGGAGCCAAAGGAAAATACGTTTTCTCAGACATTAAAGATGCTTCTAAAAGATTTGAACTAACTGAAGAGCAAATTGGATCAAAAGCAAAATACATCAAGCCAAATCAAGAAGTTAAAACAATCATTTTTGATGAAAAGATTATTAATGTAATCATTCCAATTAAAGTTCAATTAAAGGTTATAGAGGTTACTCCAGGAGTTAAGGGAGACAGAGCTCAAAGTGGAACAAAATCAGTAGTTATTGAAACAGGAGCAACTATTAATGCCCCGCTGTTCGTAGAAGAGGGTGATATTATTGAAATCAACACCGAAAGCGAACTATACGTAAGAAGGGTAAATGAATAAAATTAAAAGCCACCGATAAGGTGGTTTTTATTTACTTGCAATCTCTTCAATTCTTGATAAATATTCTTCTTTCGTAATCCCGTCATTCGTAAATAAAGAATTCAATCCTAAATAATATTGTTCTTTTATCATAGAAATTGGCACAGAATCGTTATATATTCTTACTTCATCAATATTTCCTGTAAAATAATTTCCTGTCACAACGCTTCCTGATCCAGCTTCTGCGCCTATAAAAAGACTATTATTGTGAAGATAATAAATTGGGTAAACTGCTCCAGCATCAAATTGATTAGCATAAACTCCATTAAAATAAGTTTTGAGATATCTACCATCAAAACTAAAAACAAAATAATGCCAACCTGATTTTGGTGGTGTAGAAAAAAATGCAGGAGATCTATATCCTCCATTAATATATACCCAAGCCGTTGTTGAATTTCCAGAGGGTGTTATATTATATCCACCTCCCTCACTACAACTAATTATTCTTGCGTCTGAATATCCTCCCCAATTTAATGAACTAGCCCAGACAGAAACAGTAATTTTATTAGTTGGTTTCAAATTACTATTATGAAGAATATTAATATAGCTATTATTGATAGCATTAAAATAATAACAAGTTCCTTGGATACAATCAGAAATAGAAGTAATATTATTTCCTGTACCATTATTACCACCAGACCAAGAGTCATTAGTATCCCCGTTTAATTTCCATTCCGAAATCAAATTAAGCATTAATGAATTTCTAAGAGAATTAGAAAATATTTGAGCTTTAGCTATTGTTGCCCTATCTGTTACCCCGCTCATTGAAACAACAATCAGACCAGACAAAATACCAATCACAGCAATAACAACAAATAATTCAATTAACATAAAAACAAACACAATAAGATTCAGAAAAAAACTCACTTACAAAATTTAATGGCATATTTCCGAAATACTTATACAACAATAAATTCATCTTTGCCGAACGCCAAAACGGCCAGCTCAATGTCACTGGATAAATCTTGATATTTTGACAACCGTTTATTTTCAATAATTTTACCAATTCAACTGCTGCAATCTGCCCACTATGAAATTCCGGCACCGCAATACCCATAATTTTTTTTCGCAAATATTTTGGAGTTTTGGTAATAATAAATCCCCTGCCGTCCGACTTGATAAGGCTTGCGATTTTTTTGACCATAAGCGGTTTTTCCGGAATATACTCGATTACGCGGGACGAAAAGAAAAAATCAAATTTTTTGTCTGTCTCAAACTGCAAAAAATCACTTTCAATAAAATTAAAATTACTGTCCCCCTTAAATCTTTCTTTAACCAAACCAAGCATCGCGCTCGATATATCCAAAAGCGTATAATCCGCGCCCGGCTGATACCCGACCAGCTCCTTTGTCCAAGTACCATGCCCTGGTCCCAACTCAAAACAACTTTGATATGGTTTTACCAAGGCATGCGTTTTTATTGCAGACAAAGTCATGTCGTATCCGGCGTGCTGAATATCATTCTTAAACCAGCGTTCTTGCTCGTACTTGTTATTAAACTTATTTACAATATCCGCGTTATATTTATTTTTTACATCTTCTGTTTGCATACAAGAATATAATATTCAATAATCAATACACAATATCCATTCAATATAAAATATAGCCAATCCAAAAATTGAATATTAAATACTTGGATATTCATTGAATATTGAATATTGAGTATTGAATATTTCATAGTCTTGCATTTTCCAAAAATCTATGCCAAGATACTAAAATAATTACACTTAAGTCCATGATACTATGGACTTTGACAAAAAATTGATTTTATAGAGTAATAAAAATCACAAAAAATCTTCAACTTAAGTCCACAAAAACGTGGACTTAAAAAAATATTATTTCAAACTTAAGCCAAATATTATATTTAAGTCCACAGTTTTGTGGACTTAAAGTCGGTATATGAATGAATTTATTGAACAAAATAATATTATTTACCTTCCAACTCCCAAAAAACCAGAGTCAGATATTAAAAAAGAAAATGAGCCGGATAGTATTGTAATTAAAAAAAGAAGTAAAAAAAGCGCCAAGGCCGATAATAATTCCATTAAATTTATCAGCGAAAATATCCAATACCCGATTTGGCTCTCTGTTTCCGAAGCGGCCAAAATAAGCGGTGTAAACCAAAAAACCATCCGTCG
>Ga0074195_1002030_pt1 | contig 24737 bp, 21 predicted proteins | sample EPASupsiteHSE623_FD_64525 | JGI IMG/M metagenome (GOLD analysis project Ga0074195, IMG submission 64525) | Bioremediated contaminated groundwater from EPA Superfund site, New Mexico - Sample HSE6-23 | ecosystem: Environmental > Aquatic > Deep subsurface > Groundwater > Contaminated ... | reverse complement strand
CGGGTCAAAAATTGCAATCGCCCTTTCAGTTGTTTTTGGCCTTGGCGTGGCAACCCTGATGGCGCAGCAGGGTTGGGATGATCACGACCGCTCGGGACGGTACACCGCACTGGCTGTTGCTGAAAATTACCTGAATTCGTGTGCCCCGAATGCCATCCTGTTTACCAATGGGGATAACGATACTTTCCCCCTCTGGTATGCCCAGGAGGTGGAAGGGATCCGTACCGATGTGCGTGTGGTCAACCTGAGCCTGCTTAACACCGAATGGTATATCGATCAGATGAAACGCAAAGCATATGATTCAGATCCGGTACCGTTTTCACTCACTAAAGACAAATACCGGCAGGGAAGTCATGATGTTACATATCTGATAGAGGATGAGGGATTAAAGAATACCTACATTGATGTGAAAGCTCTTTTCAGCATTATTGCCGAAGATGACAGCCGGCTGAAGATGAATACATCCCAGATTGGTATGATTGACTATTTCCCGTCAAAGAAGTTTATGGTAACTTATGATTCGGCATCCCTGATTAAAAACGGCGCTGTTTACCAGGATATGGTTCACCGCCTTGATACAATCCGGTGGGAGATCAAGGGACAGGCTGTTGAAAAGGCCAACCTCATGATCATAGACCTGCTTGCAACCAATGACTGGAAGCGCCCGGTTTATTTCGTGATGACAACTGGCGCCGATACCTATATCGGACTTGACAAGTATTTTCAGCTCGAAGGGTTGGCTTACAGGCTGTTACCGGTGAAGGCAACGTTATCAGAAGGGCAGATCGGGGAGGTAAATACCGATGTGATGTATGACAATGTTATGAATAAATTTAAGTGGGGGAATATGAACGATCCCGGGGTTTATATCGATGAAACCAATGCCAGGATGGTCATGAACATGCGCAGTCTCTTTGGCCGGCTTGCAGAAGCCCTCATCCGCGAAGGAAAGATGGATTCGGCCAGGCGGGTAATTGACCGGTGTTTTGAGGTGATGCCTGAAACCGCTGCCGGTTACGACTTCTTCACTGTTCCTTTGATTGGCGGTTATTATAAAACCGGTGAAACGGCTAAGGCGAACAAGATGGCTGAGAAGCTTAACAAGAATCTTACCGAAGAGCTTGCCTATCTTTTTGCTTTTCCTGATAAAGATCTCAAGTCCATGGATATGAGTATCCAGGAGTCGGTGTATGCCATTCAACGACTGAGTGTCGTGGCCCGGGAGGCAAAGCAGGACCAGCTTGCTGAAAAGACAGAAGCTACACTCCGGAAATATTATGATTTATACGTTGAAAAGGTTTATGATCCTGCAAATCAATGACCTCCGTTAAATCACCTTTTTTCTTCAGGTGGTTAAGCCCTCAGTACCTCCTGTGCGATCTTCCATCGGAGGAAAAGGTCATATATCTTACATTTGATGATGGCCCTATTCCGGAAGCAACCCCGGAAATCCTGGAAATTCTAAAGAAACATGAGGCCAAAGCGACATTTTTCGTCGTTGGCGATAACGTTCGAAAACATCCGGATATTTTCGAGTTGATAAAACAGGAAGGCCATGCAATCGGGAACCACACATTTCATCATCTCAATGGCTGGCATACATCGCCCGGCCTCTACATGGATGATGTTTACCGGTGCAGGGATTATTTCGAAACACAGCTATTCAGGCCGCCTTACGGAAGGTTTACCCCGTCGCAGTATTTTCTCCTGCGAAAGGATTTTCGATTCGTGCTTTGGTCGGTACTAACTCACGATTTTCGCAGGCATACCACGCCCGGTCAATGCCTGGCAAATGCCATTGAACATTCCTATGGTGGTGCCATCGTAGTTTTTCATGACAACCTGAAGTCCATCGGCAAAGTCAGTTACGCACTGCCAAGGTTTTTGGATCACTTTGGGGCATTGGGATTCAGGTTTGAGGGAATCGGGACAAGTGACGAAAAAACGGGACGCGGGACGAAAAAACGGGACACGGGACGCGGGACGCGGGACAAGTGAAAATTTACGATTTGTGAATTTCTTCTAAAACTTTGCCTTTTGCCTTTTACCTTTTGCATTTTGCTATTTGCATTTTGCATTTTGTAAGCCAATTGAATAGAATCACAATGTGCCTTCATCGGCGAAGCTGTAGTAGTTATCCTCACCTATGATCAGATGGTCGAGTACCGTCACCTCCAGCATTGCACCGGCATCACACAGTTTTTTTGTGATTCGCATGTCTGCTTCGCTAGGCGTAACCACCCCCGATGGATGATTATGACCCAGGATGATGGATGAAGCATGATGATCGAGACTGATCTTAAAGATCTTTTTTGGATCGACTACGGTGCCAGAAATGCCTCCTTCGCTGATATTGCATTTCTGAAGCACCCTATTCGCCTTATTCAGGAGTATAATCCAGAATTCTTCGTACGGCCTGTCGCCCATCGTGCCCCTGAATATCTCATAGGCGTCCCGGCTTGATTTGATCTTGTCGCGCAAAAGTACCTCCGATTCATTTCTGCGCCGGCCCAGTTCCAGGGCAGCAAGTATGGTTATTGCACGAACCTTGCCGATCCCTTTCACCGCCAACAGGTCATTCATGTTCATTTTCGACAGTTCAACCAGGTTATCATGAGCCCTGTTCAGGATATTTTTTGCAAGATCCACCGCCGATTCATTCCTGGTCCCTGATCCGATCAGTATCGCCAGGAGCTCTGCATCACTCATGCTGTGTCTGCCTTTCAGCATCAGTTTTTCCCGTGGCCGGTCATCTTCGGCCCATTGTTTAATGTTCGTGTGACTTTTATAATTTTCCATGGTTTCGTTTTTGCTTAATCAGTGAAACCATCAAAAGGTTAATCATGTGTGTGAAATAAATTTTGTTTAGCTTTGACTTGTAAACTATACTTCGGCTGTTTGAGTGAAAACTCAAATGCTCAGTATAACTGCATCTAATCACGATTGCTGTTGCAATCCTGCCAAGATGCAGTATAACTTCCTGAAAATCATGATCGGAAAACCTATTTTAGAACTCAGCCGCGTTGATTCAACAAATGGCTATGCCAACCAGTTGCTGAGCCAGGGCGAACTGGACGAAGGGACGGTGATTTGGGCTCATGAACAATTTGCCGGTCGCGGGCAACATGACAACCATTGGATCAGTGAAGCTGGTAAAAATCTCACCTTTACCCTGGTCATAAAACCATTATTCCTGGCTCCCGACCAGCAATTCCTGCTCAATAAGGCTGTTGCACTGGGGGTTGTCGACTTTATCCGGAATTCACTTGGCGTTATTTCATCCCCGGGTATCAGTATTAAGTGGCCAAATGATATTTATATCCATGATAAAAAGGCAGGTGGGATCCTCATCGAGCATAAGATCATGGGATCGGTACTGGTAACTTCACTGGCCGGAATTGGTATCAATATCAATCAAACAGAATTCGCATCCCATCTTCCAAATCCTGTGTCGCTCATTCACCTGCTTCGTGAGGAGATGGAACTCAGGGAGGCATTACTGGTACTGTGCGGATTTATTGACCAGCGATATGTGACACTGCGGAATTCTGGTTCCACGAACCTTGACCTGGATTATCATCATTGTTTGCTCGGATTTGAACAGTGGCGTTATTTTTCCTGTTCCGGAGATAGGATGGAGGGGAAAATTACCGGTGTTGACAACATCGGCCGCCTGTTAGTGGAATCCCGGACAGGAGAGGTCTCGCACTTTAATCATAAGGAGATAGAATATGTGTTCGATCGGTGAAGGCATTACGATGTGGTCAATCAACCACCCGATCACTTGTTATATCTCTTCCCAAACATAATCCCCACATAGAGGGTGAGGAAAAATGACTGTTTTGGATTATAGGCCATGATGGGAACGGGAATGGGGGAGTAATCAAAAATAGCGCCCACCTCCAGGGAACTGATCTGCCTGTTTTTTACACCAAATTCAAAATCCAGACCGGTTTTAACATATACCCCCGGGTGGAATCCCAACTGGGTCAATCCGGCCAGAAATGAGCCGCGTCCGTAAATATTATCAACAAAATGTATTTCGGGATCGTATTTTTGCTCGATGACTTCATAGTCGGTAAACCCACTTTTGAAGTGTATGATATAGAGATAGACGGGTTTTGTGAGGGCCAGGGAAACGCCGCCGTAATAAAGCCAGCTCAGCTGAACCCCTCCCCAGTATGGTTTTCGGTTGAGGATATGTTGCTGGCCAATTCCGCCACGAAAAAACCATACATAGTTGAGCTTGCCATAGAAATAGGAACGGGAATCGGCAAAATAGGGGTTGATGCTGCGCACCTCCTTTGCTGATTTATAGGTGGAAAATTCCAGTTCCCACATAACCTGCCTCAGCGCGGTAGCATTATGTCCCTTGCGGAATTTCAGTCCCCACCCGTTGGTGTGAATTATAGCGCCCAAACTCCACTGTTGTTCAAACAATACATTATCGGGAAGCGTGTCCTGCACCGCTGCGTACTGCGCGCTGGCAAGATATCCTCCGGAGGTAAGAAAAATGAGCAACAGGATGAGGGAACTTTGTTTCATTGGCACGAAAATCTCACGGAAACAAAGGTACTAAAGAAAAAAGAAATGGGAAGCCAAGGCCTCCCATTTAAATATAAAACAAATGGAAAAGTTTTTTTTACCGACGCTCCATTTGGTATCTTTGCTTTTCTCCATACGCTGCACAATGCTGATTTGAGGTGCAGGATGAGACAATACCTAAAAGAACAGTGGCCAATATTACAAAGAGGGCTTTTTTCATGGTGGTTACTCCTGGTTTTCGTTGTTTTAGAAGCGCAAAGTTACGGCTTCATAAGTTAATGAACAAACAAATTCAATAATTATTGTGTAAAGTTATTAACGTTCAAAAGTTTATAAAATCATGGAGAAGGTTAACCCTGTGATAGAAGAGAGTTGGAAAGAGGAATTAGGCAGTGAATTTGACACGTCGTATTTCAGTGAACTCAAGTCATTTTTAATAGAAGAGAAAAGGAAATACAGGATTTATCCTCCCGGAAGTTTGATTTTCAATGCCTTCAATCATACTCCTTTTGATAAGGTGAAGGTTGTTATCCTGGGTCAGGATCCCTATCATGGCCCCGGACAGGCCCATGGACTATGCTTTTCTGTACCCGATGGCATTCCAAAACCTCCTTCGCTGATCAATATTTGCAAAGAATTGCAGGATGACCTTGGCATTGCGATTCCTCATCACGGGAACCTTACCCGATGGGCCGACCAGGGCGTACTGCTCCTCAATGCGACACTGACCGTTAGGGAAAATCAAGCCGGCTCTCACCAGAATCACGGTTGGGAGACCTTCACGGATGCTGCCATAACCCGGCTTTCGCTCCGCAGGAATGGACTGGTGTTTGTTTTGTGGGGTAATTATGCCATTGCCAAAAAATCACTGATCGATGCAACGCGCCATTTTACACTTACCTCGGTGCATCCATCGCCATTATCGGCTCATCGGGGATTTTTCGGATGCCGCCATTTTTCGCAAATAAACAATTTATTGCGGCAGAACGGCGTTGAAGAAATAGATTGGCGGTTGGAATGAGATGTAAAATTGAACATATCTGGGTTATGCTGGTCATGATTTTATTCATGGCCGGATGCAAAAAAACGCAACCCGAAACCCCGGCGCATAGTCCAACACCATATCCATTCACTATTCCCCGGTTCTTTCCGACAGAATTAAATATTCCCGAAGATAATCCCATGACTGTCGAGGGTGTTGCCCTTGGAAGATACCTTTTTTATGATGGCCGGTTGTCGGGACGTACCCATCCCGATTCACTGATGAGTTGTGCCACCTGTCATATTCAGTCCCGCTCCTTTGAATGCGGGATCGACCATCCAAAATATACGGGTGGACATCCTTTCGGATTGACCGGCATCCCTACACCCCATGCCATGATGCCCATGATCAATCTGGCGTGGGCCCCACACGGATATCTTTGGAATGGCAAGGTTTCAGCCGAAAATCCAGCTGCATCCATGAGAACCCTGGAGGATCTTACCTGGATGACCATTGCAGCCCCTCATGAATGCAACGGGGATACCACGCGTGTTGCCGCACTTTTTAAGTCAATAAAGGGTTATCCCGGATTATTTTATGATGCTTTTGGCTCCGACCATGTTACAGTGAAGAATATGGGCCGGGCTATTGCACAGTTCGTCAGGACCCTGGTATCGGATAATTCCCGATTCGACAGGTTCATGCGGGGAGAGGCCAATCTTACTAATTCAGAGCGAATGGGTTATGTGCTGTTCATGACCGAGGAGGGAGCCGATTGTTTCCATTGTCACGGGGGTGACGGGAATCCACTCTTTACAACAAACCGTTTTTATAACAATGGCAAGGATTCGGTATTTACCGAACCGGGCGACCGCTTTTCAATTACAGGGATCCCGGGAGATAAGGGGGCCTATAAAGCACCGACCTTGAGAAATCTTGTCTTTACGGCCCCTTATATGCACGACGGGCGTTTCAAAACCCTCGATGAAGTGCTTGCCTTTTACAATTCCAATGTGGTATGGTCTCCTTACATTGATCCGCTGATGCATCATGTTGCAACGAACGGAATTCGGCTGACCCCCATGGAACTTGCCAATCTGAAGGCATTCCTGCTGACGTTGACCGACAGTTCTTTTGTTTCAAACCCGGAATTTTCGGCCCCTGGCAACTTTCCGGATAAACAATAACAACACATGATCCTGTTCCCGCATTGTAAAATTAACCTTGGATTGAATATCGTCAGTAAAAGGCCGGATGGTTTTCACGATCTGGAAACTGTTTTTTATCCTGTTCCATGGAATGATGCCCTGGAAATAATTCCTGCTGCCGATGGCGTATTTGATTTTAACGTTTCAGGGCTGATGATCCCCGGACAGGCTGATAATAATCTATGCATCAGGGCTTTTCAGCTCCTTCAGGCGGATCATTCTTTGCCTGAAGTAAAAATGCACCTTCATAAGGTTATCCCGATGGGTGCCGGCCTCGGCGGAGGGTCGTCGGATGGTGCCTTCACACTCAGGTTGTTAAATCACCTTTTCGACCTGGGATTAAGCAGCGACCAGCTCCGCGCCTATGCCCGCATCCTTGGAAGTGATTGTGCTTTCTTTATAAGCGACACTGCCCTTTATGCCCGAAATCGTGGTGATCAGTTTGAACAGGTAATCATTGATCTTCAAGGTATGACGCTGCTCCTCGTTTTACCGGGGATTCATGTTGCAACAGCTGATGCCTATGCTGCCGTTATACCTGCTTTTCCCGAAAAACCGCTGAAGCAGTTGGTGCATCTTCCGGTTGATCAATGGAAGGATAACATTACGAACGATTTTGAAATGGTTGTGTTTAAGAAATTTCCCGTGATTGGCGGGATCAAACAAAAACTGTACGATACCGGTGCTGTTTACGCCTCCATGAGCGGCAGCGGTTCAGCGGTTTACGGGCTCTACCGCACCTCTCCGGACTGTGGTGATGCTTTCGCCGGATTTCAAACTGTAACCTTGTCCCTCTGAGATATGACCGGCATTTCGCAGCCTTTGTTATTTCGGCGCGATCCTGAACAGGAAAAAGGCGATAAAGCCAAAGATTATGTTGGGGACCCAAACTGCAATGAGGGGTGGAAGGTCGCCAAAAGTGGCAAAAACGGTAAATATCTGCATGAAAAGGATGTAGATAAAGGTGAGCGCAAGACCAAGCCCGAGATGGAACCCGATGCCGCCACGCACCTTCCTGCTTGAAACGGAAACGCCTATCACCGTGAGTATCAGTGTGGCGAAGGGAAATGCGATCCGTTCATATTTTTTCACCTTGTATTTGATGACATCAGGATCTCCCCGCAACTCCTTGTCTTTTATATGTTCCCTGAGTACGAAATAATTCATGATCTTGACCTCTTCAATATCTTCAGTAAAATCTCCGGGCTTGAAGGGCAGTATGGTATCCATCTTGATTCCCTTTACGATTGATTCATTCATGCCGCTGATGCTCCGGTAATAATAATTCGAGATCTGCCAGCTTGATTTAACACTATCCCATTCGATACGTTCAGCCCTCAGTTTATATACCAGCTCCTTGTTTACAAATTTCTCGAGCGTGAACTTCCAGCCGGCTTTGGTGTGGGTGTTGAAATTTTCAAGGTAAATAAATGTACCCGGACTCAGTTGTTTGTGAATGTTTTGATCGGTAAACTCCTTGGGATCGTTGATGTAACGCTTTTCAAAGGCGAACATACTCCTGTTGGTGTAGGGAATAATAAAATTTGCCAGGAAAAACGAGAGCAGGCCAAGTACCAGGGCGGAAATGAAGTAGGGGAACATCATTCGGCGGAAACTGATACCGCTGCTGAGGATAGCAATGAGTTCAGAATCAGATGCCATGCGCGATGTGAAAAATATCACCGCGATAAAAGTGAGCAGGTAGCTGAAAAGGTTAATAAAATAGGGGACAAAGTTGAGGTAATAGTCAAAGATGATGGCATTGAGCGGAGCATCATGACGCAGGAAATCATCGATCTTTTCGGAAATGTCAAAAACAATGACGATAAATATCAACAATATCAGGGTAAAGAAAAAAGTGCCCAGGAACTTTTTGATGATATAGATGTCGATGGTACGCATTAATAATTTACGATTTACGATTTTGTTTCGCGTTTCGAGTTTCGCGTTTCACGTTGTGGGTTTCGCGATGGTTGAGTTTGTTAACGATTTTTGATTTACGATTGTTTCTGCGCACCAGCCTGTTTTTGACGAATTTCAGAGTCTTTGCATCAATTGTTTTACCATTTTCTCTTTCCAGGGTGAAAATGTTCCCTGAATGATCTGGTTTCGCGCCTCTTTCATCAGCCAGATATAAAATCCGAGGTTATGCATGGTAGCGATCATGGCGCTGAGTATCTCCTTTGAAATGAACATGTGTCTCAGGAAAGCCTTGGTATATTGCAGGTCCACGAATACCTCCCCATCGGCTTCAAGGGGCGAAAAATCATCCTTCCATTTTTCATTTTTAATATTGACAATCCCGTTACGGGTGTAAAGCATGCCGTTTCGTCCGTTGCGGGTGGGAATTACACAGTCGAACATATCGATGCCCAGTGCAATGCACTCGAGGATATTGGCGGGTGTTCCCACTCCCATCAGATAACGTGGTTTTTCATCAGGAAGTATGCCGCAAACAAGGCCGGTCATATCATACATCATGGAGGCTGGTTCGCCGACCGATAATCCGCCTATTGCATTGCCTGCTGCGCCCTGGTCGGAGATAAACCTGGCTGATTCGGTGCGCATGGCAGGGTAAACGCTGCCCTGTACGATCGGAAACAAACTTTGGGTATATCCATGCGGACAGGTGGTTTTTTCAAAATGCTCTACGCAACGGGTAAGCCAATAGTGGGTGCGCTTCATCGACTTCCTGGCATAGGCCTCATCACAGGGGTAAGGAGTGCATTCATCAAAAGCCATGATGATGTCGGCGCCAAGTTCACGCTGCACATCAATGGCCTTTTCCGGCGTAAATGTATGCTTTGATCCATCGATATGCGATTGAAAGATCACCCCGTCATCGGTGAATTTCCTTATATCGCCCAGGGAATAGATCTGGTACCCTCCACTGTCGGTGAGGATGGGTTTTGACCATCCGTTGAATTTATGCAGCCCGCCGGCCCTGGATACTACATCCACCCCGGGCCGAAGGTAAAGGTGATAGGTGTTCGACAGCATGATTTGGGCATGAATGTCGGTATCCAGATCCCTGACATGCATGGCCTTGACCGCTCCCGCTGTTCCTACAGGCATGAAAAACGGAGACGCGATGGTCCCGTGATCTGTTTTCAGGAGACCTGCCCGGGCTGAAGAGCCATTATCGCGATGTAATATGTCGAATTGCAAGTGGTTATTGTTTAATATTCCGGGCAAAGGTAAGGGTTCTTGTATTTTAATACGTTGACTCTTTTCAACCATCAGGCTAATTTATACACAATCCTGATTATTGTAATGGGAGAATGAATAACTTTGCCGAATTCATCCATGAAAATATTTAAATGATTGATATACTGGTTAATACGCAATTTTGGCCGCTTGTTTTGGGAGGTGCATTTGCGTTGACCTTTCTGATTCAACTGGTTTTTTACTGGGGCTTCTTCTGGAGGCTTGGGCGGTACAGGCAGCCTGCATCGGATCCCAAACCCAAAGGAGTTTCCGTGGTCATATGTGCCCATAATGCGTATCATCATCTCAGGGAAAGTCTGCCCTTGATACTGGCCCAGGATTATCCCGATTTTGAAGTACTGGTGGTCAATCACTCATCCGACGATGATACCAGGTATCTGCTTGCCGATCTCGAAGACAGGTTCCCGCATCTGAAGACCCTCTCGATCGACGAGGATCTCAACTTTTTCTCCGGAAAGAAGTTCCCGCTATCCATTGGTATAAAATCAGCAAAACATGATTTGGTGCTGCTTACCGACGCAGATTGCAAACCTGCATCAAAGGATTGGATCCGGCATATGCAATCCGCATTTACACCAAAGGTAGAGGTGGTGCTGGGTTATGGACCTTACAACCGCAGCGCCGGATTACTGAATAAGCTGATCAGGTTTGACACGGCCCACATAGCAATCCAATACCTGTCGTATGCCCTGGCAGGATTTCCCTATATGGGTGTTGGCAGGAACCTCTCATACCTGAAACAGGTTTTTTATAAGCACAACGGTTTTATATCTCATTACCGCATCCGTTCCGGTGATGACGACCTGTTTATCAACCAGGTGGCCAAAAGGTCGAACACTGCAATCATGGTGCATCCGGAGAGTTTTACCTTGTCGGATCCCAAGCAAACCTTTGGTCACTGGATCACACAGAAAAAACGGCATTTTTCGACCAGCCATTTATACAAATTCAGGCATAAGTTTCTGCTTGGAACCTACACATTCAGCCTTGTGTTCTTCTATGGATTGTTCATCACGATGCTGTCACTCAACTGGTCATTGTTCCCGGTCCTTGGAATTTTCATCCTCAGGCTTGGAACCCAGTATTTTGTTCTGACAAGATGCATGAAGCAATTGAATGAGAGGGATTTGTCGCCGTTCATTCCCTTATTTGAGATCATGCTTTTGCTTTTCAATGCCGGGATCTGGATTTCCAATTGGTTTTATAAACCGGTGCGATGGAAGTAGCTGAGCATCTGACCGAGAAGGCACAACGTGATTACATGCTTGTGCAACTGGCCCGTGATCAGGGGGATCAGCAGGCCTATGCCGAACTGCTGAATAAGTACCGGGATTCGCTCTATTTCATGATGCTGAAGATGACCAGCAATGCGACCGATGCCGAGGATCTCACCATTGAGGCTTTTGGGAAGGCATTTAAGAATCTGCAGCAATACACGCCGGAATTTGCATTCAGTACCTGGTTGTTCAAGATCGCGGCAAATAACTGTATCGATTTCCTAAGGAAGAACAAACGGATTCAGTTTGCAGATAACTTCTTTGATGACGACAATGAATATTCGGATGTCCCTTCCAATATACCGTCGGAAGGACTTGATCCGGTTGAAAAGATGATTGAAAAGCAGAAGATCCAGCTGATGCATGAGGTGGTGGAAAAGCTCAAGCCACATTACCGGCATCTGATTGAACTGCGTTATTTCAAGGAGTGGTCGTATGAAGAGATCGCCACCGAACTCGATTTGCCCCTGGGCACTGTAAAGGCCCAGCTTTTCAGGGCCCGTGAATTCCTTTACCAGATACTTCGTACATCGCAGGAGAAAATATAAAGTGACGTGAAATGCGTGACGAAAAGCATGACGATTTTTAATAAATTTGTCATCTAAACTATTATTGTCGCCCCATGGAAACAATTGATTTCAAATCTGCAATCTTGAAAGGAATTCCGACGGAATTACCTGAAAAACAAATATATGATCCTTCGGTAAACCATGCTCCTGTAAGAAAGGATATTTTATCAGCCGGTGACAAGAGGCTTGCCCTGAAGAATGCGTTGAGGTATTTTGATCCGAAGCATCATGCCGTCCTCGCACCAGAATTTGCCGGAGAGCTAAGGCAATATGGACGCATTTATATGTATCGCTTCAGGCCTGCCTATAAAATGCATGCACGGAACATCCTGGAATATCCGCACCGTTCCATCCAGGCGGCTGCCATCATGCTTATGATACAGAATAACCTCGATCCGGCTGTGGCACAGCATCCGCATGAACTGATAACCTATGGAGGAAATGGCGCTGTATTCCAGAATTGGGCTCAATACCTGGTCACCATGAAGTACCTTGCCACCATGACGGATGAGCAAACACTGGTGATGTATTCCGGGCATCCGATGGGTCTTTTCCCGTCGCACCCTGATGCACCCCGCGTGGTGGTCACCAACGGGATGATGATCCCCAACTATTCCAAACCCGATGACTGGGAGCGATTCAATGCACTTGGTGTTACGCAGTATGGCCAGATGACAGCCGGTTCATACATGTATATCGGCCCGCAGGGAATTGTACATGGAACAACCATAACCATCCTCAATGCAGCACGCAAGGTTTCAGCAGATGCAATAGCCGGGACTGTTTTTGTAACTTCGGGATTGGGAGGCATGTCAGGCGCCCAGGCAAAAGCTGCTGTAATTGCAGGGGCGATTGGTGTTGTGGCAGAGATCAATCCCGCCGTGGTGAAGAAACGTCATGAGCAAGGCTGGGTGGATGAGGTTTATACCGACCTTGATGAGCTGGTGCGCCGCTTGATGCAGGCCGTTTGCAACAGGGAAGCAGTTTCACTGGCTTACCAGGGTAATGTTGTTGATCTTTGGGAGTACTTTGCCGAACACCGGCTTCAGATCGAATTGGGCTCAGATCAAACCTCATTGCATAATCCGTGGTCGGGTGGCTATTATCCTGCCGGACTTACCTTTGAAGAATCGAATGAACTCATGGTGAGGGATCCGGAGCAATTCCGCCTCGCCGTGCAGGAATCATTGCGTCGACAGGTTACGGCGATCAATAAAATGGCTGAAAACGGAATGTATTTCTGGGATTACGGCAATGCATTTTTGCTTGAGGCTTCCCGTGCAGGCGCCGATGTGATGAAAGCTGACGGATCATTCATTTATCCATCGTATGTTCAGGATATCATGGGTCCCCTGTTTTTTGATTATGGATTCGGACCTTTCCGCTGGGTTTGTACTTCAGGCAGGCCGGAAGATCTGGCCGTTACCGATCAGATCGCTGCCACCATCCTGGAGGAGATTGCGCAAACATCTCCCAAAGAAATAGAGATGCAGATGCGCGACAATATCCACTGGATTCGTGAAGCAGGTAAAAACAAGCTTGTCGTCGGTTCACAGGCACGCATTCTTTATGCCGATTGTGAAGGCCGGACCAGGATTGCGGCTGCTTTCAATGATGCCATTGCCGATGGTCGGATTTCAGCGCCGGTTGTGCTTGGGCGCGATCATCATGATGTTTCCGGCACCGATTCACCCTATCGCGAAACTTCCAACATCTATGATGGTTCCGGTTTTACAGCCGATATGGCCATACAGAATGTCATTGGTGATGGATTTCGGGGCGCGACATGGATTTCGATCCATAATGGCGGAGGTGTTGGTTGGGGCGAGGTGATCAACGGAGGATTTGGAATGCTCCTGGATGGCACCGCTGATGCCGGACGAAGATTAAAGCTGATGCTTCACTGGGATGTGAACAATGGGATTGCAAGGCGGGCCTGGGCGCGTAACGATGAAGCTATTTTTGCCATTAAACGTGCCATGCAGGATGAACCAAGGCTGCATGTTACTTTACCCAATCTGGTCGATGATAGTCTGATCGCCGAATTATAAACTCAGAAATTTTTTGCCGAAAGCACCTGCAACTGAATGCTGGTCGAATCAACGGGGTTGTCCACCTCCTGCCTGATTACCCCATACCTGTTGTTTAACCAGAAGTGCGATGTTTTGGTGTTTTTGATTGTCCCAGAATAATAGGGTTCGGTATGCCTGAACCTGTAACAGGAGAATGTACCGGCCGGAGTGGTTAACCAAACACTGGTATCAACCAGCGTAACAGTTGTTGTATCGGAATTGACCAGGTACTTATATGTTACACCGGGTTTTGCATATATCGGGAAGTATACCCTGTTCAGACTGAATGTCGAATCATGATTTATGGTATAGGTATCAGGAGAAACGGTCCAGTTAAAACTCTTGTTGGTTCCACCCCACGCACAAGCCTGTGATGAGGCTCCCTGGAAAAAATAATCAGCCGGGTTCTGGCTGACCTGCTTTTGCACCTGGCATGAATCTCCGTTCTGCAGCCGGGCACTGTAAGTCCATGTATTGCCAATCCTGGCGAAATCAAAGTAACGGATGGAGTCTGCTGCCACCTGTGTCGACTGCATGGTTCCTTCCCAGCTAATATATTGATTGCCGGTAAGTCCGCATTCGTTCCCGCTGATTTTTAATTCGATTTTTCCCTCCTCTGAAAATACAGCATAACCGCTCAAACTCCAGTTCTGACAATTGGGATTTTCCGGGTCATTGCAAATCACATTAAAGTAAACGGTACCATTGGCAAACTGAAACTGCCTGACAAAAATGTTTTCTTTCATGAATAGCAGGCCTGCAAGTGATGCCCCGCCTGCTTCAGGATAGAACACGACAGTTCCGGATTGCCGGATCACTTTATTGTTTTTGAAAGTGGAGATTGTGCCCTCCCAGGATCCTATAAAGTCGCTCTGAATCTTGGTCAGCGGATCGAATCCTGATTTTTTTTTACATCCTTGAAATGCGGTTAAAACCAAAGCGCAAATCAGCAAAAGGAGATAACGTTTCATCCGTTTTATCTGTGTATTATCTGTGTATAGTATTTATGAATTGCAAATATAACGCAGGATTAATCAAAATAGGTATAATCATATTTTAGAAAATAATGCCTGCTGATAGTTTTTCCACGGCCATCAATTGAAACATGCACTTCGTCAGGCTGTCCATCTTCGTTATAGGTGCGGTTAATGGTCATGTAAACCTCTCCGTTTTCATCCAGCTCTTCTTCGGTAATAACCTGCTCCCTGTCATTAAGGGTTAGGCGTGAAGGATTTGATTTTGCTGGTGGTTCATCATGTTCAGTAATGTCGTTACCCTCTCCGTCAACAACGATATGGTTAACCAGCGTATCGTCATTCCATTCAAATGTTTCAACCTGTTCAATCTCGCCCTCATCGGTGGTGATGGTCCTTTTTATCAGCCGGTTCGCCTCGTCGTAATGAAAGTCAATGGTATCAATTGACCCATCCTGGTAATGTTTCAGCGCGCGAACAATCTGTCCCGCTTCATTTCTTTGAAAGGTTTTCTCTTCAGCCAGTTCGTCTTCTTCAGGATAGTATGACTCACGGATGAGATTACCCTGGGAGTCGTACTCATATTCCAATTTTTCCTCGAAAGTACCAAGTCGGTTATATTTTATCTCCATCAACGGCCTGCCTTCCGGGTCAAATTCAGTATAATGGTGCGGATGTCCCTCAATATCCAGCTCTTCGTCGTTTACATTCCTCACCACATAATCATATTGGTTAATGTTTATGCTCTTGGTCTTTTTATTCATGAAAATCAGGGTTCTGATGAATGGTGTCAAATTGATGCGATAAATTTACTGCAATTCCTGCAATTGCCCGCTGAGAACACGGAAATATTTTAAAACCGTCCAGCCTCCTTCAATCCTGGTCAATATAAAAACATATCATCGATCGTAGTATTATTATTAGTAATATTTAAATAATTCAAAATGAAGAGATTAAAGTGTTTTAGATTGAACGGAATGAAAATTTAGTGATAATTTATTCATTCAGATGCAACCTTTTTGAACCTAGCATAGTCCTTATATAACCGGTCTTCTTATTTTTTAGAGTAAAAAGTTATCAACAGCCCAATTACCTTTTGAAATATTCTGGATTAATACCGTGATCAAAAAAAATGAAATTTCCATGTGACCATTAACAATCAAATTATTGACGCATGAAACTATTTTATTCAGATGAAGCCCTCATTGACGGTCTTCGAAAACGAAAAAAGTCTTATATTGAGTACATCTACCTGGAATTCACTCCGTTAGTCGCTCATCATGTTTGTCAGAACTCCGGGCATACTTCTGATGTTGATGATTTGGTACAGGAGGCGATGCTTATCTTATATCAGCGGAGCATGAGCCAGACTTTCAAGCTCGAATGCAGCCTGAAAACGTATTTCTTCTCGATCTGTAAAAACCTGTGGCTCCAGCAGCTTGCGCGTAAATACAGGTTGCTCTACCAGGCCGATAGCGAGGTAAATGAGCCGCACAGCACCTACAGGTCAGATAACCCTGACCGCCTGGAAGAGGAGGCGGTGAAGCACCGATTGCTGTATAAATCCATGCTTGCCCTTCCGAAGGACTGTCAGCATTTGCTGGAACTCTATTTCCTGGAAATCCCCTACAAGGAGATTGCCCGGATGCTTAAGCTGAAGGATGAAATCATTGTAAAAACACGCAAATACGCATGTAAAAATTTGTTGCGAAAGAAAATCATGAATGATCCTGAATTTCACCAATACTTTAAACTATGAGCAAAATGGAAATTACAAACGAATGGATTGACCGTTACAACGAAGACGACTTGAATGAACAGGAAAAAGATCATTTTCGGAAACGGTTGCAGGTAAGTCCAATTTTACGCACAGAAGTGCACTTAGATGCCTGCCTAAGCGAATTGTACCGGGATAGGGAAACCCTTGATCTGATGAAAAAGATTCATGCCGTAAGCCAGAAGAAAGAGCATTCGGGAGGAACACTCAGGTTGCTTTTACTGGCTGCATCCTTGCTATTCCTGATAGTATTTGGTGCCATCATCTACCTTGTTCAGCTCAATCCGGATGATTATCATGTGGTCAGAAACAGGCATCATACGGATAAGGAGACAGAACAAGGACAAAGTGTTGTTCCATCTGATTTTAATGATATCCCGGCCGGTGCAAAACAGATAACGGCGTTGAACCATAGTGAGATGTCGCCCACCAAACAACTTGCAATGAATTACAAACCACTGGCAGATTTTGAATTGTTAGTCGGGACGGTTACCCGGTCTGCTTACCTTAAACTGGTGGCGCCCCCGAACAACATTGTCATTCCTACAGGAAAAGACATACTTTATGAATGGAGATATCAAAAGAGGCCGGTTCCGGTAAGCATTATGGTATTTGATAACACGGGGAGATTTGTTTTCGGGACTCCGGCACTCCTGACCAGTTCCTATTCAATAGCAACGAAAGACTGGCCCGGAGGGGTTTATTATTGGAAAATGATCATGGATGAGGACATGATCTTTATGGGAAAAATTACACTTTTATGAATAGTTTTATTCGGTTATTATGAAAAGGATATTATCCTGGATAACGATTATCCTGCCCGGAATAATGATACCCATTATCCCGGGTATGATCGAAGCCCAGCCATACCAGGCGCTTGAGGAAACCAACCACATTCAGCAATACATAAAGCCCGAAGAGGTGATGCTCGAATTTTCCATGACCGATTCAACTGTCACGGTTATAGCCATCACAAGGGACTCGATGATGATTGCCTGTCAGTCACTCAATTCATTGTTCTGGAAGGCCAACAAGGCCTTCAGGAGCAAAATCAAGGCGGGTGATCCTTTAGGATTTGTGATCGTCGGACAGATTCTTTATTTTTTCCTGATCAGACCGGTACAACATTTTATATCAGGAAAAAAACGATTGATCATCAAACCTGGCGACAGTTTATCCGAACTGCCATTTGAGGTTTTAATACAGCCCGATGATAATAATTCTTTATTGTCCGGGGTGCCAATTAACTACCTGATCCGTGATTATGAGGTAACTTATCATGCTGACCAATCTGTATTACCCGATGTTACTGGTGAAATCAAGGAAAATCTACCTGAAAACACGATGGATCAGCAATATGCATTCATGGGTTTTTCTCCGGTTTTTGTCAATCATCCCGGTTTAAGTGCACTTCCTGAATCAAGGGAGGAAATACGGGAAATAGGCTCATTATTTCGCAAGAAGGGACTCACCTCCTGGCTGGTATATGAACAGCATTCAGACAAGGAGCGTTTCAAATCGACTGCATGCATGGGGCGAATCGTTCATCTTTCGACCCATTACCTTTCAGAGCCCCCGGAGATTGGTAATGGCGGCTTCCTGTTTTCGGGATATGATCCCTCAATTTCGACAGAAGGAGAAACAGATGGGGTTCTCACCATCGATGAAATCAGCGGACTGCAACTGAATGCCGACCTGGTTGTCCTGAATGCATGTGCCTCCGGTATTCAGAAACTAAAATCGGGTGGCAGCAGGAATTCGATGCCCATGGTATTTTTAAAAGCCGGGGCCAGGAATATATTATCAACCCTATGGAGTGTGACAGATCGCCTGGCAGGTGAATTTATGATAAATTTTTACCGGATATGGTTATCCGGTAAAACCTACAGCCAGGCATTGCGGGAGGTCAAACTGGAGCTGATCAGCCACCCGGAAACATCCTTGCCGAAAATATGGGCCCCCTATGTGCTGACTGCACGACGGACAAAATAAATGGCCCTTGTTATTCGTCGATTTCCAACGTCACAAGGTCAACAGTTCACAGGTCCAAATGCTCACCTGCTTACTTCACTGCAATCGTTTCGATCTCGATCAGTGCGCCCAGAGGGAGTTTAACGACGGCATATGCTGCCCGGGCCGGAGGATTTTCTGCATAATATTTGCCATAGACCGCATTCATGGCAGCAAAATTTTCCATGTCATTCAAAAGGCAGGTCGATTTGATCACATCTTTGAATTCATAACCTGCTTCAAGTAAAATTGCCCCGATATTTTTCATGACCTGTTCGGACTGTTCCGTGATTCCACCATCGATAATCTTTCCGGTTGTAGGATCAATGGGAATCTGCCCTGAAATGAATAACATTCCGTTAATTTCAATTGCCTGGCTGTATGGGCCGATTGCTTTAGGTGCATTTGAAGTAGAGATAACTTTTTTCATTGGTTGAATTTTGATGTAACTGTTTATCACTATTTTGATTTTTTATGTTGAACCTATGCAGGTTTGCAAAAGTAAAATTACTAAGATTCACTTATACAGAGTATTAGTGTTTGCTTTTGAAGCATTCTCAATCAGCCGAAGTATATTTAGCTGGCAAAATCGCGGAAGTCACGTTTTTTGTTCAGCTTGAGATCCTGCAGTAAAGATGCTTTAACATTGATGGAGAAATTCCAGCTTTGCTGGGCGCCTTTGGGTATCCAGCCAAAACGCATTTCCCAGCAATGGAGATCGCGATATACATCAATGGATGTATAGGACATTTCGTTGTTGACAAAATCCCATCCGGTTGTGACCGAGATCTTCCATTTGGGTGTAATGTTAAGCTGGCCGTTGAAACCCAGGGTCTGGGTTATTTTTTCGACCCGTTTTTTCGCACTGATTTCATATGGTTTTGTATAATGAAAATTGTAATTGAAGGAGAAACTCCAGGGAATGTCAAAATCCACGTAGTAGTCGTAGTATTCGACAATATCCTGCCGCTCCATCTCGGTGCCTTTATCGGATGTTTTCTTTTTGACCTTATCCGACGACAATGAATAGCTGAACCCCAAGTCCCAGGTTGTATTATCGAGGCGGATGAGCCGGTGATTGGCCTTCCATTCGGTGGTATTGATCCGTTTGCCCAAAGAGTCGCGTGCATACATATCCCATGTGCTGGAATAATTTATGGTCAATCCTTTAATAATCGAGCTGCGGCCGCGGATCGAAACCGGCGACCAGTTGAGCGAGTCGCGGGCAATATCATAGGAACACTGAATATTCAGTTCATCGATGAGTGGAATTTTTTTTGAACCGGTTATGGTGTCTTTCCTGTTCCTGACTTTCATTTCAAGGTTATTATTGATGGCAAAGGTGATCGCACCCGATTTCTGTGTGGGCGGTCCGCCATAAATTGACCGTTCAAAAATTGAATATCTTGATGGATTGACCATGTTGGTGTCGTTATCGATATAGCGGTAATAGCCCAATCCGGGCGCACCCCAGTTTGGGGTATATGAAAATGACACAGATGGCGTAACCATGTGCCGGATCGCAAGCAACGGTCCGGCCTTGAATTGGTACATGCCGTAGATCCTTGACTTCATTGATGTGGAAAGATAAAAGTCAAAGGCATTGGCAAAGCCGGAAACATTCCTTGTTTTATAACCGGGAAGAATGGTGTCGCCGGCTTCGACGAGGGTATCGGCCTGGTAGTATTTCCGAAGGGTTTTTAAATACATCCGGTCATTGATGCTCATTGAATTAGTCCAGTTGATGAATTTCAGGATTGTGAATGTTGCATTGATGGGAATACTGTGTCGCATGCCATTTTGCATGGAATCGGGCCAGTTGCCCTTTAAAAAAGTGGAATCATTGGTGTTATAGCGGTTTTCCATGTCGAGGTTGTACTTCATGCTGATCTGTTCGTACCATCGCATTTTTCCAACCGGGTTTTGCCGCCGGAAGGGATAAAACTGGTTAACCGAAAAGGAGAGCTGGGGCAGGGTGACATTTATGGTTTTATTCAGCGTGTTCTGGCTGTGGTTGAAATTCAGGTTCAGGTAATACTTGCCGGCAAAGTTGGTGGCATAGTTTACGCTTGATGCAAATGTGTTAGACAGGTATGACTGGGTACTGGATGCCAGGTTGTATTTATTAAAAGTATTGCTGACGATGTTAACATTGGCTGAAAAACTGCTGCGTGGCCGGGCTTTTTGATCCTGGTTATGTACCCACCTTACCTGAAAATCCTTTGATTTCTGGTAGTCGGGTGAGTCGGCTGTTCCCAGGATATTCTCGGCATAGCTGAAATTGAATGCCCCGTTGTAATGATAGCGCTTGTTATACCTCATGGTTGGCTTTATCGCCCAACTTCCATGGGTATAAATATCGGCCTGAACCTGCAGGTCAAAATAGGGACTTGCAGCCCAGTAATACCCGAAATTTTCGAAATAAAATCCCCGATCGGCCGATTCACCGTAAGTTGGGAGAAGGATGCCAGAGCGTTGTCCCGATTTATTCGGGAAATATCCAAACGGGATAAACAGCGGCGTGCCAACCTGGGCAATTTCCATATAGGCAGGACCTGTAATCACCCGTTTCCCGGGGATGACCTTGCCTTTGCTGAACCGGAATGCAAAATGGGGATCCTCAGGCCTGTCGCAGGTTGTATATGATCCGGATTTTAAGTATGTCACATCATTTTCCATCTTTTTTACGATGGTGCCGTGAAGGTACCCTTCATCCTGCTTGGTGAAGACCTTTTTGATTAATCCGCGTTTCGTTGTATAATTGTAATCGATCTCCTTGGCTTTAAAATTTTGGTCTGCCTGGATGAAATCGGGAGTACCTGTGAGTTTCCCTGTCGAATCAGGAACCCCGGTCGCATGCACCCTGTTGTTTGGGAAATCAATCTCGACATAGGCAGCTTTGAGATTTATATCCTGATATTTAATATCAGCATCATTGAACATGAACACTTTTTGTCCTTTGATTTCAAAGCGAATAGAGTCTTTCGCTGCGTAATCAACCTTGGCTTCCAGTTTATTTTTTTTTACCGGTATTACGCTGGTGTCCGACCTGACAGAATCTGAGGTGATGGAATCATCTGGAATTATCAATTTTTGCAGGGAGTCGTTCCGCAGGGAGTCGGGCAGTGAAATGCTGATCTGACCGACAGGCACGACAGCATTATCTCCTTTTGTCTGCCGGATCGTATCCTGTGCCATCACCTGGGTGACTAACAAGAAGGGGAGGAACAGAAAAAGAATGAAGGGGAAAGTCCCTGTTAATAATTTCGTTAACAACTTCTTTTCTGAATTCTGAGGTTAAGTTCTATCTTTGTTTAATAAAAAATTCAGAATAAAAAGGCGTTGAAGACCGTTATTCTTAGGGTTTCAAAACTAATCAAAATTATTGAAACTCTCGCTTTTTTAAGATACTTTAACAATCCAATATCACGGATGTCTCGATTTAACTGGCTTTTGCCGGCGATGTTTATTTTGATCCTGCCAGGATTTCTAATTGCGCAGCAGCGGAGTCCGATCCGCACTGTGGTGATCGATGCCGGCCATGGCGGACATGATCCGGGGGCAATCGGCAGGCTGGCGAAGGAGAAAAATATCAACCTCGCCATTGCACTGAAACTAAGAAACCTGATTCAGCGCAACATGAAAGATGTAAGGGTAATCTATACACGCGACAAGGATTATTTCGTTGAATTATACCGCCGTGCTGAAATTGCGAATGAAAATAAGGCAGATCTTTTCATCTGTATACATTGTAATGCCAATAACAAGAACACTCTCAAAGGGGCCGAGACGTATGTAATGGGCTTGCATAAATCGCAGGCGAATCTCGAGGTTGCCAAGCTTGAAAATGCCGCCATTTTATTGGAGTCAGATTATCGGTCGACCTACGATGGATTTGACCCGAATGCCGACGAGTCCTATATAATTTTCTCATTGAATCAGAATGCCAATCTTGCCCAGAGCACGACATTTGCCGCCGGCATACAGGAGCAAATGGTCGAGCGTGTCGGGATGAATAACCGGGGAGTGCGTCAGGCCGGATTCATCGTTTTATATAAGACCGCCATGCCCAGCGTGCTGGTGGAGGTTGGGTACCTCAGTAATCCCACAGAAGAGAAATTCCTGGTATCCTCCAAGGGCCAGGATTATATTGCGTCAGCCATCTTCAGAGCTTTCAAAAGCTACAAGGAAAATTTAACCAGTTCTTTGTCAACAAGCCAGGGTGAAAATCCATCGGCAACAACGCAACCAGTCAGGAGGGACCGGACCAACACGGATCTGAAACGCCAGTCAGGCACATTGTCATACAGGGTGCAGATTGCGGTTACCACCGAAGATATCGGGGTGAACGCAACGCGGTTTTCCCAGTTTCGCCAGGTGAAAATGTATCAGCATGGCGGCATGTATAAATACACCGTTGGGGATGAAGCTTCCCTGACGGGAGCACAAAAACTGATGGATCAGGTGAAAAAGAAGGGGATTAAAGATGCATTTATCGTTATTTTCAGGAATGGAGAGCGCATCCCGCAAGATGAGGCGAACCGGTTGCTTGGAAAGTAAATAGTTTTATTTGTAAGTTTGCATAAAACCGGTGCAGTGAAAATCAGGAAAGAATTCAAAGTAGGCATTATATTCGTATTGGCAACGGCAATACTTATCTGGGGTCTGATGTATCTTAAGGGTCTTGAATTACTTAAGACGAGCCGCACATTCTACGCAGTATACGACCAGGTAAATGGGCTCGTAGCTGCGAATCCGATCTCCATCAAGGGGATGAAGGTAGGACAGGTTAAGAAATTGTATTTCGATGAGGCCAATCCGAAAAATATCATCGTTGAGCTCTATGTCCTTGGAGATTATCCGATCTCAAAAAATTCTGTCGCACGTATTTTTAGTTCAAGCCTTCTTGGGGCACCCGAGGTGGAGATAATACCCGGTGATTCCCGGGAAATGGCACAATCGGGAGACACCCTGCTATCATCGATCGAAGCAACCCTTGGCCAGGAGGTGAACAAACAGCTGCTTCCGCTCAAGACGAAGGCAGAAAACCTGATCAGCTCCATTGATACCATTGCAATAATCATTCAGGAGGTACTTAACAACAACACCCGCCAAAACCTGGTTGCCGCCATAGAAAATGTGAAGAAAACGCTCGAGAATATTGCAAACACAACCCACAATCTCGATACCCTGATGGGATCACAGCGTAACAACCTTGCAAAAATCATCACCAACGTTGAGTCGATCAGCAGTAATCTGAAAAAGAATAACGATAAAATTACCAATGTCCTTTCCAATTTTTCTGATATTAGCGATTCACTTGCCAAAGCCAGGATTCCCTATACGATTTCGCAGGTAAATAAAGCTATCGGCGATCTTGACCTGATGCTTCAGCGGATCAATAATGGTGAAGGTACGGTTGGTCAGCTTCTAAGCAATGAACAGCTTTACAAGGAGGTTGAAAAAGCTGCACGTGACCTGAATCTGCTGCTTGAGGATATTAAGAAGAACCCGACCAAGTATGTGAAGGTTTCGGTGTTTTAGGACGGGTGGACGAAGAGCGGACAAGCGGACGATGGTTGAGAGGGGAAATCGTAAATCGTAAACCGTAAATCAGTTGTTCTTTTACCACACAAATATATCCCGCTTTGTCATTGGCCGCCGCTTTTCTTCCCACCTGAAATTCTTTAGTTTTCGTTCGTTTTCCGGTACATCCTTTTCGGGATAAAGGTGTGATTCAACCTTATCAATGTAGGTGATGCTCTTTAGCTGGTTCTGGTCAAGGAATATAAGCATGTCGCTCGAAACAGAAACATTGATGCCGATCAGGGTCCGATCCTCCTCCCTTGAATAGTAGATGGTTTGCGCATTACCAATTACATTGATTTTGTATAGATCATTTTCACGGAATTTTGCCAGAATGTTACGTCCCTTTATCTGGTTGAAACTGCTGGAATCATCACGCGATATAATAAATGAGGAGTTGAAGAGCTTCAGCGAATCCGCCTCTCCATTGTGCATGGTCAGCCGGATCGAATCGGCCGATAGTTGATTCGAATCGGACCAGATCACAGGATCTTTATACATCGTTAATG
>Ga0074195_1002028_pt1 | contig 24738 bp, 39 predicted proteins | sample EPASupsiteHSE623_FD_64525 | JGI IMG/M metagenome (GOLD analysis project Ga0074195, IMG submission 64525) | Bioremediated contaminated groundwater from EPA Superfund site, New Mexico - Sample HSE6-23 | ecosystem: Environmental > Aquatic > Deep subsurface > Groundwater > Contaminated ... | reverse complement strand
TGCCGGGAAAAAAAATTAATATGACGGGGGAATTGATTACACCGATTGCGATGGAGGCCGGTTTACGCTTTGCCATCCGTGAAGGTGGCCGCACGGTCGGTGCAGGTGTCATAAGCGAAATTATCGAATAAAGGAGAAATGATGATCCCAACAGACAAAATTCGTATCAGATTAAAGGGATATGATCATAAACTTCTTGATCTTTCTACAAAAGAGATTGTCGATACGGCAAGACGCACTGGAGCTACAATTGTCGGCCCAATTCCTCTGCCGACAAGTGTGAATAAATATACTGTGTTACGATCACCTCATGTCGACAAGAAATCGCGTGAGCAATTCGAAATGAGGACTCATCGTCGGTTGCTTGATATATTGGAACCAACTCAACAGACCATCGATTCGCTCATGAAACTCGAGTTATCAGCAGGTGTGGATGTGGAGATAAAACTCCCATAGTTTCTCCTCATCGTAAGAGCATCCGATCGATAGATTCATAATCACATAGTGATTTAGCATAGATTTCAGGTAAACACATGCCGAATACGAAAGGAATATTAGGACGGAAAATTGGAATGACCCGTGTTTACGATGAAAATGGCAGGGCTATACCTGTTACCGTCATCGAAGCTGGTCCTTGCACGATACTCCAAAAGAAAACTTTGGATAAAGAAGGGTATAGCGCTATACAAGTAGGTTTCCGCGAAAAGAAAGAGTCTCGTCTCAATAAACCGGAAGCAGGACATTTTAAGAGATCTGGCGGTGTTGGTTTCTACTATGTGAAGGAATTCAGAGTCGCGGATCCTGGATTGTATGAAGTTGGCCAACGTATTACTCTTGCAGAGGTATTATCGATAGGTGATTTTGTTGATATATCTGGGAAGAGTAAAGGCCGAGGTTTTCAAGGTGTGGTAAAACGCCATGGTTTCTCAGGTGGGCGGAAAACGCACGGTTCTAATTTTCATCGTGCACCTGGATCAATTGGCTGTAGCGCCTGGCCTTCAAGAGTGTTGAAGGGAAAAAAAATGCCAGGGCGTATGGGGAACGAACTCGTTACCCTGAAGAATATGAAGGTGATTGATGTTAGAGTTGAGGAAAATGTTTTACTTGTCCGCGGAACGGTTCCAGGAGCAAAAAACGGCCTTCTCAACATTTTTTCAAAAGCATAATCACCGGAACTGCTTTTTAAGGAGATTCTCATGGCAGTTTGTGATGTCGTAAATATTCATACCGACAAGGTTGGTGAAATCGACCTCATCGATTCGGTCTTTAATGTCGAAGTGAATGTCGGAATCTTGCATGAAGTTGTATGTATGCAGAGAGCTAACCGTCGCAGTGGCAATGCATGTACAAAGACTCGAGGTGAAGTTAGTGGAGGTGGAGCAAAACCTTGGCGCCAGAAAGGCACGGGGCGTGCGCGCGCTGGTAGCCGAACTTCTCCTGTTTGGCGTGGCGGTGGTACTGTGTTCGGACCACAACCGAGAGATTACAGCTATACAATGCCCAAAAAAGTGAAACGTTTGGCATTGAAAATGGCCTTGAGTGCTCGGAACCAAGAAGGAAATCTGATCGTTGTCGATGCATTCGAACTCACTCAGGTTAAGAGCAAAGAATTTGTTGGAATTATGAATAAATTCGACTTTGACAATTGCCTGATTGTCACGAATGATAATAACGATAATCTAACTTTGTCAGCACGAAATGTAGTTGGATATAAAGTTCTACCGGTTGCCGGATTGAATGTTTACGATATACTTAAATACTCTAAGTTGATGCTTGTACAATCTAGTCTTGGCCAGATTGAAGAGAGGTTATCGGTATGAAGGCAATTTATGATATAATCAAGAAACCTTGTTTGACTGAGAAAGGAAATTCTCTTCAAGAATTGCAAAATAAAGTCGTTTTTGAAGTAGATACGAGAGCTAATAAAATTGAAATTAAAAAGGCGGTGGAGAAGCTATTTAATGTTTCTGTGAAAAAAGTTGCCACTTCTAATGTCCAAGGGAAACAAAAACGAGTCGGCGCTAAATCTATTGGCAGAACAAGTAACTGGAAGAAAGCTTACATTACACTGGCTGAAGGTAAAATCAATTTCCTCGATGAGCTTTGATCGGTAACTAATCTGTTCAAATTAGCATAGATTTAATTATAGGAATTGCAATGTCTATTAAAATCCACAAACCAACATCATCTGGAAAGCGACATCACGTATCTGTTCAACAAGATTTTTTATCTACTAAAGAACCGGAAAAATCTCTTGTCGTCTCCTTGAAAAATAGTGGAGGACGTAATGTCTACGGTAGAATAACTGCTCGGCATAAAGGCGGTGGACACAAACGCAAATATAGATTGATCGACTGGAAACGTGAAAAAATCGGCATACCTGCTACAGTCGCTGCGATCGAATATGATCCTAATCGATCGGCAAATTTGGCACTACTTATTTATGCAGATGGTGAAAAAACATATATTCTAGCTCCTAACGGATTGTCCGTTGGAGACATCGTTATCTCGGGTCCGAGTGTCGATATTAAATTAGGTAATTGTTTGCCAATGATCAATATTCCATTGGGAACGGTAATCCATAATATTGAGATGAAAATTGGTAAAGGCGCTCAACTGGTCCGGTCGGCTGGTGCTGCTGCCCAATTGATGGCTAAGGATGGAAATCAAGTCCTTGTAAAATTGCCTTCTGGAGAGGTCCGACGTTTTAATAAAGATTGTCGTGCTTGTATTGGGCAAGTTGGCAATCCTGAACACGGAAGCCAAAAATTAGGAAAGGCTGGCCGTTCTAGATGGAAAGGTATCCGTCCCTCTGTTCGTGGCGTTGCTATGAACCCAGTAGATCACCCCATGGGAGGTGGCGAAGGCAAAAGCTCCGGTGGTAGACATCCTTGTTCGCCATGGGGTATTCCAACCAAAGGGTTCAAAACTCGTAAACGAAAAATATCTGACCGTGATATCGTCAATAAACGCGGTTAGTCCAAGGAGAACGTATTTATGGCCCGATCAATAAAAAAAGGTCCTTTTGTAGATGAGCATCTGATGAAAAAGGTCGAACAAGCTCAGGAAACAGGATCACGTAAGGTTATCAAAACATGGTCCCGTCGCTCCGATATTCTTCCTGAAATGGTTGGGTTGACCTTTGCTGTTCATAACGGCAACAAGTTTATTCCTGTGTATGTAACAGAGAACATGGTTGGTCATAAATTGGGCGAGTTTTCTCCAACCAGGACATATTACGGTCACGCCGCCGATAAAAAAGGGAAATGATTATAATATTCGCCCGTCCTGTCTTTCCACCATCTTTTAGGAGTTAAACGATGGAAACAAAAGCCGTCGCAAAATATATTCGCATATCACCACAGAAGGCACGTCTTGTTGCTGATGTTATTCGAGGTATGAAAGCAGATAACGCGGTGACAACATTGCGTTTTATGCCAAAAAAGGCAGCGAGAATTATTCGCAAGGTGCTCGAATCAGCTGTAGCTAACGCAGATCAAATAGAATCCATCGACATTGATACGTTATATATAAAGGATATAATGATTGATGGTGGACCAATGCTCAAACGCTTTAGCCCACGTGCTCAAGGACGAGCGACCCGTATATTGAAGCGAACGAGTCATATTACTGTCGTTGTTGCTGAGGCTTGATAAACTACTATTTTGCGAGATTAATTGATTAGGGAACGGAGGATAACTTGGGACAAAAAGTCAATCCCATTGGACTGCGGCTTAATATTACACGCTCTTGGGAATCAATTTGGTATGCGGATAAGGATTATGCTCATAATTTGCATCAAGATCAGCTGATCCGCAAATTTCTAAAACAACGTCTTTATCATGCGGGCGTATCAAGAGTTGTTATAGAAAGAACAGGCGATAAAATTAAAGTTAAACTCTTTACTGCTCGACCTGGAATAGTAATCGGAAAGAAAGGTACTGAAATCGAAGGGCTAAAGAAAGAGCTTGAACAAAAATTTAATCGTACCTGTTTCCTGGATATTCAAGAGGTTCGTCGTCCTGAAGCAGATGCCCAACTTGTCGCCGAGAGTATAGCTACTCAACTTGAGCGTCGAATAGCCTTTCGACGGGCTATGAAAAAATCTATTAATTCGGCCCTTCGGTTTGGCGTACAAGGGATTAAAATTTCCTGCTCTGGGCGGTTAGGTGGAGCCGAGATGTCCCGAACTGAATGGTTCAAAGAGGGGCGCGTACCACTGCATACTCTTAGAGCTGATATCGATTATGGAACTGCTGAAGCTAAAACTACTTACGGCATCATAGGGGTTAAAGTTTGGATTTTTAAGGGTGAGATTCTCGCAGAATCCGATACTGTTCCCGAGCAAAATAATTAAGAATTAAGTGAATCTTCATCGTTTGGTAGCAGATTCTCAGTAGGAGTCATAATCATGTTAAGTCCACGTAAAGTTAAACACAGAAAACAGTTTAAGGGCAGAATGGATGGAGCGGCATTTCGTGGTTCCGAATTTGCCTTTGGTGACTTTGCACTTAAAGCTGTTGGTTGTGGCAGAATGACTGCACAACAAATTGAAGCCGCTCGTATAGCAATTAACAGAAAAGTCAAACGTGGTGGGCAACTTTGGATACGTATTTTTCCTGATAAACCCATTACAAAAAAGCCTGCCGAAACGCGTATGGGCAAGGGAAAAGGTTCTCCAGAATATTGGGTAGCAACTATACGCCCAGGAAGGATTCTGTATGAATTGAAAGGAGTACCTGAGGAACTAGCGCTTGAAGCATTGAGACTTGCAAGCTTTAAACTTCCTTTTCCAACAACTGTTGTTTGTAAGAGTAATGTGATATGAAAGCAAAAGAACTAAAAAAACTTTCCGATGCAGAGCTTCTTAAAAAACATAATGAATTGCAGGAAGATCTGTTTAAATTGCGTTTTAAACATGGAATAAGGCGTCTTGAAAACCCTGCTAAGCTTGGATTGTTAAAAAAAGATATAGCAAGAATCAAAACTATCCTTGCTGAAAAAATACAATAATATTGACAGTTAATACATTTTATTGGATTAATTATGAGTGATCATGTCAAGAAAACACGTCAAGGTTTCGTTGTCAGCAATAAGATGGATAAAAGTGTTGTTGTTGTCGTCGAGCGCATCATTCCTCACAAACTATACGGCAAGTATATAAGGCGACAAGTGAGATATATGGCTCATGACTCACAAAATCAATGTCAAATTGGTGACTTGGTTTTAATTGAAGAGTGTCGGCCTTTGTCTAAGAGAAAAAGATGGCTTGTACGGAATATTGTTGAGCGAGCAGCCTAAACTATTCCCCCGAGTAGTAATTAGTCTCTACATATAGATACAAACCAAGCAATTTACTAGGTGGTGCCATGATCCAAACTGAAACAGTATTGAATGTTGCGGATAATTCTGGTGCAAAGAAGATTCTTTGCATTCGAGTTTTGGGGGGGACTCGTAAGCGATATGCAAGCATTGGTGATATCATTGTTGTTACTGTAAAAGAAGCGATTCCACATGCAAAAGTTAAAAAAGGTGATGTCCTAAATGCAGTTGTAGTGCGTACGGCTAAATCTATTCGCCGTCCTGAGGACACAACAGTTCGTTTTGATGAGAATGCTGCTGTATTACTTGCGAATAATGGTGAACCTATAGGTACACGTATTTTTGGCCCAATAGCTCGTGAATTGCGCTCACTCGGTTTTATGAAAATCATTTCACTTGCTCCTGAAGTATTATAATTGAAACTTTATTAAAAGATGACTGAGGAAATATCTATGCGGCACAAAATCACAAATCTTCGTGTTAATGATAAAGTCGAGGTTATAACAGGAAAAGATAAAGGACGTGTTGGAAAGATTTTACGTATAGATCATGAAAGTGGTCGTGTATATGTTGAGCGTATTAATTTAATAAAAAAACATAAAAAAGCATCTGAAGCATCGCAATCTGGTCAAATTCTTGAGATTGAAGCTGGACTACAGATATCCAATGTAATGCTTGTCTGTCCAGAATGTACTGAAACAGCGAGAGTAGGCAGATATATTCTTGAAGATGGAAATAAGGTGCGCATATGTAAAAAATGCAACGCAACAATACAAACAGTAAAATAATTGTATTGATTTGTTACGGAGATAGAAATGAGCTCATTGAAAGAACAGTATGAAAAAGAGTTAAAACCAGCTCTTCAAAAACAATTAAACATTAGGAATATTATGGATATTCCTAAGATTGAAAAAATTGTTTTAAATATGGGCCTCGGTGATGCGGTTCAGAATCCAAAAGTTGTCGATAAAGCTGCTCAAGAGCTGACAATGATTTCTGGGCAAAAAGCAGTTGTTACAAAAGCAAAAAAATCTATTGCTACATTTAAGTTACGTGCTGGAATGCCAATAGGTGCACGCGTTACTTTGCGCAAAGATCGCATGTATGATTTTCTATCGAAACTCATTAATATTGCACTGCCACGAGTCAGAGATTTTCGAGGTGTTTCTGCAAAAGGATTCGATGGTCGTGGAAATTTTTCGATGGGAGTGACTGAACATATAATTTTTCCTGAAATAGATTACGACAAGATCGATCAGATTCGAGGTTTTAATATTACGATAGTAACCTCGGCAAAGACTGATGAACATGCGCGCGCCCTGCTAGATTCAATTGGCATGCCTTTCAGAAAAAAATAATTGTTTATTATAACTAGTTTAATTTCAGGAGGATTACGTGGCAAAAAAATCACTCATTGCAAAGGCTGCACGTAAACCCAAGTTCTCCGTTAGGGTTTATAATCGTTGCCCTTTGTGTGGTAGATCAAGGGCCTATTATCGCAAGTTTGGTATATGCAGATTGTGCTTTAGAAAACTCGCCTCTAAAGGCGAAATCACAGGTGTCACCAAATCAAGTTGGTAATTTCTGAACAGTTAGCTTAAGTGTATTTATAAGAGGAAACGCTAATGTCTATGAGTGATCCGTTAGCTGATATGCTAACAAGAATCAGGAACGCTACAAAAGCACATTTTAAATCAATAGAAATGCCACTTTCAAAATTGAAAATTAGTGTAGCTAATGTTTTGAAACAGGAAGGGTATATATTAGATTATTCAGTTTTGGATAGCGGTCCTCAGGGAAAATTGAGAATTGATTTGAAATATGGAAATGACAATGAACGTGTAATTAATGGCATAAAGCGTATTAGCAAGCCAGGTTGCCGACATTATAGAGCTAGCAAGGAAATTGCTAAAGTAATGAATGGATTAGGGATAGCAATTCTTTCGACATCTCAAGGCGTTATTACAGACAAGGAAGCAAGACAACATAATGTTGGCGGTGAATTGCTTTGTGAAATTTGGTAATTCGGGTATTACCGAGTTAGACTAGGAGATTATTATGTCCAGAATCGGAAAGCAACCAATACCAATACCGAATAGTATCAAGATAGATATTCAAGGCACCTTTATTAAAGTTAAAGGCGCTAAAGGTGAACTAACGCGTAATCTTCGACCAGAAATAGCCATTAGCCAAGAGGGTGACACTCTAGTATTGACACCAAAGGGCAATAGCAAGCAAGTCATGGCCTACTGGGGTATGACTCGTTCTTTAGTCAACAATATGATATTTGGTGTCGATCAAGGTTTTTCAAAGAAATTGCTCGTTGAAGGTGTTGGTTATCGAGCCTCTATTTCAGAACAGTCCTTGTCATTGAACGTGGGATATTCGTCAGCAGTAATTTTCGAATTACCTGCAGGAATTACTGCCACTGTCGATAAAGACAATTCAATCACAGTTCATGGAATTGATAAAGAGTTGGTAGGATTAACAGCTGCAAAAATCAGAGGCATTCGTAAGCCAGAACCTTATAAAGGTAAAGGTATACGTTATGTTGATGAGCATATTAACAGAAAAGTTGGCAAGGCCGGCGGTAAAAAATAATTAACTACAATTGCGTGTAATTATGTCTAAGACTAGCGTAAAAGTAACAGCTCGACAAAAGAGAGCTGACCGTATTCGAATAAAGATTAGCGGTACAGCTGATAGGCCACGAATGAGCGTATATCGTAGTAATCGGCACATTTATGTTCAATTAATCGATGATACACAACACAGAACTCTAGCTTCAATGTCAACCGAAGATAAAGATTTTGATTGCTCAAACCTTAAAGGAAAATGTGAGCAGGCAAAACAGGTTGGAATTTTACTAGCTACTAAAGCAAGAAATGCTGGCGTTGAAAAAGTTGTATTTGATCGTGGTGGCTATCTCTATCATGGGCGTGTCAAAGCATTATCTGATGGCGCTCGTGAGGGTGGCTTGGAGTTCTAACTATCTGTGTTGCATTTCTTGACATTCTATGTGATGGGGGTGTTTCTTGGCTGATTTTAAACGTTCAAAAGAAGGATTGCAGGAAGAATTAATTGAAAAAATTGTTTTCATTAATCGAGTAGCTAAAGTTGTCAAAGGTGGTAGAAGGTTTAGCTTTAGCGCTATAGTTGTAGTTGGAGATGGTAACGGGAAGGTCGGTTATGGTCTTGGAAAGGCTAACCAAGTCCCAGAAGCAATACGTAAGGGAATTGAACAGGCACGAAAAGACATGCAACCAGTTTCGCTCACATCTGTTTCTATTCCACATAATATTATTGGAAAATTTAAGTCCGGGAGCGTGATGTTAAAACCCGCATCCGACGGCACCGGTGTTATTGCTGGTGGGGCTGTTCGTGCTGTTCTTGAGGCTGCCGGCGTTCAGAATATCCTTACAAAATGCTTAGGGTCGAATAACCCACATAACCTTGTTAAAGCAACAATGGCGGGTTTGAGACAACTGAGAACCGCCGAGCAGATTGCCAAACTTCGAAATATAAAAACGGAAGAGTTGGCTTGAGCATAGTCAGCCTACTTGTTACAGGAATTGACAATGAATGAATCAATTACATACTCCTTGTGTAAAAGCAGTATCGGAAACCCATCGTCAATACGAGCTATATTGATTGGTTTAGGACTTACCAGAATGAATAAGACGATCACCAAAAAGAATACACCAGAATTACAAGGAATGTTGGCGAAAGTGCAGCACCTTGTTAGAATTGAGGAGTAGAAAATGCTCACCTTGAATAACCTTACACCCTGTGATGGCGCTCGCAAAAGTAGACAACGTGTAGGACGCGGTCCTGGCAGCGGCAATGGTAAAACATCTGGGAAGGGGCATAAAGGTGCACGTGCCCGAGCAGGCTATAGCGCAAAGCCTGGGTTCGAGGGTGGCCAAATGCCACTGCATCGTCGCCTCCCGAAACGCGGTTTTACGAATATCTTTAAAAAGGAAATCGTTCTTGTCACTTTGGACCAGCTTAACACATTTGAAGAGGGTTCTGTGATAGATATGACCACATTGATTGAAGCTGGCTTTCTAAAAATAAACTGTTCTGCAAAGATATTGGCGAATGGGGACGTTACCAAATCACTAACTATCCGAAATACCAAAATAAGTAAAAGTGCTATAACGAAGATTGTTGCGGCTGGTGGAGTGGTAGAGGATTAATTTATGAGCGGATTACTCAGCGCGGCAAGTATACCAGAACTGCGAAAAAGAGTTACATTTACTCTTTTAATGCTTTTAGTATATAGGGCGGGAGTTCAAATTCCTACACCTGGTATTAACGGTGAAGCGCTGTCAGCATTTTTTGAAAAAAATGCGAGTACCTTATTCGGTATGTTTAACATGTTTTCAGGAGGTGCTCTTGAAAATTTTTCAATTTTTGCACTAGGGATAATGCCCTATATTTCTGCTTCAATTATCATCCAATTATTAACCGTTGTTGTTCCTCAACTCGAAGCTCTATCAAAAGAAGGTGAATCTGGACGAAGAACTATTACCAAATACACTAGATATGGGACTGTAATTCTATCATTGATACAAGGCTTTTTTATTGCTTCCGGATTAGAAGGAATGTCTAGTCCCAATGGTGTACCAATTGTAGCTGACCCAGGTTTACAGTTTAAATTAATGACCGTTCTAACCTTGACTTCTGGTACTGCTTTCATAATGTGGCTTGGTGAACAAATGACCGAGCGAGGTATTGGTAATGGAATTTCAATAATAATATTTTCAGGAATTGTTGCAAGAATGCCAGCAGCTATCCTGAATACATTTGAACTCATTAAATCTGGTGAGCTTACGCTAATTTTTGTTCCAATCATTTTTGTTATGATGATTGTAGTTGTAGCATTTATTATATTTATCGAAACTTCACAAAGGCGTATACCTATTCAATATGCAAAAAGGGTTGTCGGTAGAAAAGTTTATGGCGGACAATCTTCACATCTTCCTTTAAAGATTAACGTTTCCGGGGTTATTCCACCTATATTTGCATCATCTATAATGATGTTCCCTGCAACTATAGGATCTTTTGTTAAAATTGAATGGGTTCAACAATTCACGGCAGCTCTTTCTCCTGGAACTCTATATTATGAGATATTATTTGTAGGAATGATCGTATTTTTTTGTTTTTTCTACACTGCTGTTACTTTTAAGCCTGATGATGTTGCGGAGAATCTGAAAAAAAATGGTGGATTTATTCCGGGAATACGACCAGGAAAGAAAACATCAGAATTTTTAGATAAAGCATTAGTTCGTTTGACTGTTGTGGGCGCATTATATTTAAGCTTTGTTTGTGTAATGCCTACAATGTTAATACATAAACTTAATGTACCTTTTTATTTTGGTGGAACAGCGTTACTCATAGTTGTAGGTGTTGCAATTGACACAATATCTCAGATCGAATCTCATCTGGTTATGCGTAATTATGATGGATTTATGAAATCTGGACGCATTAAAGGGAGGCGTTAAATCTAGAGTGGCTATTTGTGATTCAGACAATGCAATAACAATAAAAAACCCTGATGAGATAGAAATTATTTACAGGGCAAATCAAATCGTTAGTCAAGTTTTGCAATTACTTGAATCGAATATTACTGAAGGTGTATGCACATATGATCTTGATCGTATGGCTGAAACCTTCTGCTACGATCATGATGCTATTCCCGCATTTAAAGGTTACAAGGGTTTTCCTGCAAGTCTCTGCGTCTCTTTAAATGAAGAAGTTGTTCATGGAATTCCTTCGAAAAAACGATTCCTACGACAAGGGGATATAGTATCGTTAGATTTTGGGGTACACTACAAAGGGTTCTTTGGTGATTCGGCTATTACCGTGCCTGTTGGTACTGTTGACAAAGATTTAACTCATTTGATAGATGTTACGAGGTTGGCCCTTGAACGAGGCATCGAGCAAGCAAAGGTTGGGAATCGAATTTCTGATATATCACGCGCAATTCAGCAATGTGTCGAATCGAACGGTTTATCTGTGGTAAGGCAATTTGTTGGCCATGGCATCGGTTCAAAGTTGCATGAACCGCCAGAAATTCCTAATTATGTGCAACGGCAAGCATCTCCAAGAATTTTAGATGGAATGGTTTTAGCAATCGAACCAATGGTCAACTTGGGCACATCGAAAGTTAAGGTCATGCAAGATCAATGGACAGTCGTTACTGCAGATCGAAAACCCTCTGCTCACTTCGAGCATTCTGTTGCGATCACTAAGAAGGGTCCCATGATTTTAAGTTTACGAATGCCGCGTTATGGTAATAATGCTTGATAAAAAATATATAGCGCGATATATTTTCCAATTTGCCGATTGTTAAGGGGTTTCTGTAATATGTCGAAAGAAGAGGCTATAGAAGTCGAAGGTACTATCATAGAGCCCCTGCCGAATGCCATGTTTCAGGTTGAACTGGATAACGGTCATCGGGTTCTGGCGCATATTTCCGGAAAAATGCGTATGCACTATATTAAAATACTTCCTGGTGACCGTGTCACGGTAGAGTTGTCTCCTTATGATTTGACAAGGGGACGAGTTACTTTTCGAGCGAAAGGTGCCAAAGGAAAAAAACCATAAATTCAAAGAGATTCTTTGATCAGGAGATGAAATGAAGGTTCGTTCATCGGTTAAAAAAATTTGTAGTGAATGTAAGATATTAAAGCGTAAAGGTGTTGTTATGGTTTCTTGTGCTAATAAGAAGCACAAGCAACGCCAGGGTTAACGTTTCTCTTTAAAGTTTCTTAATTTTTTGCAAAGGAGAAAATCATTGGCACGAATAGCTGGTGTGGATTTGCCACGCAATAAACATATGGATAGAGCGTTAACATACATTTATGGGATAGGGCTTACAACCGCTCGGCAAATTCTTGACAAAGCAGATCTTCCCTATCAGATGAACAGTGACGATTTAAGCGCTGACGATATTAATCGCGTTCGAATAGTCATCGAAAATGAGCATGTTGTCGAGGGTGATTTGAGACGTGAGGTATCTATGGATATTAAACGTCTTATGGACTTGGGTTGTTATCGGGGGCGTAGGCATCGAAGAGGGCTCCCTGTGAATGGGCAGAGAACGAAAACTAACGCCCGAACACGAAAAGGACCTCGACGTGGCGCTGCCGTTCGTAAAAAATAATTTATAAGTGCATACTTTAATTAATGTAGTCAGGAGCATATATGGCCAAAGCCGGTAAGCTTAATGTAAAAGTTAAGAAAAAAGACAAAAAAAATATTCCTGAAGGTATAGTTTTTATCTACTCTACCTTTAATAATACGGTCATTACTGTAACCGATCGCCAGGGTAATGCTTTGTCATGGGCAAGTGCTGGTGTGCTTGGGTTTAAAGGTTCGAGAAAATCAACACCATTTGCAGCGCAGAATGCTCTCAGTGATGCTGTTAGCAAGGCAAAAGAACATGGGTTGCGCAAGGTTGAGGTCAGAGTCAAGGGGCCCGGACCTGGGCGTGAGGCCGCTCTGAGAGCTTTAACCACTGTCGATGTCGATGTTACTAGAATTATAGATGTAACTCCTCTGCCCCATAATGGATGTAAGCCCCCCAAACGAAGAAGGGTCTAATTGTTTACAAAAATATGCCTCGAAATGACCCAAGGCAATTATTGGAGGTAAAAGTTGGCTAGATATATAGGAGCATCCTGCAGACTTTGTAGGCGCGAAAATCTTAAATTGTTTTTAAAAGGTGAACGCTGTTACTCGGATAAGTGCGCATTCGAACGACGCTCTTTTGCACCTGGACAACATGGGCAGAACCGTTTTCGTAAAGTATCCGATTATGCAGTACAACTTCGCGAAAAGCAAAAAGTTAAACAGATGTACGGTATGCTTGAAGCTCAGTTCAGACGATACTTCGAGAAAGCAGATCGATCGCGCGGTGTTACTGGCGAGATTTTACTAGTGATGCTTGAGCGTCGCCTTGATAATGCGCTATATAGATCAGGCTTTGCAAGTTCACGCGATCAAGCTCGACAGATGGTGAGGCACAATCTTTTTTTCTTAAACGGGAAAAAAATTAATATACCTTCCTATCAAGTTAAGCCAGGCGATGTTGTTGCACTGAAAGAAAAGAATCAGAAAAATACAATTATAGTCGACAATCTAGATGGTGCTGCGCGTAGAGGGCTCCCAAGCTGGCTGGAGCTGGATACGACAAAATTTCAATTTGTTGTTAAAGCTTTGCCGAACCGAGACGAAATAACAATGCCAATTCAGGAACAGCTCATTGTTGAGTTATATTCCAAATAACTTTACTCGTTAGGTATTGCATGGCACAAGATATACGGGATGAAAATCCCTTTTACAATAATTGGCATACACTGATTGTTCCTGATAAATTAGAGGTGCATGAAGGTTCGCTCACTAATAGATATGGTAAATTTGTATGTCAGCCTCTAGAAAGAGGTTTTGCGACTACAATAGGCAATTCTCTTCGTCGAATAATGTTATCTTCTATTCGAGGAGCAGCTATTACCTCGGTGAGATTGAACGATGCTCTTCACGAATTTACTACAATAGATGGTGTTCATGAAGATGTAGCTGAAATTATTCTAAATTTAAAACAGGTAAGGCTTAAATTAATAGGACCTGATTCAAGAACTGTTACTATAGAAAAATCTGGTCCAGGAAAAATTTTTGCCGGTGATATTAACGGCGGTGGTCACGTAGAAGTAATGAATCCCGATCTTGTTATTTGTTCAATAACAAGCGATATGAATTTTCGTGCAGAGTTGGAAGTACAATGGGGCAAGGGCTATGTTTCAGCAGAACACAATAAAAAAGAAGGTCAACCTATTGGCGTTATTCCAATAGATTCCGCTTTTTCTCCAATAATTTGTGTTCAATATGTAGTTAGTCAAGCTCGAGTGGGGCAACAAACCGACTATGATCGTCTTACTCTTGAAATTGAAACAGATGGTAGCGTAGAGCCTCAAAACGCACTCGCATATGCGGCTAAGATTTTGAAAGAGCAGATGACTATTTTCATCAATTTTAATGAGGAAATAGCTAAAGCCCCCGCCAGTTCCGACGGTGACGACGATGGTAAATCATATCCTCCTTTTCTAGATAAAAATGTCGAAGATCTGGAACTTTCTGTGCGATCGGCAAATTGCTTAAAAAATGCACAAATTCAGTACATAGGACAACTTGTCAATAAAACCGACGCGGAAATGCTTAAAACAAAGAATTTTGGCCGCAAATCCTTAAATGAAATTAAAGCATTACTTTCGGAACACAATCTTACCTTGGGAATGAAATATGATGGGTGGGTTATTCCCGAGAAGCGCGAAGATAAACAAGAAGAATAGAATTGCTCCTTTGCGAAGGACAACTCATGCCAATGATGAAAGGATAGATCATGCGACATAGAAAAAGTGGCCGGAGACTTGGCCGTACATCGTCACACCGCGATGCCATGTTAAGAAACATGGTAACCTCTTTGCTTGATCAGGAACGCATTGTAACGACTGTACCGAAAGCCAAGGAAGCAAAAAAAGTAACGGAACGAATGATCACGCTTGGGAAAAGGGGCGATTTGCACGCCCGTCGCCAGGCATTGTCGTACATTCGTTCCACGAATATTGTTGCTAAGCTTTTTGATCAGTTAAGTGCTCAATATGCTGATAGAAAAGGTGGCTATACCCGTATAATTCGCACCGGAACTCGACTTGGTGATGCTGCACCCATGGCTATTCTTGAGTTGGTCGATTACAAGGAAATAGTCAGTGAGGCACAAGTAGAGTAATTTTACTTTCTTCAATGTATTAAAAGCTGGCATGGATGAACATGCCAGCTTTTTTTTATTAACGTCTCGTCAAGTGTCGTAAAGATGGATTTGCAGTACAATTTACCTAATGATCGAACATTAATAGGCGACACTCCCTTTCGATTTCACTGTCATTCAGGGGTTAGCTGTTATCTTTCTTGCTGTCGTCAAGTTAATTTGTTGTTGTTTCCTTATGATATAATCGTACTGAAGAATCACCTCGGTATCAGTTCGCATCTTTTTTTGCAACGCTATGTGCAGCTTTGTGAAGGGAGCCACCCTTTTTTTCCCGGATTAATGCTGCGTATGAACAAAGATGACGATGAAAAGTGTCCCTTTCTCGGCAAAGAAGGGTGCACTGTCTATAAAAATAGACCCTCGGCATGCCGAACATACCCTCTCGAGCGCGGAGTCGAGCGTCTTGGTCATGGCCTTCCCTTGCAAATTCATTATTTTTTGACGCATCATCCCTACTGCAAAGGGCATTTTGAAAGTAGAGAGTTTACCATTGAGCAATGGGTGCGAGATCAATTACTTGAAGAGTATAATTATTATAATGATCTATGGGCTGAGCTCGATGCATTTTTCGCCACCAACCCCTGGGCTGGCGAGGGAAAAGGCGGTCCATATCAACAGCTGTCTTTCATGGTGTGCTATAATCTCGACGATTTTCGCACCTATGCCGATAACAATGCTTTGTTGAATAAATTTGAACTCTCAAAAGAGCAGCGACGTCGTATTGCGGGAGATGACGGGGCCTTGTTGAGGTTTGGTTTTGATTGGCTTGAGTTCATCTTGGGTGGCCGAAAAAAGCTTAGGCAAAAATAGTGCAATATATTTCGACAATCAAGAAGTGCTAAGTTTGATCTCCACCTTGTATTTCTTGACCTAACATGATATATTTTTTGTTTTATTCTTCGAGAGTGGGACTCCCACAATCGACCCAACATCACACACATCCCTTTGACAGCTATTGGTGTTCCTTTCAGGAATCTGCTTATGGGATGGAGGACTAACCAAAAATTCATGGAGAAAAGTATGGCAACAGTTACTATGCGACAAATGCTTGAGGCGGGTCTGCACTTTGGGCATCAAACGAGGCGCTGGAACCCAAAAATGAAGCCCTATATTTACGGTCCTCGCAACGGAATTTACATCGTCAACCTTGACATTACCATGAAATTGTTCAAAAAAGCCTATGGTGCCATGGTCGATGCCGTGGCAAACGGCGGAACAGTTTTATTCGTTTGCACCAAACGTCAAGGTCAAGTCATTGTGAGGGAAGAGGCAGAACGATGTGGCATGTTTTTCATCAATCATCGATGGTTAGGCGGAATGTTAACCAACTTCCAAACAATAAAGCATTCCGTTGATCGTTTGAAAAAGATAGAGGCCATGCAAGCCGACGGCTCGATCAATCGTTTTCCGAAGAAGGAAGTGTTGCAAATGGAGAAGGAGCGAGTCAAACTTGATCGCAATATTGGCGGTATAAAAAATATGCGGAGTTTGCCGGATATTCTTTTCGTTGTCGACCCCAAAAAAGAAGATATTGGCGTAGGTGAAGCGAATAAGCTCGGTATCCCTGTTATTGCATTAACTGACACCAACTGCGATCCCGATGGTATCGATTATGTTATCCCAGGTAACGATGATGCCATTCGGGCCATTAAGCTTATATCTTCGATGATGGCCGAAGCCGTACTGGAAGGCAAGGCTCGCCGAGGCGAGGAGGCTGAACCTCATGTCGACGACCTTGAGGCGGCTATGACAAACCAAGCCGAAGACGCTTTGGCTGAAAAAATGGACGAAGAATAAGGGGCTATGGCCTCTTGTGTCCCCCGAGTATCGATTGGAACCGGCATATATAACATGTCGGTTCTTGTTTATTTTGCTTACTATATTGACTGTGTTGCAGGAATTATTTTCTGTATAAAGGAGAGGGTGTCGTGACTATAACAAGCCAGATGGTAAAAGAGCTGCGGGATAAAACCAATGCCGGCATGATGGACTGCAAGAAAGCGCTTACCGAAACCGCCGGCGATATGGAGAAAGCGGTTGACTTGCTACGGCAGAAGGGGCTGGCGGTTGCAGCTAAACGCGCAGGTCGTGAAACCAAAGAGGGCGTTGTTGAATGCTATATCCATGCGGGAGGGAAGCTTGGTGTCATGGTGGAGGTTGGCTGCGAAACCGACTTTGTCGCCAAAACCGATGATTTCAAGGCGTTTGCCAAGAATATTGCCATGCATATTGCCGCCGCAAACCCGATCGCTGTCAATCGTGATGAAGTGCCTGCAGAAGTTCTGCAGCGTGAAAAAGATATCTATGTGAACCAAGCGCTAGAATCGGGAAAATCGCAACAGATTGTCGAAAAGATTGTGAGTGGCAAAGTTGAGAAATATCTCGCCGAAATTTGCCTCATGGAACAGAAGTATGTTAAAAACGACGAATTGACCGTTCAAGATCTATTGAATGAGTTGGTTGCAAAGATGGGCGAGAACATTTCCATCAAACAATTTGCTCGGTTCCAGATAGGGTAAAAAGGGTACGTCAAAGCGATGTAAGCAGCCCAGGTACTTTTTATCCGTCTCCTCTATAGGGTTGCGGATGAGTCGCGGAGGATGACAGGATGAAATTTAAACGAGTGCTCTTGAAAATCAGCGGTGAAGCGTTGATGGGAGAGAGAGCTTATGGCATCAGTACCGAGGTCATCAAATTTCTATCGCAGGAAATACAGGCGCTTCACAATCTCAAGATTGAAATGGGCCTTGTCGTTGGCGCAGGCAATATTTTCCGCGGTGTTGCCGGTGCCGCAAGCGGAATGGACCGGAGTTCCGCCGATAATATGGGGATGCTGGGAACGGTGATGAACTCTTTGGCCCTGCAGGATGGGCTGGAAAATCTTGGAATTCCTACCAAGGTGATGTCGGCCATCACTATGCTGAATGTCTGTGAGCCGTATGAGCGCCTCAAGGCGCTTGAGCACATGGAGCAAAAAAGAATAGTGATCTTTGCGGCCGGAACCGGAAACCCTTATTTTACCACCGACACCGCCGCTGTTTTACGGGCCCTGGAAATAAAGGCCGATGTGATTATGAAGGCTACTAGGGTTGACGGCGTATACGACCGTGATCCCGAAAAGGACCCCAATGCAGTCCGCTACCATACGCTTACCTATTCGACGGTGTTGCGTGATGATCTGCGGATAATGGATGCTGCGGGGATATCCCTAGCGCGGGACAACAACCTGCCAATCTTTGTTTTTGACATGACCAAGCCCGGCAATATTGTCAAGGCGGTTATGGGAGAAGATGTCGGCACTTTAATCACCAACTGACCAGCATCAGGTCGTCTTCTCTCGAAGACCGGCGAACGATCAGCTCCGGCATCCTATTTAAGCGATGCAACGAGCTGAAGCGAGGAACCTATGAAACACGCGATCATCGATCAACTCAAAGAGAAAATGGCATCAAGTATCGATGCCTTGAAGCGAGAATTGGTGAAGATCAGGACCGGACGGGCTTCGCTGTCTTTGCTTGACGGCATTAAAGTGACCGCTTACGGTTCGCAGATGCTTATGGATCAGGTCGGGACCATGACGATCCCCGAGAACAACATGATCGCCATCAAACCTTGGGATCCACAGCTTCTCCCCGCGATCGAGAAGGCAATCCTTGGATCCGGCTTGGGACTCACACCGCAGAGCGACGGCAATGTTGTCCGGTTGACTATCCCACCACTCACCGGCGAACGCCGTAAAGAACTCGTCAAGCAGGTAAAAAAGATCGGGGAAGAGTATAAGGTTGCCATTCGCAATGTTCGTCGCGATACCAACGAAGCGTTGAAAAAGATGAAAAAAGACAAAGAGATTTCCGAAGACGAGATGTTTCGTCTACAGGAAGAGGCGCAAAAGGTAACTGATGGCTACATTACGCAAGTCGACGATATCACTAACGGGAAGGAGAAGGAAGTAATGGCGGTTTGAACCGCTTTTTCCTTCGACAACTTTGGTTGCGCAAGAGAAACAGACTGCCGTTCCTCGTCATGTGGCCATCATCATGGATGGCAATGGGCGATGGGCTGAGGAACGGCATCGACCACGATTATTCGGGCACAAAGCCGGCGTGGATTCCGTCCGGGAAATCGTCGAGACTGCCCGCGAAATTGGCGTTGAAGTGCTCACCCTTTACGCGTTTTCCACGGAGAACTGGCACAGACCTTCCGCTGAGGTGAGCGGCCTGATGAGTCTGCTGAAAAGCTACCTGCAATCGGAATTGCGCACCATGCTGCAAAACGATATACGCCTGCTCTGTCTCGGGCAACAGGATCGCCTGCCAGAGGATGTGCGCGCTATCCTTCGACAAAATATTGTCGAAACAAGCAGTTGCCGAAGCATGACTTTGAATTTGGCTTTGAGCTATGGCGGACGGAGCGAACTTGTGCAAGCGGTTCAAAGTATCGCACATCAATGCCAAGCAGGGCAGCTTGACTGGAACGCGCTCTCCGAGACCACCATAAGCGAGCATCTGTTCACCGCCGGTCAACCTGACCCGGATCTGTTGATTCGAACCGGCGGAGAGCATCGCCTCTCCAACTTCCTTCTTTGGCAGGCTTCTTACGCTGAACTCTATTTCACCGATACTCGGTGGCCCGATTTCAAGAAAAACCAGTTTCTGGAAGCCATTCAGATCTTCAACCATAGACAACGCCGATTCGGAAAGGTCGGTTCGCAATCGTAGCCGGAGCAGCGAACGATGAACCGTGTCATTCCTGGATTTCTCATGGCCGCAGGGTGGCTTTTCCTGCTTTTTCAGGGACCACCTTTGTTGTTCTGGGTGGTGGTGTCCGGCGGGGCCTGCGTGGCCCTTTATGAATTCTTCCGCATGGTCATGTCGTCGCTACGAGGTTGGCGCCTCTATGCTACGATCGCAGTCTGTCTTTGCCCGGTTCTGGCAGCCGTTGCCGGCCAATGCGACACGGTTCTCGCCGGAATGCTCGCAAGCCTTCTTGTTTTGATGGCGTTGAGCCTTCACGGATACGGCACCATCGACGACGTGCTCCAATACACCAGCCGCAGCGGTTTGGCTTGCATGTATATTTCCCTGTGCGTCGCCCATATCGTTCTAATCCGTTTTCTCCCGCAGGGCGCATTTTGGCTGACCCTATTGGTGGGCATTGTCGCCGGTTCGGATACTGGAGCCTATTATGCCGGCAGGGCTTTCGGGAAACGAAAACTCTTTCCGTTGATCAGCCCCAAGAAGACGGTGGCGGGTGGTGTCGGCGGTGTGCTTGCCGGGGTTGCGGTAGCGGAGGGGATCAATCTTTTTTTTCCGGTACAAACCGACCCCCTGATTCTTGGCCTTGTCTCGATCCTCTTGATTGTCATCGGTATTGCCGGAGACCTAACCGAATCCATGATCAAGCGATCGGTTGGGGTCAAGGATTCCGGAACCATTCTATTTGGTCACGGTGGCCTGCTTGACCGTATCGACAGTCTTCTTCTCTCCGGCCCAGTCCTGTACTATTTGCTCCATTTCGGGATTCTGTGATGAAGGCCCTTTCGCTGCTTGGTTCCACAGGTTCGATCGGGACAAACGTCCTTGCGGTGGTTCGGCAGTTTCCTGAACGATTTCGAGTTGTTGGTCTGTCTGCTGGGCGAAATGTGGATCTGTTCGCCCAGCAGGTGCTGGAATTCGATCCGGAATGCGTATCCGTGGGCGATCCGGCACTGGTTGCGAGGCTTGCAGAATGCCTCCCTCCATCGTACCGCTCCCGGATAGTATCTGGCTTGGACGGCAATTGCCGGGTCGCCTCATGGCCCTCGGCAAGCATGGTGATTTCGGCCGTGGTCGGTGCTGTCGGCCTATTGCCGGCCCTTGCCGCAATTCGAGCCGGCAAGGATCTCGGACTGGCGAACAAGGAAACCTTGGTCATGGCCGGTCGCCTGATGATGGAGGCGGTTCGAGAACATGGGGTTCAACTGTTGCCCATCGACTCTGAGCACAGTGCCATCTTTCAGGCATTGGAGGCCGGACGCAGGGAGGATGTGAGCCGAATCATTCTCACCGCCTCAGGGGGACCGTTCCGCACCTGGTCCTCTGAAGCCCTGGCCGATGCCACTTCCGATCAGGCCCTGGCGCATCCCAATTGGACCATGGGGCGTAAAATTTCTATCGATTCCGCTACATTGATGAACAAGGGTTTGGAAGTGATCGAAGCGCGCTGGCTCTTTGACGTCAGCCCGGAACAGATCGACGTGGTTGTTCATCCGCAATCGATCGTGCATTCCCTGGTGGAATTTCGGGACGGTTCGGTGGTTGCCCAGTTGGGCATCCCCGATATGCGTATTCCCATCGCCTACGCCCTTTCCTATCCGGAGCGACTTGAACTGGGCCTCTCTCGTCTCGGTCTGGCGCAATGCGGGGGGCTGACGTTCGAGCAGCCCGATCATGATCGCTTCCCCGCTTTGCGGATGGCTTACGAGGCGTTGGCCATGGGCGGCGTGAAACCCGCTGCCCTGAATGCCGCGAACGAGGTTGCCGTGGAAGCTTTTTTGGCGGGTCGAATCGGTTTCACCCAGATCGCTGAAATAGTCGGCGCAGCGTTGCGGATGACGGAGCAGGCCGACGAGCTGGATCTCCAGGCTATTCTTGCGGCTGATCGGCAAGCGCGAGTCTTAACCGAGCAAGCGATCCAAGCGGTCTGAACAAAAACGCCGCCACTGGCTGCAACCCCTTGATTATATTTTTCATTCGAAGCCACTCTCTGCTATAGCCATGAATTCGGTCCTCTCCTTCATTCTCGTTCTCGGTGTCCTTATTTTTGTTCATGAACTTGGTCACTTTTTATTGGCCAAGGCCTTTGGCGTCAAAGTCCTGAAATTTTCCTTGGGATTCGGCAATAAGCTAGTGGGCAGGCAATGGGGGGAGACCGAATATCTCATCAGTGCCTTTCCCTTGGGCGGGTATGTAAAGATGTATGGCGAACAGCAGGGCGAGGAAGTCCGCCCGGAGGACGAGCACCGCTCGTTTTCCCACAAGGCGGTCTGGCAGCGTTTTGGCATCGTGTTCGGCGGCCCCCTGTTCAACCTGTTGTTTGCCGTGCTCTTGTTTTTTCTGATGTTCGTTCTAGCCGGGCTGCCCGAGCCGGTCGACTCCACCAAGATCGGCGAAGTCACCGCCGGTTCGGTGGCCGATCGGGCAGGAATAAAGGCCGGAGACCTGATTCGGACGATCAATGGTAGGGCAACGAGCTCATGGACCCATGTCTCCGAAAGCATCAAGGACAGTCGCGGCCAGGAGGTGACGCTCGTGCTGGAACGACAGGGGCAGGAGTTGACCGTAACCGCCCAACCGACCATGCAGAAAATAAAGAATCTGTTCGGCGAGGAGGTCGGCGAGCGTTACATGCTCGGGATCGTCCGCAGCGACGACATTCGCTACAAAGACGCCACGATCGGCGAAGCGTGCGAGGCTGCCCTTCTCCAGACCTGGAATCTCGGCTATCTGACGGTAATGGGGATCGTCAAAATGATCCAGCGGGTCATTCCGGCAAGCGAACTAGGCGGACCGATCCGCATCGCCGAACTTGCAGGCCAGCAGATGGAGGCCGGCTGGATGAACCTGCTCTATTTCATGGGATTGTTGAGTGTCAACCTCGGCATTCTCAACCTCTTGCCCGTGCCGGTGCTCGATGGCGGTCATCTGGTGTTTCTTTCGCTGGAAGCGGTGCGCCGGCGTCCCTTGAGCGATCGGACCATGGAGATCAGCCAGAAGGTCGGCATCGCCATTCTCGGCACCTTGATGGTGTTTGTTTTTTATAACGATATCCTGCGCCTGGTCAAACGATGGCTGATGTCTTGATCTTGGCCATCGAGACGGCAACCGGCTGCGGCGGGGTCGCCCTGACCAGGGGAACCGGCGACACCGGTACCGTGCTGGCGGAATATACGCTTCAGCCGGAATTGACACATTCGCGGCGATTGTTGGGATCGATCAATGCCATGATGGCCGCGGTCGGGGTCGACTGGAGTGCATTGACCGCCGTGGCTGTCAGCCAGGGCCCCGGTTCGTTCACTGGGCTTCGGATCGGCATGGCCGCAGCCAAGGGGATTGCCATGGCGGCGGACCTCCCGCTGGTGGCCGTCCCTTCCCTTGACGGCTTGGCGCTGCAGGCGACACCAACCGACCTGCCGCTCTGTTGTCTGCTCGATGCGAGAAAACAACAGGTGTATGCTGCCTTTTATCACTATGCGGGGGAACGCCCCTGCCGGATCAGCCCCTTTCTTGTCGTGAAACCGGAAGAACTTGTCCGTCGGATCGACGAGCCAACCCTGATGATCGGCCCCGGCATCCAGGCCGGCCGGCCGGTGTTCGCCTCCCATCCGCTGGTGCGGCTTGCCTCTCCGGGATTTTTTTATCCGAGGGCGGCTATGATCGGTTACTGCGGCGGCCAGATACTGCAGGATGGGGCGGGCGATGTGGCGGAAGAGGTTGTCCCACTCTATGTCCGCGCCTCGGAGGCGGAGCTGGGTCTGGGTACCGCGAAAGATGCTGTGGAAAACACCCTATGATTACAAGGAAAATAACCCGCCAGATTTATGTCGGCCCCGTGGCGATTGGTGGCAGCGCCCCCATCGCTGTCCAGTCGATGACCAATACCCGCACCGACGATGTCGAGTCGACGGTCCTGCAAATCCTCGAACTGGAACGGGCCGGATGCGAAATTATCCGGGTGGCAGTGCCGGACATGGCTGCCGCGCAAGCGTTGACCGCGATCAGGGAGCGGATCGCCATCCCCTTGATCGCCGATATCCATTTCGACGCCCGGCTGGCGGTGGCCGCCATGGAGCACGGCGCCCAGGGTATCCGCATCAATCCGGGCAATCTCGGCGGGCCGGACAAGCTGGCTCGGGTCGTGGCCGCCGCCAAGCATCACCGGGTGCCGATTCGGGTCGGGGTCAATTCCGGGTCCATCGAAAAAGGGCTGCTCGCCCGTTACGGCTATCCCACGCCCGAGCGGCCGGATGCCTTGATCGAGAGCGCTCTCGACAATGTCCGACTCCTCGAGGCGTACGGCTTTTTCGACATCAAGATTTCGATCAAATCCTCGGACACCCTGACGACCATTGCCGGGTATCGTCAGCTCTCCCAAGCAACCGACTACCCTCTGCACCTTGGGGTCACCGAAGCGGGTGGGCTCATTGCCGGAACGGTCAAGTCGAGTGTCGCTCTGGGGATTTTGCTGGCCGAGGGGATTGGCGACACCTTTAGAATTTCCCTGACCCGCGATCCGGTGGAAGAGATCCGGGTCGGCTTCGAGCTGCTGCGCGCGTTGCGTATCCGGGAAAGGGGACCGGAACTGATTTCCTGCCCCACCTGCGGACGGACACGGATCGATCTTTTTTCGTTGGCGGAAAAGGTCGAGCGTCGGCTGCAAACCATGCAGTCGCCCCTCAAGGTGGCGGTGATGGGCTGCGTGGTCAACGGACCGGGCGAGGCTCGGGAAGCCGACATCGGCATTGCCGGCGGCCACGGGGTCGGGATCATCTTTAAAAAAGGCGAGATTTACAGAAAGGTCGCAGAGGCGGAGCTGCTGCCGGTCTT
>Ga0074195_1002027_pt1 | contig 24745 bp, 22 predicted proteins | sample EPASupsiteHSE623_FD_64525 | JGI IMG/M metagenome (GOLD analysis project Ga0074195, IMG submission 64525) | Bioremediated contaminated groundwater from EPA Superfund site, New Mexico - Sample HSE6-23 | ecosystem: Environmental > Aquatic > Deep subsurface > Groundwater > Contaminated ... | reverse complement strand
CCCGCAGGTTCCTGCGGATCTGCTGCACCTGCTGTGCCGGGATACCGTACATGTCCACAAGCCCGATTAAGGCGAACTGTTTTGCGTTCTTCTTAATCTCTGCGACTTCGTCCTTTTTCCAGGTGGGCAGGTGGTGGGTATACAACGCCATTATTCCAGCCTCACTGCGGGACCCATCGTGGTCTTGACAAAGATGGAACGAACGTTTAACGGACCCTGTTCAAGAACAGACTCGATCCTTTTTACGATCGTTTCAATATTCTCGGCGACCTGTTCCGGCTTCATTGCCGTTGTACCGACCTTTGAAGAGAAGACCGTCTTGTCCTTGGTTCGGATTTTTACCGAGTTCCGGAGACGTTCGACGATCGGACGGATATCCTGCTGTGCAGGAATCGGCAGCGGCATTCTGCCCCGCGGACCGAGCCGGGGACCTAAGTACCGGCCGACACCGGCCATGACACCCATCTCTGCAAGGAAGTACCGGTATGTACTGGCAACTCTCCGTGCTTCGCGGGGCTGACCGCCGAGCCGTTCAACTTCCTCAGGGCCGATAATCAGATCAACCTTGGCTTCCTTAGCCTGCGTGACGATGTCTCCTTTCCCGATGACACAGATTTTTATCTGCTGACCCGTGCCGTGGGGGAGCATAATCGTCTCGTCGATACGATTTTTCGGCTGCGCCATATCGATATTCTTGAGATTGATGGTAATATCGATGCTCTCAGAGAACTTACGCTCTGGCGCTTTTTCAATCGCCGCATTTACGGCTTCCAAAATTTTGGCCCTATCAACCATCAGATTCCTCCATAGTTCTGCGACCGAACCTGATTCGATCTCCTATGGTTTTCTCATGTTACTTCACGAGAACGCTGTCATACTTGCCTTGAGAAATTTCAGCGAGAACGTCTTTCGGGCGCTTGCCGTCAACGTTGACACCCATGCTGACACACGTGCCGATGACTTCCTTTACGGCAGTCTTCAGCTCGTAGGCGAGCATGTTTTCAATTTTCATGTTGGCAATTCTGACAGCGGCCTCGAATGGTAGATTGCCTACCACTTTGACGTTGGGCTCTGCGGATCCTTTCTCGATATTGGCCTCTTTCTTGATGAGTGCCGACACCGGGGGAATACCCACGGTGATCGTGAATTTCTTTTTGTCGTCAACGGTAACGGTGACCGGGACCTGCATTCCATTGAATGAGGCGGTCTTTGCGTTGATCTCATCGACAACAGCTTTCACGTTGATACCGAGTGGTCCGAGCGAAGGTCCTAATGGGGGACCTGCGGTTGCCTTTCCGCCGGGTACTAAAACCTCGACCACATCTGCCATAGTCTTTGCACCATGCCGTCCCTAATATAGGGCTCCAAGCTTGGGTCTGTAAATATTGATGCCAAGGGACATAAAGGTGATCTTGGGTGGAGGGAAGAATTTTTTTTCAGATAATTTCCCTTACCCTTATTATACCGGACTCTAATTCACTCGGTATTGTGAATGTAACTTCTTCTCTGACACAGCCGGCCAAAGACGGAGTGATGATAAGAGACATTTTTTTAAAGGATCCGAGATCAGTTGCTATGAATCCCATCTTTTCTGTATCTATTTTTATCCGGACAGTTTCTTTTGATTCAAAATAGGAAAAATTATCTACTCCTTGAATTTTCCGGGTTTCCGTAAAAAGGGTAAGATTTACTGAGGGATCCTCAGTTCGTACTGTTTTTTCTTTTTCTGTCGTTGATATTGTTATGCTGACATTTGTCATATCTATATCTTGAACTTGACCAGTGTCCCTACGCGTGAGATTAAACGCCACGTAAGATATTGAATAATTTTTTGTGGAAACAAGCGCAACCGGACCTTCAATAAAGATCGGTGGATAGCCGCACGTTGGAATGGCACCGTGCAATCTTTCCCATTCTGCTTTTTGCCACAGAGTTGCATCCTCTGCAGGGGTTTGTCCAAAATAGGGGGGGTGCTGAAGCCCCAATCGTACAAGAAGGTGACCACAAAAAACACCAATAAGAATTATTGTTATGATGAAAACGAGAATACATAAAATTGTGATGTGAGTTTTCTTCATTTTCGCCACCTTTTTAAAATAATATCTGATTATAACCAAAAATGTGATAAATGATTTGTTTTGTTTTTGTGTGCCGGAAAAATTCAGAGTGCATTTTTTTATGAAGTATTGCGATAACCGCCGCCACCCCCGCGGAGCGCCCCCGTGGCGGATCTAGAAAAAAATGAGGATTCTACATTCGAATTTTGCCATTTTAATGCGAATATTGAAGTATTCGTTACTTTAAAAAGCAATTAAAGATCATGGGGATAACAATGATCAATTACAAAGCTATTGCTGATAAAGTTCACAAATTGGAAATTGATGCTTTAACAATAGAATCCGAGATAATCCAGTTTTTTTCACTCGTGGAAATACCACCATCAACAAATTCCAATAATTCCGAAAATATTTTTTCACTTAACCTTTCACCTAAAAAAGATGAGTTATGGTATATTCCCATTGACGAGCTAGCCGAATCTCATCGTTCGTTAATTAAACACTACGAAACTTGGTATAATCAATCTCACATTTTGATTCAAAATTATTACGTCAATAAAGAGATAGAATTTGTTGAATTGCATGATGGAAAAAAAGAGATGTGTCAGTATGTAGATGTTTGGAATTCTAATAAAATTCTAACAAATAATGTACCTGTTTTCTATGGGATATCCCAACTTCTTCAATTTGATGAAAAAATTCGACATCAATATGATCCACATTCTTTAGTTCAAGAAGTCATAGGACAATTTTTAAAACAAAGGAGTATTATTCTTTCATTGCCTGAGGTTTTGCCATATATTAGTTTAAAAGAAAAAGAAAACTTAAATGAATCATCTCATAACACAGAATCAAAAGCATCAATATCCGCATCGCATTCAATAATCAATGTTGGCAGCGATACTGCGGTTCAATCCGTAAATTCTACGAATACAATAATCAATGTTCATAATTTCAATCAAGTCTCTGAAATAATTATAAGCCATGTAAGAGATGAGAATAAAAAACAAGATTTATTGTCACAAGTTAAAAAATTAGAGCTAAATCAAGGGAAACATGAATATACAGAATTATATCAAAATTTTATTGCATCTCTTGCGGATCATATGACTGTTTTGTTACCAATTATTACATTTTTATCACAATACTTACCTAAATAATATCTAGTTCTCTCGCCCAGCGAGTCCCCAACAACACAGCCGGGCGACCCCCATCATGGAGTCGACAAACTCCGCTGATACTGTGGTGCGGTCCTGGCCTGCCACCAACTGTACCCACACGACCCCCCATACCAATCCGGCCCCGATTCAGCCTCCGATTTCCCCTCACCAATCGGCTCGGCAGACCAGGTTCAGCAAAAACCGGCCATTTATTTTCTGAATCCTCACAAACAGCCCCCGTCCCCCAATCAGGGCAATTCCTGAACCCGGAACACCGGCCAATTTAGCCGCGTTCTGTTAAAAATGCGCCCAAAATCGTACCCACTTTTCCGCACAGGTTCCGCAGAAATTCACCCTGCGAAAAACCGCACATAGCCGCGATTGGCGGGGCGATTCTGGATGCCCGCGATGGGATGGACGGTCGGGATTAATAGAAGGGGGATTTTGGGTTACCCATTTTCATGTCAGAGAATGGTACAAGTGGTTTCCCCGTGAGACACATATCAGGAAATTACTACATGGAGTGAGTCGTGGGATTCACGAGCCGGTGTGAGAGTGTCCTTGGATTCATCGTTTCCGTGCAGGTTTTTTACCAGGTCGCCCTATGACCAAATCATGAGGGGCATCCTTGAACATGCTGGAATCAGGTCCGTCCTTCAGAACCTTCCGGTTGTATGCCTCAATATACGTACGGACAGCCTTTGCATCCGTGACATCAATCCCGTCAGCACGGGCAGTCATCACAAATCGTTTTGCCATTCCCCAGTTGTCAAAATCGGACGACCGCTCCATAATACTCTCGTTGAGATTTTTGATGTCACACGCCATTGCACCGGCATGCTGCTGAAGATTTTGTTCTTCCAGGTACGAGAAAAACGCAGAGAGCACCGGCACGATGCACCGGAAAAATTCAGGACCTTCGGATATCTTCTCCGGAAAAAGGTAAACGCAACACTCCTCCATAGAGCCTTCGTCCCACTGCTGAGGGGTAAACCCAAGATAGTTAATCATCATCTCGGTGAAGAAAAAGGCAATGCCTTCGTATTCCTCTCTCTCTTCATCGGACAGGTTCTTGAAATAAGAACTGGCACAGAAACCCTCACCCCATTGGGAAATGACAAGGGAAAGACAGTTGTCCAGCATCTGTTCTTCTGATTGTGCAGACGGTCGGGGTTTTCCTTTTTTTGGTTTCATCATCAAGCGCCTGTGCCTGTTTCTTTGCCGTTCTTACCGGGAAGTCCCGTAGTTTGGGGGATAGTAACCATCCATCAGCTCATTTTAAAAAAAAATCAGCCGTCCAACGACACTTCACCGGCAGGAACCGGCCGGACGCAGAGTTTCTTCCGGTGCACGTCCCGCATGACCCCGTCAATCTTCCGGGAAATTTCCGGCGTGTAATACGCTTCTCCGCATTGCTCGCAGACATAGGCAGGCACATCTTTGATTACAACGACCTCTCCTCCGGCCCGGGCAATGAACTCGGTTTTACCTTCTTCGAGCCGGCCTTTACAGAAAGTGCAGCGATCAGGAATCATTCAACTCTCCTCTTACGGTAATCTTTCTATTATTCCAGCCAGTGCAGGAACTCCTCTTCGGTGAGTTCCGCCGCTCTGATAATCGATCTCAACGTCGTCCGATCGAGTTCATCGTGTAAGGGGATGGTCACGTTCAGCGTAGTATCCGGCTGCTGCTTTTTCATCCGCACATGACTGCCTTTCTGGCGTACAAAAGAAAATCCGGCCCGGGTCAGAACCCGGATTGCATCACTTCCGGAAATTACCGGAAGATGCTTCAAACAGCTACCTCGATAACCCGTGCCCCTTTGCCGGGAATGATATCCTCATCAGGTTCAAGATACAGGGAGATGGCTTCCTTGATATTCTGTTTTGCCTCTTTGATAGTCCGGCCCTGCGTGATACAGCCGGGAAGAGAGGGGACGGTAACAACGTACCAGCCATCCTCTCCTTTGGTGATCAAAACTTTCAGGTGCATGATCTGCCCCCCTTTGGTTATCGTACTTGTTCGAACCGGTAGAGGATAATCTTTGTTGTCTATGTGCCCCTCGCTCAGCAAGCCCCCGGCGAGGGGACCGGGCGACCCCCACCAGGGGATGGGTAAACTCGCTACATCCATGAGAGTAGTATCCCATCTCCACAAAGTGTCCCTCATGACCCCCCTCTTGCATTCAGCCACACCAGGGCCACGCTCCGCGTGCATAATAGCATCGAAAAATAACTCAAAAAAATTAATATTTCTATTCAAAAAAACGGAGGGGGTTGGGGGGGGTCAGTGGGGGCATTTATGAAAACGGGAGGCAGAGAACGATCCAGAATAATACAATTTTTATGAGGTGAATTTCCCGGACAAGCCTTTGCGCGGGAGAACTATTTTGCCCCCACTGACCCCCACAACAGAAGTGTGAGAGCGCGTGCCTCAGACAACAACCTCAATGCCTTGTCGCCCTTTGTCCGGGAGTTCATTACATTCTGAAGTAGAGGTTGCCAATTCGGTTGTCAATTCAGAAATAATTTCGAAATTGAGATTATGACTACCGGAAAAAGCCCGGAAATCCTGTAAAACCTCCCTGGAAAATTCCAATAAATTCGTTACTGAACAGTATATCCCGGAGTCCCCCGGCCCCTCTCCAGCCAATCCTTAAAATACTCCATTATGCAATTACTCGCAGTGGCATTTATGGCGGTAAAAAACCCGAACTCGTCACAACGGTCTCCATCCTCACGCGAAGGCTGAGGGAAGGCAAGACATACGATGATTTCCGCAAGGCCTGGTACCACACAACCGGCTTCGGGGTCAAGGGCAAGGAAGTAGAAGGAAGCAGTAACCGCATGTTCTCCATGATCAACGTGTTCGATCCGCGTGAGGTCGTTGTTATCGGTTTTGCATCCACGACGCTTGAGCAGCTTGAGGATGCACTGGACATTGACGTGAAAGTCAGGAGCGAGAACCCGCTTGACGAAGTCATCGAACCCGAGATCGGCAGGAAGTTCTGTGCGCTGATCTCGGAAGACGATTTTTCTGCCGTAGGGGACATTCCCTACAAACCAACAACTATTGGAGGAAAGCAGACAAACCTGGCAGAGTTCGACATGAACCTGCATGCAATACAGGAACTGTATGCAGTTGCATCAAAGAAACGGGATGCGGTAAACGAGGCTCGCAAAAAACAGAAATAAACCTGCCTGATATCACCTCCCACCCTTTTTAAGAACGTGCAGACCTTGCGCCGGGCATCTCGCTATCCTGCTGACAAAACCGGTATCACCACAACAGATAAGAAACATCGATCTCGTACACATTTCCACATACCTAAAAGAGCGTCACCATGCTTTCCCACAGCTGGCTGCATCCCAATCTTGAGAAACGTTGTTCGGCAACTCAGGGGTGCGGAATATTTGCCAGAGCGGATATCCGGAAAGATGAGCGGCTGGCCATATTCGGGGGAAAAATAATGCTGATCGACGAGATGTATCAGATTCCTGAGAATATGCAGAGATATACCATGCAAATCGAAGAGCGGTTTGTCCTGGGTCCTGCCAGTTCTGTCCCGGAAGATACGGATTTTTTCAACCACAGCTGTGACCCTAACGGTGGGTTCAAAGGCCAGGTTTTCCTGGTTGCCATGCGGGATATCAAAGCCGGAGAGGAGATCACCTTTGATTATTGCATGACCGTTTCCGAATCGGCGGGAAGTGATATGGTCTTTAAGATGGCCTGTGCATGCGGTTCTCCCCGGTGCCGGAAAACCATCACCGAACAAGACTGGATGCTTCCCGAATTGCAGGTCCGGTATAAAGGCTATTTTTCCCAGTATATCCAGGACAAGATCGAGAAACAGAATTAACACCGTTTGGGGGAACGGGTACCTGAGGACGTTCGTATCCCGCACGACAGGAAAGCCGGATTGCTTTTGCCGTGATGTTGTTAGTCCGGGTTGCGATACTCTGAACAACCGGAAAACCGGATTTCCGGTGAGAGATTTCCATTATTTTTCCTGTTCAACCCAACTCACCCGGCAAAAATCAGCACATAACCGCAATTGGCAGGGCTATCCGGGAACCTGCGATGGGTAGCACGGTCGGGAGAAAAGGAAGTTGTTTGGGAAATCACCCCCACACGTCAGAGTATGCTGCCGGCAAGTAATTGCAAGGTCACCCTTGCCGTGTCTGTCACTCCCCTGAAGAACTACCCCCGGAGACAAGCATACGATCTATGGATATCATGAGAGGGATGAATTGTAAAAAAAATAGATCCGGAGTGAGCACCCCGTCTTGTAATACGATCCCCGATCATTCCTTCATTTTCTGGAGAACCAGATTGGCCGCGTGCTCACCGGAGAGGAGCATCCCGCCAAATACCGCGCCCATGCGGCTCTCGCCCCCGACAGCATTGGCTGCCATACCGGCAACAACAAGGCCGGGGAACACCTCTTTGGTATGCTGGAGGATATGCGATTCAGCCCGGTCAGCCCACATGAAACTCTCGCCTTTAACGTGGAGATTCCCGCCCTTCTTCTCCACAAGGTGGGCAACGACCGCATCGTGGCCGGTAGCATCGACCGTGTACCGGCAGCGCATGACAAGGGGATCGACATGGAGTTTTCCCATCTCAACGGCAGTCCAGTTGATCACGAGCCCGCTGATCCGTCCGTCTGCCTTGATCATCACATCCTCTACAGACGTGAGATTGAAAAATTCAGCCCCGGCATCACACGCGGCAGCGGTAAGCTTGGAGACCGCTTCGACCGATTTGGCAACATAATATCCCTCTTTGTAGGCAGTGGAGCGGATATGAAACCGGTCAAGCAGGCGGCGAGCCTCTTCCTGCACGACAATCCGGGGGAACATCATCCCCCCGCCCCACATCCCGCCGCCGACAGAGAGTTTCTTCTCAATGACGCCGACCTTGATGCCCTTTTCAGCGATCAGTGCTGCACAGGTAAGTCCGGCAGGCCCGGCTCCCACGACCGCCACATCCAGTTCCATATAATCGATCAGGGTATTCATCTGTGCTGAAAGAATCGCCCTGCTGATGGTAATTTCATCGAGTTCCATGTTTGTTCACGTCCCCTTAGTGTATTTTCCTGCCCGGTTAATAAGTATGAACCGGGGATGTGGCTGCAGGCGGATAGCAGTGTGCCGGCACAAATATTTTTACACGATGATGAATTGGTGAATCCTGGTTAAAAACGGGGAAATAAACCAACATGATTAATAGTTAACAATCACAATTGTTATGAGATCTCACGAATGCTGGATGCCTTTTCCAGATACAGGGGCTTTTAATCCCGAGAAATGTGCATCCGTTCGTTGATCTCTCAACGGGAAAATCCCGTGAAAATAACCGGACATGAGGTTACGTGTTCCCTGGGTTTCACTCGATCAAGAGAACCGGACCAGACTATCACGTCCCGAGCATATCGGGAAGAGATATTGTTCCAGAATCAGAAAAAGGAGAATAAATAATGGCATTATTTTCAGCAGCATCAGAAAAAGATGTGACAACGGCAATTGTTGAAGAGTTTACCAGAGAATTTCTCAACCATGTGGAAACCGACGTGATCATTGTTGGTGGGGGTCCAAGCGGGCTTGTGGCTGCCCGGGACCTTGCACAGGCGAAAATCAAGACGTTGGTGATCGAGAGCAATAACTATTTCGGGGGTGGTTTCTGGATTGGGGGATATCTCATGAACAAACTGACCGTCAGGGCACCCGCCCAGAAAATCCTTGATGAGATTGGAGCTCCGTGCCGCGAAGTAAAAAGTGGACTCTATGTCGCCGATGGCCCCCATGCATGCTCAAAGCTGATAGCCGCTGCGTGTGACGCCGGGGCAACGCTTTTCAACATGAACCGGTTTGATGACGTGGTCCTTAAACATGACCGTGTTGCAGGAGTCGTGATCAACTGGACGCCCGTGGCAGCGTTGCCGCGTGCGATCACCTGCGTGGACCCGGTCGCGCTCGAATCAAAGATCGTCATCGATGCAACCGGTCACGACGCTGTTGTAGTGAATTCGCTTGCAAGCCGGGGACTTGTCTCCATGAAAGGATTCTCACCGATGTGGGTGGAGACCTCTGAAGAAGCGGTCGTCAACCACACCTCCGAAGTCTACCCGGGTCTCATCGTAGCCGGTATGGCTACTGCATCGACATTTGGCCTTCCGAGAATGGGACCGACATTTGGTGGCATGCTCCTCTCCGGTGTACGGGCAGCAGAAATCGCGCAGGAACTCCTCAGATAACAAGGGTTATCCTTGTATCAGGGTAATTTTTTCGATTGTGTGACCATTCTGGAAATAGTTCGATTCAGGCGATTGTGGTCTTACGTTTCATTGATTATGCAATCTATGAAAAAGAGTTATCAGAATCGTCGTGAATGCGCACGGGCAATTTCGCACACATCCCGTGCAACACTGATGGGTTCATTCCCCACCAGAATACAGACCGGCTCTTTTCCCATTCCTCCGGCATCGCAGATAATTTTCGGCACCCTCCCACCGGCAGCCCGGACTGCCTCTGCTGCCTTCCACGGCATCGATGACCCCTCTGCAATCCTGAGTTCAGCAGGCTCGGTTCTCCGGTCAATCATGGCAGACACCCAGCCTTGCTGTGTGCAATAGTCAGCCAGCCAGTCTGAAAATCCCGGGGGATTTGCAAAATCGATTCCGGCACGGATGGACGGATCGGTCTTCATGAGTTCAATGATGAGCCGTGCCATATGGCCCGATGCCCCGAACCGGACTCTCCCGGCAGCCCGTGGCATACCGTTGATGACGGTAATCCGGCCATCTACAGCCAAAACTTCATCGGTTTTCTGCGCATGCGGTTGTGCAAATACCAGGTTCGTCCTGACTTCAGGGATGAGAGAGACAAATTCCCGGCAACCCTCAATCTCCCTAAGGGCAATCATCATCCGTCCGATCATGTCAATTTCAGTGGCGATATCGGGGTGTTTCATTGTCCTACCTGATTTATCTTAAATACTTTGACGGGAAGGGATATGGTAACTGTGGTTGTGTGGCCCGATCTCCTGAACATTGCATGAAAATATGAATATGGAAATTACATCAAAGATTGCCGGCAGGCATCCTGAACAATATCCGTCCCTTTTAACGAGCGATCAGGTTACAGCTACATTAATGACAAATATCATCGCACTTCTCAAGCAGGATGCAGCCGCATCTGCAAGGATTGCGCACCGGCTGCCCCAAGGGTTTTCCGGCACGGTTCCTGCCCGTGGAAAGAAGCGATCTGGACCCGGTACCGGGAGGAGGATGAAAGAGATGAAGTGCTACATTTGTGCAAAAGAGGGAACGGAAAGCGACGCGGTGGCAGTCTGCGTTGCCTGCGGTATGGGAACCTGCATGAAACATACAATCAGGAAAGAGGTAGATGTCTGGGAGGGCGGGTACCCGCTCCCCTCCCAGAAGCTGCCAAAGAAGATGCCCCGTATGCTCTGCCCGGATTGCAATAAGGCATACAAAGGGGAGAAGTGATGGGCTCGCTTGCCACCCGCAGTATTGCTGAAGCCGTCGGGACGGCACTCCTTGTGTACTTCGGGGCCGGAGCAGCGGCGATCACGTTAATGATCGCTGCCGGAACAAAGCCGGCGACCTCCTTTAACGTCGGGATCGGCCAGCTCGGCGGACTTGGCGACTGGTTTGCTATCGGAATCTCGTTTGGTATCGTTATCGCAGCTGTCATTTACTCGCTTGGCAGGGTCTCGGGGGCCCACATCAACCCAGCAGTAACGATTGCACTCTGGGCAACGAAACGGTTCCCGGCCGGGGACACGGTTGCGTATATACTCGCCCAGTGCATCGGAGCGGCGGTCGGGAGTCTGCTCTTCTTCCTGACCGTGGGGATGGATGCAATAACCATCGGGGGGCTCGGGGCAACCGCACCGTTTCCGGGGATCGGGTACGGACAGGCAATACTTGTCGAGGCGATAGCAACGTTCGTACTGATGCTTGTGATCATGGGAGTTGCCGTGGACAAACGTGCCCCGCCGGGATTTGCCGGGCTCATCATCGGCCTGACCGTGGCCGGCATGATCACGGCAACAGGAAACATAGCCGGAGCGTCACTCAACCCCGCCCGGACTTTCGGGCCATACGTGATGGATTTCTTACTTGGCGGCACAAATCTCTGGGCATTCTTTCCCATCTACATCATCGGTCCCGTCATCGGTGCTATTGCTGCAGCAGTCTTCTACGACCGGATGACCGCAGAATAAGTTTCTGCCCGTCATCTTTTTTTTGGTTCTGTTGAATTCCTCTTTTTCCCCTTGCTTGGATATTCTCTGTTGCTGATATGAGGATGACCACCTTTCTTCCCGGGATCAGTGAACCTGGAACCTGATCGTCCCGACCGTCAAAAATTATTTCTCTTGCTACAGCAATTGTTTAAAAAATTCTCCCATATCGTTACCCGCAGGTCGAAAATACCTGAATAACTCTCATTTTATGGTGATGCCGGCCATGATCTCAAAAAAATCCCGTTCCATCTCAATTATCCTGATCCTTCTGATTCTCGTCATCACTTCCCTGATGGTCTATTCCATTGCTGCAGAGACGCAGAAAACGCTGAAAGGTGCGGTCCAGGAGAAACTGATCGCTGTAGCCGGGGCCACCGCATCCCAGATTGACGGGGATGCATTCGCACGGATTGAGAATGGTGAAGAAAAAACACCGGATTTTATCCGGATCCAGGATCAGCTCTGGCGGGTAAAACAGGGAACGCCGGATATCCGTTTCATATACACCATGCGGAAAACCGGGGGTGCGGTTGAGTTTGTGGTCGATGGGGATTACGGGCATACCACTGATGCTGCAAAGATCGGGCAGCCATATCCTGAGGCTGAACCGGAACTCATCGCCGGGTTCACAACCCACTCCGTGGATGAAGAGTTCACAACCGACCTGTGGGGAACGGTGCTCTCGGGTTTTTCACCAATCAGGGACAGTACGGGAAACGTGGTGGGCATTGTCGGGGTCGATATGGACAGCACGGTTGTCTCGGCAGAGCTGAACCGGCTGGTCCTGATAATCTATAGTATCGGGATACTTGCCATGATCGCAGCAGTCATCGGCATTATCATGATCGAACGGCGTCGGGAAATGAATGAACAGAAGGTGGAAGAGAGTGAGAGAAAATACCGTCTTCTTTTCGAACGGGCGGGTGATGCAATTTTCCTTCTGGAGGCAGAAGGTGAGAACCTGGGGAGAATTATTACGGCAAACAAAGCCGCTGCCGATATGCACGGGTATTCAGTTGACGAACTGCAACACCTTACCATCGCGGATCTGGACGCGCCTGCATCGAAAGCCGGCGCACCTGACAGGTTTAACCGGATACTGAACGGAAAATGGCTGCACGGTGAACTTATTCATTGCAGAAAAGACGGCTCTGAGTTCCCGGTTGAAATCTCCGCAGGCCTGTTCGATCTCGGGATGAAAAAATATATCCTGGCAATTGACCGGGATATATCCGAACGAAAACAGACAGAAAAGGCATTGCATCAGGCAACAAAAAAGATCAACTTGTTGAACTCTGTTACGTTCAACGATATCCAGAATGCCATCTTCAGCCTCAAAGGGTACCTTGAACTGGCAAAATCTGCCGCAGGCGATGAGAAGATGAAAGGCTATCTTGACAAGGAAGAAGAATCGGTCCAGAGAATCACCCGATCGCTCAACTTTACGGGATGCTACAAGGATCTTGGAATCAAGCCTCCGATGTGGCAGAATGTCAACCAGACATTTGTTTTTGCCATCTCGCACCGGGATTTTTCGTCCATCAGCCGCACGATTCAGGTCGATGGTCTGGAAATTTATGCAGATTATCTTCTCGAACGGGTATTCCTGGCATTGGTGGATAATGTCCTGAGGCATGCAAAGACGGCAACTGAGGTGGCCATGCACTATCATGAAACCCCTGGCGGGCTCACGCTCGTTTTTGAGGACAACGGTACCGGTATTCCGGATAACAGAAAAGAGGCCGTATTTGAACGCGGAAGTGGTTCATATAAAGGCATGGAATTGTTCCTGGTACAAGAGATCCTCTCTATCACCGGCATCACGATCAAAGAGACCGGTCAATATGGCAAAGGGGCCTGCTTTGAAATCCTGGTACCGAAAGGAGCATACCGGTTTGCCGCAACAACCTGACGAATCCGACTAAAAAGAAAGAACCGGGGTGAGATTCCCCCACCCATGATAACCCGGTCACTCCCTTACCGGCTCCATTTCATCCCCCGATCCGGATATATCCAGACCGGCAGGGGCATCTTTTTCAGGGCATTTCCCGCAAAAACAGGATCTATCCATGCCGGTCGTATCCCTGTTGAAATAACCTTATCAGGTAAAAGCCCTACACAAGCATATCGGATACAGCAGGTGTCTCATTGGCTGATCGCAATTCGGCGGGACAGGAGAATTTAAAATCACTCACTAGCCCTGCCAACGTTCTTCAGGTCGCCTTCATCGTTGCTATCCTCATTGCCCTTTATTTTATCAGCACAGTAAATTTCCTCCTCTTTCATGGGATCGTTGAACTCGCGGGTATCGCGGTTGCCTTCTCAATCTTCATCATCGTCTGGAATACCCGCAGGGATGTCAACGATGCATTTTTCCTGATAGTAGGCATCTCATTTTTCTTTATCGGGTGTATCGATCTCGTTCACACGCTTGCGTACAAGGGAATGGGAGTATTTCCCGGCAACAACGCCGACCTCCCCACCCAGCTCTGGATCGTGGCACGGTACTTCCAGAGTATCACGTTCCTTGTCGCAACCTTCTTTATCGGGAGATCCATAACCCGAGACCGGAAGTACGATGTGGGTATCATCATTGCAGCCTGCACCGCCGCATGCACCTTCCTGTTCGCCAGCATCTTTGTCTGGCAGAACTTCCCGCACTGTTTCATCGAGGGCAGTGGGCTCACCCCGTTCAAGATCGTGAGCGAATACATCATTTCGCTCATCCTCGTTGTCACCATTGGTATCCTGTACCTGAAACGGGAGCACTTCGATCCCACGGTCTGGAAGTACCTCATCGCTGCGCAGGTATTCCTCATCCCCGGTGAACTGGCGTTTTCAACCTACATCTCGGTATACGGGTTCACAAACATGCTCGGCCACCTGTTCTGTCTCATCTCGGTCTACCTCTTCTACCGGGCGTTCGTCGTAGTCGCCCTGACCCGGCCGTATGATCTCCTCCTTCACGAACTCAAGGTAAACGATGATGCGCTGCGGGATAGCGAGGCAAAGAACAGGGCAATTTATGAGGGTTCAAACGACGCCGTCATGCTCCTGACCGAGAAGGGTTTTTTTGACTGCAATCCCCGCACATTACAGATGTTTGGTCTGAGAAGCAGAGAAGAATTTGTACACTATCATCCAGCTGAACTATCCCCGCCGACCCAGCCGGATGGACGTCCGTCTTTGGAGGCTGCAATGGAACACATCCAGGCAGCATTCCGGAACGGTATTGACCGGTTCGAATGGATGCACCGCCGGAAAAATGGTGAGGATTTCCCGGCTGAAGTACTCCTCTCTGCTTGTAATTATGGTAAGAAACGAGTCCTGCAGGCAACAGTCCGGGACATCACCGATCGGAAAATGACAGATGAAGCCCTGAAGCGTTCCGAACGCCAGCTGGCTGATATCATCAATTTCCTGCCGGATGCAACATTCGTCATTGACCGTAACAGGACCGTCATTGCGTGGAATAAGGCGATGGAAGAGATGACCGGTGTTCCCGCAGGGCAGATGCTCGGAAAAGGGGATCATGAATATGCCATCCCGTTCTACGGACACCGCCGGCCGATCCTGATAGATCTTGCCTTGATGCCGGATGAGGAGATAGAGAAGAACTATTACCATATTATCCAAAAAGAAGGAGATCTCCTCATCGCAGAAACGGATCTCTCGAGGCCGATGGGGAAGATCGTCAACCTGTGGGAAAGGCGACCCCATTGTATGACGATAAAGGGAACAAGGTTGGCGCAATCGAATCGATCCGGGACATCACCGAACGGAAACGTGCAGAAGCGGCACTTAAACTGTCAGAACACCGGCTTGCTGATATCATCAATCATCTTCCCGATGCAACCCTTGCGATCGACAATAACGGAAGAGTGATCGCATGGAACAGGGCGATGGAAGAGATGACCGGCGTCAAAGCCGAAGAGATGATGGGAAAGGGGGACTATGAATACGGTATTCCTTTCTATGGTGCCAGGAGACCGATCCTGATCGACTGGATCTTTGCATCGGACGAAGAACTGGAGAAGAAGTATACGATCATCAGGAGGGAGGGAGACCTGATAGTTGCTGAAGTGGACCTTGTGTTGCCGGATGGCAGGAACGTTACTCTCTGGGGAAAGGCGACCCCGTTATATGATGACAAAGGGAACAAGGCCGGTGCAATCGAATCGATCCGGGACGTGACCGATCGCAAGCAGGCTGAGGATGCACTGAAGAAGAGCGAGGAGCAGCTAAGGCTGAAGCTCGATTCGGTCTTATCCCCTGATGTCAGCATTAGCGAGCAGGAGCTCGCCAACATCATCGACAACCGTACGATACAATCCATGATGGAGGATTTCACCAGACTGACCGGGATGGTAACGGCGATCCTTGATATAAACGGGAATATAATTGAGGCTGCCGGCTGGCAGGACATCTGCACCAGATTCCACAGAGTTAATAAAGAGACAGCACGGTTCTGCACCGAAAGCAACCTGTACCTGGCCAAAAACATGAAACCCGGCGAATATGTGATGTACAAATGTAAGAACAACATGTGGGATGTGGTCACGCCACTGTACATCGGTGATAAGCATATTGGCAATATTTATACGGGTCAGTTTTTCTTTGACGATGAAACAATTGATGAGGCCGTCTTTGTTGCACAGGCAGAGAAGTACGGTTTTGACAGGGAAGAATACTTGTCAGCCCTGCGCCGTGTCCCGCGTTTCAGCAGGGAAAAGATAAATTATTTAATGACGTATCTCGTGAAATTTACTGATTTCATATCCAGGCTCAGTTACAGCAACATAAAACTGGCCAAAATAATCTCTGATTATAAGCTTGCAGAGATTGCATTAAAACAATCCGAGGACAAATACCGGGCCCTTTTTGAGAACAGCGGAAGCCCGCTGATGATATTTGATGACGATACGACCATCTCGCAGGTGAACCGGGAGATGGAAAAATTAAGCGGATATCGCAGAGATGAAATTGAGGGCAGGAACAGCTGGACCGAATTCATAGTGAATAAAGAGGATCGGGAGAAGATGATTGAGTATCACCACCTCCGGAAAGTTCATCCCGATCATGTGCCTGCCACCTATGAATCACGGATTATGATTAAAAACGGTGAACTCAGGGATGTGCTTATTACCGTAGCCATGATTCCCGGGACTTCCCAGCGCCTTGCGGCTCTCGTGGATATCACCGGGCGCAAACAGAGCGAGGAGGCACTGCGCACGAGCGAAGAGCGGTTCAGGGGCATTGCCAGCAACCTCCCGGGAATTGTCTACCAGTTCTATGCCAGGGATACCGGCGAATGGGGTATGTATTTTGTTGACGGACGTTCCCGGGATGTCTACGGCCTGAGCCCTGAACCGCTGGATACGTGGTATGAGCGTTATGCCTCCTGTATTGCACCTGAAGATCAACAACGATGGGTTGAATCAATTAATGATGTTGTCATTAAGGTTGCCCCCTGGGATTTCGAAGGCAGATTCATCAAACCTACGGGGGAAGAGATGTATATCCGGGGTCTCTCGCAACCCGTCAGGTTACAGAACGAAACGGTCTGGAACGGGATATTGCTCGACATCACCGAGCGCAGGAAGGCAGAAGAAGAACTCAGGCGACTTTACACTGAACTGGAGCAGCGGGTTGCCGAACGAACGGCGGATCTCAGACAGGCGCAGGACGCCTTCCGGCAGGCTAATGAAAAACTCAACCTGTTAAGCTCGATCACGAGGCACGACATCCTCAACCAGCTCATGGCCCTGAGCGGATTTCTGGAACTTTCAAGGATGAAGATACATGATGATGCAGTGGGAGAGTATATCCGGAAAGCCCAGCACGCTGCCGTTACGATCGGACGTCATATCTCGTTTACGAAACAGTACCAGGATATCGGGGTAAAATCCCCGGTCTGGCAGAATGTGCGGGAATGTGTTGAGAAGCCGGTGACCGATCTTTTGCCTGTATCGGTAACCTGCACGGTGGATCTGGATGAAATTGAGATTTATGCAGATCCCCTCTTTGAAAAAGTCCTCTATACACTGGTTGACAATACCCTCAGGCACGGAGAGCGGGTAACATTGATCCGGTTTTCCTACCGGATGTCCGATACCGGGGAACTGATCCTGCTCTATGACGATAACGGTGTCGGAATCCGGGCTGAAGATAAGGAGCGTATTTTCGAACGGGGGTTTGGTAAGCACACGGGATTCGGGTTGTTCCTCGCACGGGAGATTCTCGCAATCACCGGCATTACGATCCGGGAGACCGGGACTGAAGAGACCGGCGCCCGGTTTGAAATCGCGGTACCGAAAGGTGCGTACAGGTTCAAAGGTACAACCTGACGAATCCGACTAAAAAGAAAGAACCGGGGTGAGATTCCCCCCCACGATAACCCGGTCACCCCCATTTGCACCTCGGAGAATGATACCGGGGATTCCTGATGAGAGAGTATCGGCAGATAGTTTCAGCAAGGTCAGAAGGGTCGCCATGATCTCGCAGGATCGGTGCCGACCCCAGCGTCCCCCCTCTCAAGATATATGGTACCGGTCTGTTTTCTGACAGTCGTAAAAATTTTTTGCCAAAGTCTAAAAGGAAATACGCGTATAAACAACCAGTATAGCAATATCCCATTGACCCACGCGGAGATCGTATCATGTACAGAGTCCTCTATGTTGATGACGAAGCAGCACTCCTCGAGCTGGGAAAAGCATTTCTCGAGCAGTCGGATTTCATCACCGTAGAGACTGCCCTCTCTGCAAAAGCGGGGATCGAGGCACTGAAAAAAACTGCCTTTGACTGTATTATCTCCGATTACCAGATGCCGGATATGGACGGCCTTGCATTTCTTAAATTATTAAGGAAGGAGAGCAATTTAATCCCGTTTATCCTCTTCACCGGCAGGGGCCGCGAGGAAGTGGTCATCGAAGCGGTGAACAATGGTGTTGATTATTATCTCCAGAAAGGCGGGGATCCCAAATCGCAATTCGTCGAGCTGCAGCACAAGGTCAAACTCGCGATAGAACGCCGACGTACGGAAGAGGATCTTACGGAATCCCGGCAGCGGATGACCGACATCATCGACCACCTGCCGGACGCCACCTTTGCTATCAACCTGGACGGGGAGGTTATCGCATGGAACCGGGCAATGGAGGAGATGACAGGAGTAAAAACAGAGCAGATCCTGGGAACGGGGGATCATTCCTATGCCCTCCCGTTTTACGGAACGAAGCGCCCCCTTCTGCTCGATCTTGTTTTAAGGGATGATGAAGAGACATGGAAAAAATATCCCCATATTATCAGAAAGGACAACAAACTGATCTCGGAGATCCAAATCCCTATTCTCTATGGCGGAAAAGGCGCCTACCTCTGGTTTATTGCATCCCCACTCTATGACACGCACGGGAAAATCATCGGGGCAATCGAATCTATCCGGGACATAACTGACCGGAAGCTGGCCGAGAATGAACTGAGGGCCGCATATGAGCAGATCGCTGCAGCAGAAGAAGAACTCAAGGACCAGTTTGATGAGCTGAAAAAGAGCGGGGACGCGCTCCGCGAGAGTGAGGAGAATTACCGTACCCTGTTTGATGAAGCTGAGGATCTCATCGTCATTGTGGATGCACACGGCACGTTCCTCAACCTGAACAGGAAGTTTGTTGAGGAGAGTGGTTATGAGCGGGAAGAGATGATTGGCAAAAACGTGCTGACCTCGGGGATTGTGACGGTTCCATCCGCTGCAAAGATCGCATTTAACCTGGGCCAGATTTTCCTCGGCAAACAATCCCCACTCTTTGAAATTGACGGTGTTGCACGGAATGGGACAATTCTCCCCTATGAGATCCGGGCAACCCCGATCATAAAAAACGGTAAAGTGTTTGCAGTTCAGGCCACATTACGAAACCTGACCGAACGAAAACAGGCGGAGAAGGAGATCAGCGATCGTAAAAAAATGTTAGAAGAGATCGTTTCAGGCTCCCCGATCCCGCAGTTCGTTATCGATAAAAACCGCCGGGTAGTCAGCTGGAACCGGGCACTTGAGGAATACAGTGGCCTGAATGCAAAGGATGTGCTCGGTACAACGGATATCTGGAAAGCATTCTATGACCGGGAACGGCCGGTGCTCGCGGACCTGCTGGTGGATAACAACCTTAAAAAAATTCCGGAATGGTATGCCGGGAAATTTGACCGGTCAAAATATGTCGATGGCGCATACGAAGCAACCGACTTTTTCCCACGAATGCGGGGCAGCGGCACCTGGCTCTACTTTACGGCAGCATTGCTCCGGGATTCTGATGGGAATATCGTAGGCGCAGTTGAAACACTCGAAGATATTACCGAACGCAAAAAAGCAGAGGACGAGCTGCAAGCTTCCTATGAGCAGATCGCTGCTTCAGAAGAAGAACTCCGGGACCAGCTTGATCAGCTGCAAAAGGGAGAGGATGCGCTCCGTGAGAGTGAGGAGAATTACCGGAGCATTCTTGAAGATATCCAGGATGCTTATTACCGGAGCGACACTGCGGGAAACCTCATACTGGTAAGTCCCTCGGCAGCATACCTGCTTGGGTACGACTCGGTATCAGACCTGATCGGGAAGAATATTGCACAATCCTTCTATTACTATCCAGAGGAACGCTCCCAGCTCCTTGCTGAAATAACCAGCAGGGGAACGGTCACCGATTACGAAGTGACACTGAAAAAGCGGGACGGGACGCCGGTACCTGTTTCGACAAGCAGCCACCGGTACTTTGATTCATCCGGTAATTTCCTCGGTGTTGAAGGGATCTTCCGGGACATCACTGAACGCAAACAGGCAGAAGAAGAGAGAACGTTTAAAAATATCATCCTGTCGACGCAGCAGGAAACATCCCCTGATGCGATCCTCATCGTGGATGAAAACGGGAATATCCTCAATTATAATCAGAAATTTATCGAGATCTGGGGAATTCCGGATGCCCTCATCGTATCCCGTATAGATGAACCGGTCCTGCACTATGTAGTAGCACAGCTTGCTGATCCGATAGCGTTCCTTAACCGGGTCAGGTATCTCTATGATCATAAAGAGGAGAAGAGCTTTGAAGAGCTCCTGCTTAAGGATGGGAGGATACTGGAACGGTATTCAGCTCCGATGCAGGGAGAACAGGGAAAATATTACGGGAGGGTGTGGTACTTCCGGGACATCACCGGTCGTAAGAGGTCAGAAGAGATGCTGCGGGAAAGCGAATCGCGGCTCAGCAGCATTATTCGTGTTGCACCGATTGGTATCGGTGTCGCATCCAACCGGACTATCCAGACGGTCAACGACCGGCTCTGCCAGATGACCGGGTACACCGAAGAAGAACTCATCGGCAAACAGGCCCGTTTCCTCTACCCGACGCAGGAGGACTTTGACTTTGTCGGCAGGGAGAAATATGCCCAGATCGCAGAGAGAGGATCCGGTTCGGTCGAGACACGATGGCTAAAGAAAGACGGGACAATTATCGATGTGTTCCTGTCCTCAACACCGGTCGATCCATCTGACCTGTCCCGGGGCGTGACGTTTACTGCACTGGATATCACCGAACGGAAAAAGATGGAACAATCGCTTCGGGCAAATGAGGAGAAATACCGCTCTCTTGTTGATAACCTCAACGTGGGAGTTTACCGGAATACCGCTGAATTTCCCGGCAGGTGGCTCTGGGCAAACCCGGCTTTTGTCAGGATATACGGGTATGACTCGTTACAGGAATGCCTGGAACACCTGGTCACCGATACGTATGTCAATCCGGAAGAACGGAAAAAACTCATTCATCTGCTAAAAACCGATGGCTTTGTCAGGGACTATAAACTGCAGCAGAAAAAGAAGGACGGTACGCCCATCTGGGTTTCCGTCACCGCACAGGCAAAAAAGAGACGGGATGGAACAATTGAATGGATTGACGGGATTTGTGACGATATCACCGCTTTGAAAGATGCAGAGGAACGGAGCAGGCGGTATCAGCTCGAGATGTCAAGGGCTATTGATTATCTGCCGGATGCTACTTTTATCATTGACCGGAAGGGCTCGGTTATTGCATGGAACCGGGCAATTGAAGAGATGACCGGGGTTAAGGCTAAAGATATCGTAGGCCGGGGAGATTACGAGTATGCCATCCCGTTTTACGGACAACACCGGCCGATCCTGATCGATCTCATCTTTGCATCGGAAGAGGAGTTGAAAAAAGGAGAGTACGTTGAGATAAAACGGAACGGGGAGATCCTTTCGGTCGAGACCCGGAATCCGATACTCAAGGGGAAACCCTCGGTTGTAAGGGCCATTGCCGCCCCCATCTATGACGAAACAGGAAACATTGCCGGTGCTATCGAAACGATTACCGATATCACCGAACTAAAACGGGCGCAGGAAGAACTCAGGGAGTCGGAGAACCGGTACCGGACCATATTTGAGAACACCGGGGCCGCTACGGTCCTCCTTGATGAAAATACCATAATATCCATTGCCAATGCCGAATTCGAGCGAATGTCAGGATATTCAAGAGAGGCAATTGAGGGGAAGAAGAGCTGGACGGAATTTGTGGTAAAAGAGGATCTGGAGAGGATGCTTGCCCAGCACCGCATGCGGCGGGAGAGGCAGGAGGCAGCCCTGAGACATTACGAGTTCAGGTTCGTTACAAAAACCAGCGAGATCCGCAATATTTTCTTAACCATTGATGTTATCCCGGGCACAAAACAATCGGTAGCCTCCTTAATGGATATCACTGCCCAGGTCCGGGCCCAGGATACCGTGAAACTGGCGAATAGAAAACTCAATCTCTTATCGGGCATTACCCGCCATGATATCAGGAACCAGCTCCTGGCACTCTCGGGATATCTTGAGCTGTCGAAGCATTCCCTGGCCGATCCGGCCAAAATATCAGAATTTATTAACAAGGAAACAGTTATCGCAGGTACTCTCACCCGGCTTATCAATTTCACCAAGGACTATGAGGACATGGGCATACATGCTCCCGCATGGCAGAATGTTCATACCGTTTTGGGTAAAGCCATTGCCCTGCTACCAATGCGGGATATCCGCGTTAATGCCGGAGATCCTGCTCTTGAGGTGTTTGCTGATCCCCTGCTGGAAAGAGTGTTCTACAATCTTATCGACAATGCCCTGCGGTACGGCGGGGACAAGATGACCGCCATCGGGGTCTCGTCGCATGTGACCGGGGGCGGGCTTGTAATTGTTTTCGAAGATGACGGTGCAGGGATTGACAATAAGGATAAAGCCCGCCTCTTTGAGAAGGGTTTTGGGAAAAATACCGGCCTCGGGCTGTTTCTCTCCCGGGAGATCCTCGGGATCACCGGGATTACGATCACGGTGAATGGCAAACCCGGCAAAGGGGCCCGGTTTGAGATCGCGGTACCGAAAAGTGCGTACAGGTTCACAGGTACAACCTGACGAATCCGATGTAAAGAAAAGAACCGACGGAAGATTCCCCCGCGATAACCCGGTCACAGCCCTGTACCGGCTGCATTTCTCTCACCGATCAGGATAATCCCTGTTCGTTATTTTCAGGGGTACATACATCGATAGATAAAACCAGCCCATGTCAATTTTTTTCCTTTGTTAAGGGAGTCGGGAACCGGGAGTCGGATACTTTTTCCTGATATGATCCGATTAGTAACTATGTTATATGTCGCAGCCAGGTGTCGTGTTCATATCGATTATTGCGAGGATTTTGCTCTTCAGGTTAAACGAATAATTCCCCTTGTCCGTGCAGAGCCGGGATGTTCCCGATATGAACTCCATGCCAATGTCTTTGAAGAAGGACTGTTCGTCTTTTGCGAAGAGTGGGAGAGCCAGAAACATCTTGACGATCATATTGCCACTCCGCACATGCAGGAATATTTTGCAGGATGTGCTGAGTGGATGGCATCCCCAATCGAATTAACCCTGTATGAGGTGACGGGATGCAAGACGGTGGTGCTGGAGAAATAGGAATTTTTGACAATTTGCGATGATGAAGAGATCCGTTTCCAGATTGTGATCCTTTGGTTCGGTTATTTCTACGACAATTAGGAGGGTGACCCCCTCTCTCCCCCAGAGGGGGAGGCAGCCCAAGGGGAGCGCCCCTTGACTCCCTGTTTATTCTTCCTTTTTTCCTGCAAATTTTCACTGATCTTCCGGTACCCTATCACAACATGCAGGCTGCCCACGAAGGCGATCAGAGACGATTGAAAAAAATCAAGTCGGATAAAACCTCATTGTCCCGCCGTGCCTAAATAGAGGCCCTGATGCGGGAAGCCATCGTTTCATATCAATAATTATACCGGTTTTCAGGATTCGGGAGCGAAACCCGGTTACTAAATGCTAGTTTCTATTGAGCCCCCCTAAAAATCCACTTCGGTCCGCTCAGGAACCTGCACGGTCTTCCAGCGCAATCAAAAAAAAAAAAGATTTGAGAAAATTACCGGTCCGAGAACTTCTCGACCACACGGACATTGTCGCCGCGGACGGTGATCGGGATCGGGACAACGCTCTCGTAGAGCTCGACCGTAATCTCTTCCTTTGCGGAATCAACCCGCTTGACAACTGCCTTCTCGCCCTTGAACGGCCCGGCAATCAGTTCAACAATCGTCCCTTCATCGATACCGGCAACGACCGGTTTCGGGATCAGGAAATGACCGACTTCTGCAAGGCTGGTCTCGCCTTTGATGACTGTGCGCGCGTGGGCTATCAGCTCCACGAGCTGCTCGATGCGGTTCATCTTCTCCGGGGTTTCTACGAGCACGTAACCCTGCAGTTCATTGGGCACAATGATCGCAGTCACCTTGACATCCGTCGCCTTGGTGTCAATTGCCTTGAGGATATTATCCGCTACCGTCCGTTCCTGCTTGGACGTGGTCTTTATCGCGAAGATCCGGTTGACAAAGACTTCCGGGGCGGCGGGAACCAGTGGCGCTGCGGGAGGAGCCTGGGGAGTCATAGCCATCAGGATCAGAATCCGAGCAGTTTCTGGTGTTCGAATAATACGTAGATGACAAACCCGATCAGCCCGATGAGGAGCACCCCCGCGGCAGCGACCGTTGCAATCTTTCCAAATTCTTCCCGTGTAGGGGTGCGCGCGAGTTTTAAGACCCGGAGGTACTTGCGGAATAATTCCTCATGTATCGCGTCTGTCTTGAAATCAGGTTTTGATATTTCCATATTGACTCACTTGAGAAAATCGATCTCAAACTGTTTCTGTACTTTGGGGGTAAGTTTCTCGCTCCGACCATATATTTGTG
>Ga0074195_1002026_pt1 | contig 24754 bp, 23 predicted proteins | sample EPASupsiteHSE623_FD_64525 | JGI IMG/M metagenome (GOLD analysis project Ga0074195, IMG submission 64525) | Bioremediated contaminated groundwater from EPA Superfund site, New Mexico - Sample HSE6-23 | ecosystem: Environmental > Aquatic > Deep subsurface > Groundwater > Contaminated ... | reverse complement strand
CGGCGGGCATCGGAATTTTCCACCCGCATCAGGAGCCGGTAATGAGACCAGCTCAATCCGCTACACACTGTGTAGCCAATCTCATCATCAGGGATGTTTCCTTGAGAATACCCTTTGGAAAATACAAGGTAGAACTGGCGGAAGTTCTTGAGGTTTACTATGGAAAAACCACGACCGAATTCACCGGTCAACCGCAGCGCAAGATCTTAAAAGGAGATGTGCCCCGGGCAGGAATCTCCGGTTGAGATCCTCTCTGGGGGTAGTTTCTTATCTCCCGGGAATTTTTGCTATAACCATACTGACAGGGAAATACGGGGCGCAATCCGGAAAAAAGATCGACTTTTAGCAAAAAAATGTTCAGCAGATCAGGTCACATTCCTGGAGACAATTCCAGATATCCGTCTTACCAACGCAGTTGGCTTTACAGATATCGCATTGATAGCCAAACTTTGGGCCATTGTCGGGAGGTGTCGCCTTTTGCTGCGGCAGGTCAACGGTATAATAGTGGGCTCCGGCTATACAACTCCCGGCAATTGCCAGGCAGACCATGAAGAGTACGAGCCGGGCAAGCGGTGACTGTGTGGATTGTGACAATGACATGGGAAAGAACCATCCTCTTTTTAACAAGTTGTTATATCCTGTTTGGATAAAGGAGATATAAATACCACGAACCTGATATTTTCCCATTGGTTTTTCCTAAAGGTAATCCTCCGGCGGCTTCACCCGTCCGGCAACCCGTCTTATGAAGAGCAAACTAAAAAATACAGCAAACTTTAGGGGGTGCATTTCTCCCGGGCAGGATTGCTCAAAGGAGTTTTGCTTAAATAATATCACGCACCTTTTCACATCATAAACAAATGCTGGTAGGATCTCTCATGCATTCGCCATCCTCGCGTACGACCTGGTTTTACACCGCAGTACTGGCAATGATTGCTTTTTCCCTGTTTGCGGTTGCTCCGGTATCGGCAGATGTCATACAACCGATCACCCCGACGAAAGTATACTTTGAGAATAACGGGACTCCGGTCAATGAACCGGTCACGTTCACCGTAAACTGTTACGGAAATCACCCTTCCGGGAGTTATCCCTCCCCGTCAAAGCCATCGGAACGGGAAAACGTCTTCTGGTTCTCTGCAACATGCCCGACATACGGGTGCACAATTTATCAGTATTACTCTGGCATTGAGGATCTGCATATCAATTCCTGCGATCTCGACGGGGAACTGAACGGTGAGCATTTTATCATCAGGAATTTTGCCAATACTCCTGGACCAGACTGCACCAGCCTGCACCAGGGTGACGCCTGCACCCTGCGGTTTTCTATTCCTCCCGAACGCTACGAGCCGGTCCCGACACCCCCCCGCACGCCAATGATAACTCCCCACAGCTACAGCTACCTTCCCCTGCCTGCGCATGTTGTTCTCGTTTCCCTTGTCCTTGCCGGTGGGCTGGCGGTGATGATCAGAAAGAAGAGAAACAGCTGATGCGATATTGCAGAGTATTTTTTCATTCCATTTATGGAAAAGGACACAACTACTCAGAGTATTTTTCCTTATACGGTTTTTACCCCGGAATAAAAAATAGGGAAAAGTATATGCCGTATTTTCCTCTATTCAGATACGTGGACAATGCAGTCCCATCATACCAATCCATTGCCTGTGTTGTTCCCATGGTATCATGAACCTGTGTGAGGAGGACAAGAATGGAAAAACAGTTTAAGGTTATATGCCTGGTTGTGCTGGTGCTGCTGGTAATTATCTTACCCGTGGCTGCAATCCCGAGCGTCATTAAATCGGGTACCAGTACTTACGTGACTGGTGGTAACATGTTACAACCGAAGACAACATGGACAACATCAGATACGGGAAGTGATGGGAATATTGATGCATGGATACAAATCTCTCCTGGTACTTCCATGGCAGATGGTTCCCGGCCCCAGTTTACCTACCGGGTTTTCACGCCCGATGGGAAGGATTGGTTTAAAGATATCAATCCGACGTTGTGGAACGTTAATGTTGACGGCCAGATGGCCTATGTAGATCAGCCCGTTGATTTTTCGGATGTAAATTTTGGTTCGGGCAACAATCTCGAGTACGGACAGGCCCGGATGACGGTATATCGGTTTCAACCGGAGCACAATGCCGGCAAACCCTCTTACCAGTTTAACGGCCCGTGGAAGGTTGATATGATTATCACCACTCCCATTCCCAATTCCGGTGGCGAGCGGGCGTATACCAAAGTCGCGACCCTGACATTCAATCTCAATGACGGGGGTGGAACGACCCTGCTGCCAACCACGACAACCCCGACACCCGTCCCGTCAAATCAGAAAATAATCATTGACGGTGAGAAATATGTTGACGCAAATGTCCAGAAGACCGGAGCGCAATGGGACAGCTCCGAAGAAAAATGCCCGACCTGGCGGGGCAGTGACTGGTCGGGAACCGGTGACTACTATCTCTCCCATGGCGGGGACACGCTCACCTACCTGATAAATGCGCCCGCTACAGGAACGTACGTCATGTGGATGAGGGACTGGTCTGATACCAACCATGCGGCCGGAGACCGCCAGGTCACGGTAACGATAGACGGGGCAACGATCGGTACGTTCGATGCAGCTTCCTCATTCAATAAGGGGACCACGGGCTATGGCTGGGATAAATTCACCACGGTCAACCTCGGGGCCGGTTCCCACACCCTGAAAATAACCAAGAAAGATACCACCAGTTCGGCAGCAATTATTGATGACCTCTGGTTCTCATCCAATGTAAACGAGATCCCGGCGAGTTATACAACCCACAGCGTAGCGCTCTGTAGCGGTACAACACCCATAACCCCCACGCCCAACCAGAAAATAATCGTGGAGGGAGAGGACTATGTCGACGCAAATGTCCAGAAGACCGGTGCACAATGGGACAGTTCCGAAGAAAAATGCCCGACCTGGCGGGGCAGTGACTGGTCGGGAACCGGTGACTACTATCTCTCCCACGGCGGGGATACGCTCACCTATACAATCAATGCCCCTTCAGCGGGAACCTACGTCATGTGGATGAGGGACTGGTCTGACACCAACCATGCGGCCGGAGACCGCCAGGTCACGGTCACGATTGACGGGGCAACGATCGGTACGTTCGATGCAGCGAACGCATTCAACCGGGGTACCACGGGCTATGGCTGGGACAAACTCTCTACGGTTAATCTCGGTGCGGGATCCCACACGATGAAAATAACCAAGAAAGATACCACCAGTTCAGCAGCAATCATTGATGAACTCTGGTTCTCGTCCAATGTCAACGAGATCCCGGCAAGTTATACAACCCACAGTGAAGCGCTCTGTACGGTTACACGACCCATCATCTATTGTACAGCTCCCCCATGTCCATCCGGAAAATTGGCCTGCCTGCTGAAAGACGGCTGCCCCGGAGGGTGTGGCTATTCGTGCGAGACCCCGGTAACTTCGGTTCCCCCGACGACATCCGGTATCGAAACCGCAGTTATCCTCCTTGCCCTCGGTATCGCTGTGGCTGTCATTGCAAAGAGAAAGGACTGATCCTTTTTTTCTTTTTTTCATATACGGTAAATCGTGATGGATAGCCGGATAGGGGCTCTTGGTTGCGAGCATCATAGCGTCGCCTGAACCACACGAATAGCAGGGACTTGCCGGTCTCGTGCAGGCACCCGGGGCGGATGCGATCGAGCTGAACGTCTCCAGTATCCACGGGATGCCGGCACCGGGGGTACCATGCGATCTCGCTTCTGGACCGGCAGGTCATGATGGATGCGGACCGGTGCGATGGGTGCAGCCTGTGCTCCTCTGTTTGTCCAGAAGGCGTGATTGTGATGCAGCGCTGTTCGTGAACGGGGATACTCCCCGCGATACTGCGATCCCGGAGCGGGCACCGGAACTGCCCATTAAGTTGAGCGGGAAAAACCGGGTGAGGAACAGGGCAATCCTGTGTCTTTTAAAAGACTAGGGATTTGAGGATATCCCTGGTTCCAGGATTCCGGTTCACCAGAACCCGCGACGAATTAAAAATCCTAATCGTGATTAGTACTAATCATGATTAGGAATTCATCGACCGCGAGGAAGAGTGTTGCTCGGGACGATGGTTATCTTGTTTTTGACAGCGCTGACCTGCAAGAGTCCTGACGGGCTCTTCCCCTCACTCTTCGCATTTCTTCCGGCACTCGTTAAGTTTCTGCGCAACGATACCCGTTGCGATGCCGGGCGTGACCCCGTATCCCGGCCCGATGCTGCCCGGCTCGTGGACCGGGTCGCAGATCATCGGGGTCGTGGCCGTGGGCTGGACGGTGGCAATCACGGTCGGCGCCGGGGTGGTATCCGGGATGTGGACCGGATCACAGATGATGCCGCCGGGATCATGGACCGGGTCGCAGATCACCGTCATGCTCCGGACAATGAGATACCCGATCCCGAGGGTGATTAAGGCGGCAATGGACGCAATGGCGATCTTGACATTCCGGTTCTCGACCAGGGAGTCGATGAGGCAGGCCGCAAGGTAACTGACCACGAGCGTGATGACGACAAGGATGAGGATGTCGATGTCGGTAAGCATGAAGAGCAGCACGACAACAACGAAGAGCGGGAGGAGGAGCGTTACCGCTAAGATCAGTTTCAGCCCGTTGGGTTGCAGGAGACTGTCTGAAGCGGTCATTAGTTCATACTCGGTGTTGGGGATAATGAATTTTATCGTGGGGTCTAGACCCGGAAGATGCCCCGGAGCAGGGGCGAGTGCTGGAGAGCGCCGGGCACGCCGGCGTTCCGGAACTTTTTTTCTGCGACCTGCAACCGGTTCATCCGCTGCGTGAGCGATGCGGCCCTGGCATTGAGCCGGCTGCACCCGTCGCGGAGGGAGCCTGCCAGTTGATCGATTCCTTCCCCGGGGTCCGGCTGTGCGGCGAGTGCATACATCCGGAAGATGTGGTCGAGGACAAACGCGTTGCTCTCTGCGATCAGGGCATGGGTATCGGTGAGCACGTTCTCTGCTGCCGGGCCGGGCCAGAGGCGGTGCACGGTGTAGGCCCCGTACGCGAGCGCGATCATGCTGTGGGCAAGTATTGAGTACCCGGCGTCCGGGCGGCGGAACGTGGCAAGGCTGATCCGGAAGAGGCGGTCAACATCCGGGTCCCGTATCCGGTAGTCCCAGTTCGGCCAGCTCCCCTGCAGGAGGCCCCCGTCTGTGACCTGCCGTTCCAGGGGCGAGCCTGCCACTATCTCGGCCCGCCCGAAATCGAACGGGTACTCCGGGTGCTTCTTCATGAAGAGGATGTTTTCGTTGATCTCGTCGAACGTTGCGTCCGGGTGGAAGATCAGGAGGTTGTAGGTCACGACCATGTTGTAGCGGCGGAGCAGTGCAAACGAGCGGTCGATGTGGTCAACCTTCGAGCCCCGGATCAGGGCTTTAAGGCCGGTTGCGCTTGCGTTCTCGACGCCTAAAAAGACCCCGGCAACGCCGAGCCGGTCGAGCCGGGCCGCGACTGCTTCGGTGATCGAGTCCGGCCGGGCCTTGATGAGAAAGGCGGTCTTTTCCAGATCGACTTCTTCTTTTCCGAGCGCTGCCACCAGCTCGTCGAGCCTCGCGATGTTGTCTGCTTCCTGTGCCTGCAGGAAGTTGTCGTCGTGGAACTGGAAGAGCCGCACGCCCTGCTTATGGTACAGCCACGCGATCTCCTGTGCGATATTTTCCACACTCCGCAGGGCGTGCCGCTTCCCCGTCTTTCCCGCGTGGAATGCCCCGATGCAGCAGTAGGTGCACGACGAGTGCCAGCACCCCCGGCTCGCGACCAGCGTGGCGAAGTTCTCCCCGAGCCGCACCTGCGGGCGGTCGTTCCGGACCGGAAACGGCAGGATATCGAGATCCGGGAAGCGATCGATGCAGGGGTTTTCGCGGATCGTGTCCCCGTCCCGGTACACGAGGTTTGCAACCGCCGCGATCTCCCGCTTCCCCCCGAGGTGCTCTGCGAGTTCGACCAGTGCCTGCTCCCCCTCGAACCGCACCACGCTGTCGATGCCGGGCTGTGTCTCCAGGATCTTCCGGAACTCAAAGGTCGGGAAGTGCCCGCCGGTGGAGAGATGGCCGGTGTAGCCGCTCTCCCGGATTGTCCGGATGAGCTCGAAGAAGGCCGGCGCCCGGCTCTGGAACGCCATCGAGACCGCGATCAGGTCCGGCTTGAACATTTGTATCTGTGCGAGGACCCCCGGTGTGTCTGCCGGGGCGGAGAAGGGGGCGATCCCGATCGCATGGCCGGCCTGCACGAGCGAGGCTGCCGGGTAGCGCACCGAGAGGTTCTCCTCGTCCTCAGACGCGATGAAGAGGATTTTTTGGTGGGCTTCCGGCATGATGATCCGGGTTTTGGGAGGGGGAGGGATTAATGTAGCGGTGGGGGGATTGCTCATTGTTTCGTATTGCGATGTCGTGTACCGGGTTTTCGTCATACGATGGTTTCCGTGATGATGACGAGTGGGATTCTCGCCGCATGGAGGCGTTCGAGAGCTTCGAATACTGTCGTGCAGGCCCGGATCCTGGGCCTGACGGTGTCGAAGAGGCCGCCCGCGTGGATGGGGGCGACTGGGTTTTTCTCTTTCTTTCAATTTTCTATTCCCCTGACGAAATTATCGGGCGGCTGCTTTTCGGTACGGCGTTTTTGTGCTCGAGCGGGTCGGGGAGGGTGGTGGCGAGGCCTCGATGCCGGAGAGGGGGATGATGGGTGTGGTGTTGGATTTTTGGGGTGTGATGGGATATGAGAGAAGGGGGTGCAGGGGGAAAATAACAGATTTCCGCAAGGGGATTCTTCGACTAGAACCTACCTTGGCGATCAATGTGCATACACGTATGATTGAGCAATAATTCGTTTTGGCATGTCAACGGTGCGAGTAAGCGGACTTGGGCGAGAGAAAGGAAAACGGGGACCTTTTTAGAAAGTCTGTTTGACAGAGTATCTTTGAAGAATAGAATGAACTTGATTGAAGGTTGTTGAGGAGATTGAATGGATTGATTGATTCACAATTTTTTAAAAATCAGTAAATTTTCATGCTTCATTATACCACTATGCCCATTTCTTATTATAGGTAATCTCCGATCACGAATTTTATCAGAGTGGATAGATTCCAATTTAAACTCATTTTGCTCAAATATTTCATTAATTAAAAAATGTGTGGGGATTTCAATATTGGATATCTTATTATCACCGATTACTATTGAAAACGGTGAACCGGACTCCAATAAAGCACTACATTGTTTAATGACTTGACTCATATCAGAGATATATTTTGTAAAGATGACGGAATTTTTATTGTTCACTTCTAATAATTCCAACCGAATTTTTTCCGCGAGATCGAATGGTAATCTGATGTCTCTATTCACAGTTGATTGTAAAAATCTATCACTCCCAATAATCTCTCTTGATAACGTTTTTAGTTCGTTTTCACAAAATTCATTTAAAAAAAATAATTGAAATTTTGAAGATCTATAATAATCTTGAGCATTCAGATATGGTGGAGATGTGATAATGGCATCAACCTGTTTTCTCCCAATTATTTCTGAAATCTTTCGTGAATCACCGCGAATTATTTGGAATTTTGGTATTTTTTTATAACAACCTAACGCATCTAAGTATTCTGCTTCCCGAGAGATCCAAATATATGCTTGATTGGAAAAAATTTTAAAAGGATCAAAATGTTTGCCTTTTCGACTCTTTTTAGATCTTTTAGATATGAATGGCTTCGGACCACGGATATCGGCTTTCGAGCATTCCCTAATTATCGAAACGAATAATGCTTTCCAAAAAATTAAATATTTCTTGGGAATATTGGTATCATTTCTATCGAGTACTGTTTTTATGATTCCCAATTTTTTAAGGGTTGCCGGTGTGAACCAATAATCTGCGTTACAGAAATTGTACATATATGGTTTATCACAAATGTGAAATTGCGATGTTAAATCTTTTAATTGATTATTTAATGAAAATATTTCGAGTGGAGTCACTTTCGCATTCGATAGAAGTACTGCCAAGGGGTTTAGATCTACACCAATAGCATTTCTTTGTTCAAGAATAGATTGAATAACGACGGACCCACTGCCACAAAAAGGATCAACAATTGTATCTTTTGGTGATGATGTTTTCTGAATAAGAAATTTTGCCATATGGGGGATCATTTTTGCAGGGTATTTATCAAAACCGTGAGTTAGATAATTTTTTTTAGGAATTTCAGGAAAAAAATTTTTTAGATCAATAAATTCCCTATTAATACTTAACTCGGGGAGAGTAACTGCCATGTTCTTCCAATTCCTTTAGAATAAAATGATTCATTATGCATATATGGAGGTGCATAAACTATTGAGAATTTACCTCTATATTGTCTCCAAAACAAATAAAGCCCCAATGCTTGAGGTTTTGTTCCAAGGGGAGAAATACTACAATGATATTTTTCTAGGTTATATTTTCCCTTTTTACCGAATAGAGATTTCATTGTTTTAAGTATTTTATGAGGATTTAACGAATCGATTGATTCGACTTTATCTTTTCCAATAATCTCTATTAGGTTTTTATTCATTTCTTCAGTACGACCCCGCCATTCCGGGTGGTATGGAGGATCTGGAATAATTAATACCGTTTCATTGGGTTCAAAATTATTTACTAATGCACTCGCCCGATCTCCTTCATACCCTAAAAAAATTGCGAGTAAATTTCGTTTATTTAATGATTGAGTAGTTACGAAACCAGTCACCGTATAGATTGGGAGTATCCCAAAGGACATTGGTAAGTATAAATTTGTTGTGTATGTTTTAGGTTCGGTATAGAAAATTCGAGTAGAATTAAAAAGATCATTTTTATCCAAGTAATTAAGTAATAATAAAAGATGTTTTTTAGTAAAAGTGGTAATATCGATTGAAAGTGTAATTTTTTTGTGAACTATTAAGATCGATTTTAGCTCTTGGATTAAGAATTTAATCGATAACAAAGGATCGGTTTCAGATGCTGGAATCGGCTCAAAGGGACCTTTTTTACTTAATATATCAAAAATGATTCTTGTGTGTTCCTCTCTTTTTGGATCTGGTTTATTGTAGATAAAAATGAATGCCTTCAGGTAATGATATTCAGGACTAAATTTTTTAATTGTTCCGAGACATCTCTCTTCAAAGCTTGAACATCCGATGAATATTTCTGCATTATCATTAAAATTGACGACTTTTTCGACATTAAAAATATTATCTTGCATTCAGTCACCAGAGACTGTATCAGAAGGAAACAGCTTCTTTTGAGATTTTTTTCCGGATTTAATTATCCTTGATTTCTTGGGAATAGGAGATACTTTTTGAATTAAATTATACTTAATTACCTCTCTAGCCTCAGGATTAATCAATCCTTCAAGATCTGAAGTACTGAATGGTGTCCTCCACCGGCATCTTGGAGAATATTCAAGAATCGGGGAATAAATTCTATTTAAAATATATTCACTTGGTTGAACATCGGACTTATGTTTTGGTCTAATCCCACCAATTCCTACAAATGTTTGCATTACACTATGCATTTCAGCTAAGTCTAATATTTTCGTAATTTTTTCATGAGTACCATCTGATAAATTATGAGGATCGATTATTGAAATCCGGGCAGCCTCAGGTTCCGTCAAATGATTTAATATTTTAGCTCTGAAGATGTCTCCAGAATCGATGACTAACCTATGGATGTCGGCCCCATATTGAACAAGATTTTTTCTGATATTATAGAGGTAATAACCTGATAACGCATAAACGGCATCAGATTGGTGTTGGCTTTTAATTTGTTTCCCGTTTTTCACATCAACATTATCTTGGATTGCGTAATAATATGAAGTTCCACATAACTCCAAGAAATATCGAATAATCCCTGAAGATAATGTCATTAAATCCTCGAAACCAGAATAATGGCGTTTCTTATGTTTTTTTGCGAGAACTCTGTATAACGCCCCAATTTCAAGTCGTTTTTTTATTTCTTGTTGTTGCAACTTTCCTAATGAAGCATAATTTCCTTTATGCTGTTTTTCGAGAATTTGATTATACATTTCAACAATATCAGATTCATAACCAGAAAATGGAGATTTTGTTTCAAGGACTTTTTCGATATTCGTTTCCCTGAAGCCTTCATTTTTCAAAGTTTTTTGACAAATTTCGAGTAATAAATTCCTATAATTTGTCCGGTGTACAGCTTTCGATAGATCATAATCCAAATCGATCCGACTATAATCGTGACCCTCTTCAATTTCTTGTCTTTCTAATGTTTGAGGATTTTTAAAACCGGTTTTCTTCGATGAAAATTTAATTGAGAAATATCCTTGTTCGGACCATTTGACAAAAGTATTCACAACAATCTTCTGGAATGGGAGGAGGTTTTCATATTCATCCAAGAGAAAATAAATTGTCTTCCCATTCAAATCGGAAATATTTGTGATAATCGTCTTACATATCGTTCTGAGTTTATCTTTATTTATGAATACACCGGGGTAATTACCCGTTTCACCAAGAATCTTTCTCGATAGATAATCATTGAGAATACCTAATTCGTTTTGAATGGCCGCCTTTAAATCTAAAAAATTATTTATCGTATTGTTAGTACCCTGTCCGGAATAGATCTGTCTTCCAATAAGTTGACATACTTCCGTTTCCTCTTTAGAAGAAATATCAAATATACGTCTATCAGTGCAAGAGTAAATTTCATCGATTAGTGAATTAACTAATTGAAAATTAAATTCCGTTATAAATAGAAGATTCGCTTGACTCTCAGTAATATGATCAAGGATATTACCAGCTTGTGTTGCAAATGATCCCTGTGTCAATCGACAATATACCCCGTAATATGGAAGATTTGTCTCTTTGAAAGTACGCTTATGCAATCTATATACACCGACTTGAGCAGTCATTGATTTCAAAATCATTGTTTTTCCTGACCCTCGTCCCCCTTCAAGTCTTGTTGGTTTGATCTCGATAATCTTATCATAACGTCCAGATTCCGGTCGAGCAAATGAATTTGCTAGTATTTGTATACTTTCAAAATTTTCTGTTCTAACTCTACGAAACGGGTTGTCAGCATTCGGTGATTGAATTTTTGCGTGCTCTTTTGCAAACTCTTCTTCTGGAGTAAGAGCTCCTATCAAATCTGGCAGACATTCCTCGTATGATTTAGAATCAAACCTTGCAAGAAATTTTGGTCTAATCATCTCTCTTAATCCAGTCGGGATTTTCTTTTTGAGCTCCTCCCAGTCTTCATTATCTTTGATTATTGGTATTACTTTGAAATTATCTTCGTCAATCTCTTTAATCAACGCAGTTTCGAGCTCTTTTTTTACCCATTTTGCCTCTACAGAATTAATTGATAAAACCGGCAATAAAAAATCAGAATTGCCAATCTCCTCAAAAATTTTTGTTAATGAGTCACCAGGTTTTAAAATCCTTTTATCTAAAGTTACACTCACAGATGGAGTTTCCAAATCTTGGACTAGCCTATCAACGAACTCCGCATCCTTGTGTGAATACGTAATAAAGGCTTTTTTCATATCTTATGTCAATGAATTTAATGATAGCATAAACCTTTCTTTTTGATTGGAAAATTTATCTCAATATCGAAAATGGAAGTTATTTGGTTTTTTTATTAACGATAAAAACACCTAACTGATTTTTATAATCAATAAGAACATTTGTCACTTCCATCAAATCTTCAATTAGTTCTTCGTATTGAGGGAATTCTTTTTGAATTTGCTGGGGACTTTTTCCTTTATTTACCGGATCTTTAAGAGCCTCATCATACCATTTCCTGAAATTTGCCTGATATTTTGTAAGATGTGGACGTAACCCCAAATTCAAAATATCTATAGCCATTTTAACTAATTCATCGGAATGTGGATCTTCTTTTAAGGTCTTCCCTGAAATTTTTATAATTTCAAGTCTTGTTGTCTTGAATAATTCATACCACGAGTTGTATACTTCCACAATAACATCATATTGTTCATCTATTGGAATCGCAGCCTTTCTCGTTGTTAATTCAACATATATTTTATGAGCAATCTCTAAATTTTCATAATTTCTATCGATTTTATATTTTAATGAAGGTCCACGAATGTTTAGGTTAAGTTCAACTAAATCATATTTTGTTTTTGTATAGTATCTCCGTATCAAATAAAAAATTGCCATTAAACTGATTAAAATGCCAATTAAAAGGAGGATTACGAAAACATGAAAATAAATTGTCAACGTATCATCAACAAATGCAACATTCATTATTTGAGTTGTCGAATTCACGCTCACTGCCCTCTTGTACTACTATGATTATTCATAAATGAAGGATATGAATTATCGGGTGTAATTTTGCATTCAAATCCATAGATTCAAATTTCGACGTTGTCATACTCCCAATAGCTAATCTGACCACTGTATACCAGTGTGATTTTTTCCATACATTGGACGATTGTTAACCGGATTGATCTGATCCTTTTTTAGAAATGCGGCATGGATCCACTGTTGAATCTGATCCGGATTCGTGTTCCAATTGTAAATTATGGCAAAAGGTTCCTTCCCATCATTTTTTACTTTTGAATTATCCGAAAGTCGGGGGGGTATTGTATGAGAATCATAATATCTCGAATCACTACGAGGATACGTTGGAAGAATAATTCCAAGAAGCCCAGAGCGAGGATTTTTTTGTGTATCCCTCAAACTCGAATAGATCTCCCAATCAACATGCTTTCTCTGCCAAGTTTGTTTCCCTATTAAAACTACAGTGACCGTGGAATCTCTGAGGTATTCGTCTCTGATTTTTTGTCGAACGTATTCTGTATTTGCATTAGGATCAATATCGCCCTCTTCAACGGAACGCGAAACAATTACATCGCTGCAAATTTTTTCGAATTGATTACGATATTCTTGGTCATTTTCATGGTGATAGCTTACAAATACCTTATGACGTGTTGACATTTTCTCACATCTGAAATTTTTTTTATTAAATTGCATTTAATTTTCCATCGTTTATACATTCTGTTTCATTTGCAATCCCCCCTTAATCCCCCTCCAAACCCCCCCTTCTCTAAGCACATCACAACCCCCTCTATCAGGCCACGTCCCGGCCTCCATTCCCCCAAACAGCCAAAACAAAGCCCAAACCGCACTCCGTTAAGGTGAAGGTCACCCCCTATCCGATTAAAAACTCCAAAATATCTCGCATGAACAAGGGGTCCGTAAAAACACAAGAAATTCAGGTCGATGTCCGACATAAGAGCAATTCGTTCCGAGCCCCAAAATGGCACTTCTTTTCCCTTTGACCGTGCTACCTATCCAGCCCCCCCGGGTTTTGCCTCCCAATAGCGTCCATTAGCGTTTGACAGGGCCACGCAAAACGCTCCGTTTGGCATAAATCGTGCATAATGGGCGTTTTTCAAAAAAATGTGCCGGAATTCGATGTTTTTGGCAACTTGAGCCGGAAATAGACCCTCCGGATGGGTAAACCGGGGCCGTATAGGGGCCGGATTGGGGGGTGGGAATGCAGGTATCCAAGAGAGGGGTGTATCAGACGGTCCTGGATAAACATCATCGGTTTCAGCAGGAATAGATGGGACCTTTCCGGAAATATCCGGAAACCTTCAAGAAAATGGATTATGACACTCAAATTGAATCAGGGTCATGCCAAATCATCAGTTGGCATTATCAAGAATTGTATGCAGTCCCTCAATGACAAGAGGGATTTTCTTTGAGATCGTTTCCCACAGAAGCTCATAATCTACGCCAATATAACCGTGGATTACTTTATCCCGCAGTCCGGCAATGCTCCGCCAGGGAATATCCGGGTACTGTAAACGTATCTGTTCCGGTAAAAGTTTTGTAGCTTCACCCATCACGGCAAACTTGTACAGCACCGCAGAAAGTGTCCTGTCATCATCAACGAATGCTTCATATGACATTCCCTGAGTAAAATCGCGGATAGCTTCTGCTGCCTGTAAGACATCATGCAGGAGCAGGGAATATTCCCTCATGCGTACACAACATCCCGGTAAACCCCGTCACGGATCTCCGGACGAAGCGCCCGTGGGGTAGCAAGATCAACAGGTCTCCCGATTTTTTTTTCGAGATACACTGAAAGCTCAATGAGATCAAAGAGATCCGCTCCTTCTTTAAAATCGACGAGGATGTCCACATCGCTGTCATCCCGTGCTTCTTTCCGGGCAAATGAGCCGAACACGCCAATCCTGCGGACTTTATACCGTGCGGTAAGATCATCCTGTAAGGACCTGAGCAGGTCAAGAATCTCATCACGGGTTATCGTTAACATTCTCATGTTCTTATCTGGTGTTCCTCACAATAATCATTTCCCTTACAGCGGAACCGCTGCTTTCTGCTCTCGTTCACTCTTGAAAAAAGAGCCAGAGATTTCCCGGTACCTTCCGGCAAGTGTATATGTTAAGTCCCGTCCCCTCACCCAATCCCGGAAAAATAAAAACGGATGGGGTGGGTAAGGTGTACCCCTCCATGATCATGAGGAGCCTCCCTTCCCCTCTTACTCACACTTCCCACCCCCCTCATCCGACCACGCCCCGACTTCCGTCCCCCCAAAACGCCAAAACAAAGCCCAAACCTCCCCCCGTTCTAATGAAGACCCCCCGATATCAGATAGAAAACACCTGGATCTCTCGCATGAAGTGGGGGTCCGGAAAGATGCGTGAAATTCACGTCGGGGGACGACGTGAGAGATATTCGATCCGGGCCCCAAAACAGGGCTTCTTTTCATTTTCCACCAACTCCCCTCCATCCGGCAAACGATCGCCCTTCCAATTGCGCCTATTTGCGCACATTCATCTCTCTGTCGTGATTTTCCGAAATCAGGAGCCTTATCGAGCAGTAAAAACTGAATTTACATCCCGTTTCGCTGAATTATGCACATTTTTCCGGATAACTGGGGGTTCCATGCAAGGGTCCACCGTCGGAGAGTGGTATTTCCCTTCCCGTACTATTCTCTGGTCTGGCCTTTCGGTGATACCGGTGTGGGGTGCTCTGGTCTGCGTAGGTCCACCGACGGAGAATATTATATCTCCGTCGGAGGGCGATCCGCGAAAGAGGAGATTCCTTTCAGATCATCCCCGTGAATACAGCCGCACGTGCGATCCTCAATCCAAAGCGGTCTAAAGAGGTATATCTTTGAACCCGCTTTATGCTGAAATTAGCCAACCGAGTGCATTTTGCGCGTTTCTGAAAAATAGAGGTATTGTTTTTCGCGAATGCGGCATACAAACCCTATCGTAGGGGGTAAACGGAGGCTGAAACGGGCTGGGTTGGGTAGCACTCAAAAGGGAACTCTCCTACGGAGAGTGGGCTGCCATGTAAAAATACCCTGAATCGAGCACCGTCCCACAACACCGGCCCGGAGGGACCCTCTCGGAGATTTCCCGGACGGACACTGAACGAAAAATTTCTAGCATGGTTGCTCCCATCAAGCGATCTTATAAATCACACAGATCTCCTCCCCCCGGCGCCATCTTGTTCTCGCTAGGCATCTCAGTGTCATACCACTTCTTCAACCCGCAAATCTACGTGATTAAAGGATGGGTACGAAACGATCTCGGGAATGCTGGAAGATAGAATTCACGAGTGATATCCGGAAAAATTCTGTCAAACGGTGACCTAACTTAGCTTCGAATGCATAGATCGTTTTGACATATTTTATCAAAAAGAAAATAAGCGAATTGGAGGATAAAGACACAATAATAACCTTGAAAACGAATCAAAACATTTTTACTACAAGAGTTTAAATTTAATTCACTACGGATCAAAGAATTTGAGTCAAATTTAGTATTTCTTGGTGAGATCGTTGCGTTTATTACTCATTCATTGCAAAACAATCGGTTTCAAGGATATACGAAAATCAAATCGTCCATCGGGAATTAATCCTAATAGAGAACAGGAACAAAGTTACAAAGACATTTTAGCTGTTTTTATTTGTATTGAGAATTGGGATGAAAAAAAGGAAATTGAACAAGGAATTCAAACAGTAATGGATCATTTAGAACTTATTAAAAAAAGTGAGATTGTTTTAATTCCTTTCGCACATCTGAGTTATTACCTTGCGGATCCTGATAAATCATTTTCAATTATTAATCAAATTGCTTCAGATTTTCAAAATAGAGGTGTGTTGGTAAATAAATCATCTTTTGGTTACCATAAAGAATTAGATTTTCAATTGAGTGATTTAGATGCCTATGGTCATCCTGGAAGTGTTGCATTCAGAAGATTTCCAGATAATATCGAACTCGAATTAAAAAATTATATAATGCAGTACGGGATAGAAAATACTAATATATTGATTTCTAAGTTAATTAATGCGAAAATGAAAGGATGAAAAATGGTCGCTACTAATCAAGATGCGGAAATTATTTCTCAAGACTCGAATCCTATTGAAGAGAATAAAATAAGGAATGTTTTATTATTAATTTGTGAATTTATTGGTATTTTTGTAATAGCAGGTGTCTGTGGGTTTATAGCAATAAAAATAAATAAAGATGACCTCGGACAAGGAATTGTTGTTGGATTTTTAGCTTTGATAGCCGAAATTGGGTTAAAAAATTTAATAACAGATCTCGAAATAAAAAACAAGATAAAAAAATTTGAAACAAAATTTAGAGATTTTCAAGTTGTTTTCAATTCAAATACAAGTCAATTTAACGCTATTTCAGGAGCAATTAGAAATCTTCCTTCAAATAAAAATATTATTCATCATGTGGATCCTTTAATGGAAAAATTTAATGAAATCAAAGAAAACGCAGACGAGGTCTGCTTTTTATTTTGGTGTGGTAATTATAGAGAAGCAAATATTGATAAATATTTTCTAGATGAAGCGAAGTTATTAGCTAAAAAACCGAATAATTTTCGTTTACACAGGATTATTTCTGAAAGAATTGCAAATCCTACATTCGTTGATGGACATAAAAAATACCGAGGTGTCATTCCGAATAATAAATACGACTTTAGAAAAAGCGATATTGAACATTTTGAGATAGTTTACGCAGACTATATTGATCCCACTGAGAATCGGAAACAACACATAGCTGTTTTAGTTATGTTAGATCCAAGTACAGGAGATGCTACTCGGGGTTATGTGTTTGATAGCAAAAATGGAGAGGCAGATAAAAATATTACTTTAGCAATAAAAGAAATATTTAAAAGAGAATGGCGAAAAGTTCCGGTGATAACCTAATTTTAATTGAGTAAAACTTGAGGAGATCATAAAATGGTTAATTTCTATAAGAACTGGGATGACCTCTCAATTAAGTATGACCGGTATGTCACCCAGAGCAAAAATGTATTACTAAGATCTTTTATAAAGCGTGAAAAGCGTTATTTATTATCTTTAATCGATGAGAATCTTCAAAAGAAAGATGTGATCGTTGTTGAAATTGGGAGTGGAACTGGAAGATTACTATTTGAAATCGCAGAAGATGAATCTAAAAAAGAAAGTCCTTATCGAGTAAGATACCTGATCGGAGTTGATGTATCTCCGATGATGACTAAAATGGCCAAAAAAAAGCATCAAGATTTTATTGGAGACAAAGAACTATCCGAATCTTGGGAAAATAAAATAAAATTTTGTTGTGAGAATGCAATTCTTCTTAATGAATCTATAAAACAAAAAAAATTAAATTTTAATAATGCAACGATAATTGTTGTTTGTGTTCTCAATACATTGGGAATAATTGATCCTAATGAAAGATCTCAAGTTGTTCAACAAATGATAAAATTAGTTGGAACCGATGGAAAACTTTTTATTTCCGTTTTTAATGCAGAATCGTTCAAAAAAAATGCTTTTGTTATCTATAAACCGATGACCGACATGATTGGTCCAATTGATGAAAGACAAATTTTCGATGAAAATTCTCCCGATGTTAAATCTCAATCTGGATACTATAGCCATTGGTTTAATGAGACGGAAATCATCAATTTGATAACAGATTCCTTAAAAAAAACCAATACTACCGGAAAGCAACTAACTCATGTAAATGTGAGTGATATTGGTATTATCGTCCAAATATTGTAAAGATTTCTCGCTTATAAACGAGAATCTGACTCTTGAAAGAAAAATGTTGAATTTATTTGATTTCCTCTCTTCCACAAATATAGAATAAAGCCCCTTCTCTCATAAAAGGAATTATTGACGATGGTGGGGTAATTATTTTGAGCTTTGCGTTTTCAATTAATTCTATCATATGAGCATCTTCAATTGGATAAAGGCTCCAAAAATATACTTCTTTTTCTCCGCTGGATTCAGAGATAAAATTGAAGGAATCTATATACGCTCCGTTGCGCCATTCATTTTCTGTACAATAGAACTTTTTTCGATCTCCTGATTTATCTTGGACTATGACTTTTTTTGTTTCAGGAGATTCTACCATACTCTCCTCAAATTTAGAATTCGAGAGAATAAGTACACCTTCATCAGCTAATAATTGACGGCAATTATTTAAGCATTTAAGCCGTTCCTCGTCATTTTTGAGATGTAAAAAAAGGCTAACAGCAAAGATTATTAAATGGAATTTTCCTGGGGCATCTTCATCTAGCATATTTCCATGTTTCAATTTTATTTTATGTTGGACTTCAGGAGGATACTTGTTAACCTTCTGTCGTAGTTCATTAAGCATTGAATTCGAGGTATCCAGTCCTGTAATCTCATATCCCTTTTTCGCCAAGGGTAAAAGTAAACGTCCTGTTCCGCATCCCATTTCCAAAATGGGTCCTCCCCAATATTTGGCACATGCTTCCCAATAAGGCAACTCAATTTTCTCTAATTCATTGATCTTTACGATTAGGTCGTATAATTGAGCAAATTTAGGATTATTGTATGAATTATCCATCATTTTATTACCCACAAAAAAAATAACACGAAAATATAAAAATTTTACTAATGTCATTCCTAATTCGAGTTAGATACTCTATCCTTACAATTGTTTCGACTTAAATTAATTAGTTTCAATAATTCTTTCAGACAATGCTATTTCCCTCATTCTTTCCCGCGGATATAGAGCATCTAAAATATAGATAGCTGAAGATAAATCCCATTCATTATCTGAAAGATCTTTCACAAAAATTTCCCACTTATTTCTCCATAAATTAAGATATATCGTAGCTTTTTCTTTTAAGCCATTTGGAAGGCGATGTTTTTGCATAGTTATTGATACAGCAGCGGAGACTAGTGCTTCAATACGAAATCGCTGGTGTTTTTCAGACCTCTCACGTTTCGGGCGATTGCGCTTTTAAAATTATTCAGTCAATAGCGGTATTTATGCATTTATCCCATTCAGGTAAAATTATATCAGAAATTGGTGAAAGAATTACAAGGAATAATCCTGTAGTGAATACTTCATCCCAGTAACCTTCCTTAAACACTTTGCTTTTCAAAAGATCTATTAGGTTTAGCATCTTGAATTAACCATAAAATTGCCTTATCCCGGCTTTGCCGACATATGTTGCGTCTGGGGTTCCCCAGCCCTAATTCATTATCCAAGCAGCAAAGAGAAAGAAGTTTTGTACCATACATGACTGTAACGACTTCAGAAATTGTAATTCCGGACCCTGGTGACCAACCCCCGTCCGGCCTTTGTTCTTCCAAAATGAAGTTAAGATAATCTTTAAGATTCTACTGGAGTTTATGGGTTTGAGCGAGAATGATGGCAAAAGCTAGCGTGCGACGGAAATCCGGTGTTTGCACTATCGCAGAAGTCCTCTGATCGACATTTTCCACAAGAAGCTGGTACGGAGGCTCCCTTTCTCGGTGAGTAAGTGCCCAAGCTATACAGCCATCAATTCCTGACACAATTACTCGGACTTCACAACCCCATTCTTCCAGCCACGTACCGGCCTCCGTCCCCTCAAATAGCCTAAACAAAGCCCAAACCTCCCCCCGTCCCGGTGAAGATCACCCCCTTTTTAATGCGATCTATCCTTGTGTCACTTGTGTCACATTGTACCCTATTTCCGGAAAATCTTACGAAAAAATGTTCAGAAACAAGTGATTGTTTTACCCATACAAGATAAGCATTACTTCACTTCACGCTCTTCTCGACTTAATAATCCAATCTTTTAACATTGTATCATGGAATGCTTACACAAACCAATGTGAATCCGTATCGCGAAATATGACGTAGAAAAAAACAAAATTTATAGAAAAATAGATGTGGTCTTTGGTCGGGCTGGCATATGGGATGATGTGCTTATATCCAAAATATTCGATATCACTTATGATGGGGATCTGATTATGTAAAATGATGTTACCAAAAATAATCTATGATACAATTGACTGGGATCCCTACAACAACGAACAATTCTTTTCTATCATCCAATATTCGATCCTGTAACAACACTATCTGCTATAGTTACATCCCCGCTGCATTTCCCATCCATGTCACAGTTGTTCAGAAGATTCGTTCTTTGTACGACTGAATCCTTGATAGTAACATTGAAAATTTTCTGGACATTTCCCCTCTTTGATACTTCTTCGGTTACGTGACGACTTATCTCTGCGAGAAACCCAGTCAGGTCTTTTGGATCGTAGCTAAATGCAGTAACTTCAATCATGTCCATGTCTTTCACGATACCAAGTTTGATCACCATATCCTTATGAGACACTTTTGTCAATCCATAATACCAAGACTCAAAATTTTTAGCACGTCGAAGAGTACTGATATGCCGGATGTCATGGAGATGGATTACACTCTGAAAGATCTTCAGTTGAGTTTGTGCATCAAGATTTCTGGAAACTGAGAAAATTTTCGTATCGTGTGAAGGAAGGGATTCGATGAGTTGTTTGAGTGATCCGATATTCACCGGTTCTTTTGTTTCGAATATTGGACAAACGACCTGAATCCGTAGGGGTTCCATGTCGAATGATCCAGGTTTTCCCTGTGCATCTTTATATCGAACATGGCAATAAACATCAGTGCCCTCCTTTGCACAGATAATTGGTTCAAGGTATAGGCTCACCGTTCTGTCATTATTGGGATTGATAGTTCCGAGAATAATCCTCTCATTCTCTAAAAGATAATCTTCCGGTTCATGTCGTTCCAAATAAAGAATTGCACGATCAACGTCGGGTTCTAAAATAACATCGTGAATGGTGAGAGGTGTTGGATTTTTTACGGAAATTTTCAAGCGTATATATCCGGCATAGAATTCATATGCACGGATAATTTGTGGTTGGTTCGTGTTGATAGGATTGTTCAGATTTTCAGCAACATGTGCCTTTACATCTTTTTGAAGGTTAGTTAACGGCACAGAGATACGCTGCTGTTCTTGCCTGACAGGAGGTTGAAGGATAGTAGTTTGCGCAACAGTTGGCTTTTTTATTTGTACTGGTGAACCTTTAGGTGTACCCCCGTCACGTGAGAAGTAATATACTTTCTTATCACGAGACCCTGCGGCGATATATTGTCCGTCTGCGGATACTGCAACGCAAATAACAACATCATCAGTAGCAAAGCTCCAGAGCAATTTATCGTCTCGCTCGTAAAAATATACATTCTTATCATGAGACCCTGCGGCAATATACTGACCATCTGCTGATATGGCTACACTATAAACCATACCTCCAGTGAGGTAACTCCTGAGCAATTTGCCATCATTGGAGAGGTAATACAATTTCGCATCGTGAGATCCCGCGGCAATATACTGACCATCTGCTGATATGGCTACACTATAAACCCTGTCTCCTGTGGGATAACTCCAGCGCATATTGCCATCTCGCATGAGGTAATACACTCTCTTTTCTATGGATCCCACAGCAATATACTGACCATCTGCGGATACTGCAACGCAAAGCACTCCTGCCTCAGTTGCGTAACTCCAAAGCAATTTGCCATCACTAGAAAAGTAATATACCTTCTTATCCCGTGATCCCGCGGCAATGTATTGGCCACCTGCTGATATGGCCACACACTCAACATAATCCCCAGTGATGTTCTTCCAGAGCAAATTGCCATCATTAGAGAAATAATACACATTCTTATCCCATGATCCCGCGGCAATGTACTTGCCATCTGCTGATATCGCTATGCTAAAAATAAAACTCCCCGTAGTGTAACTCCAAAGCAATTTGCCGTCATTTGAGAAGAAATATATCTTCTTGTCCTGAGATCCTGCGACGATATATTGACCATCTGCTGATACTGCTACTTTAAGTACCTCATCTCCTGTAGCGTAAGACCAGAGCAACTTACCATCACTGGAGAAGAAATATATCTTCTTGTCCTTAGATCCTGCGACGATATATTGACCATCTGCTGATACTGCTACGCTATAAAAAGGATTGTCTCTTGCGTAACTCCAAAATGGGTTTATAGTTACTTTTTTTTCACCAAAAAAATTTGATAAAAATCCCATAATTCAGTCCCTAATTCATTACTGAATTACTTTAACTGAACATATATCAAGATTTTTATTTTATAATAGATTTATCTTGTCCTGAAAGGGGGGTTCTTTTAAACACAAAACAATTCTAACAAACTCTCAAACCCCCCTCCCCCGCCCACGTCCCGACCTCCGTCGCCACAAATAGCCTAAACAAAGCCCAATCCACCTCCCGTTCCGGTGAAGACCCCCCGCTATCTGATAGAAAACTCCTGGATATTTCGCATGAACAGAGGGTCCGGATCACCCTCCTGAAAACAGGGGTTCTTTGCCCTTCCACCATACCGCAGCCCCCCATTCTCTTATCTCGTAAATATTCACTATCAACTGACAACTTATCAGAATCCCCGCGTTATCTGTGGTTAAACTCATTTGATGCCCCGTCAACCGGGCATAAACCTTTTTTTTACGTAAAAGATCAGAATATTTACCGATTGCCAATGTATGCACTATGAGCTTAATACTGCATTGAATTCAATTGAATAATTCTATTAAATTATTAGCAATGTTTTATCATCTCAAATGATAAGTCCCTCATGGTGGTCTTATTTGGCGGATAGGGATTGTTATCTCGAGAAGAGAACGTTTCAAATTAATGAGAGTAGGAAAACAATAGAAGACCGAGGTGGGAAATTATATGTTCAGGCACCGAGCTTGGATATGCTTTTGCCCCGCGTCGAAGATAGAGTCTTAAGTTCGACGAGTCATCGGCCGGATTTAACTTCGAGGGGTCATCCGGTGATTGCAGGTCCGACGAGTCATCGGCCGGATTTAGATCTGATGAGTCATCAGCCGGAAGGCGCTATTGCCAGTTATACTAGACATATATTCGTTACCTCAGAAGATGTAGTAAAGACTCATCTTAAGGATCGAGGAGTTCGTGATATCGATCGCACAATTGAAAAGAATTCGTTCTATACCATATCATTCAGTCTGGTCATTGAGATGGAAAATCCGGTAAAGAGCTTTCTTCAGTACGCAAAATTCACGTTCAGGTTCGATAATGATGTTAAAATCCTTAAGATCGTACCGGAGAGCCAAGGAATCAAGATTGATGTCGAAAAAACTATTACCCGGGATATCAAGATCACGCCTAGCCTTACAATCGAATCGCCTATTCCTGAGGTAGGTACTGTTACAGCAAAACCCCTTGGTGAATACGACAGTAAAAACGGCTGGACATATACGATTCCTATCTACATAGAGGAAGTAAAAGGGTATACTAGGGAGTATAATGGTACTTCTGAGGTTAACTGGGATATTTACGGTCAAGGAGAGACTCAAGGTCCTAATGATAAAATAGGCGAGACTATCGTTGTTCCTGCTATTGTGACCTTACAAGTACCAAAGGAGACGATCGTCACTGGTCAAGCCTTTGTTGACGGGAAAATACGACGCGAGGGCAAATATTGGATCTTTGATGGCACCGAACCGATAGAACTCGTAAATCCGAAGTGGTTCGAAGTAAAAGAAGGTGATTAGGTTACACATCAATCCAAAAGATGATTTATCCTCATTCTTTTGGATGAAACACCTGAAATTACTAATTTTTTTATAAAATTTTGAGGGACGATGTCATTTAGCAGGACGATGATAGTCATCGTGTTAAATCAAATATGGTTCTGATAAGTTGTCGGTTGCTCTCCATTCTCTCACCTCGTAAAATATTCACTATCAACCGACAACTTATCAGAACCCCTATACCCTTCTCTTTCATAAAAAAGAAAAACAGAATTATTTTGTTTCAAAGTTATTTTGAGAGCTATACGGAACATTTGAAGATAATATTTTATAGTGAAAATATTGTAGTGTAATGCATGCCACAAAAACCCAAGCGTAGTATTGAAACTGATGAATTTTACCAGCAGCGTTCCAGATTATGGCATGATGGATTGTGGGCGTTAAGAGGAGGCCGTCCTGCGTCGATTACAATATATGAGCTGCGGAATAAAGCAACCGTATACGATGTTCCTGCGGATGTTGTAATCGATTGTCTGCGAACATTTAGTGATGAGGGCCTGATTCGGTGTCGGAGCAATGATGATACCGTGATTAACAACCCGTTCAAGGAATCCGACTTTGAGCGGTTCGGATTTACTTATGAGGGATCTAACCGGGGACCTAATTATTAGTGCAAAGAATAAAAATGATCAGGTTTAAACAAAAAAATCCCGCCTCCTTCTGGCCGAAGAACCGATGACAATGTCGTGTTTGGCAAAGAGCTTGTATGCCGGACAAAAGCAGCCATGCAAAATTCCCACAGATTTTTTTTCAAAAATTTTTCCGGAAATTTTCCACCGAAAAAAATCCCAGCCTCCGCAATCCTC
>Ga0074195_1002025_pt1 | contig 24766 bp, 15 predicted proteins | sample EPASupsiteHSE623_FD_64525 | JGI IMG/M metagenome (GOLD analysis project Ga0074195, IMG submission 64525) | Bioremediated contaminated groundwater from EPA Superfund site, New Mexico - Sample HSE6-23 | ecosystem: Environmental > Aquatic > Deep subsurface > Groundwater > Contaminated ... | reverse complement strand
AAGAAAAAATAAAGTGTGTTTATATTGTAATTGGGTTACTTTATGGAAAAGGAGATTATGGAGCGACCATTGACATCAGTACCCGTTGCGGTTATGATTCAGACTGTAATCCGGCTAATGCTGCAGGGATACTGGGTACAATGATCGGATACGATCGAATTCCGGATTATTGGAAACAAGGCCTTGACAAAGTTGAAGATTTAGACTTCATTCATACAAGGATGTCGCTAAATGATGTATATGAAGTCGGATTTCGCCATGCTACAGAAATGGTAGTAAGAAATGGAGGAAAAATAGAAGGGGACAAAATAACAATCAGATACCAAAATCCCCGGCCTGTTCCATTGGAGATTGGTTTTGAAGGTATTTATCCCGTTGAAAGATTCAGGATTGGTAAGCCAATCTCAAACGAAAATCCTGAAGTTTCTCTCAACATTAAAGGCTGCGGATTTGTGCTGGAAGGAAGAGCCGTTAAAGAAAGAAATCTGCCTGATACAGTCGTCGAGGTTGAGGTGTTTGTCAATGGAACGTTGTTGGAAATTGCAAAATTGCCTACTAATTCTCGTGTTCGGCGGCATGACGTAACCTGGAATTATGAGTTGGAAGAGGGAAAACATACCATATTACTTAAAGCACACAATATACCTAAGGAATACAGGATTGACACAGGAGATATTATAATTTACTCAACACAAACCCAAGTTTCAAAAGTATACTATTAAAGTTTCGCATGTAGATTTTAAGCTACCCGTTTTGGTCAAACTTGATGGAAAAAAAACACCATGCAGCTTCGAAACAAATGTCTCTGACTAATATGAAAAGAAAAACTCAAGTGATAATTTATAGCATATTACTAATTGGACTTTTTTCTTTAGGAATGTACCTCATCTATAAAAGAGGTGGTTCCTGGCTACTTTTTATGATAGGGATTTTTTGTGGTCAGCTATTTCTTCGATTCTCAAGGTTAATAAAAAAAAATACAATGAAAGACCAGCTTTTAGTGTTATTCTTTCTGATCACGGGTATTGCAGCTCAAGGGCAAGTCGCACATGATCCCAAATGGGACAATGTAACGATATATGAATATGGAGATTCTTTAACGTCATGCGAATGCAATTTCGAAAATCTGTTTGGGAACTGGCCTAAATGGGTGACTAATTATCAGGAAACAGAATTGGTATCCTATAAATACGTTGAAACGTTGAAAGATAGCAGCCGGATCGAATATTATGCAGTCCTGTTGAACAATTGGAACATATTAGGTCGTAGAATTTCAGCCTCTCACGGAGAAAAAGGTAATGCCGATACGACTATTTATACAAGAGAATTGTATTTCTATGGAGAACCATTGGAAAATATCCCCGAAGTGATTAAGAAAGATCCATCCAAAGAACCTTTATACCGATCCGAATGGGAATCTAAATTTAAGGAAATGAGGGAATCTTTCATAAAGACTGTCCAAATTGGCGATAAAGTGTATCTCATTAAACTGAAAATAGAAAGTATGGAATATGACCATTCTGTGATTTGCAGGCCAGTAGAAAATAAAATTGTGTTTGACAATCTCTTTCTTGGGATACACGAGATGAGAGATAGAATAGATAAATTCAATTAACCTGTGCTAAGAAATTTCACTTCGAAGCTATGAAAAGATACGATGGATACAAGTTAAAAAACCTTAGACTAACCCATAACTGAAAACAGTAGGTTTTGAGTTACGGTAGTGGGTTGAAAAAGAGAAGCCTCCCACTCCCGAAAGCCGAAACAGTTCAAAAATGGAGACTTCAAATTGATGTTTAATCAAGAGGTCTGAGATTTCAACAGTACGACCTCTCTAAAACCGTGTAAATTTATGAATTTTAAAAGTAAATTAAGAGCTACAAAATCATACGTCTATTTTATTGGTTTAATTAATGTTGTTGTCTTGAGTATTATTTTTCAAGGATGTGAAAAAGAAGAATTAGACATACTAGACATACCGCAAGAGAATGGCCTTTGTAATGTAAAACAAATTCCGATGAGTGAATTACCTGAAGGAATTGAACCATTAAAGGTACATAGCCGGAAAGAGTTTGAGAATATAATTTACCACTTGAATCATTTAGAGGTGAAGGCTACAAATGATACTCCAGACAAAATAATATCAGAAAAGAAGAGTGAACTAGTCGTTGGCATTTTTTTTTAAAAATTAGAAACCTTAAATATCCCTCGTTTAAAAACAAGATCGATAGAAACAGGAATAATTGATACCGAAGCGGAAAATGTTGGTGGTTTGTCTGTTCTTATTCATCTTGCGTACACATATATTGGAGGTTCTATTACTGTTACAAGTACCGAGTCGAGTTCTTCTTGGTTTTTAGGATGGCAACAAACAGCAGGAGTTGCAAGTTTTGTCAATAACAATAATAACATCCAATATAGTGTTAGAGGGGATGTAATAACCTATGTATTGTTTGAATCTTCTTTATTTGAAGTGAGTAGGACGAACTATAGTATCGATGGTAATATAAATTTACGCATATGAAAGACATTATCTCCGCGAACATCGTGCTTGTAAATATATTATTGATAGCATTTTTTGCAGGTACCATTTTACATGCGTTACATTCTAAAGACACTTTTGAAAAGAAGATTTTGAATATAATCATGATAGTTATACTGCCAGGCTTGGGTAGTTTAATATACTGTATGAAAGCTATGATTAAAAAGAACCAGGACGGGAGCCATCTTGGTTAACCATGGCAGGTAAGTCTGCCTTATAAAATAATCGAACACTGATATCCCGCAACGTGAAATTTAATACTATTTCAACGGTTCTCGTTTTTCTCGGAAGTGTATTCCTCACTTCCGAGAAATTTGTTGACGAGACCAACACACCAAAGTTTTACTTTTTCCTGGCGTCCGTGCTGGTCTTTATTATAATTAATGCCAGGAGCAGGAAGCCTATAACTATTGGCACTTTTACAGGTAAGACAACGCTTTGGGGAATTTACACCGTTTGCTTTTTGCAGGCATGTTACGGGTTATTCCAGCTTGCGGGTTGGTTCCCTTCAAATCATTCCAATTTTGCCGTCACGGGCAGTTTTGACAACCCTGCAGGTTTTGTCGCTGTTTTATCATTGGGATTTCCCATCGGGTTGTTCTTGTTGGCAAAAGCGAAAAAGATTGAGTGGTATCTGACAGTTGCAGGTTTAATCGTAATTGCAGTTGCTGTATTTCTTTCAGGGTCGAGGACCGGGATGTTGGCAATATTCATCTCGTGCGGAGTTTTCTTCTTGTTAAGGATCAATATAACGGACAAACTCCGGCATCTGAAATATTATAAATCGTTATTGGTCTTATTTCCGGGATTATTCATATGTGGGGCTTTGATCCTTTATTATCAGAAAAAGGATTCTGCGGACGGGCGGCTTTTGGTTTGGAAAGTGTCAGCTGAAATGATAAAGGACAAACCTGTTTTGGGTTATGGATTTGGAGCTTTTCAGGCAAAATACATGGATTACCAGGCTGAGTATTTTAAAAACAATCCTGACTCAGAATTTGAGCTTCTTGCAGATAATGTAAAACATCCCTTTAATGAATTTATAAAAGTTGCTGTTGAATTTGGGGTAGCAGGTTTGGCTGTAATCCTTTCAGTTATCTTGCTTGTCACATGGAAAATGCTAAAATCAAAAAATGAGAACAGAGCGCTTGCTTTAAGCGGATTAGCATCATTCTTTATGCTTACATGCTTTTCGTATCCGTTGCAATATGTTGCACCCTGGTTACTGCTTGTGTTTTATTTTTCAGCACTGTTGCCATCAAAAGAAATCAGGATAAGTAACAGTCGAATTTCCCTTATTACAAGAGTTGGGATTGTAGTGACATGCGTCTTTGCCCTTTCCCATGTTAGCAGCCAAGTGGATGCAGAGATGAAATGGAAAACAATTGCAATGAGCTCATTAAAAGGGAATACTGAAAAGATGTTGCCTGAATACAGAAAACTGTATTTATCGGGTTTAAAACGCAACCCGTTTTTCCTTTACAATTATGGGGCAGAACTGAATGTGTCCGGAAAGTTTGATGAAAGCATAGCTATCCTCAACGAATGTAAAAAGCGTTTCAATGATTATGACCTGCAAATGCTGATGGCAGATAATTATTATAAGAAAGGTGAAACAGAAAAGGCAATTCAAGCCTGTCAACACGCTTCCAATATGATCCCTTGCAGATTCCTTCCAATTTATCAGCTTTTTGAGATATACAAGGGGGCAGGAGAAAAAAAAATGGCAGTACAATATGCCGGTAAAATCATAAATAAGAAAGTGAAAGTCCCGTCAGCCACAATTTCATTTATTCAACGGGAAGCGAGTGAATTTTTAACAGGAGGATTAGAAAGTTATAAGTTATGAGGGAACTCAACTGTGTTACCTGACTGCTTCAATATAAAACACACATTGACTGATATCGAAATGATTAAAAAAATGATGCGTATATTTTGTTTTTTGTTTGTCGTTTCCTTTTTTAACGCTTGTTCCCGGCATTTTTCCCCGGAAATAGAAGAAGCCCTTCTGTTGGCGGGTAACAATAGAGGGGAACTGGAAAAGGTATTGAAGCACTATGCCCGTAACCCCGGTGACAGTCTAAAGCTTCGTTCAGCGGAATTCCTCATCGTCAACATGCCTGGTAAATATTCGGAGTATTACGATGCCCCGTGGAACGATGTAGCTACCGTAAGCCTGCGGTGGACAAGTTCACCGAATAAGCAATTGGTGCTGGAGACCTACCGGTTGGGTGAACCGGTAAGAGAAGACGACCTCACGCATATTACCGCCGAATACCTGATCAGCAATATTGACCTGGCTTTTAAAGTATGGCAGGAACAGCCCTGGGGAAAAACCATCCCGTTTGATGTTTTCCGCGAGGAGATCTTACCTTACCGGGTGGCTGACGAGCCGCTCGAAAACTGGCGGAAAAAGGTACTTGCAAGCTTTGCAGACCTCTACCAGTCATTCAGGAACGACACAGCCATCACGACCGTTGAGGCTTGTTGCCAGGTGAACGATCGCCTGACCCGCTTCAGAATGGATAAGGACTTCCCTCACATGAGTTATTCCCAGTTAATGGCTACCACGCGGGGCACTTGCGATGCTATGGCGACACTGGCCGTTTTTGCGATGCGCGGGCTGGGTATTCCTGTCACCCTTGATTTTACCAACAAGTGGATCGGACTTCCGTCCGGTCACTCGTGGAATAGTGTGAGGGACAACCACAGCAGCAATCATATATCTTTTATGGGATGCGATTCAAATCCCGGGAAACCGCACCAGGGAACAACTTTAGTGAAAGCTAAGGCATATCGCCAATTTTATGGAAAGCAACAAAATATAACATTGGATGAGGCAGATATTCCGCCATTGTTGCACAATATTAACTACATCGCTGATGTAACTTCTGAAACGGAATATTGTAACGATTTATGGTTTCCTATACCGAAAGGTCATTTGAACCAAAAAGGACCTGTTTTTCTGGCTATTCTTAACGGAATGGAATGGCAACCGGTTGCCTGGGGTATCGTTACCGACTTTAACCTTGAGTTTAATTCGGTAAAAAGCGGGCTTTACCTGCCGGTTTATTATCACAACGGTATTCAAACCCCGGCAGGATATCCTTTTAAATTCCAATCCAATACAGCCAGTTTTTTTCAGCCCTGTTCATCAAATACATGTTCTTTAAAAAGTATTGCTCCCACAAACAGCGAATGGTTGCACCACATGAGAGGTGCTAAATTTGAAGTTGCCAACCGTAGTGACTTTTCGGATGCCAGGACGGTATATACCATAGAAACACCCGGCCTGGGATTTTGTACGGTACCGGTTAAACTTAAATCTTCATACCGGTATATCCGGTATATCACTCCCATTGATAAGCGTTGTCATGTTTCCATACTGGAGTTTTATGATGAAAACAATGAAAAACTCGAGGGGACTGCAATAGGAACACCCGGAGTCAATACCGCAAGTACCAACGACAAGGTATTTGACGGTGATACAGACACATTTTTTGAAGCGGCGTCGGAGAAATCATGGGTAGGGTTGGATTTGGGTGAACCCCGCCGAATTGCCAAAATCAGGTATTTGCCGCGCACAGACGGGAATGGTATTTATGAAGGACAAGTTTATGAGTTATTTTATTGGAATGGAAACGAATGGTATTCTTTGGGAAAGAAAACGGCTGACAGCGATGTATTGCAATACAAAGTTCCCTTTAGAGCTTTGTTTTTCCTCAAAAATGTAACAAAAAACAGGATGTACAAAACGCCATTTAGCATAGAAAGTGGAGCACAAGAATGGTTTTATAGTAATTAAAGCATTAGAATCAATGAGATTGAAAAAACATCCTCTCTTGATATTACTTTGCCTGATCTCGGCAAACGTATTTTCTGCGTTTCAGCCTGTGAATCTAAAATGTGAGCATAAAGATAATCCGGCAGGGATCGATACACCTGAACCCCGGTTTTCCTGGATGATTGACTCGTCCGTGCCGGGAGTTTTCCAACGTGCCTGGCAAATCCAGCTTGCCCTTTCCGGTGAAGCTCTGAGATCAGACAATAAAACGGGTATTTGGGATACGGGGAAGATCGATTCCGACATCAATTTCTCGATTGTATTTCCCGGGATAAATCTGGAATCGGCCAAAAAGTATTTTTGGAGAGTCCGTATCTGGGATCAGCATGGACAGAAATCAGCATGGAGCGAGCCGGCCGGATTTACAACCGGACTTTTATCACAGCAGGAATGGGAAGACTCCCGCTGGATCGGCTATGAAAGCCTGCCCGATTCCATGAAGGTTATTCCCTATATTCACGGGACCGGTGACGGCCTGGGTGAAAAGCTTTTAAAAAGGGCAGTCAATCCTTACCTGAGAAAGTCATTTTCGGTTAATCGTCAGGTAGCTGAGGCTTACGCATTTGTTTCAGGCCTTGGACAATATGAATTCTACTTGAATGGGGAGAAAGTCAGTGACGATTTTCTGGTTCCGGGTTGGACCGATTACAGCGACCGGTGTTTATATAACAGCTATGATGTAACCAGTCATTTGCAGCAAGGCGGGAATGTGATCGGGTGCCTGCTTGGGACCGGATTTTATTATATCAATCGTGAGCGATACCGGAAAATAACAGGCGCCTTTGGCTATCCGGTACTCCGGATGATCCTGTATATCCGGTATGAAGACGGATCCGTCAGCCGGATTGTCACCGATGAAACTTGGAAAACATTTCCTTCGCCTGTTGAATACAGCAGTATTTACGGAGGGGAAGATTATAATGCAGTTAAAGAACTTCCCGGCTGGAACCAACGAGGATATGATGATTCGGGCTGGAAGGATGTGGCCTTGGATAAAGGACCAGGCGGCCTGATGAAAGCGCAGCTTGAGTACCCGGTAAAGGTGATGGATACCCTTGAAGTAAGATCGGTTACCAATCCGGTGAAAGGAAAATATGTTTATGATTTTGGACAGAATGCTTCCGGCATTATTGAGTTGCAGGTACAGGGCCAAAAAGGGGATACGATCCGGATCACCCCTTCCGAACTGCTGGATGAAAAAGGCCTGGTCAGCCAGCGCAGCTCCGGAGGTCCGTTTTATTTCCAGTATATCTTAAAAGGCAATGGAGTCGAAATCTGGAAACCACGTTTTACCTATTACGGTTTCAGGTACGCCATGATTGAAGGGGCTGTTCCGGGTCAGAAAGCAGGCAGTGATGATTCCCGGGTCATTTCCCTGAGGCACTTGCATGTGCGCAACAGCATGCCGCCGGCAGGAACTTTCTCCTGTTCCAGTGCGTTGATGAATCAGATTTTTAAACTGGTCGACTGGTCCGTCAGGAGCAACATCATGAGTGTATCGACCGATTGTCCGCACCGGGAGAAAATGGGCTGGCTGGAGCAGGCGCATCTGATGGGCGAATCGGTCAAATACAATTATGATGCTTTCCATCTGTACAACAAGATACTGACAGACATGACCGAGGCGCAAATCGGCAACGGCATGGTCCCTTCCATCGCCCCGGAATATGTCCGGTTTGACGGCCCCTTTCGTGATGACCCGGGTTACGGCAGCGCCATGATCGTAGTCCCATGGTATTTGTATAAATGGTATGGTGATAAACAGGCGATGGCAACATCCTACGATCAGATGGTTCGCTACATCGCTTATCTTTCATCGAAAGCCGAATCCAATATACTTAATTATGGACTGGGCGACTGGCTTGATGCAGGCCCGGGATCTCCGGGCATTTCGCAGTTAACACCCGTTGCCTTGACGGCTACAGCCTTTTATTACAACAATGTTATGATTATGAGTAAAGTTGCCGGCATGCTGGGAAATCAGTCCGACGCAGAAAAATATGGTTCACTGGCAAATGCGATCAGGGATTCATTCAACGGGAAATTCTATAACAAGCTGGATAAGACCTATGGCACCGGGAGCCAGACATCTCTTTCCATGCCGCTTTTCACGGGAATTGTTGATCCGGATGATTCCAGACAGGTATTGGATAACTTAAAGAAATCAATCCGGGCAAATAATAAACGGATTACGGCGGGTGATATTGGTCACCGGTTTCTTGTGCAGGCATTAAATCAGGCAGGAGAATCACAACTGTTGTTTGACATGAACAATCGTCGTGATGTACCCGGTTATGGCTGGCAGATTGAAAAGGGAGCCACCGCATTGCCCGAAAACTGGTCAGCCGATGAATTTTTATCCCAGAATCACATGATTTTCGGCCATTTAATGGAATGGTTTTATAACGGGCTTGCAGGTATCCGTCAGCAGGACGATGATGCGGGGTACCGGAATTTTATTATTGAGCCGCAAATTGTTGAAGGAATTGACTGGGTCGATGCGTCATATAATTCCATGTGCGGTAAAATACAGGTCAGGTGGAAGAAAGAAAAAGAAACTTTTATCCTTGATGTTGTGATCCCGGGTAATTCCCGGGCCGATGTCATCCTGCCGGTAAAGGATCCGGAAAGAATAAAAATCAATGGAGGACAGTTAAACCGTGCCGGCGTGTTGCATGAACTAAAAGAGGAAGAAGGAAAAGTGATCCTGACACTGGTCCCGGGAACCTACGAAATTGAATGTGAACCTTTCTGTAAATTTTAAAAACGATGAAGCTTATTTTCTTATTGCTGGTATTTGGCAGTTGGTCCTGCATGGCCCAGCGGGAATTTCCTTTATATGAAGGGGAAATCCCCAATTCAAAAAAGACCGGAACAGAAGAAGGAAGAGGATTTGACCCGCAGGTTGACTGTCTGGTCATGAAGGTGTCCAAACCGACGCTTACTGTTTACTTTCCGTCTAAAGGCCATGCCAATGGTACAGCGGTCATTATTTGTCCCGGAGGAGGTTACCATTGTTTGCTGATTAACAGGGAAGGACGCGATGTTGCCAAAGCTTTTAGTAAAATGGGGGTAACCGCTTTTGTGCTGAAATACCGGTTGCCGAACATGGATTTTTTCATTGACCGATCAACCGGTCCCTTGCAGGATGCCCAGCGGGCCATTCAACTGATAAGGGAGAATGCCGGGACGTATCAGATTAATCCGGAAAAGATCGGGATCATGGGTTTTTCAGCCGGCGGACACCTGGCCGCTTCCGCGGGAGTCCATTACCGGGATGAACTGATCGACAATCCTAAAAAAATCAGCTTACGCCCCGATTTTATGATCCTGGTCAATCCGGTCATCAGTTTTACCGATCAGATCGGGCATATTGGCTCACGCAATAATTTACTTGGGCAGACACCATCGGTGGAGCAGATCCGCTATTTCTCGAACGAAGAACATGTGGATTCAGTAACGCCTGCGACATTTCTGACGCACGCCAATGATGATACGGTCGTTCCGGTGGAGAACAGTCTGGTTTTTCTTGAAAAACTGAGATCAGCGAACGTACCGGTTGAGTTTCATCTTTATTCAACCGGAGAGCATGGCTATTTAAAAGAACCTTCATTTGACGAATGGTTCGGACGATGCCGGTACTGGATGGAAAGAAGCAGACTGACCAATAACGAAGCAAAATAGGGGAGGGTATGAATGAGCGATTAAGTAAGTCCGCTAAGAGCGGCAAGCCTGCAGTTCCGGGAAACAGAAAGCTCTCCTTTGTGGTATTGACGGGATTGTTTTTCATTTGGGGATTTATTATTTCCATGAATGATATTTTGATCCCTTACCTGAAAGCTGTTTTTGAACTGAGTTATTTTCAATCCATGCTGGTCCAGTTTTCTTTTTTCGGGTCCTTCTTTATTGGTTCCCTGATCTACTTTTTTTTGTCGGTCCGGTATGGTGATCCCATTTCCCTGATCGGTTACCGCAATGGCATGTCACTGGGGCTTTTTATTGCTGGAATCGGTTGTTTTTGTTTTTATCCGGCTACCGTTTTTCACAGTTACGGACTTTTCCTGGGAGCGCTGTTTTGTTTAGGATTCGGGATTTGCTTTCTTCAAATTGCTGCCAACCCCTATGCCGCGCTTTTAGGGAAGCCGCAAACGGCTTCTTCCCGGTTAAACCTGGCACAGGGAGTGAACTCGCTGGGGACCATTATCGGACCGCTTTTGGGTGGATTCCTGATTTTTGAATATTTCTTTCATCCGGAAAACACGCAGGCCGGTGCGGTGAAAATACCTTATTTATTTTTTGCACTGGTCTTTATCCTGGTTTCGGCGGCTGTTAAAATGACACCATTTCCGGAGTTTCATAAAAAAGATCCGCCGGATAAGGGCCTGGGCGTTTTTAAATACCCGCAAATCATTTTGGGAGTTACAGCACTCTTTCTGGCTGTCGGGGCGGAGGTAGCGATCGGAAGCATGCTGATCAATTTTTTTGGTTTGGAACACATTGCCGGACTTAATCCTTCCCAGGCCAGTAAATATGTAGCTTTTTACTGGGGCGGACTGATGATCGGGAGGCTTTGCGGGGCAGTTTCATTCAGTGAAATGAAAAGTGGCAAAAAATTACTTTTTATCTCCGGGATCTTTCTTATTGCTTTAAGTGTGATCAGTTATACCTACGATTTCAGGGTGGCGGGAATTTATGCCATTTTTATTCTTTTAAGTTTAATCGCCTTTAAATTGGGCAAGTCGCTTCCGGGCAAAACCGTGGGCATTTTTTCGCTGAACATGATTGTGCTGATGCTTATCGCAGCGTTTACAGAAGGACAGACAGCGATGTGGTGCGTCATTGGCGTTGGCTTGTTTGCTTCCATTATGTGGTCCAATATCTTTACACTTGGAATCAGAGGCCTTGGAAATTATACCAGCCAGGGTTCTTCCTTGCTGATCATGGCCATACTGGGAGCTGCACTGATCCCTCCGCTCCAGGGATTAACAGCCGATTACTTCGGAATACAGCGTTCCTTTTTCGTGATCATTGCCTGTCATGTATTTGTCGCCTGGTATGGATTTAAAGGACATCAGTATGTAAAAACATAAACAACGGGCGTAAAAAACATATTTAATTATAAATTATGAAGAAAGATGGAATCAACTAAAAAAGATGTGCATTTTAAAGATCTGATCACAGATCCGGTTTTCAGGATCTATGTTATTTTTCTCATTGTTGCAGGTTTTACCTGCTGTAAGCAGGATCCTCCTGACTTGACCAATGTCAACTCAGTCAATCCCATGATTGGGACAGATGCAGACGGCAGAATAAGTCCGGTTGCCGTTGTTCCTTTTGGAATGATACAATTGGGACCTGATACCAGACCCAATCTTAACGGTTATCATTACAGCGACAATACAATCATCGGGTTCAGTCATATTCACAAGAGCGGAGCAGGTTGCGGAGACATGCTGGATTTGCTTTTTAAACCCTTTACAGGACAGATGCAGTACTACAATCATCGTAAAGCTTATCAGCAGCGTGGTTATGAGTCGACGTTTACCCATGCCAATGAGCAGGTTGTTCCCGGAAAATATTCAGTCCTGCTGGATGATAATGGCATACAAGTCAATTTGTCAGCTACAAAACGTTGCGGATTCCATCAGTATTTTTTCCCGGAGACCGATAGTGCAAACGTCGTTATTGATCTGGTACATTCCAATCTGGGAGCGTGTACGATTTATGCTGACGAGAATCACGACACTGTTATGTATGCAGCTTTGAAAGTTATCGATGACTTTCGGGTGGAAGGATTCCGTGTTAGCACAGGACAGGCCGCCGAGCAGCATGTTTATTTTGTGGCAGAATTTTCCCGTCCGTTCGAAGAAAAGCTGATTCTTGATGATCTGACTGCTGTGCCGGATGCCGATTCCATTTCAAGTTTAAAGATTCGTTCTGTATTTCGCTTTAAAAGTGACGGATGTGAACCTATCCTAATCCGTGTCGGCGTTTCACCTGTCAGCATCGAGGGCGCACGTAAAAACCTGGAGGCCGAAATTCCGCATTGGGACTTCGACCGCACGGTTTCTGAAGCTCAACAGGCATGGGCAGATGAACTGAATAAATTCTCTGTTCAGACTACTGATTCTGCTCAGCGTATCCTGTTTTATACATCCCTATACAATGCATTGATGTATCCTTCACTTTATTCGGATGTGGATGGCAGGTACCGGGGTCCGGACTATCAGGTCCATCAGGTAGAAGGTTTCGACTATATGGCTCAGGTTTCAAGCCTGTGGGATACCTTCCGGGCTCAGAATCCATTGATATCACTGATCAATCCGACTGTGGGTAACGATCATGTCCGGACCTTTCTGGCACACTATCAGCATTACGGACAACTTCCCATTATGCTGCTCTGTGGTAATGAAACGCTGGTCATGTTGGGCAACCATGCGATGCCCGTTATTGCCGACAGCTATTACAAAGGACTGCGTGATTATGATGTGGATGCCATTTATGAGGCGATGAAGGTATCAGCCGACCGGGATACCTTTGGGTACTGGCTGAAAGTTCCCCTGGGGATGGTTAATTATAAAAAATACGGATATATTCCTTATGACACGGAGTTCAGGTCGGTATCAACCACACTGGAATATGCCTACGATGACTGGTGTATTGCCCAGATGGCAAAATTGCTGGATAAAGATGATGACTATACCTATTACATAGCCAGGTCCAGGGCATATCAACATTTATTTGATCCTCAAACGGGCTTTATGCGGGCAAAAAGCGTTGACGGAAAATGGCTTGAACCTTTTGAACCATTACAACCCGAACATCAGAAAGGAAGCTATGTGGAAGGTAATGCCTGGCAGTGGACTTTTTTCGTCCCTCATGATGCAGATGGGCTGATCGAATTGTATGGGGGTTCTGATCGCTTTGCAGATAAGCTGGACCAATTGTTCAGTGTTGTCGATCCTGATCAGGCCCGTGCGGCTTCCATGCCGGACATGAGCGGATTGATTGGTCAATATGCTCATGGCAATGAACCAAGTCACCATATCCCATATTTCTATGATTATGCGGGAATGCCCTGGAAAACCCAGGAGAAAGTGAATGAGATTCTGACCACGATGTACAAGAACAGCCCTGATGGCCTGGCAGGCAATGATGATACGGGACAGCTTTCATCCTGGTATGTATTCAGCAGTATGGGATTCTATCCCGTCCGGCATGGCAATGGCGAGTACATGATCGGTGCACCGTTGATGGATAAAGTTGAATTTACGCATACGCTGACAGGTTCTCCGAAAACACTGGTGATTGAGGCCAGGAACAGGACCAGTGAAAACATCTATGTCCAATCACTTTTGCTGAATGGCAAGCCATATAATAGCAGCCACATCGACCATTATGATCTGTTTTCGCACGATTGCAGTCTGGTCTTCACGATGGGAGACACTCCAAATAAAAATTGGGGAATAGGCAAAAATGAAAATGATTCAGATTTCCAGGCTTTAAATTAATACACAAAAATAGGAGTAGATATGTTTAAAATAGTACTATCTGTGTTCTTCATGGTTTCATCAATCTGTTGCTTTGCAGATGATGATTCAGCTCAGTGGAGCAATACGCTAAAACCGGCAGGAATGCCTGGTCCCACACTTCGGCTTGCCGTTAACGGTAAAAGCCATTATGTGATTGTAATTAGCAGAAAGGCGACAACTCAGGATCGAAAAGCGGCTAACGACTTGCAACATTGGCTTGAAGAAATCAGCAATGTGAAGTTGCCGATACGATACGATAGTATCAAATTACCCTGGGGATCACACAAAATCAATATTGGTTATACGAATGATTTTGGAAATTTAAGAGACCCGTTTGTTAAGGTAAAACTGAATGACGAGGGTTATGGAATTTGTTGTCAGGGTAAAGACTTGTACCTTTGGGGTGGCAGGTCAAGAGGCGTGATCAATGCTGTATATGCACTATTAGAGGAAGACCTGGGTTGCCGTTGGTATTCCAATGAAGGCTCACACATTCCACAACTTAATACACTTGCATTTCAGCCGGTACCGCGAACATACCTTCCAAAGCTCAATCTTCGTGACCCGTTTTACTATTGTTCGTTCAATGCCGACTGGTCATTGCGAAATCGTACCAATGCTCCGTATGCTGAAGTGCCGGAAGAATGGGGTGGGCGGATCGATCATGGAAAGGATAATCTTATGTTCGTACATACGTTTAACACTCTTGTGCCGCCGGAAAAATATTTTACGACACATCCTGAATACTACATGCTTAGTGTGGAAGGGAAACGCAAAACCCAGCAGTTATGTACGACCGATTCGAACGTTGTCCGCATCGTAACGAACTATGTATTGGACTTTCTCAAAGAAAATCCGGCGACAGAGGTTATTAGCGTATCCAAAAACGATGGCGGAGAAACATGCCTCTGCCCGCGATGTAAGGCGATCGATGATGCTGAGGGCACAAATATGGGCGCGTTGTTGTATCTGGTAAATAAGGTCGCGGAAGCTATAGAAAAGCCGTACCCGAATGTCAGTATCTCGACTTTGGCATATCTTGAAACAATAGGCATACCAAAAACAATCCGACCCCGCAAAAATGTCATTATCCAGTTGTGTAACGATGTTGTAGGCTCATGGACCTACCCTTTTTCACCGGCACGGGAAACTGAATTCGGTAAAACGGTCGAACAATGGAGTGCTGCACATAATCGTATCTACATTTGGGACTATGTAGTTAATTTCAGTCATTATTTGGCGCCCATGCCGAATATGGATGCTGTCGCAGATAATATCAGGTTCTATATCGATCACCATACCGAAGGCATCATGACACAAGGTGATTATCAAAGTCCCGGAGCAGAGCGTGACTGGCAGCGCTCATGGGTAACTGCAAAATTAATGTGGGATCCCACAAGGAACATAGACTCACTTACCCGTGATTTTGTTTTTGGCCACTACGGCAAGGCGGCTATTTACGTTTGGCAATACGAACGGCTTTTGAGCCAACAAAAAGAAAGATTCCGGGATCAGTTAAAAAAGCCAGCCGGCGGTATCCGGTATGGAATGGATCATCCGTTCCTCACACCGGAATTCCTCAAAAAGGCGACAGCTTTATTCGTTAAAGCAAAGGCTGCTTCCGAAAGCGACAACATGACCACCAGACGGATAGAGCTTGCGTATCTGCCCATATTGTATGTTAAGCTTTCCCGCGATCCTTCCTTCACTGGTGAAGAATATGAAACTAGTCTTGAACAGTTTGAAGCTATTGTGGCGAGAGAAAGGATCACTCATCTAAAAGAAGGCGGGCCGGATGTAAAACAGACTATTGATCAATGGAAGAAGGTGTGGAGCGAGTATAAAGAGAGAAGTCAGAGTGCACCGCCGGATTCAATCTGATCAGTAAACGTAATCCAGCTAAAAGATATGGACAATAGATTGGAAAAAAATTTAATATAAATCACTGATGCGAATAAGAATATTGAAAATACTAGGTGTTTACCTTTTGTTAAGCCCCAATTTGATGGCTGAGATTAAAATGCCGGGTATCTTCACTGACAATATGGTGTTACAGCGGGATGAACCGTTAATCGTATGGGGGTGGGCTGATAAAAAGGAGCAGGTAAGCGTTGTTTTTAACGGACAAACAAAGACCACCCGGACCTCCGATTCCGGAAAGTGGGAGGTCCACTTGAATGCGATGTCACCTGGGGGTCCGTTTGAGATGACTATTAAAGGGAAAAATAAGATTATTACTTATAGGAATATAATGCTGGGCGACGTATGGATATGCAGCGGACAATCCAATATGGAGTTTATACTGAGAAAATGCTATCGGGCAGATCAGGAGATTTCGGAAAGCAACTACCCGGATATACGTTTGTTTACCGTAAACAGGACGCTGGATAACCGACCCTCGGATGATCTGACCGGTGAATGGCAGGTATGTAGCCCACAAACTTCCCCTGATTTTTCAGCTGTGGCCTACTTCTTTGGCCGGTACCTGAACCGGGAATTGCATATCCCGATTGGTTTGATCCATTCTTCCTGGGGAGGTGTCAGTGTGGAGACCTGGACCAGTACGGAGACCATGCAAAAGACAAGCGGTTATGAGCAGGTGATCGCAAATCAAACAACTGCAGAATACGATCAGATAGTCGCACAGAACCTGGAACAAAAGCACAAATTTGACACTGCTGTAGAAAATGACCCGGGCATTCTTGAAAAATGGTATGATTCAGCAGAGATTACCCCGACGTGGAAAGGCATATATGTTCCCGGTATATGGGAAAATACCGATCTGGGAACTATTGACGGAACTGTCTGGTACCGAACGGTGATAGATATTGGGAACCGGGGAAATCACGCTACGGCGCTTCTTAACTTAGGGCACATTGACGACTATAACGAAACCTGGGTCAATGGGCATCTCGTCGGAACAGGTGACGAGCTGTCGCTTAATGCCTTCAGCTTCCCTGCCGGATTGTTGCAGGAAGGAAAGAACCTCGTTGCTGTCAGGGTTACTGACAAAGGCGGTGACGGCGGGATATATGGTGTCGACGGAGAGACATACCTTCAGATTGGAGAAAGAAGGTATTCGTTAAACGGAGAATGGCGCTACCGGATAGGTACCGCTTGTGGTCCCAGAGAGTCCGTCCATGTGAGTCCGGCGGCGCCCACCATGTTGTACAATGCAATGATCCATCCCATTGTCCGCTACAAAATTAAGGGAGCTATTTTCTATCAGGGTGAACACAATGCAGGAGCAGCCTACCGTTACCGGACCCTCTTCCCGAACATGATCAACGATTGGCGGGATAAATGGGGCTATGAATTCCCTTTTCTTTGGGTACAACTGGCCAATTACATGCAACCGGTCGCCGGGCCATCTGAAAGTGACTGGGCGGAATTGCGTGAAGCACAAACAATGGCCCTGTCGCTGCCAAAAACGGGACAGGCCGTAACCATCGATATAGGAGATGCAAATGATATTCATCCGCGCAACAAACAAGACGTCGGATTACGGCTCGCACTTTCGGCACTGAAGGTTGCCTACGAACAGAAAGTCAACCACTCAGGTCCCTTATATAAATCGATGGAAATTTCAGGGAACGAGATTATTCTTACTTTTGATCATGTGGGCTCCGGTCTTATTGCCCGGGATAAATACAATTATCCCAAAGGTTTTACAATAGCCGGGGCCGATAAAAAATTTGTATGGGCCAAAGCCCGAATTGAGAGAAACCGGGTCATTGTATTCAACGAAAATATCGAAAATCCCGTTGCGGTTCGCTACGCATGGGCTAATAATCCGAACGACGCGAATTTGTATAATAAAGAGAACCTGCCTGCATCTCCGTTTCGAACGGACGACTGGCCGGGAATTACGGCTCATTAATGGATTATATCAAGGATGTGTTTTTTTCCAAATTAAAGACAGATTTTTATGAAAAAGTTGTTGTTATTTTTGATCTGGATCAGCCTGTTGCCAAATTATTCCAGATCGCAGACGCCGGCACTGGCAACCGATCAAATCCCCATTCTGGGCTGGTATGGGGTTTCGCCGAAAGAAAGTACGATGACCCGATTTATTGAGCAAAGAGAATCCGGAATAACGCATAATTTTACGATATTCTCAAACGTCAATGAATTAGCCGTGGCCATGGATGCAGCTGCAAAGGCAGGGATAAAAATGATCATTCATTGTCCTGAGCTTGCAACAGAAACAGAGCAGATTGTCAGGCGGTTTATGGATCATCCTGCTCTTGCCGGTTACTTTCTTCGTGATGAACCGGGACGAAATGCCTTTTCTGAACTGGGTACGTGGGCAAGAAAAATTCAGTCCATCGATCAGAAACACTTTTGTTATCTGAATCTCCTTCCGAATTATGCATCTAAAGAAGCCCTGGGAACGGAAACATACCGTGAACATGTCCGGTTGTTTATCAAAGAAGTGCCGCTGGAGCTATTGTCTTTCGATCATTATCCCATTGTGCTGGATCCTTCAGGGAACCGGGTTGTGCGAGGGGAATGGTATGATAATCTGGAGGTGTTTTCGGATGAGGCGAGGAAGGCCGGAAAACCGTTTTGGGCATTTGCCCTCACTGTTGCACACGGGCCTTATCCCATACCTACTCCCGGAGAGATCAGGTTACAGGTATACAGTAATCTGGCTTATGGCGCGCAGGGCATTCAATACTTCACCTACTGGACTCCCAGTATCAACGAAGGCTTCGACTTTCACCATGCTCCTATCGATTATGATACAAAAAAGAGAACGGAAATATACGATTATATCACGCAGATAAACAGGGAAATTAAGAGTTTATCAGGAGTATTTTTGAATTCCAAAGTAGTTTCAATTGCGCATACCGGAACGAATATTCCCCAGGGTACTAAACGGCTGGACAAATTGCCCCCGGTCATTAAAGTTTTTGAAACCGAAGGAGAAGGAGCCATCGTTTCAGTGCTGAAAAAAGAGTCAAAGTTTTTCCTGGTCATTGTTAACAGGGATTTTAAAAAGAATATGCTCATAACACTGGAAGGTGAACCTAAGTTGAAAAGAGTGTTAGACGATGGTTCAGAAGTTTCTGCGGATGCCTATATTCGTAAACTGCCGGTTGGCCCGGGTGATGTACTGATATACAGTTGGGAGGATAAATAAAATGATATGAGGTATGATACTAAGATTAAAACAGGAATAAATTGGCTGAATGATGAAGTATCTAAATACTAATGTTATTGATTAAAGATGTATTTACATAAAAAAATCCGGGATGGTCGGTCCATGTCACGGACAACAACAGCCCCCGGCCCGCCATCCCGGGAATGGCTAAAAAAACAATCAGGATGAAGACCAATCGCAGGAACTTGTTCAAAACTATTGGAATTACCACAGCCGGCATAGCGACCGGTTTCGGTTCGGGGCTGATGGGTGCTCCTTTGCTTCGTGGTGATACCGGCAACCAATCTGGTATGCAGGCAGTTGCTCAGAGAGATACCGCTTCCGCTTCGACGGTTGGCCATGCGGAACTGACCGATCACGGCCAGGCGCTTATTAACCCGGGGATGGGGTGGGTGACGTATTTCTATTCCAATCTTTTTCAAAATTACGGATCAAAACTGGAGCCTTCGGATACTGTGCGGTATTTTCCAGGTATGAATACGGTTTTTCTTCGTATTCCATGGGCATTTATAGAGCCTAAAGAAGGCTCATTTGTATGGGAGCTACTCGATACGCCCACCCAAAGGTGGGTAGACAAAGGTGGAAAAGTTGCTTTCTGTATTACGGCCACAGAGAACTGGATGGGCTCAGGGACGCCGAAATGGGTGTTCGGTGCGGGGGCTCAATCGTATGAAGTGGACGGTTATCTTGAGCCGGACTATGATGATCCTGTCTTTCTGGAGAAGGTTGAGAATTTTGTCAGGGTCATGGCTGAACGTTATGATGGAAACCCCAACGTTGCCTACGTGTTTGTGGGCCATTACGGAATGTGGGGCGAAGGACATACAGTGTTGACCACTCCTAAACACGGCCACTCCTGGGGATTTGAAACCCAGAAAAAAATGATCGACCTATATTGCCGGCATTTCAGGCACACGCTGCTTTGCATTTCCGATGACTATGCCGGGCATGATGTGAGAGGGGAGCGTTTTCCGATTACGGATTATGCGTTTTCGCGAAATATGTCGATTCATGACGATAGCATACTGGTTCAGCCAAAGCCGAACAGTTGGTACCATAGTGAAATGGCGCAGCTTTTCTGGCCTACCTTGCCGGTGGTCCTTGAGCACGAACATTATGGCAGCTCGGTTCAGCGGGGTGCGTGGGACAAAGAGCTGCTGCTTAAAGCGGTTGAAGATTACCATGCTTCTTTTCTTTCCATCCACTGGTGGCCCGACGAACACCTGGCAGCCAACCGCGACATCATCGAACGGATCAACCGGCGAATCGGGTATCGCCTGCAGGTGCCGGAGATCAGTTGGCCGGACCAAGTTATTAAAGGAGAGTCGTTTACGATTCAAAGCAAGTGGATAAATGCAGGGGTTGCCCTCTGTTATGGCGGCGGATTTCCATGTTTTACGCTGAAAGATCAAAAAGGGGGTATCGTTTCGGCATTGACCGATACCTCCTTTAACGTCAGATCGTTGGATGTTGGGGCACCCGACGAGGCTGCCGTGCATGAACTCTCCTCCACTTTTGTCATTGCGCCGGCCTACCCGGATCACAAAGGTTTGTTTTTCCGCACATGTAAGCCGGGTGTTTATGATTTGTTTGTATCGGTGGGTAAACTTGACGGAACGCCGCTCTATGAACTTCCTTACCCCGGCAACGACGGGCATAAGCGCTACCGGATCGGGAGCATAACCTTAAAAGATTATGAAGCATAAATAATAAGGTTTCTACCGGCGATGCCGGATATGATGGCATGTAACAGGTGTGAATTTACTGCATGAATCAGTAGAAAAATAAAATCAGATGAAACAAAAAACAGCCATTATTGCTGTAATCGGTATGATGCTTGCTTCCTGCGGACCAAAACAGGAGCATATCAACGTGCAGGATGAGTTTACGCCGCTGGAAGCCGGCGCTGTTCATCTGGACGGTTTCCTGGACGACTATATCCGTCACTCCATTACGCAATGGAATAAAGGAGTGGTGCCTTATGCCAGTTTTGTGGATTTTTTCCGGCATGGCAGGCCTCAGTTTGCATTGGGCGAAATGTGGGGCAAGGCGGTACGATCCGGGTGCATGTTTTACCGGTATACGCAGGACCCGGAGCTAAAAAGCATTCTGGACTCCACCATTCAGGATATGCTTTCTGCCCAGCGGCCTGACGGCAGTATCAGTTGCTCGGAACCGGAACAGCAACCTGACGGCCCTAACGGCGATCTGTGGGAACGCAAGTATGTGATGCTCGGGATGGAAGAATATTATGAATGGGTCAATCCCGACCCGGCGGTACTGGAGAGTTTAGCGAAACAGGTCGACTGCATCCTTGCACAGGTAGGAAAAGCGCCTAAAACGGAAATAACCGATCTGGGCTGGAGCGCCACGAATATCGGATACGAACCCTGTCACATCGAGTCGGGTACCTTGCTGGAACCGTTTATGCGGCTGTATAAATGGACAGGTGAACGACGATTTCTTGATTTTGCCGCCTACATTGTCGAATCGGGTGGAACCAAAGAATATAACCTCTTTGAACAGGCATACAACAACGTAGAACCCCACCTGATGAGCGGACATTATCCCAAAGCCTACGAAATGATGTCGCTGTTCGAAGGGTTGGTGGAATATTATCGTGCGACAAACGATCCCCGCATCAGACAGGCCTTTTTCAATCTGTATCATCATATACGGGAGAAAGAGATCACCATCATCGGAAATGGCGGAGGCGACCAGCCCTACCATCCCCGCGTGATGGGTGAGGCCTGGGACCATACGGCCTTTGAGCAGACGAATCCTGATATCACGCGCATGATGGAGACGTGCGTCGGAGTGACGTGGATGAAGTTCTGTAGCCAGATCCTACGCCTTACGGGTGATGTTTCCACGGTAGACGAAATCGAAAAATACGTGTATAACGGACTGATCGGCGCCATGAAACCCACGGGTGACGGATTTAGCTACGTCAACCTCCTCAACGGATGCAAGGTGAACGACCATGGCTGGGGATGGACGTTCGGGGATGTGCACGTGACCTGTTGTAATCTGAACGGCCCCATGGGACTGGCCTATCTTCCTTATGTGGCCGTCATGAATTCTGCTTCGGGTCCTGTGGTTAATCTGTACAATGCGGGAACGGCGATGGCATCCACCGCAAGGGGGGAGCCGGTAAAACTGGAAATGATAACGGATTATCCGCTTTCAGGCCATATTCTGGTGAGGGTTACAACTCAGAAACCTGAGACTTTTTCCATCCGGTTGCGCATCCCGTCTTGGAGTAAAGCAACTGGAATGCAGGTTAACGGAGAACCTGTCTCTGTTTCTCCGGGAACTTATGCCACGATTGAGCGGAAGTGGTCTTCAGACGATCGGATCGAACTGGAACTCGACATGCGTTGCAGGATTATTGATGCACCCCATGGCAGTAATCGTGCCGGTGATCATTTTCAGGCTTTGGTCAGAGGACCGGTAGTACTGGCACGCGATGAAAAAATCGATGAACATTACAATGACCCCGTTTCGCTTGTTTCAAAAGATGGATTTGCCGAAATTATTCCGGAGGACCCCACAATCCCGGGAACAAAAATGCAGTTCCGTGTTCCTACTGCCGATGGTTTTATCCGGATGGTCGATTATGCTTCTGTGAATAACTGGGACGGATCGCACATCTGTACGTGGTTGCCGGAAGTGCAGTAAAAGGGAATGTGACTGAATTTCATCTTTGGATGTGAAAGGTCTCTACGGGATAGTGCAGGATGGAAATATCTGTAATTTATTGGTAATTCGGTGAGACAAGGAATAGCGGAAGACTTGAGAGATAAAACCGGTAGCTTGGTGCGAGTACTATTATCGAATAAACAAATGATGACAAAACAATGGATTATTCTGACTATACTTTTTTTTGGAACCTTGCCTGGTTTTTCCAGGCAGAAATTCAACTTTGTGTTGTGGCAGCTTCCTTCCCAGATCAATACCATCGGGAATTCGTATGTTTTCCGGATGAATGATGGAAAAGTAGCTGTAATGGATGGCGGTGTAAAAGAAGAAGCTGCTTTTTTACGCGGATTTTTGGCCGCTTTGGGCAACTACGTTGATGTTTGGTTCGTGAGCCATCCCCACCCCGATCATATTGGCGCATTGACCGCCATATTAAAGGCGCCGAATGGCATCCGCATAGGGAAAGTTTGCCATTGTGAATTTTCCCCGGATTTCTGCGGTTCCGAACCGGATTATAAAGCCACCGCGGAAGAATTTTATGCCACCCTGAAAGAATCGGGGGTACCGGTAGTGAATGTCACTGAACCGGGCATGGTGATTACACTCGACCAGACCAGATTTAAGATCCTGGGCGTGAAAAATGAAGACCTCCTTGTGAATCCTTACAACAATTCCAGTATGGTTATCCGGGTTTGGGATTCTAAAAAATCGATTGTTTTTTTAGGTGATTGCGGTCGGGAAGAAGGGGACCGGTTATTAAACGGGCCTTACCGGAACGACCTGGATTGCGATTACCTGCAAATGGCTCATCACGGACAAAATGGGGTCAGCAAAGATTTTTACCGTACCATAAAATTTAAGGCTTGTTTGTGGCCTTCGCCATCGTGGGTATACAATAATGATGTGGGAAAAGGATACAACACCCATACGTTTGAAACGGTTGAGATCAGGAACCTGGTTGACTCGCTTGGCATAAAAACAAACTACGTGAGTTGTGCGGGATTGAGCAAAATAAAATAACCTATACCAACTGTACCATGAATAAGGTAACTTTTTTATTTTTATGTTTCTGTTTTTCAGTACTGATCGGCGGAAATTCTGTTTTGGGACAAGAGTATTTGTCCCTTATTCCTCAGCCGGTCGAGGTAAGTAACCAGTCAGGCACTTTTTCATTGTCTGTAATAACCAGGATCATCATTCCTGCGGGAAATGAGGAAATCAGGGCAGTTGCGGACTTATTTGCCGGACAATTGTCCTCGCTCACGGGTATATCGCTTAAAATCACTACCGGCAAAGCGAAACAGTCCGTCGTATTCAAATTAAACAATGAAAACAACGCCGATTTGGGCAAGGAAGGTTATATCCTTCAGGTTTCTCCGAAGAATATCACGATTTCGGCTAACAAACCGGCCGGTTTGTTTTACGGGGCACAGACATTATTACAACTGATCCCGCCGGTAAAAGTCAATGTACCGATAGCTGTTGCATGTACCGAAATTACCGATTATCCGCGGTTTGAATGGCGCGGACTGATGTTGGATGTCAGCCGTCATTTCTTTACCAAAGAAGAAGTGAAGCGCTTTATTGATCAGATGGTAAAATACAAATACAATACGTTTCACTGGCATTTGACCGACGACAATGGCTGGCGGGTCGAGATCAAAGCGTATCCGAAACTTACCAGCGTCGGGGCGTGGAGTGTTGCCCGCACCGGACGATACGGCTCTTTTGAACCGGAAAAACCAGGAGAACCAGCCACTTACGGTGGATTTTATACACAGGATGATATCCGTGAAATTGTAAAATATGCATGCGATCGTTTCGTGACCATCGTTCCTGAAGTGGATGTTCCGGGTCACAGCCGCGCCGTACTGGCTGCATATCCTGAAGTGTCGTGTTCCGGAAAGCCGACAACGGTATCGGCCGGAACCCGCAATGGAATTGGCGAAAATGTGTTTTGTGTTGGTAATGAGCAGAAT
>Ga0074195_1002024_pt1 | contig 24768 bp, 29 predicted proteins | sample EPASupsiteHSE623_FD_64525 | JGI IMG/M metagenome (GOLD analysis project Ga0074195, IMG submission 64525) | Bioremediated contaminated groundwater from EPA Superfund site, New Mexico - Sample HSE6-23 | ecosystem: Environmental > Aquatic > Deep subsurface > Groundwater > Contaminated ... | reverse complement strand
TGGGGCTTGTCCCATCATTCGATGATAAAAAATGGAGATTACATGGTGGAGAAAATGCAAAGATCCTGTGGGAAGGTGAATTATAATGGACTTCTCCTGTTCAGAATGCAAATATTTTGATCGGTGCTTCCCGGTCCTGAAATGGTTCTTCCGTCACCTTTGCCAGCAGGGACACCGGAAGAAGCAGCAGACAGAGATTTCTGACTTCCCGAAAAAGGAGTGAGCATGACCACAAAATCAGTAGTGATGGGAATTTCAATCGGAGAAGAGGATTTTTCCGATGTTGCCGGCACGATCTCCAAAGATGAAGATCTGATATTCATCCATGCTGGAGAAACCCACATATCAATCCCTGTTGAAGAATTGATGGACTTCATAAAGTCGGAGCTGATAGGGTAATGACTGAATCCCTGAAGCGGAAAGGCGCGCAGTTGGAAATCCCGGTATGGAAGGAAGCTATGCGCCGCAAGAGAGCAAAGGAAAAGAAACTGGCTGATGCCGGGATGCCACGGGAAGTAACGATATCTGAAGTCATTGGAGAAGCGTTCGGGATGAAAGCATGACCGAAACCGTAAAAGACCTAATCATTGAAGGTCTTACAACAGATGGCGCACAGCACAAACAATGGTATCTTGAACAGATCGCAAAGGTTCTCGGTATTGAGTTGGTTGCTGAACTTCAATATGAAGAGGGTAAAGCACCATGACCGAAGAAAAACGCTGTGATCGCTGCGGTTCGTGCTGCAAAGTGCTCCCCCTCTTCACTCAGCACATGCACCCGGAGTTTAAGCGATACCTGCTGACACGCGGTCTTGAGGAGGATAAGGAGCAGGGTTGTATTCTGATCCCGCATATCTGCCAACATCTTATGGAAGTGGGGGTGTGGAAAGAGCCAAATGGCAATCCAGTTGGTCCATTCAACATCACATACTCATGCGATATTCACAATGATCCAGAACGCCCCGAAATCTGCCGGAAGTATAAGGGGCAGAAGATAATGAAAGGCGCGAGAATTTACGTCCCGCCATCTTGCGCCTTCAGGAGAGAGTGACAAAATGGAACTTAAAGACCTAACAAAATGGGATGATTTCTGCACTTTCCTTGATGCAGCATATATTCCAATGGTGAAGAATGGGATTCAACCAGTTCGGGCAATTACCGATCCTACCACATTTGAGACACTACAGGATGCACTCTTTGAAGCATTCTTCCCAAACGAAAAGCCGAATCGGGATACAACCACCATTGAATTATCATTCCCATTTATCGGGACACTCCCCGTAACTCGTGGGGAAAAAAATTGTGAACCATACCTGTTCTTCGTTAATGGGTGAAACCATGACAACCGAAGAAGAGATCCTGAAAGAACTGAAATGGCATACGAAACTCATAGAAGCGGAGTTCGCACTTCTGGCGGATATTAAGTTCGAGTTGATTAATGCCCGGATCCAGCCAGCAACCTACACGATCCCGGTTCCGAAAAAGAGTTTCATGCAGTGGTTACGGGAGAGGTTGGGATGACATTTATTGAAGCAACCCAATTCCTGATATTCGGAACGGTGATGTTCCTTGTAGGGTATATCATGGGAAGAATGAGAAAAGTTACCTCGTAGTGATATACTCACGGAGGAAAATAACAATCATCCCGACAAGTGCAGTGATTGTTATCCATACCATTTTCCCGGTATCAGCAATGCGGGTTTCGTGCGTATCTATTTTTTTAATATAATCTTTGACTTCTTCCGGGGAGGGATACTTTGCGCTATTCAAGGCCATTGCTTCGAGTTTATCCATGAATTTCCGTTGAGATTCCCGTATCTCAATCATGTCCTCTTTCTGGGTCTCTTTCATTTCTGCAATGATATTCTCGATATTCTCAACCTTATTGCAGATACGGGACATGGTAACACCCTGACCGCATTCATGGCTTGGTTTTCCCTCCATTTCTCACTCCTTTAGGTTAGCGTCCTGTTTACGGCATTTGTAGATTGTTGTAATGACGTAAATACGTTTTTCTCAAAGTCGCCCAGTTCCAGAGTGACCGTCATGCGATCACAATCTATCGTTACGGCAACAATCTGGTATTCCGTTGGCGTTGCTCCGGTGTACTCCGTGAAGTTCAGACGGTCAGATGGACGCGGGGGAATTGACAGGTTCGGTTGTGCCAGCCCACCGTAATACTCACCTACCTGCGGGATGTATGCAAGAATCAACGGCCCCCACGTAGTTGCCTTCTTATAGAAATTGCCGAGTCCGACCAGCAGGGATGTAGCGTACGCGTCCAGCGTGCCATACGTGATGTTGTTGTCAACCGTCCGATTGTCGATATAGAGTCCGTATGCGGCAACCGGAGAGAGTGCCTGCGGTGTGCCTTCATCATAGTTCGTCCGGGCCACCAATGCACCTACACCATGCGGATAACATTTTAGGGTTGAACTGGTGACACGGGCGGTTGCTGCTCCGAGATCAATATAATCGCCATATGTGGTATCGGTATTGATTGCAGTAATGGTAATCTTCTCTTCACCGATCAGGACTTCATTCGTTCCAACACGGGTGTTATCGTCAACATACAGCCGGGGAGCCATAGCGAACGCACGATTAGAGAAATCTTCGTTCTGCACAAGCATATCTCCGGAAGTTAATAATATCCGGGTAATTAATGTGCCATCTTCTCCGATCTGTTCAGTTGGAGTTCCCGAAGTTGTAAATGACCGGTAAGATGATCCCCATACTATTGCCATGACTGTACCTGACGGGATTACATAACCCCATCCATATAACCAGATGTAACATAGCGTTGTTGGTGCACCGGTAGTATACCCGGTATTCTGCAATAATCCAGGGTCATAGACATAAACTCCTGTTCCTGAAGTGGTAGGATCAATTATTGCGGTTCCGGCAGGGTTAGCAATATAAAACACGCCTCCGCCAGCCCCATCTTTTGAAACTCCGTATGTCCATTGGAACCCGCCAAATCCGCCAAATCCCCCGCCCGTAGGAGCGGTTGTACCGGTAGTAGATATCATATCACCATCAGAGAATACCAGTTTATCAGCACGCCAATAGGTATGAACTGTGTAAACGTAATGCGTACCCGTCCCGGCATCTGTTAAGGAAATGCGTGTTCCACCAGGAGTTGCAGAAATATAGAAATACAAATTCGTCGTTGTATCCCTGACATAATAGGTTGTTCCGGCAACTAATGGGGATGGTAATGCGCCCCCGGAATTGCTGAAAACTACCGGCATAGCATCATAGAGCCGTATACCGGTCCCTACAAAATCCAGTTCGTCATAGAACCCCACTCCTGCACGTTGCCATGCGTAAGTAGTGTCAGGGATTGTCGGCACAACAGTTACCGGCACCGCATCGGGAGCAACTGTGTTCTTGTAAATATATCCCTCACTCAATAGCGTAACTGTCGTTGAATCCTCAAAGAACTGATCCTCTGCGTTCCAAGCGTGAACCCCAGATACTGCTACGGAAATAGTCTTTCCCTGCAAATCCTTCCCGGTCGCAACAATCTTGGTAGAGAGTTTCCGTTTATCATCATTATCCGCGAACTGGAACACATCTTTATTGACATCCAGATTATCAATAGCAACCGGCTGCGAAAGGTCATGCGCGAAGTCAATCAAGTACCCGCGATATATCAGGAAGTACCCGAGACTCTGGGGAGCCGATGCAGCACCCACCATAGCAGCGCAGGTGATGGTTGTAGCCGTGTTTGCTGTGATCTTGCCATAAGTCTTAACACCAGAGGTTTCGGCGGCTAAAATGAGGCTGTGCGTGCCTGTGCCGTTGCTGGAGAAGGTAACGGTTGCTCCACCAATTGAGGTACTGAGCGTGAGATGGTCAGAAGTCACGGTTTTGACATAGTAAGTTGTGGCAGTCAGTCCGGTTGGAAGTGTTCCAGTACTCGAGAGAGTGACCCTGTCATTGACTGCAAAGAACGTGCTCGCAGTAGTGACAAGGATCTCTGATGTGCTGGTAGCGAACGCGGTAGTGAAGTTCTTTGATACCGGTGCATCCCTGCCAACAAAGAAAGCATACATCCCGACAAATTCACTGACCGTCCATCCCGCTCCCGAATTGGTGATGATGGTTGAACCGTCAAAAGCCGTATAATTGTAAAGCAGGAAATCCGCCCGGGAACGCAGGTCATAATTGTTCTGAGCTGCCAGCGCCATCATGTGATCATACTGGTTGCCAGCCTGCTCTGCTACGGTGGTTGAATTCAGTTGGTAAACCACTTTCGAGTCTACGCAGTTGATGACCCCGAAAATGTCCCTTGCTGGTGATGTTTGTGTCAGGATCTTCCGGGCGATATTACCGGGAGTGTCATACAATGGAGCACCATCAGCCTGCAATACTGAGCTGTCGATATTTACCATCTGGAGTTTGGCTAAATCAGAATCGCATTCTACATCCCACAGTTTCACGCGGGTAGTCGTATCGAATCCTGCTTGTGTGTTCTGGGTAATCCGGCGAATCTTCCCGGAATAAATAATAGTCTTTCCGAGCACGAACACGATATTCTTCTTCTCTGCCATCAGGGACTTTTCAGTTGCTGATGAATCCCCGATGTCCAGCAGGGAGAAGGTAGCCGTCCCGATCTTGTCGATACTGTCTACTGTTTTTGGATAGAGCAGGTAGAGATGACATCCAGTCCATGGATTCCGGTTGACCATCATCGCATTGGTATCATCGTAGATCAGGACGCTGACAACGGGATACGTGCCGTCATTCGGTGGTGCGGATACGTTCGCTGCTGCATCTGACCGGATGTAATTCGTGTGTGCCGTGGTATCGGTTTCAACACCATCGGATGCCGTGACTACGAGCGTGACGGTATAGGTTGTCGGAACAGTGACTACCGGATACGCATGAATCGGCGTGGGTTTTGCACTATGAGAAGTTCCATCTCCGAAGTCCCAGTCATACGTCACTATGGGTTTCGTGAATCCCGAAACTCTGGGAAAAAAGCGAACTGATCCCGCACTAGTAATACTGCGGGGAATTGCATCAAAATCACATGCGGCTGCCATAGTTATGACCCCATTGTGATGTCTTTACTGGTATTGAAGGACAGCGAGCCGCCGGTTGTCAGATTCTTCATTCCGGCTTTCCACGGGATGTTGACATTCTCAATATGTCCTGTAAATGGTTCTCCATTGAGTGTGAGTGTTTTTGTTCCGAGATAATGAGAAAGCCAGATGATTGTTTCATATGCGGTTGTTCCTCCGGGTGTTGAAATGGTTCCAAAATCGAAAGCTCCGGGGCCATCGGTAAGTTGGAATGACAGATCAAACGAATCATTGACAAAGCCGATATTGATAACAATTACATTCTTTCCCATTTTATCCGTTGTCTGGATGGGGGTTGGTAATTTAATCACGGGATTGCTGAACCGGTGAGTTACTGTTACATTAAGATTTGCAAAATCTACTGAACGCCCTCCCCCGGAAAGTGTAACTCCTGATGCTGTCATAGTTACCAACTACTCCCGGAATTTAACCGATCTCCAGCTTGTCGAAGCGCATTCTCAACCATACCCGGCAACTGATCTACAGTAAATCCATTGAAATTATTTACTACGGTAGTACCAGAACCGCCATTCTCTTGTGCTCTGGCTGCATTCCATTTCGCTTCAAACTCTGATGCAGCAGTAGGGACGGTATTGATCTTAAATCCCGGTGGAAGGAAATCGTTGATCTTAGTAATAACGAAATTCACCATGTTTATGAACATATCACGGAGGGAATCTATCGCTTTTCTTAAAGGCTGTAAAAACTTCGTATCGAAATCTGTAACAACTTTTGTCCATGCTTCAGAGATTGTAGTTATAAGATCCCGTACTTTATCAACAATCCATTTCTGAAATTCTAACCACGATTTGCCTAATTCCTGTGCAATATTAGTTACAAGCTCAATACCAAATTTGAGGATGTTGGCAAATAACTCCCCAAAGAACAATGCAGTACTAAGCACTAATTTTGCCATTCCGTCAACCCACGCTTTCGCAAGTTGATTGATTAATGAGACAAAATCTATGGTTCGTTCCAGTGCTGATTTATCTCCCGGAAATAATACTTTAGATGCAGCTTCTCCTACACCCGATTTAGAAATCCAGTCGTTCCAGATTTTCCCTACCCACATGATCGCCGTATAGAGGTATAGCAGCCCGAAAATCAGAATGGGGAGGAATGGCAGCAAAACTAAGTCCACTAAAGTTCCAAGTGCTTTTCCAACGGTATCCTGAACGGTAGTGAGAATTTTTGATTGTTTGGTGAGATCCTTAATGACATCAGCAAGGACAAGAACGCCTCCGGCAGCTCCTCCAGCAGCAAGTCCACCGAGAATACCTTTACTGGTCATTCCTTTGATGATGGAATAAAGAAATCCTCCCCCGATAGTACCCTGCGGATTCATTTTGTTAAAATAATCCCGCTCTGCTTTCATAGCAGCGACATGATCTCGTTCTTCACGGTCAATCAATCGAGAGTGCTTTTCAAGTAACTGTTCGTATATTGTAACTTCGGTCTCTATCATCAATCCTCACTTCCTCTCATATCGTTTCGAGATTGCATAGGTCAGGAACGTATCATCTGCCTGTGATAATTCCATAATCTCGCTTGGCGATTTTCCCAATATTTTGCATTTCTCCAGGATCATCTGCCCTTCGTTTGAATCAGCGAAAGGATTTTAGCGAATCCTCACCTGCACCGACTTTTGCCATGATCTCTTTGAAGATCGAGAATACTCTGCCATCAGTTGAACGCAGGTCAATCAGTTGCCACGCATTCGGATTCTTCAGGAGCGGGTCAACACAGATCTCAGCAAGTGCCGAGTAAACCAGTTTATCCTGCACCAGCAACGGATCTTCTGAAGTTTTCATCTCCTTCTGTGCTTTTGAAAGCATATTCCGGAGTCGTTTTGTCAGGAGTGGTTTATACTTGATTTCAATATCGCCATACTTGCAGATTCCAATGTTGGTGCTTTCCGGCTGCGAAAGGAGTTTCTGAACGAGATCGGAATTGGCAATTGCGTCAATATCCAGTTGCTCGCCTTCCTTCATGCTCTGCTCAATCCAGAGCGCTTCTTCTTCGGGAGTAAGTCCTGCCATTCAGATCACGCCGGGTTGCTGTCTACGACTGTCGATCCGTATCCTTCCAAATCCACTTTCACGAACTGCCCTTCAGTAGCCTTCATGGGGAAATTCGGGAAGTACACGTTGGTGACTGTCCGGAGTAACTTTACAGTTCCGGTTGAGTCAAGCGGCTGGAATAGCCCGGTGACAGTGAACAGCGTAACTGTGTTTACATCTGCCGATGTCCCGCTACCGGCTGCCGAATCCTTGATCCAGAACGGGAACCATTCTGCCAGCTTCGGAGCGAACTTTATCCACCCGATCTTGACAGTGACTTTCCGGGAATGTTTGGCAACTCCCGCCCGGACAGTAGTACCCCATCCGTAGGCTTCGACATGCTCCCATCCTTCAGTGATCTCAATATCTTTACCAATTGCGAGTGTAAGTGCTGCCGGTGTGCCTGTAGCATTGGCTACCGTCATAGTGCACATATTTCCGAAATATACGGATTCCGTTGCTGCTGCCATTTTAAACCTCTATTTAAGTAATGAATAGAGGAATGGAATAGATAAAGTTAATTGATGTTAAGAAAAGTAGAGTTGTTTTCAGGTTGATGATGAGAACTTGACAACGAACGCTTCTGCATGACGGATAGCCTTTGCATCTGCCGCCGTCCCTGAAAATTCAATGTAATAGATTCCTTCGGTTGTCGGTAATGTCACATCGGCATAATATGTACCCGTTGCTGATTTCGTTGCCGTAATGGTGCTGCCGGATTGCGTGGTCTTATCCGCCTTATACACTTTGACTGATGGAGCTGCTGATAGATCCGTCAATACACCGGAAAAATTATAGAACCTGTCAGTGATCTGGATTGTATCTCCAGTCTGGTAAATTGCTGCTGTCATTTGAATGCCACCACCATAAATGGTTCAGTTCTGACTGCTGGTATGAATGCACTTGTCCGTGTCACAACCGTAAATTCACCGGCAATTCTTGCCGGCAATGGGGGCCCTGATGAGAATGCCCGGTCAAAGAATGACCGATCAAACTGTGAGCGTCTATCGAACATTTCAGTACACCATCACGAAATTACTTTGCGTAGTCGTATTCGATCCTGCCGAATTGGTAGCTGTCAGACTTACGGTGAAGAATCCCGAGGTATTATACCAATGTGTCGGATTCTGATTTTCGTCAAACAAACCATCTCCCATAGACCAGTTCCATGATGTCGGCGTATTGGTCGATACATCAGTGAAGAATACCTGTAATGGGGGCGCTCCGATCTGTGGACCTCCATAGAATGAAGCGACTGGCGCAACTACCGGCGGTGTTGGTGTTCCCACAGTTATATAATCCGTCTCATTCTTCCAGCTTGTTGAAAGTCCGTTACTGAATGAATGTTTCACGGTGAAATTTCCTGTACTGTTGTAGGTATAATACTGATTTTGTGATGTTGAAGTATTACCGTCGCCGAAATCCCAGAAAAATGTTTCCGGACCTGGAGTTCTGTTGGTTGAAGTATCGTAGAAGTACGTGGTGAATTTTGCCGTTCCAGCTATATTAAACGACGAAAAATCCGAGTTTGCCGTTCCGTAAACTATGATCAATAAAGGAGTGCCGTTTGCTATACCATATGTATTTGTGGCATAATGATTTATCCAATACACCCCGGATGTCGAATAGGAATGTGTGATGTTAGTTGCAGGGAATGCAGTCTGGTTTGTCCATGCGTTATCACCCCAAGATGTATTCCACATTGTCGGAGATTCTGTTGATGTATCATTGAGAGAAAGAGATAGAGGATTTTCACCTGAAGTAACGTTCGTACTAAAATATACTGTTGGGAAAGAAGGAGATGTGATATATTTAATGATTACAATGCCAGAACCACCAGCAGAAGTTCCTGCCGGACTATTGACATAATTCCCTCCACCGCCAGATCCCGTATTTGGAGTGCCGGCACTTGCAGCAATCGAAGCATGTTGATTACCGTGCCCACCTACACCGGAAGAACCACCAGCCCCACCAGTTGCCGCTCCAGCTCCTCCTCCACCTGCTGCATAAATTACCGGAGTTCCTGTGATGGAATTAGAAATTCCATCTCCTCCGTCTGTACCTATTTCAGCAGGTATTATATCTATACCAGCAGATCCTTTTCCTCCACCACCCGCTCCACAGTTAATACTACTTATCCCATTCCCTCCTTTATTACCATATGAAGCATTATTTGCTGAACTTCCTGTTTGTGAACCGTGTGCACCACCACCCGATCCTCCAGTTGATCCTGGAGATTCTGAAGTAGTGCCGGCACCTCCGCCGCCACCCTCGGCATCAATAGATGCAAATTTTGACCACCCGCCTTTTGCGCCAACGGTCTGTGTCGTTCCACTATCAGGTCCACCAGAACCTACCATGATAGGAACTGATCCAGAAACAAATAAAGTTCCATTTCTAAAAGCTCCTGCGCCTCCACCACCCCCAACTTGATATCCCCCTGCGCCTCCACCACCAATAGCCACATATTCAACCAACGTGTCTGTGTAAGGAGCAGTCCACGTATCATTTCCTGAGACCCCGGTAACATTGGTATAAACTTCCGTTGTGTATATACCAGTTGTTGTATTTTTCAGAAGCGCCTCAACGGGACAAGTTATCAACAGCAGACTAAGTAACAGAATGATAATTATAGTATAAGATGATCTCATTTACGCCACCTCATAAGATCCCGAGATGTTCAAAACGGCAGTATACCCGCTCGGGAGTGTCCCGAACTGGTAGAATTTGATGATCGGTGTTGCCAATGTATAATCGATATATGCAAATGGATCTGACATGATAGAACTTCCTCCTGTAGTAATTTTCTTGAAAGCAATTAAAGGAAATTGGTAATTTGCAGTCTGCGGGGCTGCCACGGGCAAAGCCATCGTAAGCGAGGACGCGGAATTCCCGTTGGAGATCACGAAGGACACGTTGAAGGTCACGGTATTTCCGGTCCGGCAGTACCGGGCAACCGTTGTTGTAATTGTAGGATCTGCCGTTCCCCATGTAGGCGAGGGGGAGAACGCTGCCCATGCGCCGACCTGTGCCGCTGTCAGATGATAGTACTCGTTAGTGGTACCTCCCTGTAATCCCGCGAGCGAGTTGTGATCTGTTGGTTGAGTGACGGGGAATGCGGTTGTCCATGCACTGATGATCTGATATGCAGTAGTGGATGATTTCTGGACAATGATTTTTGCCGCAAGTACGCACCATTGAGAGATGTAGTTCGGTATGATTGACGGGACTTCCGCAGCCTGTGCCTGTGCGAGCGTGTAATCTCCCTGACCTAACAGGACATACATATTCCCTTGAGGGCAGATATACAGCCAATGGACGCCGTAGTGGTTAGCGGTTAATTCTACCAGACCTGATGCCGTGTTGTTGTAATTCAGGTTGTCAAGCTGGTTTTTGCCGGTAACCGTTGTCCATGTTGTCCCTCCATCAGTCGTATAATATTCCGTGAACGTGCCACCTGCATTACAATCAACGGCAGATATTGAGACTTTGTTTGAACCGGCATAGAAAATCCCCGCTGTGAATGCCGGGCGGGGTCCGAGATACGGTGTTGTGCCGCCACTTCCGGCAGTACTTGATACTGCCATACCGTTCGCATAAGAAAGCCCTCCAAATGTATCAATCCATTTCTCATGGGTCAATCGGACACGATCATAAAGATTTACTCCTGAAGTCAGAACTTCAATAGTTGATGCGTCTATCTTGAACGCCCTTCCGAGCGTGAACTGGTCAGTTTCACGGATGGTAGACCGGTCAGTTGTGCATTTGACAATCGGGGTTCCCGAATTGTAATCCACATAAATGTAATTCGTTGAATCTGTGGTCAGGGTCGTGCCTGTGCCGGAACCGCCCCAATTCACCTGTGCGTCAAGGTCAAAGAACTTGATGGTTGCCGGTACATCAACACCTAATGAGTAATCGGCAATGACAATGAATCCCTTTAATGCCGAGATATTGATAAGCCCCGATCCGGCATCAGTAATTACCCCCCCATAAATACGACCACCGGAACCAGTTCCGTTAAGAAAATCCTGATAGGTAGTTAATGTCGGCGTGCCCAAAACGGATGGCTGTGCTACCGGAACACCCCCATCTTTCGCAATTTTCCCGGTAACTCCATCAAACACCAGCATGTTTCCATCAGTTGATGATGCAGGACCGATTACTGCGCCCGTATTCACCGTAATGATATTCCAGTATGCGCCAACTGCAGCTTCATCTCCAGAGGGAGATCCGTCATGGTTGCAGATGACCATATCTCCAACTAATGCAGTTTTACCAGATGCACCCCCGATTTTGCCGGATACTGATATGATATAGGTATATCCGGCATCTCCAGCGGGATAATTCGGGTTGCCTGAACAGTCGATCACTCCTTTGTAGAGGAGAGGATCAAGATAGGCAATAGTGTTCTGGACAAATGCTGTGGATGCGGCTTGCGTGGTTGCAGTCCCATTTGGAGCCGTAGGTACTGTCGGTGTCCCTGTTAATGCCGGGCTTGATAACGGAGCAAGTGATGATAGAAGAGTTCCGGAATCCTGAATCCCCGTCCCGGTTCCTGTGATGACATCCCCCGATACAGCTGATGGAATCTGTGATTTTGTAGCAAGTGCCGATAGAAGAGTTCCGGAATCCTGAATCCCCGTCCCGGTTCCTGTGATGACATCCCCCGATACAGCTGATGGAATCTGTGATTTTGTAGCAAGTGCCGATAATAAAACTCCTGAATCCTGGACTTGTGTACCCGTGCCGGTGCCGGTAATCACATCGCCGGAAACAAAAGGTGTTGCCAATCCAATCACGGGATTAGTCAGGACCGTCTGGAATGGAAGTGTCGATATAGCAATTCTCTTCTTATCGAAAGTTGAACCGGCTGAATCCTCAATCATCAGAACATCAGTACCGGCTGGAGTGGCTTTGAGAGTAAGACCGTATATTTCTCCATCTGTGGTCTTGTGGAATACTACTGAATCAAGATCAAGAATGTTCGAGCGAATGGTATTATGGTCAAGTGCGGTATGCGCCCGACATGCCAGAGCACCGTCAGTAAATGTTTTTGCCGCGGTGCCGCCATACCCCCGTGTTACCGTCAGGGTATTACCAGAGACATAGGTTGCATAATAGACTGTTTCCGGGGTCGTATCAGAATCATCCTGCCGGATAGTCAGGGTATTCGGGGCTGCAAGGATCCCTGTGAGATCCACAAAAGTTAGGCTGGTATCGCTACCGGATATATCCGCCGCCAGCTCGAAATCGGGAGAGTCCGGCTGTGCCGGATACATAGTTTGCTGAACCATAAGATCACCATGAGGCTATTTAATGAATGAATAGTGTGGTGCGAGTGATAAAGGTTTTTGAAAAAGAGAGATTAGATTTCAACTGATTTCACGGAAAGCGTAACGAGCAGCCGATTCAAGGTATAGTCTTTCCCCTGATATGGATGGAATTCAGCAGTGGCATTATTCACGATACAGCTATTGAAACACCGGCCAATCTGTTTTGCAGCGTCAATAGTGAGATCGAATGGCGCATTGGTTGAGAACAGGTTAACCAACGTCTTTGCATATCCCCTGATAATGTCAATGTCTGAATACGGCACTTTGTTATCCTTACTCTGCTGGTAATAAATGACAATATTCTGCTGAAAATCTTCCATCATATCGGAGCTGCACATCCCGAGTTTCATCGTGAGTTTCCCGGCACCTACCGGAATCACACAGGCAGTAGGAAGGTTCTTGGCATTCTGGGCGATGATATCAGGATCTTCATCCCGGTCAAGCACTTGTTTGATTTCACCTAATGATGCCGCATTATACAGGATACGTTCACGGACTGTTTGGCTGAAATCCTGAAGATTCATGGTAATTTCCTCTTCCGGTACGGGCAGTCTTTCGGGATACCCACATCGACATTCTGGGTGAATACGACACTGACATCTTCTTTACATCGGATCTTGCCATACTGTTCCCGCTGTCCGAAATGGCACATCTCGCAGGAATGGACTTCATAAAATATGATTACTTTCTCGGTCATTTCTACCTCATGAAATTGTGTGCATGATTTGTTCTAATTGCGCCTTTTTTGTCAAATGAGGAAGTGAATATAAGAATGGAATAGGTTTCGCGGGAAATGCAAGTTTTCTGATATCTTCAGCATTCACGCGCTTGTAGAGATATGGGAATTCCTCATCATTTGATATGAGAACCACATCCCCTTTTTTTAAAGTATATTCAGTCATCTGATTGCCCTCACATGAATTCCTGTTATTCTCGTACGTAATATACCTTCGTCAGTCATAAAGTCAATCGCTCGCGTGACTCCGTCTTCTACACATTTCACGATATATTCCTTGAAAGAGGTTACGAGCTGGTCACGGATTCCCCTGCGGTAAGTCCGGTTATAATTCCAGTGGCCGGTATAGCGATTGTAGAAAGTCATCCTTCCGGTATCATGTCCCTTAATCAATGTCTGCCGGATGGTCTTGCCCTGTAATCGGTTCAGCCGCTTGAATGCAGTTGCCAGTCCTTTCCACCCGGGAGAACGTTGTACGCCTGCATCAGCCACGCTCTTATACATTATCGGGATATCCAGCGTGATTGTCGGGACATTGACACTATACGGTTTTGTGCCTTCCCAGAGAAGATCAGCGACATTATACCCATCCTTCGATCGTTTGGTATTCGATAATCTGACAATGGCAACATTGTCCTTTTCCCTGACAGAGAATCGGATTACCCATGAATCTTTCAAATGAATGGTTGTGCGCGTCCGTACAAATGGCATTCCACCTTTCTTTTTGAATGGCTGGATATGCGGAGTGTCATCATCATAGAATGGCAACTTTGAATCCACTCGTTTGACATTCGCATTGAGAAAATCGAGAGATGCCAGATTCTCCGCTATATAGGGAGTGGCATACATCATGATCCAGTACATCTTCCGCTTGGAGAGGATTGCAGCCATTTTCAATCCGTCATTGTGCCGCCGGGATAGAACGTGCGCTTGTATCTCTTCAGGATCGATTCTTCCATATGGCTCAAAATTTGCCCTTCGGAATATTGGTTTGTGAGGCCCTGGAAGTCCCGGCCACCATTCGCGGTGATCGTGAGAATAGCCTGAATATTCTTCTTGGCAAGAATCAGGTTCTTGAAACAGCGCAGGATCTCGAACTTAATATCCGCATACGGCTTGCTGGTTGCCGCATATCCCGTATAGTAAACGAGTTTCACGTTATTCTCACCGGGTGCAGGAATGTTATTGTAGAAATTGACCTGCGTAATCTCTCCTTTTGTGATAGTCTCATAATCGCCACCGGACCCGGCAGAACCGGATGTCTGGACATACGCATTGGCTACCACACCGGTACTCTGGACATTGACCTGCACCATGTTGACTGCTGCGGCTGTATTGCACGTCCAGTACACGTATTGAATGCCGTCTGTTGAGGGAGTCCATGTGTATCCGCTGGTATCCGTCTGTGCACCTGCCGCGACAATCGCCGCGCATACCTGCGCTATCGTCATGGAAGTGGTTACTGCGATATTGGCTGTGACGGTATTATTGAGCGTGACTTGAATCGTGCCGTTGACTGTCGGGCTGTTCGTAATCAGGATCGCGTCAACTTCCGGGGTGGCCCCGCTCAACCGGGATTTCCTCAGTACCCATTCGGGAGGCGCGGTCTTGCCCCCGACATCCTCATACACGGTAATTGCCGGTGTGCCGTAATAGAGATGAAGCAGGAAGAACCGGTAATCCTGCGAGAGATATACGGGCGGGTAATCCCAGTCATCAGTTGCTTTCTTTCCACTGCGGTACTCGGTGATTATGGCTTCCGGCTGGGCCGGGTCGAATGTCGGGACATTGCAGTACCGGTGGACCACCTGCGCGATAATTTCAATGTATGTTGTGCAGAACGTTTCCCATTGCGCTGCCGTCATCTGCTCGCCGTTGATCATCATATCCGTAAAAGCAATTCCCGTGAACTGCTCAATATCGGTATGGGTAAGACCGTAAGATGCTGTCATACTTCATACCCACCCCATTGATTTTAGATATTTTTTTATCCACGGAGTGTTTTTCACATAACCTTCAAACAGCCATTGAAGATTGAATTTTGTAAACATCCTTGGCACTGGTGTGGAAAAATGGGATCCACTTATGGAATCATACATTGTTTTGCAGGTTCCATCCCAACCAATATTCTCATTTAACATGAGCAGTTATTAAAAAAAGAGAGAAGATAAAGTTATTCGTCTTTATGCGAGTTTTAAGTAATTTATGATGGACCTCCCGAGACTGTCTGATACAACACCATATCTACCACTTACGGTAGCATCGAGTTTCCCGCAAATACTTACGCTGGTCGCTCCTGTTGAATTTGTATAAATCCATGAGAATGACCGGGAAGCGGCAGAGAAGTTGTTCACATCCTGCACACGGGAACCCATGCGCTCGGTATTCGTGACAATTGCCGTGTTACCTGCATCACAAAGACCGTATTCGGTATATCCTGTCAGAGATGGTGCAGTAAGTGTAGTGTTTTCACGAATGTTTGCTGTTATCAGATAAGTGCCAGTTGATGGCATTGTAAATGTCAATGGCTGCGTACCGGATGTTGCAATTATCGTGTAAGAAGTGGTAAGATTATACCACGGCAGAGATGTTGCATTGTTCATCACTACTGTTCCGTTTCCACGCAGAGCCGGGATTATCACATCGCGCGTTGTCGTGATGTTGTTGGTCATATCCCGCCAGCTTGTCGTGTTCACGGAAGTCAGCGTTTCCCAGTAATCCGCAGATACTGGGGGCACTATAAGAGCTGCCAGAAGAATCAGTACCAGCAGGGCTGTAAGTGTCGTCCTTAACATTTTCTTTTGGGTCATGGTATCGCCTTCCAGTAGATTGTCTGCGTAGTACCGGCAGCGCCAAGGTTGGTCTTGATCGCTACTGTGAAGTCTGTTGCCCCGATTGCTGTCACTGCCACCATCTCTCCGGCAACACTGCCAGATATAAGGACAGTAGTCGGTGCTGAAGCGAATCCGTGCGTGATCGTGCCGCCATCAGCCACAGAAGCTTCCGCTCCAGAGGTTGACGGGGTATAGATCGCAACCCAGTTGCCCGTCCCGGTCGCAGTTGCCATATAGATTACGCCGTTGGTGTAGTCGATGCAAATGTCGCCAATACGAACAGCGGGTGTTACTCCAGCAGGACTACCGGATTTCGTGAATAATGACGTCCCTCCGATCTTCGCGCCGGATGCCATAGATGATAGGCCGGCGTATGCCGTCCAGCTTCCTGTGCCGGTTGCAGAGGCGATATACAGGATACCATTTGTGTAATCCATGTACAGGTCGCCCACTTCGGTAGCGGAAAAAGTAGCAAGTGGTGTTCCGGACCCGGTATAGAACCGGAACTTTCCACCTATGGCTACACCATTCTCCAGCGCACGAATGCCCTGTTGTGATCCCATATCTCCATATGCTGTCATTTTTACCTCCTAATGTGTGTGTTTTTCGCCTCCGAAAAAATTAGGATGAGTTCTGTGCCTTGAACAGTGGAGCATCCGGATTCGATGGGAGCGTAAGGACAGTCATTATGACTTTCCCTACTGCGGCGTTTCCAAGGAACACCTGGTTCAGCACATAGAGCGGTGCATTGTCGGCAATCGCTACTGCGGTGGTCCCGAGACACCCACGCTTGACGGTGAGGGTAGCTGCGGCACTGCCAACTGCGGAATCTGCCGTTACCTGCATGACTTCGCCCGTGGTCCCATTCAGGATGTAGTATGGGAGTAACCGGGTGATTGAAGCACTGTCGATGATAACGGATGTTCCGGTTGTGGTTGCTACCGCACCATTCGCCTTCATTGTGCCATAGGTGATGGTTTCAAGGGCATTCGTCACGGTATCCGCTACGGAAGTCATTACAAACGCATTGAGCACAATCACCCCGGGATACGAGAGGTTAACCCAGTCGCTTTGAGTTGCCTTTGTCACCAGTAAGACATCCGGGACAAGGTGCTGAAGGGTGAAATCCACTTTCGTTGTTAAATCTGCTGCTGTCATTTCTTTTCACCTCACGGAGCAGCGATGGCAAACACGCCACCCTGCAATGAGCTGGCTGCATCCACATCTGACTTGTCAACCATTGTCTCGGCAGCAGAGATAACGCCTTTCTGCGAGAGGTTGATCTGGGCAAGCTGGGTATTCATGTCCTGCCAGAGAATCCTGCGGGCAAGTAACCGGCTGTCGAGCAGGATGATACACCCTGTTGAGCTGCCGGACGTGCTGACCGGTAGGAACGGGTGCGGAATCATTGCGAGGCCGCCCGCGTTCGGGAAGGTCAGGTTGATCTTGGTGATACCGCTGGTGATTTCGGTGATCGGGCTGGTCCTAAAGTGTTCCCAGAGGCCGCGCCGGTAGATACCGAAGGTCTGGTAGTCACAGAATGCAATGTTTGGCTGGAACCCGTACTTTGCCATGGCCTGATAGCTGGCATCGAGATCCTTATTGATCTGGTCGTAGCTCGCGCCACCGGAAGTTACCCAGTTCGCGCCACTGCCTGCGGTTGCGGTGTTTGCCTGAATGATCTGGTAGATACCGTTGTATGCGATGTTGGTCGAACCGACTGCCGCCCGGAATGCCATGGTGGTATCCGTCGGGGAGTAGTTGACACCGAGCATCATCCTCTCACGAAGGGAACGGAGTGCGTCCTGTGCCATATCGACACGGATAGCCAGAAGGTCACGGGCCGGCACCTGCGCCAGACCGGCAAGCTGGGAAGCCATGGTCACACGGTACACGGAATACAGGTACTTGACTGTCTGTGACCTGTTGTACGGTGAGGGGTCGCCTTCCGTAAACATCTGGTCCTCAGTACCGGGTCCGGCACCGGGCAGATCCCACGGTCCAACGATATCGAAGTTCGCAGTCTTACCTTTGTTCGCTTCAGAGGGGATGAGTGCCTGGAATGGGTAGGGACGCTTGTACAGGTATGTAACATCCTGATCAGCGATAACGTGCATCAGGTTGGATGCCGTGGTCATTGCCTTTTTGAATTCGCATCCATCAACCATCTCTTCCCAGAAGGCCTTCGAGACTTCATCACAGAAGCGTTCATGGTCGGCTTCAAGTGCCTTTGTCACGGCTTCCGAGCGGTAGTACTCTTCATGGTCGCCCCGGACCTTGACATCCCCATCGGGATATCCTTCGACAATGGCTTTGATCATGACATCATCGATCTGCGGGAGCAGTGGCATGAAGTTCAGCGGGGATGCCTGCGTGCTGGCTTCAAGGAAGCGGTTGCGCTGGTCCAGAAGTACCCTGCGGGTGACCGGGTATCCGTTGGGGATGCCCTTCCACATTGCTTCCCCGATAAGTTCCGATTCACTTCCGAACGGGATCATGTTCCGGTATTCTGATGGCGTGTTTCTGCCAACCGCACCGGAAGCTTCGATTATGCCGGGGTAATAGTTACCACGGAGATTTCCCATGAGGTTGTTATCCATTCTGCGTATTGGTGATACCATTTAAATCACTTCCTCCCTGACGTTTTCTTACGTTGAGCGTCAAGCATTCCGGCATTCCCGAGTTCGGTTTTGCCGTCTTTGTCTGCAATCAGTTCTGTCAGTCTGTATCCTGACTTGTACAGCGGTTCATCACCGAGTCTCTTGATTTCAGTTTCAAGAGCAGTAATTTTGTCATTGAGCGGAGCAATTGCCGCATTCAGAGCCTTCTGGAATTCCTGTTCCATCGCGGCTTTCTGGAGAGTGGCATCTTCCACAGGTGCCGGGGTCTCTGCCTTCTTTACAGATTTTTCCTCCTTTTCCTCTTTCTTCTCTTCAGCAGGGGTTTCCTCTGCTTTCTCAACTTCCTTGTGAACCTTCTTGTCAGAAGCGACGAGTTCCCGGAGGAGTTTCAGAATTTCCTGATACGGATCTTCTGCTTTCTTCGTATCCTCCTTCTCCTCTTCTTTGGGCGGGGCCTTCTCTACGTCCTTTTCGGGTTCGGCTTCTTTCTCCTCGCCCTTTTTGGCTTCCGTCTCTTCGACCGGTTCCTGTGCCTCTTCATCAGAGGTTTTCTTTACTTTCGGGTCGTTACATTTCTTCATTTTACCACCTTTTACGGTGCTCATTCCGGTAGCCGGATGGTCCTTTTTTAAATCCGGTTGATTCGCACCATCCGTTACCGGATGGATTAGTTGAGATTCTGTGGTTTCTGCCTTAATTAAGGTATCCTCAACTTGTGTTAACGAAACTTTAGTTGTGTACACGAACGTTTCAAGGTCATCCGACTGCGCCTTTACGACGTTAAGTTCTGTGCCGTCATTCCGGGCGCGGTCATCACAGACCGATACACTGTCAAGTCTCAACTTCTCTGTCCGGCAGGGATTGGACGCTTTCCGCATACCCAGAGGCACATTGCATTCCTGCGAGTACACGATCCGTTTCCCGGCAATGGAGACCTGATCATACCTGCCGGGCGTGCCTTCCGGGAGATTCATTTTTTCCCATACATCATCAGTACTGGGATCATCCCGTATCCGGATCGTGGCTTTGAACTCATCGTCTTTGGTCTGCCAGACTTTCTCTGCAATCCCGATAGGTCGTTCCTTATGAAACTCGCTGATGATCGGGAACTTCATGTAATCTGCCAGAGCGCCGGCCATAGCTCCGGGCGTGATGAACTCCATATCCTTATCGACTTTCGGGACATGGAACGTCATTTCGGCTACCCGGGGAGAATTCATTATCCCGTGAAGCTCGTGCATCCAGGTCTTTTTGATCTCAATCTCGGCGTGTTTCTTGTCGATTTCGGCAGTCATTGGGTCTTTCATATGCACCCCCGATTTAGTACGTTGAATAGTCAAGCTGGTATGTCCCGGCACCGCTGTTCTGCTTGACCGATATGACCGCGATCACATTATACGGGACTTCCGTAGTCGTGATCTCAATCTGCGTATTACCGGAAATTGAGGTTTCAGCCTTCCCGGCTTTTGTCAGTGCGGATTCCCCGTTCGCAAGATAGAGATCCACCTTGTAATACATGGTATTCGTGCCATGCAGGTTCTTCAGGAATGCAATGAACTTTCCCTGTCCACCGCACCCGTGAAGGTCGATTCTTAATGCTTCGACGTATGCCGAAGTTGTAGTTCCGGATTTTGTTCCGTTTAGAAATGGTTGCAACATTTTCTAAATCAACTCCACTTGATATTACACAAGTTTTGTTGTTTAGCAATTACAAGAGCGATGATGATATATTTTGTGCTGAAAAAAAGGGAAAGATTACTGTTTGTCCATGCCGGAACTTGAAACGATTACTTGATATTTGTACTCGTTTGTTCCAACCGGATCGGCAACCGCTTTCATTTCAAAGAAGCCTTTTGAGAACGTTATGGTGTACAGATACTCGTTGGTAGCTTCTGCTTTTGAGATCTGATCGAGAATCGTTGCCCGATCTGTGGCTGAAACAACACCTGCAAGCATGTTGGCTTTCGTTACATCACTGGTACGGAACTGCACCCACTGTTTCATGGTATCCCATGGTACTGACCATACCGGCTGGTTGTTGTGCTGCGCTGGATTGTAAATACTTGAATCTGAAACCGTTGCTGCTGTCGCAATTACATTTGTGGCTGGTGAAAGTTTGAGCCATTTCAGTAAGTTCTCAATACCGATAGCAATACCACCAGACATTCCACCGAGCGCGGCGATCTGGACTGCCAGATTTGCATCAGTTACCTGGACTCCGGTAAATCCGATGACTGCTCCGGCAATTCCTCCAAGAATGGTAGTCTGTACCATTTTGAGTGGTACAAAAGTCTCTCCTGATTTCAGATATCCGGTAGCTGCTATGACTGCGCCACCAAGAAGTCCGATAATCATTGTCTGAATGTTAAACTCCATAGATTTGATCAAATCCTATCCTCTTGCATTGAGAGGATAATAAAAGAAGAGTGTTTAATGGATATTAGAGTTTCCTATTCCACATCGAGATCAAATTTATTTGCAATCTCTTTCATGCAGGTAAGGAACTTCCCGGGATTGTCAGAACCGGCACATGCAACCACTTTCCGGATGAAGTCGGAAGTCTCTTTGTTCTTAATGGATTTCGCTACGAGTTTCCCATTGACAAGCCCCGCGACGATTCCGACACCATCACCAGTCACGCGAACCATCTTCTCTGCGCCTTCAATCTCCGGCTGGTCTGGTGCGGAATGTTCCTGTTCCTCTTCTTCCCCGCCACCACCGCCACCACCGGTTTTCTTCTTTTTATGGTGGACTGCCTGCTGCTTCAGGGTGGTGAGGTAGTAGCTCCTGCCGCGTGTTCCCTGTCGAACGGTTCTGCCTTCCGGTGCTGCCTGCCCGGGTTTCAGGTACACACGCGCTTTAGCGAAATTCTCATTTGCGGATATGATCTCGTATTTTAATCCACTTTTGTAGAACTCATCTCCTGCCTCAAACCGGGCTTTCCGGTACTCAACCTCTTCTTTATTCCCCATGCGCTGTTCAGTATTCTCTCCACCCTGCCCGTAATCCGAGATATTCACCGGCTGATACATTTCCGAGCCTTGTCCGTACCGGCCCTGTTCCTGATCGCCCAGAATGTCATTATTGCCTTCATCACCACCCATGCCGCCCATTTCCTGCATCATCATATCCTGTTTTGCTTGATCCAGTTCCTCTAAATCGGCTTTTGATAAGGATTCGTCATTCGCTATCTTGTATGCCAGTCTCGCGGGTATTCCGGCTCCAAGTCCGGCAGTGATTGACCCCATCCGGATAGCACCTGTCTGGGCGACTTTCTGTTTGTCGTCCAGTTCCATTTCCTGAATGAATCGGAACTCCCATGATTTCTTGTATCCTTTCAGGAATGGCAGGATCTCGCGGTTGATCTTGTCCTCCAGATACTTCATCATGGGTTTTAGGAGCCGGCTCTTGGTGACGTTCCGGTGGACGTATGCCACGGCCCGGTTGGAATCCCCGCCAATGAACTCATCGCTCGGGAATCCGAAGTATCCCCATACGAGCTGTGCAACGAACTTCTGACCTTCCACCCATTCCATATCATGCAATTTTTGCGCGAGTGTCTGGGCGGACTCGCCATTGACAAGATGCATGACTGTGCCGGTGCGGGTTGGTCCCTGGTTCTCGAATCTCAATTGCGTTAATCGCTGCTGAATCCGGTTGATATCATAAATATTCGGATGGTTCAGGATCAGGGACGGGATCATACCGTTCTGGAAGGTCTTACCGGCTGCTACTGTGCTGTCAATCAGGTACTGAATCCAGTATTTCAGGAACTTGATATAGTCCGTCCCGTAAATATCATCTGACCGTTTGTAGAGTGACAGGTAACAGACTTCGGATGGCGTGTAGGGAATATAGACACCGGTCTGCGAACGCTGCCAGTATCGCCATGTGAAACCTCTGCTCCACCAGCCTTGCATGATGACTTCATTGCCGACACCGCTACCTTTCCCTCTGGCATAATCGGTTGCCCGAATCCCCATTGCATTGTCATTTGCCGGGACGCTGATGATCTGCGGTACTCTGTCCATTTCAATCCAGAATTCCGTTCCGAGATATGATTTCAGTTCAATGAGTTCCTTCCTGCGGTTGAATGTCTTGACGATTGCCCCGGCATCATACCGGAACATATCCCGGATACATGGCACGAACACGTCCCGGAATGATCCCTGCGGATTCGGTTCGCACATGAAATCATACGCAGAGTCTACCCTATCCCCATCGCCCCGGTCAGTGACATCCCAATTCACCGAGCCGATATAATCCAGAAACGCTTTCTCAACCATTGCGATATACGCATTCCGGGCCATCTTGTCGTTATCAGTTTTATTGAAGTCTGACCGGTAAACACCCAGAGAATTCCATGCGGTACTGATGGAATTGATGGCTCTGCGGAACTCTTCATCCTTGACAATCGCTTGCTTATCATCTTCCCGGAGCTGTGCATTGAGATTATCGTAAGCATCCGGGACTTGTGTTGTTGATAGGGATTTCATGAATACGTCATTGAACATCTGGGTAGAGTACAAGAACTGTGCATCTTCGACGGTAGAATTTACCAATCCCGCCGGGAGTTCGAGTAGATTCATGCCACTCTCTACCAGTTGCCGGGCGGTTTGTTGCCGTACCGGGAACGCGGCTTTTTTCACGGTTCCCAACTGATTAGGCTGATTAGACTGTTTAGAGCGTAAACAGATTTGCTCGTCGAGAGTTTCTAAATCGTCAACAGAAAATGGGATTCTTTTTTTTGGAATGGTTTGCATTGGGAGGACTCCTTATTGTAGGAATCCTGCTATGAGTTAATAAAGTTTACTTGAATTAAAACAGGAAAAATTGTTTAATTCAATCCCATGTTGAATTACTAATAATTACTAAATTGTGTCAAATTAGTAGTTCGTCAGTCGTAATTAGAGCAAATATTCTGGTCCTCTTCAGAGAATAATCCGGAGATCTGTTTTGACTCGCTCTTACGCAGGATTTCCTCAATATCCAGTTGGCATGATGGATCGATCTTTTTCTTGGTAAGCGGATTGAGTTCGGCATCCGTGAACGGGCCGGCCAACTGGTTTGCGGTATAATGGTCAAGCCCCCAGCTCATGAGTGCGGCAGCCATCACGGTATCATCGTTCCTTCCTTTGGGAGCCTGATATTTGACATATCCCTGCAAGGTTTCTGATTTGATTGCCAGCATATCCTCATGCTCTTTCTTGGTCACTGGGTCTTTGATGAGATGGATGGTATAGTTGCCCTGCGCCATTATGTAATTCCGCAATAATTCCGGTTTTGACTTCTGGGTGAATGCTACCGGCACCAGTATGAGATGTCCCTGTTCCGGCGCGCCTTCAAATGCCCGGGTCATCTTCTGGAGATCTTCAACAACTGCCCCGCCAACACCGGTCTGGTCGATAATTCCTGTGGCATTGTTGTACCGTTTAAGGGTAGTATAGATGGTTGACTTGATCACTGACCAATCGCTATGCGGCAGCCGCATGTGATAGACTTCATAATTATCCTCAGAATCGGCGATCTTGATCACGGTGAAATCATTGACTTTTGCGATGTCTATCCCGGAAACGTAGGAATGGCCGGGTATCGGCTCGCGCGGGACTGCTGTCATGATCTCGTTCAGGTGCGGGAATACCAAGCCGCCATCAATGAACTCGGCCATGATTTCCTGCCGGAACACAGCTTCAGGCATATTCAGCCGCATTCGCTCAATTTCCTCAACCGGGTAAAACGGATTGTCGTATGTTGTATAATGGAAGCTCTTGTAGTTTTTCGGGTCCGTATCCTGCCTATTATACAGGTCATAGAACATACCTTTCCCGTTTGGAGTGGAGATCAGCCATTCTACACCCCCCCGCTTACCTATCTGGGAGTCAATGATATGGAAGATCTCTGGATCACAGAATGCGGCTTCATCCACAATTACCCAGTCCCAGGCATACCCACGGGCGGCTTCCGGATTCTCTGCGGAGAACATGCCGATGGTGGACCCGTTCTTTAATGTCAGTTCCATCCACCGTTCACTTGATTTCTCAACCCGGTTGGTCGGGATGAGTTTCTTTATGAGGCTGTAATCATAATTCGCC
>Ga0074195_1002021_pt1 | contig 24825 bp, 25 predicted proteins | sample EPASupsiteHSE623_FD_64525 | JGI IMG/M metagenome (GOLD analysis project Ga0074195, IMG submission 64525) | Bioremediated contaminated groundwater from EPA Superfund site, New Mexico - Sample HSE6-23 | ecosystem: Environmental > Aquatic > Deep subsurface > Groundwater > Contaminated ... | reverse complement strand
GCTTAAAATTCGAAATGTCCTTCTTTGATTTGGTTTGGACTGCCTTTTGTCCGGCAATCATTGTCATCTCTTCAGTAGCGACTTCAATGATTTTCTTGTCGGCAATTGCAGCTCCAACGCCCTGATTCAGGACAATTTTGTTCAATCTCGGAACCTGCATCACTGATTTGTAATCGAATTCCTTCACCAGTGCAGGAATGACTTCTTCCGAATATTTCTTCTTAAGTGTTGGTGTATAAGCCATTACTTAATCTCCTCTCCAGATTTTTTTGAATAACGTACTAATTTACCGTCGTTTCCGGGTCTCCTTCCAATGCGAGTCCTGCTTCCGCTCTTGGGATCAAGAAGCATTAAGTTAGAGATATGGATTGGCGCTTCCTTTTCAACAATACCACCCTGCGGGTTAGCCGCATTTGGCTTGGTATGTTTTTTAATCATATTAACGCCCTCCACAATGGCTCTGCTTTTTTCCCGGATGACTTCCAAAACTTTACCTTGCCGGTTCTTATCGTTACCGGTAGTTACAATAACTGTGTCACCTTTTTTAATATGTAATTTCATCTGCATCACGTTTCATTTACATTTAGTCGTTTCTCTCGCCCGGCAAAGTTCAACCAGCAATGGCTGCTCCCGTTTAATTGAAACGTTCATTTATGCATTAAAGGACTTCTGGTGCAAGTGAGATGATCTTCATGTTCTGATCACGCAATTCCCTTGCTACAGGTCCGAAAATACGGGTACCGCGCATTTCACCGGCATTATTCAATAATACCACGGCATTGTCGTCGAAACGGATGTAAGTGCCGTCCGGACGACGCACTTCCTTCTTTGTACGGACAACAATTGCTTTTGACACAGTTCCTTTTTTCATTTCACTACTTGGGATAGCACTTTTGACAGTCACTACCACAATATCGCCCAACGTTGCATAACGTTTTCTGGTTCCGCCTAATACCCGGATACAAAGCACTTCCTTTGCCCCGCTGTTATCGGCTACTGTACATCTTGATTCCTGTTGTATCATGATTACTTAGCTCTTTCAATAATTTCAACGAATCTCCAACGTTTGCTCTTGCTCAGAGGACGTGTTTCCATAATCTTGACCAAATCGCCGATGTTACAGGCCTTTTGCTCATCATGAACGTAGAACCGGGTTGTCTTGTTAACAAACTTGCCGTAAATAGGATGCTTTTCCTTCAGTTTAACGGCTACCACGATGGTCTTATCCATCTTGTCGCTAACCACTACCCCGATACGTTCTTTTCTCAGATTTCTTGTTTCCATCACCTACACAAATTAATTCTGATTTTGATTGATTTCCCGTTGACGCAAGATGGTCTTCAGGCGTGCGATATTCCGGCGGGCAACCTTAATTTTCATCGGGCTGTCGAGCGGAGAAACCGCATGGTTCATATTCAGACGGATCAGGGTCTCATTTTCAAGCTGAATTCTTTCCAGAATTTCCTTGACTGACAATTCTCTAATTTCAGAAGTTTTCATTCTTAATCTTCTTTTTCAGTTTCAACAAAATCACGTCTGACCACAAACTTTGTCGTTACCGGTAATTTCTGGGCAGCTAAACGAAGGGCTTCCTTAGCCATTTCAAAAGGAACACCTTCTGCTTCGATTAAAATACGCCCTGGCGTCACCGGTGCAACAAATCCTTCAGGAGCACCCTTACCTTTACCCATACGTACTTCGGCAGGCTTTTTGGTAATTGGTTTATCGGGGAAAACACGGATCCATATCTGACCCTGACGTTGCATGTGTCTGGTCACAGCAACCCTCGCCGCTTCAATCTGGCGACCGGTAAGCCATGCTGACTCCAACGTCTTTATACCGAAAGATCCGAATGCAAGCTGATTCCCGCGCTGGGCTTCGCCTTTCATCCGTCCTTTCTGGACTCTTCTAAATTTTGTTCTTTTTGGTTGTAACATCCTTTTTTAATTAAAAGGTTTCCGACTACTTTCTTTTCTTTCTGAAACCGCCTCTGTCATTGCCGGCACCGCCACGGTTACCGCCGCGTGGGTTACCACTGGGCGCGCCGGTTGATTTTTGGCCGAGATTCGGAGACAGGTCACGTTTACCGTAAACCTCACCCTTGCAAATCCATACTTTAACACCAAGCAAGCCTGTTTTTGTTAAAGCTTCCGACAATGCATAATCAATGTCAGCTCTGAGCGTATGCAAAGGCGTACGGCCGTCTTTGTACATTTCTGAGCGGGCCATTTCGGCGCCGTTCAATCGTCCGGAAACCATGATCTTGATTCCCTGTGATCCCATTCTCATGGTAGCAGCAATAGCCATCTTAACAGCACGGCGGTAGGCAATCTTACCTTCGATCTGACGAGCTACATTATTGGCCACGATCTTAGCATCCAGCTCGGGCCTTTTAATTTCGAAGATATTAATCTGAACCTCCTTGCTGGTGATTTTTTTCAATTCTTCTTTCAGCTTGTCAACTTCCTGACCACCTTTACCAATAATAATACCGGGTCTGGAGGTGTGAACGGTAATGGTAATCAGCTTCAAAGTCCTTTCAATGATAATCCTTGAAATACTTGCTTTGGCCAAACGGGCGTTCAGGTATTCACGGATTTTTGAATCTTCAACAAGCTTATCACCATAGTCGTTTCCACCGAACCAATTGGAATCCCATCCGCGGATAATTCCTAAACGATTAGCGATTGGATTAACTTTTTGTCCCATGTATTACTATTTATTCGTTATCGGTTTTTTCATTCTTGCTATCAACGCACAATGTCACGTGATTGGAACGTTTCCTTACGCGGTGAGCCCGGCCCTGAGGAGCTGGACGCAGACGTTTCAGGATCCGGCCTGAATCAACGGCGATTGTTTTTACGATCAGGTTGCTTTCTTCCAGGCGTACACCTTCGTTTTTCGCCTGCCAGTTGGCAACCGCCGACATTAATAATTTTTCAACTCTACCGGAAGCTTCCTTTGCGGAGAATTTCAGGACATCAAGCGCCCGGTTTACTTCCATTCCACGAACCATGTCGGCAACCAGCCTCATTTTTCGCGGGGAAGTAGGGCAATCCTTCAATACTGCAAAGTATTGTGTCTTCTTTGCTTCTTTCAGTTCGTTTGCTCTATTTCTTTTTCTTGCACCCATCGTAAATTCATTTAATCGTTAAGCCTATTTTCTGTTACCGGCATGTCCCCTGAATGTTCTTGTAGGTGCAAATTCACCGAGTTTATGGCCAACCATGTTTTCAGTTACATAAACAGGAATGAATTTGTTCCCGTTATGAACGGCAATGGTATGCCCTACAAAATCAGGAGAGATTACTGATGCCCTGGCCCATGTCTTGATCACAGACTTCTTGCCTGCTTCATTCATACCCAATACCTTTTTTTCCAGTTTATAGGCAATGAAAGGACCTTTTTTTAATGAACGACTCATATTCTACTCCTTTTATTATTTCTTGCGTCTTTCTATAATATACTTATTGGAAGCCTTTTTAGGCGTACGGGTTTTGTAACCCTTAGCCAGCAGACCTTTACGTGAGCGGGGATGTCCTCCTGAAGCACGGCCTTCACCACCACCCATCGGGTGATCTACCGGGTTCATCACAACACCACGTACACGAGGCCTTCTGCCTAACCATCTCGACCGTCCTGCTTTACCCGAACGCTCAAGATTGTGTTCCGTATTTCCAACAGTTCCTACAGTAGCCTTGCAAGAAACAAGTACCATTCTGGATTCGCCGGAAGGCAATTTTACGATAGCGTACTTTCCTTCCCTGGATGTTAACTGGGCATAAGTTCCTGCACTACGCGCCATTACTCCACCCTGCCCCGGATGAAGCTCAATATTGTGAACCAATGTACCAAGAGGTATTTCAGCAAGCGGGAGAGAATTGCCAATTTCAGGTGCGATACCTTTACCGCTCAAAACCGTTTGTCCTGCCTGCAAACCATTTGGCGCAAGCATATAACGCTTCTCACCATCGGCATATACAAGCAATGCAATACGGGCGGTACGATTCGGATCGTACTGAATAGACTCTACACGAGCGGGGATACCTTCTTTTTCACGTTTGAAATCGATCAGACGGTATCTCTTTTTGTGCCCTCCACCTATATACCTCATTGTCATGCGACCCTGGTTGTTTCGACCACCGGATCCCTGCATGGGCTGTAACAATGATTTCTCAGGCGTTGATGCAGTAATCGTATCAAAAGCGCCAATAACTTTGTGCCTTTGACCCGGAGTAACTGGATTTAATTTTCTTACTGCCATTTCTATGGATTAAATATTACTGTAAAAGTCAATTGTGTCTCCTTCGGCCAGTGTAACAATTGCCTTTTTATAGGCATTTGTCCGGCCGTTTATAATACCACCCTTGGTATAGCGGCTTTTGCGCTTTCCACCATAAATGATGGTATTAACAGAAGATACATTAACCTGATAAAGACTTTCTACTGCTTTCTTAATCTGTTGTTTATTCGCATCTTTCTGAACCACAAAACCGTAACGGTTCAGGGTTGTCCCTAAAGCCGTCATCTTTTCTGTTACGATGGGTTTAATTAAAATATCCATTTCTTATCCCCCTAAATCTTAAATTGATCCACTATTTTACCGACCGAACTTTCGAAGAAGACAACCTTGTTCGCGTTCATAATCTGATATGTGCTTAATTCAGAAGCAGTTACAACAGATACGTCCTGTAAATTTCTGGATGACAAATATATGTTTTTATTTTCTTCCGGTAAAACGAAAAGTAACTTTTTATTGGTAATATTCAGATTATTACCAATTGCCAGCAATTCTTTTGTTTTCGGGACTTCCATCGTGAAATCTTCCAGAATCATAATATCACTTGCTTTGGCTTTATAAGTCAGCGCTGACAAACGTGCCAAAACTTTAACTTTTTTGTTGAGTTTAAAGCTGTAATTCCGGGGGCGCGGACCGAATACACGGCCTCCGCCACGGAACACGGGAGATGTGATCATACCGGCCCGGGCGCCGCCAGTACCTTTTTGTTTCTTGATCTTTTTGGTGCTTCCGGCTACATCACCTCTTTCCTTCGATGCGTGGGTTCCCTGACGTTTGTTGGCCAGGTACTGTTTTACATCCAGGTAAATAGCGTGATCGCTGGGCTCAATTCCGAAGATCTGGTCATTCAGCACGACCGATCTTCCGGTTTCTTTTCCGGCTGTATTGAATACTTGTACTTCCATTACTGATAAATAATTACTGTTGAACCTTTTGCACCGGGAACTGATCCTTTCACTACGATCAGGTTCGATTCCGGAATAACTTTCAGAACTTTCAGATTTTGAACGGTTCTTTTGTCACCGCCATCGCGACCAGCCATCCGCATGCCTTTCACAACTTTTGAAGGGAATGAGGAAGCACCCAGTGAACCGGGAGCCCTTAACCGGTTATGCTGACCGTGGGTAGCATCGCCCACACCGCCGAACCCGTGGCGTTTAACAACACCCTGGAATCCTTTACCTTTAGTGATGCCGCTGACGTCGACCCAACCCTCTTCGCTGATGACCTCAACAGTAATCGCATCTCCGGGTTTATATTCCCCGTTGATGTCACGAAACTCAATAACATGACGCTTTGGTCCTACCCCAGCTTTCTGGAAATGACCAAATTCTGCCTTGCTGGTGTTCTTTTCCTTCTTTTCACCATATGCAAGCTGCAATGCGTCATAGCCATCGGTTTCAGCCGTCTTCACTTGTGTAACAATACAAGGACCGGCTTCAATCACAGTGCATGGGATGTTTTTCCCCTCAACACTGAATACGGAAGTCATTCCGATTTTTTTACCGATTAATCCTGCCATTTTTTTCTTTTTTACAGGTTATCAAACTTTGATTTCTACTTCCACGCCACTTGGCAATTCAAGCTTCATTAAGGCGTCAATTGTTTTTGCTGTTGAGCTGTAAATGTCGATCAACCTTTTGTAAGAATCCAACTGAAACTGTTCGCGCGATTTCTTATTCACGAACGTTGAACGCAATACTGTAAAAACACGCTTGTGTGTTGGCAGCGGGATTGGCCCGCTAACAACTGCACCGGTAGTCTTGACAGTCTTGACGATCTTTTCAGCTGATTTGTCAACCAGGTTATGATCATACGATTTCAGCTTGATCCTGATCTTTTGACTCATAGTGAGATTAAATTATAATAATTCTACTTTACCTTTAATTTCCTCAAGGACCTTAATCGCCAGCGCTCTTGGAACTTCTTCATAGTGTGAGAACTCCATCGATGAAGTTGCACGTCCTGAAGATAATGTCCGGAGTGTGGTTACGTATCCAAAGATTTCCGACAACGGAACAGTTACCCGGATAACACGGGCACCGGATTTTTCTTCCATACCCAGTACCTGTCCGCGACGACGGTTCATATCGGCGATGATGTCTCCCATGTATTCCTCCGGAGTAACGATCTCTGACTTCATAATTGGCTCCAGAAGCTTTGGCCCTGCTTTTGAAGCAGCGCTCTTGAACGCCTGGCGGGCGCAAATTTCGAATGACAGCGAATCGGAGTCAACTGCATGAAAGGAACCGTCGAGAAGGGTCACTTTCAGGCTGTCCAACTGAAATCCAGCCAACGGCCCGTTCAGCATGGCTTCCTTAAAGCCTTTCTCAACGGAAGGAATATATTCCCTCGGAATATTGCCGCCTTTTACGGCATCCACAAATGTCAGTCCCGGTTTCCCGTCTTCGGCAGGTTCTACACGAACAATAATGTCTGCAAACTTCCCGCGTCCACCTGATTGTTTTTTGAATACTTCACGTAACTGAACCTCTTTGCTGATCGCTTCTTTATAGGCAACCTGAGGTTTACCCTGGTTACATTCAACTTTGAATTCACGTCTCAGGCGGTCAACGATAATCTCGAGGTGAAGTTCACCCATACCACGGATAATGGTCTGGCCTGAAACTTCATCAGTATGGACTTTGAATGTGGGGTCTTCTTCCGCCAGTTTGGCTAATCCCATGCTCAGTTTATCGAGGTCCTTTTGCGTTTTTGGTTCCACGGCAATCCCGATAACCGGTTCCGGAAAATCCATGCTTTCAAGGGCAATCTGATGATCCGGATCAGATAAGGTATCGCCGGTACGGATGTCTTTGAAACCTACGGCAGCACAAATGTCTCCGGCTTCGATCATATCCCTGGGATTCTGTTTGTTTGAGTGCATCTGGTAAAGACGTGAAATACGTTCTTTACGGCCTGTGCGGGAATTGAAAACGGTGGACCCGGATTCAAGGATACCGGAATAGACCCGGATGTAACACAAACGCCCCACGTAAGGGTCTGTGGCAATTTTAAATGCCAGCGCGGTTAAAGGTTCTTTGGTATCGGCATGACGAACCAGTACTTTATCGGTCCGTGGTTCAATCCCTTTGATCTCGCCTTTATCCAGCGGACTGGGCAGATATTCGCAAACAGCATCCAGCAGTCGCTGAACACCCTTATTTTTGAAAGCAGATCCGCACATCATGGGAACAATAATCCCCTTAATGGTGGCTTGTCTGATCACATCATTCAATTCATCCCTGGTGATCGAATCCGGATTCTCGAAGAAACGTTCCAGCAAAGCGTCATCCAGCTCAGCAATTGCTTCAACCAGATTAGCGCGGTATTCCAGCGCCTGCTCGAGCATATCGGCAGGAATTTCTTCCAGCGAATAATTTGTACCCAAAGTAGCATCGTCAAACCACCGTACTGCTTTCATTTCGATCAGGTCAATGACCCCTTCAAACTTTTCTTCAGCACCAATGGGAATTTGAATTGGAATCGGATTTGCACCCAGTTTTTCACGAACCTCAGTCAGTACATTGTAAAAATCAGCTCCCTGCCGGTCCATCTTGTTGACAAAACCGATCCGGGGAACGCCATATTTTTCAGCCTGCCGCCATACGGTTTCAGATTGTGCTTCCACACCACCTACCGCACAGAAAAGAGCAACAGCTCCGTCAAGAATTCTTAATGACCGTTCCACTTCAACGGTAAAGTCGACGTGTCCCGGAGTATCGATAATATTAATCTGATGCTGAACATCATTGTGATTCCAAAAAGTAGTTGTAGCGGCAGAAGTAATGGTAATTCCTCTTTCCTGTTCCTGCTCCATCCAATCCATCGTAGCGGCCCCTTCGTGAACCTCTCCAATCCGGTGTGTAATACCGGTATAGTATAAGATCCGCTCCGTTGTTGTTGTTTTACCGGCATCGATGTGCGCCATGATGCCGATATTTCTCACATATTTTAAATCTCTAGCCATTCTTACCAATTATTCTTTTTCAGAGTCGTTTCTCTTGCCCGGCAACTTGATACCGCTTAATCGAAACGTTCTCCAATCTAATTAAACTAAACAAACCAATTAGCCTGCTTAAAAGCGGAAATGAGCGAACGCGCGGTTGGCTTCAGCCATACGATGCGTTTCCTCTTTCTTCTTGAAAGCACCGCCTTCTTCATTAAAAGCTGCCTGAATTTCTGCAGCCAGTTTATCAGCCATCGATTTCCCTGAACGTTTGCGTGCAAACGAAATCAGGTTTTTGATGGATATAGCGATTTTTCTTTCAGGACGGATTTCCATCGGAACCTGAAAGTTTGCACCTCCCACACGGCGGCTCTTCACCTCAACGGCAGGAGTAACATTTTCCAATGCTTTTTTCCAAATATCAAGAGGGGTTAATTCCTCATTTTTAACACGATTGCCAACAATTTCAAGCGCGTCATAAAAAATAGTATAGGCGATGGATTTCTTACCATCCCGCATCAGGTCATTGATAAACCTGGTCACCAGAACATCATTAAATTTTGGATCCGGTAAAATGATCCGTTTCTTCGGTTTTGACTTTCTCATTGTTCTTTACTTTTAGTGTTTATTTTAATTGGCTGTGACTTATTTGAGCTTCAGTGTTCCCCGTTGGGAGCATTTACTCAACCAAACCACTAAATCATTTTAGACACAAAACGTGTTTATTTCTTGGGCCTTTTGGCACCGTATTTGGACCGTCTTTGTGTGCGTCCTTCCACACCGGCGGTATCCAATGCACCGCGAATTAAGTGATAACGTACCCCAGGTAAATCTTTTACCCTTCCGCCACGTACCAGTACAATAGAGTGTTCCTGGAGGTTGTGACCTTCTCCGGGGATGTAAGCATTCACTTCCTTGCCATTCGTCAACCTGACCCTGGCTACTTTACGCATAGCAGAGTTTGGCTTTTTAGGAGTTGTTGTGTAAACACGTACACAAACACCCCTTCTTTGCGGGCAGGAATCCAAAGCAGGAGACTTGCTCTTATCAATTTTTGATTGTCTCCCTTTTCTAACTAACTGTTGAATTGTTGGCATACAACTATTTTTTATTAAAAGTTTTCAAAAAATTTGGACTGCAAAGGTATTGATTTTTCGATAAATACAATACCTCTGACGGTCGTTTTTGGCAGAATCCTCCAAAAACGGCAGGCAAAAGTACTAATTTTCAGTGAAGAACAAATACCCTGAAGATTCTTTTTTGCTTTTTTTTCACATTGGGGATACAAGAGACAGAAGAAGTCGTGAGTAGCGAGTAATGAGTCGTGAGACAAAAAGGGAACAGGGTGGCAAGGTTACAGGGTACCTCGGCAAAAAATCTTAAAAAGGGGAAATTCAAATCATATAACCTTGCGCCCTTGAAACCCATTCTAACTTTGTTCTTCCCTTCTCCTGTTTCCCTTATTGTTTTCCAATCCGATGCTTCAAAAGCGATTTCACCGGGTTGAAGAACCGCTGGATTAAACGCATATCTTCTGTAATGATCTCCACATTGCCTTTCAACTCCTGGCTGAAAGGCAACAGCATATTGTAATTTGATTTCAGGTCTTGCGGCAAATCGATTTCAACCGTATAATGATCATTCGAAGGCACCAGGGATACGGATGTCACTGTTCCCTTTACCATCCCATATTCCATATAGGGGAAATTATCAAAGCGGATATTCACCCGCTGCCCGGGATTCACCTTTCCTGCGCCTTTCAGCGGGAGGGTGAGCCGGCCGATAATTTTGCCGGGCACCCCCGGAACGACAGTAAAAACCACGTCTCCGGTTTTTACCTGCTGATTTCTGCTCCAGTAATTGGTAAAGGTCACTTTCCCTTTTATGGGTGCCACCAGAACAAAGGTATTCTCCCAGTAATCCAGCTTACTTTCCAAAACATGAAAAGCTGCGGTTAATTCGGTTTGCAACTGGCGTTTCTGATCTTCAAACTCCTTTTCTGCCACAAGTTGTTCCCGTTCCAATGCGATCATTTCCGTTTCAATCTCAGCAATATTGGACATAACCCCGTGATAATCATATCTTTTTTGCAGCATGAGCGATTCCGAATTTTTATAATCAACAACCGAAAGGACCTCCCGTTTGTACAGCATTGAATCGCGGTCGAACTGCTCCCTGGTGATCTCCAGCTCCTGTTGCATCACCTGCTTCTGAGCTGCCAGCCGGTCCAAATAAATCCGGTACATGCGGACCTCTTTTTTTAAGGACGCTATTTTTTGAGGATAGTAGTTCAACCGGGTAAATGATATATAATTATTGTATAAGCGGAGAAATGATGAATAATCGGATTGAATATCGCCCAGCCTGTAACTGGCCGTATTGATATGGAAATCCAGTGTGTCAAATGTGGTTAAGAAAAGCTTGTCCCTTTTCATATCGCTCTTTAACTGACGGATATCGTCAAACAGGGCTGTGCTCTCCAATACGGCAAGGACCTGTCCTTTCGAAACGGTGTCATTGTCTTTAACCAGTAAATGATCGATCCGTCCGGTGGTACGGGCAACAAGATGGGCCGGCGGATTTTCAGATAAAACGACAACGCGGCCGCTGACCACATCGGGGTAGTGAAATAACCAGCTACCCAGCATGATCAGGACTACGAAGATCAAAATAACCATCAAGCCGCTTCGCAGCAGCCAGGAGGGGGATTTACCGATGATCTCCTGAACTTCTTCGCTATGTTGTTCCAAAGGCATATTCCAGACACAGATTTTTATGATTAACTATGATTCCTTATGGCTAGCTTCCTAATTCCAGTTGATTTTTGACCAAATTATAATATGCTCCCCTTTTCCCAGTGAGTTCCTCGTGCGTTCCCAGCTCAACCAGTTCCCCGTTTTCAAGGACAACGATCTGGTCGGCATTCTTCACTGTACTCAGCCGGTGGGCCACAATAATCACGGTCTTTCCTTTATATACCTGATCCAGGTTCTCCATAATGACTTTTTCGTTATTGGCATCCAGGGCATTGGTTGCCTCATCAAAAAACAGATATTCCGGATCTTTATAAATTACCCGGGCAATCAATATCCGTTGCTTCTGTCCCTGACTCAATCCATGCCCGTTCGAACCGATCCGGGTATTGAACCCCAGCGGCAATGTCTCAATAAAACGTTCAATATTGGCCATTCTCACTGCAAAAAGCAACTTCTCATTATTGGGATGCTCATCGCCCATGGTGATATTATTATAAATGGTATCCGAAAAAATAAAACCATCCTGCATCACCGCTCCCACCTTCGACCGCCACCATTGTTGTGAGAAATGCTGAAGATCGATATTCCCGACAGCGATCTTTCCCCCCACGGGAGGATAAAAACCCAGGAGTAGTTTGACGAGGGTTGTTTTCCCGCTTCCGCTGGTCCCGACAATAGCCGTTATTTTTTTCTCAGGAATGATCAGGTTGATCCGGTTCAATACTTTGGGAGAATGAGTCCCTTCATATTGAAAGACCACATCGCTGATATGGAGAGACTGATCGGCAGGCATCGCATTCAGCATGGGTTTATTTGCGGCTTCCTCGTCTTCCCTTCCATGGATCTCGCCAAGCCTTTCCAGACTGATCCGGGCATCCTGGGCCAGGTGCATAAAACTGATCATCTCATTTAACGGGCTGTTCAGTTGTCCGATGATATATTGTACAGCCAGCATCATACCCAGTGTCATGTTTCCGTTGATGACGTCCATGGCTGCAATGACCGTGATGACAATATTCTTCGTTTGATTAATGAAGACAGAGCCGGCCTGCTGATACTGATCAATCGAAAGACTCTTCACATTCACACGGAAAAGCTCGGCCTGAACACGTTCCCATTCCCAGCGTTTTTGTTTCTCATAGTTATTCAGCTTAATCTCCTGCATCCCTGAAAACAGCTGGATCAAAACCCCCTGATTCTCGGAAGAACCGGTAAATTTACGGTAGTCGAGCTGACGCCGCTGCTTCACAAAAAGAAACATCCATCCCACATAAACGGCTGACCCGAAAATGAATACAAGCAGGATCTTCCAGCTATAGATTGCCAGTACAACACCGAAAATGAATAAATTAATGAATGAAAAGAGGATGTTCATCGTCTGGGTCGTCAGAAACCGTTCAATGCGTCTGTGATCCATGACCCGCTGCATCAGATCACCCATCATCCGGGTATCGAAAAAGCTCACCGGGAGTTTCATCAGTTTGATCAGGAAGTCAGACAGAATGGAGATATTGATCCGGGTCGAAACATGAAGCAGGATCCAGGACCGGATAAAATCGATTGATGTTTGTCCGGCAAAAAGCATGAGCTGAGCGACGAGTACCAGGTAAATAAAACCGATGTCCTGGTTGTTGATACCCACATCGACCATGCTTTGAGTCAAAAAAGGAAAGATCAGCTGAATGATACTGGCTGCCAGAAAACCAAGCAGCAACTGAGCCATTAACTTATGATGCGGTTTGAAATACGGCAATAAAAATGAGAACCCTGACCTTTCTGATTTTTCATTGGCCATTTCATAGAAAGCAGGAGCAGGCTGCAAAATCAGGCATATTCCCTTTTCCTCCCCTTTCGAAACTACAGCCAGCCAGTGTTTTTTAAATTCCGTGATCGTGTATTGAACAAGGCCAAACGCAGGATCGGCCACATGAACAGACTCCTTCTTTACATCATGGACGACCACGAAATGATTTTGATCCCAGTGAACGATGCAGGGTTTTGGAACGTCCTTTATCAGTTGCTCCATGGTTACCTTCGTTCCCAGACTGCGCATTCCGATTGCTTCAGCAGCATCACTGATGCCGAGCAGGGACACCCCTTCGCGGGAAAGGTGCGACTTCTCCCGTAAAAAATCGAGGTTAATATTTTTCCCGTAAAATTTAGCGATCATCCTGAGACAGGATGGCCCGCAGTCCATGGCATCATGTTGCTTAAAATGAGGAAACCCAGCCATATTGTTAGTTTAGCCAATAAATCAGGCGGAAAGATAATCAGAACGTTTTGATTAAGCAAGTGTAAGGTCAAGCTTGCCTGAACATTACCGGGCGGTTCCCGAATCGAACTGATAGGCAAATTATTTTATCCCGCAATAGCCCGGTATCTCAAAAATGTTTCTATAACACATTTTTCAAAATACAACAAAGTTGTTTGTTAAGAGATTATTACTAATTTTGATGACTTCCATGAAAAAATCGACTTTCTATGATCAATTTTTAACCAATAAAAACTAACATCATGAATGTATATAGGACCACTGAAATCCGCAACATTGCTTTAATCGGTAATGCTGGCTGTGGAAAAACCACCCTCGCGGAAGCCATGCTCTTCGAGGGTGGAGTTATTAATCGCAGAGGAGAAGTGACAGCAAAAACGACCGTATCCGATCATTATGCGATTGAACAGGATTACGGGAATTCCGTTTTTTCAACTGTGCTTTACACCGAATACAATCAGCGGAAGATCAACATCATTGATACTCCGGGAATGGACGATTTCAGAGGTGCAGTCATTTCCTCTCTGCACGTTGTGGGCAGCGCTTTACTGGTCATCAACACGCCGCATGGCATTGAAGCCGGTACCGAGGCCGGATTTCACCGAATGGAAAATGTAAAAAAACCCTTAACCATCGTATTCAACCAGCTTGATCACGAGAATGTCAATTTTGAGCAATCGTTTGAACAAGCCAAATCAGTATTCGGCAATAAAGTGACGCTGGTCCAATACCCGGTCAATGCAGGAACTGGTTTTAACGGCATCATCGATGTGCTGAAAATGAAATACTATAAATATGCCGCCGACGGCGGTAAACCGGAAATATTGGAGATACCCGCAGAAGAACAGGAACGGGCGAATGAATTACACAATGAATTAATCGAAATGGCTGCGGAGAATGACGAATCGCTGATGGAGCTGTTTTTCGAAAAAGGTTCGCTCACCGAAGATGAAATGCGGAAAGGGATTAAGCTGGGTATGATGGACCGGAGCCTGTTCCCTGTTTTTTGCACGTCAGCAAAAAAGAATATGGGAGTCGGCCGGTTGATGGAATTTATCGCCAACGTCATTCCTTCACCTGCCGAAGCAGCCGAGATCCCCGAAGTAAACGGGAAGAAGCCTAAAATGGACCCGAATGCCCCCACATCCCTGTTTGTGTTCAAAACATCGATCGAGCCACATGTCGGAGAAGTGACCTATTTTAAGGTCATGAGCGGTACGGTCCGGGAAAGTCAGGACCTGATCAATTCAAAGAGTCAAAATAAGGAACGGATTTCACAACTCTTTGTTTGCGCCGGTAAAAACCGTGTCAAAGTTCCCGAAATGATCGCCGGTGACATTGGGGCCACTGTAAAACTCCGGGAAACCAAAATAAACCACACGCTCAGCGAAAAAGAAGCGGCTTATCAGTTCACACCGATCGTGTTCCCGACATCCAGACACAGTGTTGCCTTAAAAGCCGTCAACGAGGCTGATGAAGAAAAAATTTCTGAAATGTTCCAGAAGCTTCACGATGAGGATCCAACTTACATTGTAGAATATTCAAAAGAATTGAAACAGATGATCGTTCACTGTCAGGGAGAATATCACCTTAACGCACTGAATTGGTTCTACAAAAATATCTTCAAACTTGACATTGAATTTCATACCCCAAAAATCCCTTACCGGGAAACCATTACGAAGTCCGCACAGGCCGATTACCGCCATAAAAAGCAATCGGGTGGCGCCGGACAGTTTGGTGAAGTTCATATGCTCATTGAACCTTATCTGGAAGATGTCCCGCCAAAAAACATGTTTGTGCTCAATGGCAAGGAATACAAGCTTTCCGTCCGCGATACCCAGGAATATTCGCTTCCATGGGGAGGTAAACTGATTTTTCACAACTGCGTCGTCGGAGGATCGATTGATGCACGCTTCCTGCCTGCCATTCTGAAAGGGATCATGGAGAAAATGGAAGAAGGGCCATTGACCGGTTCCTATGCACGCGACATCCGCGTCTATATTTATGACGGGAAAATGCACCCGGTCGATTCCAATGAAATTTCTTTCAGATTAGCCGGAAGGAATGCGTTTTCAAAAGCGTTCAGGGAAGCCGGACCAAAAATCCTCGAGCCGGTCTGTAATCTTGAAGTAATGGCCCAAAGCGATAAACTGGGCGACGTAATGGGCGATCTGCAGGGGCGCCGGGCACTGATCATGGGCATGGGGAGTGAAAGAGGCTATGAAAAGATCAATGCCAAAGTGCCATTAAAAGAAATGTATAAATATTCCACCGCCTTAAGCTCAATTACGCAGGGACGGGGAATGTTCAGCCTGGAGCTGGCAGGATATGAAAAAGTGCCGCAGGAAATCCAGGATGAACTGCTGGCGGCATATGCTGCCGAGCTTGTTGAAGATTGACATCAATTCTATTTTCATTGCTCTGAATAAAGGCCTGGATCTTAGCCGATCCGGGCTTTTTAACTTTCTCCGGTCTCCCGTCTTACGACTTACGACTAATCCACCATTTTGCAACTTCCCTTTGTTATTATTAAAAATTCTATTCATTGTGAACGATAAATTCAGGAAATAGGTTTTACCTTTGTAGCGTAAATAAAAACAGTACGCTTTTGCGGCTGTTATTAATTATACCCGACACATTCCAACGAAAGGTTTTTCATTACGGGCCTGAATTAAAAACAGCAGCCTGTAAGGAAGTATGCATGCAGGTTCCTCTTACAGGTTGTTCAATATGCTGACCTTGAAACATGCGGGTTCCATCGGAGCGGAGAGAAATGCAAGATATGAACTAATTTTTTTTTCGAGTGAACTATTTGGATGAACTAAATGAGCCGCAACGGGATGCAGTAACGGCAACAGACGGCCCGTCGCTGGTCATTGCCGGTGCCGGATCAGGGAAAACCCGGGTCCTCACCTACAGGATCGCTCACCTGCTCAAGTCGGGTGTACATCCCGGAAAGATATTGGCTCTTACGTTTACAAACAAAGCAGCCCGGGAGATGAAGGACCGGATTTCAGCCATTGTTGGACAAAACACGGCCAAATACCTGTGGATGGGAACCTTCCATTCCATATTTGCCCGTATTCTCCGCGTTGAATCAGCCCATACCGGTTATCCTTCCGACTTTACGATCTATGATTCTGCTGATTCAAAAAGTCTGCTCCGGGCGGTGATCAAGGATCTGCAATTCGATGAAAAAATCTATAAACCAAACGTGGTGGCGAGCCGCATTTCAGGCGCAAAAAACGGACTGATCACACCGGTGGCATACCAGCAGAACAGCCAGATCATCGAATATGACATGAGCATCCGTATGCCGCGAATCGCGGAAATTTACAAGGAATATGAACGCAGGTGCCGGCTTGCAGGGGCAATGGATTTTGACGATCTGCTTCTTAAAACCAATATCCTGTTTCGTGATCATAAAGAAATACTCGATAAATACCAGCGGCATTTTGATTACATCTTGGTGGACGAGTATCAGGATACCAACTTTTCACAATACCTGATCGTAAAAAACCTGGCTGCCCTGCACCAAAACCTCTGCGTTGTGGGTGACGATGCTCAGAGTATATACTCTTTCCGGGGAGCACGCATTGAAAACATCCTGAACTTTCAGAAAGACTATCCCAAACACCGGATCTTTAAACTTGAGCAAAACTACCGTTCCACGCAGGTCATTGTCAACGCGGCAAACAGCATTATTGCAAAAAATAAGCGGCAGATTCCCAAAAATGTTTTTTCCAAAAAAGATCCGGGCACGCGGATTAAAGTGATCTCAGCCCTGACTGATAATGAAGAAGGTTATCTGATCGCCAATGAGATCAGCGAGAGCCGTATGCGTCAGCATTATCACTACCAGGATTATGCCATCCTGTACCGGACAAATGCGCAGTCACGGATCTTTGAGGAAGCCTTGCGGAAACGGAATATCCCCTATAAAATCTATGGCGGGCTTTCTTTTTATCAACGAAAAGAGATCAAGGATTTATTGGCATACTTCCGGTTGGTCATTAACCCGAAAGACAATGAAGCGTTGAAACGGATTATCAATTACCCGGCCAGAGGCATCGGGGAAACGACGCTGGGCAAACTGGAACAGGCTTCTCTGGAAGAAAATATCAGTATCTTCGAAATGATTGGCCTGAGCGGGAGAAGCAATCCGGCTTCATTCAATCAGGGAATTCTAAAAAAATTAATTACCTTTGCGCAACAGATCGATCAATTTGCAGAATCAGCATCTGCTTACGATGCTTACGAATTGGCAGGCGCTATTGCAACCCAGACCGGACTGATCAAAGATCTGTATCGGGATCAGACGCCAGAGGGACTTAGCCGGTTTGAAAACATTCAGGAATTGCTGAACGGAATTCAAGAATTTACAATCAATGCCCGGGAAGAAGGATCACCAAATACGCTGGCAAGTTATATGCAGGATGTGGCATTACTGACGGATCAGGATTCGGACAAGGAAGAAGACCGGGACAAGGTAACGATGATGACGGTTCATTCGTCAAAAGGACTGGAATTTAAAAATGTCTTCATCGTCGGTCTGGAGGAAAACCTCTTCCCGTCATTGTCAGCAGGGAATGCACCAACCATTGAATCGTTTGAAGAAGAACGACGCCTTTTTTATGTCGCACTGACGAGAGCTGAAGAAAATGCCTGCCTGAGTTATGCCAAACAACGATACCGGTGGGGAAAACTGGATTTTTGCAACCCAAGCCGCTTTATAGCGGAAATTGATACGCAATATCTGAACATGCCGGAAGAAAATGATTTGAACTTTGAAAGCACTCCCCCTGTTACATGGATAAAGCAGAACTTTTCAAACGTTAATACAAGTGTCCCCGCAAAACAACCATTGGTTGAACATCAGCAGACAATGACCGGAAAACTGATGAAATTGCGGGAAGCAAAAAAACAGAGCCAAAGTTTCGACGGTGATGATCCGCGTGACGTACAAGCGGGTATGACAGTGGAACATCAACGTTTCGGACAGGGAGAAGTCCTGCAGGTGGAAGGCTCATTCCCCAATCTGAAAGCAACTGTCTTCTTCCGGAATGCAGGACAAAAGCAATTATTGCTGAAATTTGCAAAACTTAGGATTATTCGCTGAAAAAATTTGAGAGCTGGATTTTTTAATTTAGATTTGCAGCATGGAATTACCTCCAACTGCTTGTTATCAAGTTTATTTCCGGTATTATTTACAACCTTTTATTCAATATTTTATTTGACATTTTTTAAATGGATTACAATTCTAACCGTAAGAAATTACCCCTGCCTGAATATGGCCGGAATCTTCAAAATATGGTTGACCATATCATGACGATTGAAGACAGGGACGAAAGAAACCGTGCAGCCAGGACCATTATCGACATTATGGGCAACATGTACCCTTATCTTCGGGATATTAATGACTTCAAACACAAGTTATGGGATCATCTGGCCATCATGTCTGACTTTACACTGGATATCGATTATCCCTACGAACCTCCCCGGAGAGAAACATTTAATGAACCACCGGGAAGGATTGCTTACGACTTCGGAAAGATCAAGCTGCGTCATTATGGGAAAATTATGGAATCCCTGATTGGCAAGGCAGCAAATTTTGAGAACGGGGAAGAAAAGGAAATGCTGATCAAGTTGTTGGCCAACCACATGAAAAAGAGTTACCTTGTCTGGAACAAGGATACAGTCGACGACGAAAAGATTTATTCTGATCTGGAAATCCTTTCGCAGGGGCAGATTAAACGTTCGGATCTGGATCTGACCGAAACCAAGGATATCCTCTTCCGAAACCGTAAGAAAGCTACACCCATACGTATTCCCAAAAAGCAACATCGTAAAAACGAATAAACACGTTCTTCCGGGATGGCAACATTTCAAATTGAAGGAGGCAGAAAGTTAAAGGGCATACTTCAGCCACAGGGAGCAAAAAATGAAGCATTGGAAATCATCTGCGCCACTCTTCTGACTCCTGAAAAAGTGACCATTTCAAATATCCCCGAAATCAGCGATGTGTTAAAGCTGATCGAAATCCTGACCGACCTGGGGGTAAAAATTCGTCGGAACGAAAAGGGCAACTATACTTTTCAGGCAGACGACCTCAATCCGGGGCACATGCAAACTGAAAAATTTGCGCGTCAGGCCACCAGCCTTCGCGGATCGATCATGATTGTCGGTCCACTCGTAGCCCGTTTCGGAAAGGCCTTCATCCCTCAACCGGGAGGTGATAAAATTGGCCGCCGAAGACTGGATACCCACTTCATCGGTTTGCAAAAACTGGGAGCCGTATTTCAATTCGATATTCATCGAAATACTTATGCTGTAACGGCCCCCAAACTGAGCGGCAGTTATATGTTACTGGAAGAGGCATCGGTTACCGGAACAGCCAATATTTTGATGGCTGCGGTGCTTGCCGAAGGGAAAACAACCATCTATAATGCCGCGTGCGAACCCTATCTGCAGCAACTGTCGGGAATGCTGGTCTCCATGGGAGCTAAAATCAGTGGTATCGGATCAAATCTGTTGCACATAGAAGGAGTTCAGTACCTTTCAGGATGCACGCACCGGGTTCTGCCCGATATGATCGAAGTAGGCAGTTTTATCGGACTGGCAGCGATGACCGGTTCTGAAATAACAATTCCGCATGCGGGCGTCAGCCATTTGGGCCTTATACCTGACTCGTTCCGGAAACTGGGCATTCAGTTGGAAATCAAAGATGACGACATATTTATTCCGGCACAGGATGAATATGAAATCGAGACCTTCATTGACGGGTCGATCATGACGATCTCGGATGCCATCTGGCCCGGACTGACCCCTGACCTGCTCAGCATCTTCCTGGTGGTGGCCACCCAGGCAAAAGGAACAGTCCTGATCCACCAGAAAATGTTTGAGAGCCGCTTATTTTTTGTTGACAAGCTGATCGACATGGGAGCACAGATCATTTTATGCGATCCTCACCGGGCCACGGTAATTGGATTGAACCGCAGGCACCAGCTCCGGGGGACAACCATGACATCACCCGATATCCGGGCAGGCGTAGCCCTGCTCATCGCCGCCCTCTCAGCCCAGGGGAGCAGCAAAATCTTCAACATTGAACAAATCGACCGCGGATATGAACAGATCGACCAGCGATTGCAGGCGATAGGCGCGGCAATTGAACGAATCGAATAAGGAGCAAGAAAACCACCGACCGCAAAAAGGGTTGTTTTGTTTTTCCGGTCTCCATTCTCCGTCTGCGGTCTCCGTTTAAACTCTTTAACAATTTTGCATTTTGCCGATTTAACAATTTTGCTTATCCTTGGAGAGAATTATTCTAAATAATAAAAAGATGAAAAGAGCAGGGAAAATCGTGATGCCCATCCTTCTATTCATGGGCTTTATCGCCCGCGGGGAAGCAGGGAATGAGCAAACTGGAACTGAAATTGGGAATAAAGCGCCCGAAATAATAGAAAAGTCATTGCGTGGAGAGGAACTGAGACTTTCTTCTTTGAAAGGGAAATTGGTATTGATCGATTTTTGGGCTGCATGGTGTCCTCCATGTCGTCGTGAGAATCCGCATGTCGTGACCGCTTACCAAAAATACAGGAATAAAAGTTTTAAAAACGCAGAAGGCTTTACCATATTGGGCGTATCACTTGATAATACCAGGGCAGATTGGGAAAAAGCGGTAAAAGATGACGGACTTGTTTGGGAAACCCATGTTAGTGACTTGAAAGGCTGGTCATCCAAACATGCTTCCGTGTATGGTGTCCGCAGTATCCCCACCAATTTTCTGGTCGACGGAAATGGCGTGATTGTCGCCAAAAACCTGCGGGGTGCAGCCCTTGAAGAAGCGCTTGAACAATTATTAAAATAACCTGGTCCAAATCAGATATTTTAAGGCAGTGCACCCGTACTGCCTTTTCTTTTTTATACTTTTGTCACCCTTACAGCACAACACGTGTCATTTTGTCTTTGAAGCAAAGCATGGCAGCATTTTTGTTTGAAGTGTAACCGTTAATGTAAAAACTTACAGTAAAAATGGCAGACGAAAAGAAAACACCTGATCAGGAACAAAAGATCGAAGAAGTAAAAGAAAAGGCCGGTCAGGAACCGAAGGAATCCGTTTCTGAAAACCAGGAAGAGGAAAAAAAAGACAATAAAAAAGAAGATAAAAAGTCCAAAAAGGACAAAACGCACGAACAGATAGAAAAGCTGGAAAAAGAAGTTGCGGAAATTAAGGATAAACACCTTCGGCTGCAGGCTGAGTTTGATAACTTCCGCAAACGTACGCTTAAAGAAAAGATGGATTTGTTAAAATCAGGCGGTGAGACGGTTTTGACCAGTATCCTTCCTGTTATCGATGACCTGGAGCGGGCTCTGGCGGCATTTGGTGAAGTGGAGGACGAAAATCCCTTTAAACAAGGTATTATTCTGATCTATAATAAATTTCAGGATTTTCTGAAGCAAAATGGCATTAAGGAGATCGACGCAAAAGGAAAGGAATTTGACACCGATCTTCACGAAGCAATCACCAAAATCCCGGCTCCTGCCGAAGAATTAAAAGGCAAGATCGTTGATGTTGTTCAAAGAGGATACTTGCTCAATGATAAGGTTATTCGTTTTGCCAAAGTGGTGATTGGTGAATAAGCTAAAAGAAAACACTAAAAAAGCATGGCAAAAAGAGATTATTACGAAGTATTAGGTGTCAGTAAGGAAGCAAGCGCTGAGGAAATCAAGAAAGCTTACCGGAAGAAGGCCATCCAGTTTCATCCTGATAAAAATCCGGGGGATAAGGAAGCCGAAGAAAAATTCAAGGAAGCGGCCGAAGCTTACGAGGTGCTGAGTAACCCCCAAAAGAAACAGCGTTATGACCAGTTTGGTCATGCGGGAATGGGAGGAGCCGGTGGTGGCGGATTCAGCCAACATGACATGTCGATGGATGATATATTCTCCATGTTCGGTGACATTTTTGGCGGTGGCGGATTCGGTGGGTTTAGCGGGTTTGGCGGCTCACGGGGTCAGCAGGGCCGACGGGTTCACCGTGGGTCCGATCTGCGGGTAAAGGTCATGCTAACGTTAAATGAAATTGACAAGGGCGTTGAGAAAAAGCTCAAATTAAAAAAATATGTCAGTTGTGATGTCTGTCATGGAACAGGAGCAGCCGGCGGGTCTGATTATTCCACCTGTTCGACCTGTCGCGGAAGTGGTCATGTGACCCGCATTACCAATACCCTGCTGGGCCAGATGCAGACGACGACCACTTGTCCGACCTGTAACGGAGAAGGACAGGTCATTAAGAATAAATGTGCCAACTGCGGCGGCGAAGGTGTTGTCCGGGGTGAAGAAGTAGTCAACATCAAGATCCCGGCCGGTGTTGGGGAAGGAATGCAATTGAATGTTTCCGGGAAAGGAAATGCCGGGCGGCACGGAGGAGTTAACGGCGACTTACTGGTTGTGATCCAGGAGGAATCGCATCCTGATCTGATCCGTGACGGAAATAACCTGATATACAATCTCTTTATTAATATGCCCGATTTTATACTGGGTACAACCTCCGAGATACCGACCGTTGACAATAAGGTAAAGGTAAAAATAGAACCGGGAACCCAGCCTGAAAAGATCCTCCGGTTAAGGGGAAAAGGCTTGCCCGATCTGAATGGCTACGGCAAAGGTGATTTGCTTGTCCGGATCCATGCCTGGATACCGAAAAAGATCACGCCCGAAGAAAGAAAAATGCTTGAGAAGCTGCAGCAATCGCCCAATTTTCAGGACACACCCGGAGCGGGCGACAAAAACTTCTTTGAAAAGATGCGCGACATCTTTGAATAAAATACGCGATGACAACGCAAAAAAAGCTGTATCAGATGCCAAAAACTGATACAGCTTTTATGTGAGAACACAACCGATAAAAGCTCCCGTTATCACCCCCAAACTTTCACGTTACTTGCCCGTAAATTTCAGTTTCAGACCGTCGTCTAGTACGCCGTTTGCATGACGGTAATAATGTCCACGCAGGTCGGCGGCATATTCTTCCATCACCTTTTTCCCCAATCCATTGTAGTCGCCAGTTTTATAAAGTGCACGTCCCAGGAAGATCTCTTTCAGCGAGGCGTTCCGTTCCGAGTTGTCGGTGCGACTGGGAACAGTCATCTCCAGCGCCTCCTCAATAGAGTTCATCGCATGCCCCCGCATCCCGTCCATTTCCAGCAAACCGGATAGCATCGGGGCTGCCCCCCGGCTCCCGATGGCTTCGCAGGCAACAGCAACAGCCCGGAAATGAGAAAAACTACTTTCCGGCTTCAGCTTTCTCGCCAGGCGAATAATCGACGGCAGAGCCTCTTCCGTTTTGCAACTTCCCAGGGAGATGATCAGGCTGTCCAAATAACTCATACTTGCACCAAATTGTCCCATTCCCCGGTAGTCCCAGCCCTCATCCCATTCTGTGCAGGCATCGATTGCTTTTTTCAGCGTTTCCCAGCCCGTGGAATCCTTCAGGAAGCCCAATATACGGGCATAAATTAGTTTATCTTCTTCTTTTTCAGAAGCATGGTATTGCGTCCGCAGTAACGGGAGCGCTTTCTCCGGCTGCCAAAGGACAATCTCCAATCCTTCGAGATCGTACACCACGCTACGGACTGCTTTTTGCAGCGCTCCTTCCGATGGTGGATAGTTGTCTTTAAAGGTAAGGGCTTCTTCCGTCAGGTTTCCCTTTTCCACCAGTTCCCGTTGCAGTGTTCTCAGATCAATATAGCGGATCAGCTTGCCTGAGTCTTTCGCCATCGCAGCGGCCATTCCCACCGCAAACCCCTGGTTCTGCAGGCACGGCTGCATCCGGATAACCGGCATGGCATCACGGTCGGCGCTCACACCCAGACCGGTAACGATAATCCCTTCCAGTCCTTTCGGCAATAACGCGCGGAAAGGTACATAAGCCTGTACCACATCGTTACTGTGGGCAGGCGGCTTCATGGAGAAGAACGGATGCTCCGTGAAACCATGGGTATCGAAAGAGCTTTGATGAATGGACAGGACGTCTGGATACGTGCGCTTGTTGTAAACGTCGAGTACCTGTATGGTAATGTCGCCGACGATCCGTCGTCGTTCCCGGGTCTGCGGCATCTTTCCCATATCGAAATTGTCGGCATACTTTTTCTTTGCCTGGACAAAAGTGCGCCAGACGTCAATGACGTCAGTATCGTCCACGAACGTCCAATCAGTGTTGTTATAAAAATCATTCGGATCCTTCGGTGGCAGACCGGCACCCTGTACCGCGATTGTGGTGCCATCGGTGTAGCTGTACCCAGCCCCGGCCACTATGGCAATATCGGCGCTCCCTGTCGAATCGACAACCGTGTGCGCCAGCACAACTCCGCGGCCGAACGGTGTGGCGACCACAACCCCTTTGACCTGATTGCCATCAATAAAAGCACCACAGCCCAAAACACCGAACCAGATCTCTCCGCCGGCCTTCCTTATTTCAGAACGGAACCATTCGGTTTTCCAGTCATAAACCCATTCGTCCAGCCTCTTTTTCTGCCGGTCACTTTCGCCTCCC
>Ga0074195_1002020_pt1 | contig 24836 bp, 23 predicted proteins | sample EPASupsiteHSE623_FD_64525 | JGI IMG/M metagenome (GOLD analysis project Ga0074195, IMG submission 64525) | Bioremediated contaminated groundwater from EPA Superfund site, New Mexico - Sample HSE6-23 | ecosystem: Environmental > Aquatic > Deep subsurface > Groundwater > Contaminated ... | reverse complement strand
ATTTGAATTAATTGCAAATAAAATTTGTGATGTATTAGACAATATTGAAGATACAGCTTTACATGCTAAAATCAATAAAGAATTAGAAGAACTTGCTGGAAATTTTGTTGTTTACAATAAATCAACTTACTAGGATTTCTATTTAAATAAGGATAAGTTATGCAAATAAAAGGTGATGAGTTTATTAAAAAAGTTCAAATTCAACAAGAACGAGAAGAACTTGAACGAAAGTTAAATGAACTTGAAGAAGTAGAAATGTCAATAAACAATGACTCTGTTATTTTTGAAAAAAACAGTAATGTAGAACAAAATGAACATGAGCTTGATAATATTATGCTAGGGTCATCTATTAATAATGAGGATAATAAGAAAAAATACCTAATTTTAGGTATTGTCCTCGTTGTTTTATTTTTATTAACTATAATTATTATTCGTCTTTTAACAAATGATGCGCCAAAAGAAGATCAATTTACATCTAATAGTGCAAATTCAACTGAAATGAAAAAACTATCTGAGAGTGATAATATTGAACAAAACTTCCAAAAAATCATTAATGAAAGAGTAAAAAAAGATGCTAATGAACCAATGGTACCTGAAGTTCAGGGAAATACAGCTGTAGCATCTAATGAAAAAGTTGAAGATAATGGTACACAAGCATTTGAAAATCTACAAAAAGAAGCAGAAAACTATAATCCAAATACATCAGGAATTTCTGATGAAGCAATTGATCAAACAATAAAAAAAGTTGAAAAAAGCAAATTAGTAAATAAAGAGAAACCTGTAGTAAAACAGAAAGAAGAAGCACTTCCTAAAGAAGATACTGTTATTAAAAAAGTTGAAACTAAAAAAACTTCTATAAAAGATTTAGTAGAAACACCTTCATCTTCTACTACAAATGATACATCTTCAAGCAGTGTCTCAAATGGATATTTTATACAAATTGGTGCATTTACAAAAAAACCAACTGATAGTTATGTAAATACTATAAGAAGTGCCAAATTAAAATATAAAATATATCAAGATGAAGTAAAAGGAACTATATACAATAAGGTATTAATTGGTCCTTATAGTTCAAAAGCAGCAGCTAGTGAAAATGTAGAAGATGTTAAACAAAAACTAAATGTTACAAGTGCCTTTGTTGTTAAATTTTAAAAAAGTAGATATTAATGAATTTTTATAGTAAAGAATTATTTTTAGATCAATTCACACCTGTTTCAATATATGAAAAAATAAAAAATATATATAAAGATGAAATAACATTTTTATTTGAAAGTACAATTAATTCAAGTACTGGGAATTATTCTTACATCATTATTGGTGATAGGGAAAGAGTTTGGTATGAAAATAATAGTTGTTTCTATAAAAATGAAAAACAAGAAATTTCAGTAGTAGAATCAAATCCTTTAACTTTTTTAAAAAGATATTATGCAAACTTCGATAAAGAATTTTATAAATCTAAATCACTAGAGCTAGGAATAGGATTAATTGATGGATTTATTGGAAATGTAGGTTATGATATTGGTAAAGAGTTTGAACCAAAACTAAAAAAATCTATGAATTCTTTAATTGATCAATTAAACATTCCTGACTTAGATTTAATAAGACCTAAAATAATTCTTGGATTTTCACATAAAACTTCTAAACTTGTTATTTTAACGTCTATGGATGAAAAAGAAAAAGATTTAGAACTCATAGAAACAGAACTTCTTAAAAGTTATGAATACACTCCTTTGAAAAAAGCAACATTAATTGATGAAGGAAAATTTAACTTTACAAAAGAAGAGTTCTTTCAAATGGTTGCACGTTCAAAAGAGATGATAAAATCTGGAGATGTTTTCCAAATATTAATGTCAAATAGATTTACTCAAAAAGCTATTGTTGACCATCTAAGTTTTTATAGAGCCCTAAGAAGTAAAAACCCAAGTCCATATCTTTTTCTTTTAGAATTTGAAAATTTCTCAATTGCTGGAAGTTCACCTGAAGTTATGGTAAGACTTGTTGATGGACATTTATTATTAAGACCAATTGCAGGAACAAGAAAAAGAGGTAGAACTCTTGAAAAAGATCTTGAAATGGAAAATGAATTAATCAATGATACTAAAGAGAGAGCTGAACACTTAATGCTTGTTGATTTAGGAAGAAATGATGTTGGTCGAGTTGCACGACCTGGAAGTGTAAAAGTAACTGATTTAATGAGAATAGAAAGATACTCTCATGTTATGCATATTGTTTCTGATGTAGAAGCTATTATAGATGACAAGTATGATATGTTTGATTTATTTGCAGCAACTTTTACAGCAGGAACTATGACAGGAGCTCCAAAAATTAGAGCAATGGAGTTAATTGCTCAATTTGAAGGAATAAAAAGAAACTTCTATTCAGGAAGTATTGCTTATTTTGGTTTTGATGGAAATATGGATAGTGCTATTACTATTAGAACTACAATGCTTACAAATGACACAGTAATATTCCAAGCAGGAGCAGGAGTTGTTGCAGATTCTAATCCTGAAGATGAATATTTAGAAGTTCATAACAAACTAGCTGCAAATATTGCAACTCTAAAAGATTTATTCTAAAACTTACCACAAAGACTTCTTTATTTAATATTGGCTATTATTTCATAGAAAAAAGCCAATATTAAAGGATACAAATTGTTACTTGGTGTAAATATTGACCACATTGCAGTCTTGCGAGAAGCTAGAAAAATTAATGACCCAAATCCCCTTGATGCACTTTATATTTGTAAACTAAGTGGTGCAAATCAAATTACAATTCATTTAAGAGAAGATAGACGACATATCCATGATAATGATGCTATTGCAATAATTCAACAATCTTCCCTTCCTATTAATTTGGAGTGTTCTATAAATAGTGATATTATTGATATTGTTTGTAAACTAAAACCAACACGTGCAACTTTAGTTCCTGAAAATAGAAATGAAGTTACAACTGAGGGTGGACTTGATGTAAAAGGAAACTTTGAAAAACTTCAAAAAGTTATTGATAAACTTCATGCAAATGAAATTGAAGTATCTTTATTTATTGATCCAAATGAGGAGATAATTGAACTTTCAAGCCAACTTGAAGTTGAATGGATTGAACTTCATACTGGAACTTTTGCAAATATTTATGCAATGTTAAATACTAATTTATCTCAAACTCATCACACAATCAAAGAATTAGAATTAAGTAAACAACAATTAAAAGAGAAATTAAATATATCAATTAAAGATATTCGAAATTCATCAAAATTAGCAAAAAAATTTAATTTAAAAGTGGCAGCAGGTCATGGATTAAATTATCAAAATGTGACCCTAATTTCAAAAATACCTGAAATTGAAGAGTTAAATATTGGACAAAGCATAATTGCTCGTTCTGTATTTACAGGACTAGAAAAAGCTATAATTGATATGAAAGAGTTAATAAAAAATGACTGAAAATAAAGCAAAAATTGCAATTAGTATAGGTGATTTAAATGGTATTGGAGTTGAAATAGCTTTAAAATGTCACGAAAAAATATCAAAAATTTGCCAACCAATTTATTGTATAAATAACAAAATGTTAGAAAAAGCAAGTGATAAATTAAAAATAGAAATCCCAAAAGATTTTGAACTTTTTGAAACAAAAGGTGAATTTGAAATAAAAGAGGGAACTGTTTCAAAAAAAGCAGGAAAATACTCTTATGATTCATTTATGGATGCTATAAATTTAGCAGATAAAAAAAGAGTTGATGCAATTTGCACTCTTCCAATTAATAAAGAATCATGGAATAAAGCTGATATAAAATACAAAGGCCATACTGAGGTTCTAAGGGATTATTTTGGGAAAAATGCCATTATGATGTTAGGATGTAAAAAAATGTTTGTTGGCCTTTTTACAGAACATATTCCTTTAAAAAAAGTTGCAAAAAAAGTAAATGAAGAAGATTTAACTAAATTTTTAATTGATTTTTACAAAAATGTAAAAAATGATAATATCGGTGTTTTAGGTCTAAATCCACACGCAAGTGATAATGGAGTGTTAGGTGATGAAGAAGTAGAAATCTTTAAAGCTATAAAAAAAGCAAATAAACATTTAGAAAAAAATATTTTCAAAGGTCCATTAGTTCCAGATACTGCATTTTCACCACTTTCAAGAAAGAATTATAAATATTTTGTTGCTATGTATCATGACCAAGGATTAGCTCCATTAAAAGCTTTATATTTTGAGCAAAGTATAAATGTGAGTCTAAATCTTCCAATAATTAGAACTTCAGTTGACCATGGTACTGCTTTTAATATTGCATACAAAAATGAAAATATAAACACAAAAAGTTATATAAATGCAATCAAAGAAGCAATAATTTTAATTTCAAATAAAAAATGAGAACGCTAGAAGCTTGTTATGAAATTAACTTTTCAAAAGTTAATTTCATTGAGCGAAAAATCAGAATTGAAGAATCTAAAACTATAATAAGTGGTGCCTTTAAAACGGGAAAAAGTTATCTGATTTATGATTTTTTATCTACATTTAAACCAAAAGAGTATCTTTATATCGATTTTTCTGATTTAAGAAATGAAATCTCTGAAGTTTTTAAAAACATTGAAAAATTTATAAAAATGAATGAAATTATTGTTTTGGTACTTGAAAATTTTGATTTTCAATTTGAACTACCAAATTGTGAAAATATAATAATTTCAACTTCAACTCCAAGAAAAATAAGAGGTTTTGAAAATATAATAATCAATGCTTTAGATTTTGAAGAGTATTTGCTCCACGATAATAGACATCAAAACATAACCCAAAGTTTTAATATTTTTTTAAAATATGGTAATTTACCAGAACTCATAAATATTGATGAACATAAAAGGATTCATCGTTTACAGGAGATAATTGAATTACAATGTAAAGATGAAACTCAATATGAAATTTTTAAGATTTTAATTGAAAATATTGATGAAAAAAAATCCCTATTTCAACTATTTAATACTTTAAAAAATAAAATAAAAATTTCAAAAGATAAATTTTATGAAACATGTAAAATTTATGAAAATAATAAGTCTATATTTTTTTTACAAAAATACAATCAAGAAAAATCTGTAAAAAAGATATACTGTTATAATCACTCATTTTTAAATGCCGTTTCACATGTAAAAAAGTTTAAAAATGAATTTTCAAACATGATTTTTTTAGAATTAGTAAATAAATATACTGATGTTTATTATTTAGATAATATTGATTTTTATATAAAATCTAAAAATATAGCAATTATTGCAATTCCATTTTTTAATAGATTTTTAATGCATAATACCTTAAAAAAAATAATTAAAAATTCCCATGAATTTGAAATAAATGAGATTAATATTATCACTATTTCAAACAATGAAAAAATTTCTGATTCAAAATTAAAAATAAATATTATTCCCTTTTATGAATGGGCGTTAAGCTAAGTGTTTGTTAATGATTTTTTAGATAAAATCCAAAAATTATAGAAGGATATGCATATGAACAAAAGAGTACTTGTAAAATTTTCTGGTGAAGCATTGGCTGGTGCTGAAGGTTATGGTATTGATACTCAAATATTAGATTATATTGCTGAAGAAATAAAAAGTTTAGTAGAAAATGATATAGAAGTTGGTATTGTAATTGGTGGTGGAAATATAATTAGAGGAGTAACAGCAGCAGCTGATGGTGTTATAAAAAGAACAAGTGCTGATTATATGGGAATGCTTGGAACTGTAATTAATGGTATTGCTATGCAAGAGGCATTAGAATACAAAGGTTTAAATGCTAGATTACAGACTGCTATTAAAATGGAACAAATTGCTGAACCATTTATAGTGAGAAAAGCTATAAGACACCTTGAAAAAGGAAGAGTTGTAATTTTTGGAGCAGGAACAGGAAATCCTTATTTCACAACTGATACAGGTGCAACTTTAAGAGCAACTGAAATTGGTGCTTCAATGTTGATTAAAGCTACAAAAGTTGATGGTGTTTATGATAGAGATCCTATGAAATATCCAGATGCTAAAAAATTAGAAACTTTATCTTATGATAGAGCTTTAGAAGATCATATCAAAGTAATGGATGATACTGCAATTGCACTAGCTAAAGATAATAAACTTCCAATAGTTGTTGCAAATATGAATGAAAAAGGTAATTTACTAAAAATCATTAAAGGTGATTATAGTAGATGTTCAATAGTTAGATAAATATTAAATAAATACCAAAAGGAATAATTTACCATGAGATTAGAAGAAAGAATATCAAAAGCTTTAAAACAAGTTGACAATGACAGATATATTTTAGCAATTGCAGTAGGACAAAGAGCAGATGAATTAAGTAAAGGTGCAAAACCTTTATTAGAACAAAATACTCAAAAAATGAAATATACAGATATTGCAATTGATGAAATTGCAAGTGGTTTATTAAGAATAGAAGGTTTTGTAGACAAAAAATAGAGATAAGCCTAAAAACTTATCTTTAGGTCTTAATATTATGGATCCATTTATCAAAGAAATTCAACAAATAAACAGTGTTGAACATGCAATTAATAAACTTAATACTCAAACTGAAATAACTCCAAAACTAACTGAAATAATAAATTTTATTATAGAAGCTCATGAAGGTCAATATAGAAAAAGTGGAGAACCTTATTGTGTTCATCCTATTTTAGTGGCCTCTATAACCGCACATTTTTCTAAAGATGAAGCAATTATAGCAACTGCGTTATTACATGATGTAGTTGAAGACACAAAATATTCTTTAGAGTTTATTAAAGAAAAATGGGGTAATGATATTGCTCACATGGTTGATGGATTAACTAAAATTGTTGAGATAAGAGAACATGAATTTATAGCTTCTAGTGATACAAGTGACTCAAAAATCATATCTTCTGCACTTACTTTCAGAAAAATGCTAATTGCTTCAATTGATGATGTTCGAGTTTTAATTGTAAAACTTTGTGATAGATTACATAATATGCTAACATTAAGTGTTTTACCCCCAAATAAACAAAAAAGAATTGCAGAAGAGACTTTGGTTGTTTATGTTCCAATTGCAAATCGATTGGGAATCTCTACACTAAAAAATGCATTAGAAGATTTAGCATTTTTATACATATATCCAAATGAATATAAAAAAATTGATAGTTTCTTAAAAGAACAACAACATGCAATGCAACTTACTTTTAATACATTTATATCAACTACCAAAAATCTTTTAGAAAAAAATGGTTACGATTTAAATAAAATTAAAATATATAGCCGTATTAAACATCACTATTCAATCTATCTAAAAATGCAAAGAAAAGGAATTTCAATTGATGAAGTTCTAGATTTATTTGCAATTAGAATTTTAGTTGAAGAAGATATAGATTGTTATAAAGTTTTAGGATATATGCACTTAGAATTTAAACCTTTAATTTCAAGATTTAAAGATTATGTTGCAACTCCCAAAGAGAATGGTTATCAAACTATTCATACTACTGTTTTTTATAATTCAAAAATTTATGAAATTCAAATTAGATCTTTTGAAATGAATAAAATTGCAGAATTTGGAATTGCTGCTCATTGGAAATATAAAACTGGTGCAAAAAATACTACAAATCTTAATTGGTTAAAATCTTTAGAATTTTCAAATGAAAATGTAGAAGAATTTTACCAAGAAACAAAAGATAATTTATATATACAAGAGATGATAGTCTATTCTCCAAAAGGTGAAGTATTTACTCTACCTGTTGGTGCAACTGCTTATGATTTTGCCTTTGCAGTTCATACAAATATTGGTAAACGTGCGATTGGATGTTTTGTAAATAAAATTAGAAAACCTCTTTTAACTGAATTAAAAAGTACTGATATTGTCTCTATAGAACTAGGTAAAGATACAATTGTAAGATGTTCTTGGATGGATATGGTAAAAACTTCAAGAGCAAAAAAACAGATTAAACTTTTGTGTGCCCATAGACAAAAAGAGATAGATGAATTATCAGGAAAAAATATTATAAATACAGTATTTTCAAGATATTCAGAAGATATTACCAAAATATACCCAATTGAATCACCTCACAAAATTCCTCAAATTTTGGATTTTTTCAAACATACTAAACAAATAATTGAGAAAAAATTAGTTGGTTATAAAGGTTTGATGACTAGATTTAAAATTTTTACTAGTAAAATTAAAGAATCTAAGTTCGATAATGTTTTAATATATTCAAATTTCAGTATAAGTTCTGTATCATTTGACCATTGTTGTCATCCAAAGTTTGGTGATGATATTGTTGCATTTAAAAGTGGAAATGAAGCTATAATTCATCATAAAATGTGTGATAAAGCCTACGATAAAATTAAAACAAATCAAGAAATGCTTTTTTGTAAATGGACAAAAGACACAGTTTATCAATATAAAATGGTAATAAGTATCCCAAATACAAAAGGTGAATTAGCAAAAGTATTAACTTATATGGCAGAATATGAATTTTATATATTAGGTGTAGAATTTGGAAGACAAGCTCACTCATATATACAATACTGTTACATTGAGTTTGAAATAAATAAATCAAATATAGATGATGTTAAAAAAATAATAGAAAAGAAAGTAAAAGTTATAGAGTTCTACTCAAAAAAAGACGCTTATAACAAATAATTTAAAGGGTAAAAAGTTAATGGGAAACAAAGTTCAAGAAGCATTAGAAGAGATAAAAAGAGGAACTTCTGAAATCATCGATATTGAAGCAATAGAAAAACTTATAAAAAAATTTTTTGAAACAGGTGAAAATTTTTATGTAAAAGCTGGATTTGATCCAACTGCACCTGATTTACATTTAGGGCATACAGTTCTTATTCAAAAACTTGCAACTTTCCAAAAATTTGGAGGAATTGTTCAATTTTTAATTGGAGATTTTACAGCAACTATAGGAGATCCAACAGGTAAAAGTGAAACAAGAAAAGTTTTAACAGAAGAAGATGTTCAAAAAAATGCAGTTTCATATAAAGAACAAGTTTTCAAAATATTAGATGAATCAAAAACTCAAGTTATGTTTAACTCGACTTGGTTAAAAGAGTTAGGAACAGGTGGATTAATAACATTAGCTTCAAACTTAACGGTTGCTAGAATGCTTGAACGTGATGATTTTTCAAAAAGATATGCATCAAATACTCCAATTGCATTAAGTGAATTTACATATCCACTATTGCAAGGTTATGATTCGGTTGCTATGAATACGGACATTGAACTTGGAGGAACTGACCAAAAATTCAATTTATTAATGGGAAGAACTCTACAAAAAGCATATAACTGTAAAAAACAACAAGCTGTTTTAATGATGCCGATTTTAGAAGGTCTTGATGGCGTTCAAAAAATGTCAAAATCATTAGGTAACTATATTGGTGTTACAGATGAACCTTTTGATATGTTTGGGAAAATTCTATCAATTAGTGATGAACTTATGTGGAGATATTTTGAATTATTATCTTCTTTATCTCTAAAAGAAATAGAAGAGATTAAAGAAGGTGTAAAAAATGAAACTTTACATCCTAAAAAAGTAAAAGAATCATTAGCTATGGAAATTGTTGAAAGATTCCATGGAAATGGTCAGGGTGAAAAAGCAAAAGAAGAGTTCGAAAGGGTATTTGCAAAAAAAGATATTCCAACAGATATGCCTGAGTTTACTTTTGAAGCTCCCATTTGGATTTGTCAAGCTTTAGTTGATTCTAAATTAGTTGATTCAACTTCACAAGCTAGACGTGATATAAAATCAAATGCAGTATCGGTAAATCAAGAAAAAATAACTGATGATAAATTGAATTTAGAAATTGGTGAGTATATTTTACAAAAAGGTAAAAAAAATTTCGCTAAGATAGTAATAAAATAGAAAGGCTAGTTGTGAAAATAGGAAAATATGAGATAAAACATCCAATTATACAAGGTGGAATGGGTGTAGGAATTAGTTGGGATCAATTAGCAGGTAATGTAAGTTTAGAAGGTGGATTGGGTGTAATATCTGCTGTTGGAACGGGTTATTATAAAAATAAAAGTGAAAATATTCATATAGTTACAAAAAAAGATAAACCAAAAGATGTTGCTAATTTTTATAATAGAGATTCGCTTTTTGAAATAGTTGCAAATGCTAGAAAAATTTGTAGTGATGCACCTCTTGCTTGTAATGTATTGTATGCAATTAACGATTATGGAAGAGTTGTTAGAGATGCTTGTGAAGCAGGTATAAATATTATTATTACAGGTGCTGGACTTCCTACAAATATGCCTGAATTTACAAAAGATTTTCCAGATGTTGCCCTTGTTCCTATTGTTTCAAGTGCAAGAGCTTTAAAACTAATCTGTAAAAAATGGCAAAGATATAATAAACTTCCAGATGCAATTATAGTTGAAGGACCTTTAAGTGGTGGTCATCAAGGATTTACATATGAACAATGTGCCCAAGAAGAGTATCAACTTGAAAATATAATTGGACCAGTTATTGAAGAAGCAAAAGCTTGGGGAAATATCCCAATAATTGCAGCTGGTGGAGTTTGGAATAAAGATGATATTGATAAATTTCTTGTAATGGGTTGTGCAGGTGTTCAAATGGCAACTAGATTTATAGGTACTTTTGAGTGTGATGCGGATGCTCAATTTAAAAATGTCTTATTAAATGCAAAAGCTGAAGATATACAACTTATGAAATCTCCTGTTGGACTTCCAGCACGTGGAGTTATGACTAATTTGCAATTTTCTATTGAAAATAAAACTGCTCCAAAAGTTCAATGTATATCAAATTGTGTAGCTCCTTGTAATAGAGGTCATGAAGCAAAAATTGTTGGTTATTGTATTGCAGATAGATTAGGTGCTGCATATAAAGGTGATTTAGATACTGGTTTATTCTTTTCAGGTTCGAATGGATACAGAATTGAAAAAATTATCTCTGTAAAAGAACTAATGGAAAAATTAACAAAAGGAGAATAAAAATTTTAAAAAAATTTTTTATTCTAACCCTTCTAACTTTTGAACTATTAATTGCAGCAGAATCAATTAATAGTTTAAATGAACAATATCATTCATCAAAAATGAATTATCTAAAAGCTGTTATGCAAAAAAATGAACAGCTAAAAATTGATGAACTAAAAAATATAATATCTATTGGTGAAAAAATCAATAAAGATGTTCGACCAGATAAAAAGAAACTAGAGATATTAATAGAAAGACAAAATAAATCTAATACTAATACACAAGAAGTTTCCAAACAAACTAATAAAATTTACTCTATAGATTCAGTTCAAACATCTAATAATGATATTATTATCAATTTCAATAAAGACATAGATAGTAGCTATATAAAACTCTTTGAATTAAATCAAAGTAACTCATTTCGAAATGTTTTTGATATTAAAGGTTATTATAAAGATGCAATTCCTACAAAATTAGAAATGGATGGTCTTAATAGCATAACATTAGGTCAATTTAAACCAGATGTTTTAAGAATTGTTTTATCAAGTGATAAAAATTTATCAACATCTTATAAATTGACTAATCGACAAATTATAATTTCTGTTGACAATTCAAAGAATGCAACTACATCAAATACAAATAAGCTAATTGGAACAAATATAGATGAAAATAAATCAATAAAAGAACCAATTAATTTAGATACACAAAACTCTATTCGTTCAATAGATACTAATGAAAATAAAATTGTTGTAAAGTTTAATAAAAATTATTCAAAAAAAGACATAGCACAATTCTCAAAGAAAAATGGTACTAATTATGAATATACATTTGATATAGCTGGAAAATACAAATATACAGCTCCTACAAAACTAATTATTGATAATATTGATAATATCATGGTTAATGACAATAAAAATAGTGTTAGAATAGTAATATCAAATAAAGATAACCCAAAAATAACATATACACTTGCGTCAAGAGAGTTAGTCATAAATATAAGTAGTAATAGTAGTAATAGTAGTAATAGTATAACTAAGAAAAAAGAAGAGCCAATTAAGGATATTCCTTCAGATCTTCCTCCTTCAATTTCAGCACAAATGACTAATACACCAAAAAGTAGAAATAAAACTATTGTACTTGATGCAGGACATGGTGGAGATGATGTGGGAGCAGTTGGCGCTAATAAAAGATATGAAAAAGTTATAAATTTAAATGTAACAAAGTATTTAGCTACTATTCTTAAACAAAGAGGATATAACGTATATCTAACAAGAAATTCAGATTATTTTATAAAAGTTATTGATAGAACTGTTTTAGCAAATGAAAAAAATGCTGATTTATTTATGTCTATACATACAAATGCTGTGCCTTTAGAAAAAGCAGGTGAAGTTGATGGAATAGAAACATTTTTCTTAAGTCCTGCAAGAAATGAAAGAGCAAAAAGAGTTGCTGCATTAGAAAATAAATCAGATATTAGAGAAATGAGTAACTCTTCAAAAGATGTATTTTTAGAGTCATTAAATAGACCAAGAATTACAGCATCACATAAATTTGCGATTGATGTTCAAGCAGGTATTTTACAATCTACTAGAAGTAAATATAAAGACATTAAAGATTCAGGAGTTAGAGAAGGACCATTTTGGGTGCTTGTTGGAGCTCAAATGCCTTCTATTTTAGTGGAATTAGGATATATCTCTCACCCTGTTGAAGGTAAAAGATTATATGATAAAAATTACCAACAACTATTGGCAAATGGAATTGCTAATGGTGTAGATTCTTATTTTTCAAAAAATCCTTAATTTCTTTTATTAAAGTTACTTGTTTAGTTTTTATTCTTGGTAAATTATTTAAAGAGAAAAATTTAACCTTTGAATTTTCCCAAGATAAATAGTTACTTTTTAAAGTATCCTCATCAAAATACTTATTAAGATTTTCAATATTATTTGCATTTACCAACCAAATACCAACATCTTTATCTATATTAATTTGCTCAAAATAATTTTCAAAAAGAGCTATATCAACATCAATTGAACTCTCTTCAGAGAACTCCCTCTTAGCGCACTCATAAGCGGATTCTTTACTAGTTTTTGTTCCTTTTAAACAACCCCATTTATCTTTACTTGCAACTGATTTACATAATAATATTTTTATATTATCATTCGTTACAAAATAAGGTACTACACCATACGATTTTACATGAGATCTCATATTTTTTCTGCCTTCTTAAGAATTTATTTTTTTATTATAAAAATACAATGAAATAATTATCCATAATAACATTGGTAATAAAATAGATATTTCAGGAATTAATATTCCTCCATTAGTAAATTTGTATAACATAAAAAACATACCCCAAATAACTAGTGTTCCAAAAATCGAGAATGAAGTAAATTTACCAATATTAAAAAATCTACTATTCAAAGATGCATATGCAAAAATTAATAAAATAAGAGGAATAACAAAAAATGGAACTATAATTAAATTATATAGAATACTTCTTATTTTATCTGTATTTATTCCTTGTTCTCTCAATAAAAGAACTGCTGAAACTGCATCAAGGATAGAAAAATCAGACTTACTATCATAAACATTATCAAGAATCTTTGGTTTAAATCCATCTAAAGTATGTAAAAATTTTTCATACCTAATATCTAATTTAGAACTATCTACATTTAAATCTTTAGGTTTTTCAATTATTTTAACATTCACAACATACCATCTATTATTCTGGAAATAAGCTTTCTCTCCGATAATTGTTTCTACAACATCTTTTCCTGAAACCTTAAAAATATGAATATCTTCAGCTCTTTTTTCTAAAGGTAATAACTTTTTAAAATATACATAATAATCATTATATTTTAAAAAAATATCACTTTTAGTACTTGTAAAATATTCATTATCCAAAATCTTCTTTTTTTGATCAGAAGAGTAAGCTAAAGGGGTCATTTGAAGAGCAATAAGTAATGTTAATAATAAAACAGAGATATTTATAACTGGTAGAAGAATCTTTTTATTTGTTGCACCAACTGCATTAAAAGCAACAAACTCATTATTTTTTATAAATACAACTAAAGTTACAATCCAACCAAAAACAATTGACAATGGCAAAGTTATTGTAAGTGTAAAAAATGCCATATATAACACATATAAAATTTGTAAATTTGCTGAATTTGGAATTGATTTAAAATTTTGTAAAAAATCAATACCTACAAAAAAGATTTCTAAAGAAATAAGAACAATAATAAAATTTATTAGATATTTTTTTAAAATATATTTGCTTAGTATGCTCATCTTACTTCAATGTAAATTTAGTTTTTACTTGTTCTATATCTTCACTTTTTAGTGCTTTTATAGCGTTTATAGTATGGGCAATTATATCAGGTAGTTGGTTTAATTCTTCTTTTGAAAAGTTATTTAATACATAATTAGCAACATCTGCTTTATCTTGTGGTTTTCCTACACCAATTCTTACACGAATATACTCTTTTCCTATATGTGCATCAATTGACCTTAAACCATTATGTCCACCATGACCACCACCAATTTTAAACTTCACAGTTCCAAATGGTAAATCAATATCATCATGAATTACAATAATATCTTCCATCTCCAATTTATAATACTCTTTTATAGCCTGAACTGCCAAACCAGAATTATTCATAAATGTAGTTGGTTTTGAATATAAATCGTAAGCTGATTTTTCTAAAGTTGAATGAAAATTTGATTTTTGAATATTAGAAGTTGTAAGATTCTTGGTTATCTCATCGATAACCATAAATCCTACATTATGTCTTGTTAATTGATATTTATCACCAATATTTCCAAGACCTACAATTAAATGCATTAAATTAAAACTATTTAGCTTTAATTATACCAACAACAGGAACTCTTGGATCTAAGAAACACTCTAAAGTTTCAGGTAAAGTTAAATCTCTAATTAAGATATTATCACCTGTATCTAAGTTTGTTACATCTAAAGTAATGTTATTTGGTAAGTCTTCAAGTGTACATTTAACAGGTACTCTTTTTGTGTGAATCATTAAAAGACCTTTATTTTTAAGACCTTTTGCAATACCAGTTGTTTTAACTGGAATTTTATATGAAGTTTTAAGACCAGCTTGAGCAACCATTAAATCAACATGTAATAACTCTGAAGTTAATGGACATTTTTGATATTCTTGAACTACAACTTTCGCTATGTTTCCACCAAGATTAACATCAAATGCTAACGTCTCTTTATTTTTTAAGAATTTAATAAATTCATTTCTTTTGAATGCTGCTGAAATATTCTCTAAACCTTTACCATAGATATTTGCAATTAAATACCCTTCTCTTCTTAAAGTTTTAGTAGCTTGTTTTGTCATACTATCTCTGATGATACCCTCTAACATAACGTTTCCTTTGTGTTTAATTTTAATTTGAGACGGGATTATATTTAATATTAACTAAATATAAGTTTAAGTTTTTATTAATTTTATATTTAACTTTTATTAATTGATTTTTGGATAATATAATTCCTTAATATAAATACAAAATAAGGTAAAAATCCGATGATATTATTAGATGGAAAAGCATTATCTGAAAAAATCAAAGAAGAAGTTAAAGTTGAAGTAGCTCAACTTGTGGAGGAAAAACAAATTACTCCAGGTTTAGCTGTTATTTTAGTTGGAAATGATGCAGCAAGTGCAACTTATGTGGCTAGTAAAGCAAAATCATGCAAAAATGCAGGAATTTATTCAGTAGTACATGAAATGCCTGAAAGTATAACTCAAGAAGAGTTACTTGAGACAATTCAAAGAATGAATGAAAATCCAAAACTTGATGGTATTTTAGTTCAACTTCCTCTTCCAAAACATATAGATACAACTGTTGTTTTAGAAGCAATCAATCCTTTAAAAGATGTTGATGGATTCCATCCATACAATGTTGGAAGAATGGTTTCAAATCTTGATGCATTTTTACCAGCAACTCCATTTGGTGTTATGAGAATGTTCCAAGAGTATGGAATTGAATTAAGTGGAAAAAATGTTGTTGTTATTGGAAGTAGTGATATTGTTGGAAAACCTATGGCTTCATTACTTATTAATGCAAAAGCAACTGTAACTGTTTGTAATAGTAGAACTAAAGATTTAAAAGCTCATACATTAGCAGCTGATATTGTTGTTATTGCTGTTGGAGTTCCGTTCCTTTTAAAAGGTGATATGGTAAAAGATGGTGCTGTTGTTATTGATGTGGGAATTAATAGACTTGAAACTGGAAAATTAGTTGGAGATGCTGATTTTGAAAGTTTAAAAGATAAATGTTCACACTTAACTCCAGTTCCAGGTGGAGTAGGACCAATGACTATTGGAATGCTTTTAAAAAATACAATTAAAGCTGCAAAACTAAGAGAAAAAAGAGAAACAAAATAGATGTTAAAAAAAGTATATAGCTGGTCTTCTTCATGGACTGGAACAATAGTAATTGTTCTTGGGATAATATTTTTTGTTGCACAAGCTTTTGTAATTCCAAGTGGAAGTATGAAAAATACACTTTTAATTGGTGACATGCTTTTTGTAAAGAAATTCGCTTATGGAATTCCGACTCCTAGAATTCCTTGGCTTGAAATAAAAGTATTACCTGACTTTAATGGGAATGGTCACTTAATTGAAGGTGAAAGACCAAAAAGAGGTGATATTGTAGTTTTTAGATACCCAAAAAATGACAATATTCACTATGTAAAAAGAGCAATTGCAACTGGTGGAGATTTAGTTGCAATTAAAGATAAACATCTTTTACTTCATCCAAAAGAAGGAAATGAGTTTGTAAAAGCAAACTATCCAAAAGAGAATATTCTTGAAGTTGGAGATAAACTTTGGGTTGTAAATCCATATAGCAAAGAACATCCAGGAATTCACAATGATGAAAATGTTGTAGATAATGGCTTAAATCCAAGTGAATTATTTAATATGATGCCTATTATTGTTCCTGAAGATGAAACTTTTATGATGGGTGATAATAGAGACCACTCTAATGATTCAAGATTTTGGGGAACAGTTCCATATAAAGATATAGTTGGAAAACCTTGGTTTATATATTTTTCATGGGATGAAAATTATGAGATTAGATGGAATAGAGTTTTAAAAACAGTTGAAACTTTAGAAAAAACTGTTGACTTTGAAAAACTTAAACAAATTGAACATGAAAAAGGAATCTATTAATGAAATATTTTATTGGTGCAGATCATGCAGGAATTGATATAAAAGATTATGTTAAAGAACTTTTTGAAGAAAGAGGTCACGAAGTAATAGACTTAGGACCTTTTAGTAAAGATAGAGTTGATTACCCAGATTATGCGGCAAAAGTTTGTAAAAAAGTTCTTGAAGAGAAAGGAACTATGGGAATATTAATTTGTGGTTCAGGACTTGGAATGAGTATGGCTGCAAATAAATTTGATGGAATTAGAGCAGCTTTATGTCACAATGAATATAGTGCAAGAATGGCTAGAAAACACAACGATGCAAATGTTATTTGTTTAGGAGAGAGAGTTTCTGGTTATGGAATGATTGAAGCTATCATCAAATCTTGGGACAAAGCAGAATTCGAAGGTGGAAGACACGCAGGACGAGTTGAAAAAGTTAATGCTTTAGGAAAAATTGGAAGTTGTAGGGGTTAATTTTGAGTGATTGGCAAGTATATTTAATGATGTTTGTAGTTGTAAGTCTAATGTTACTTGGTAAAAAAATGATGTTTTTTGATGATACAAAAAAAGATAAATAGGAACTAAATTGATAAATCCAAGAATTATAGATTATATTTTTTCATCAGCTTCAATTCAAAGATGGAATGATTATCCAAGAATGGTTGAACTTGTTGAACTTGATAAACAAGCACACAAATTTATAATTGCCTATTTTATAGCAAAACTTGAAAATGATATAAACTACACCCATTTAATAGAAGCTGGGATTTTTGAATTCTTGCGACGAGTTGTAGTAACTGATATTAGACCGGATGTTTTTAGAAAAGCTTTACAGAAAAAATCAAAAGAAATTAATGCTTGGGTTATTTCAAAATTGAGTCCTTCTATAAAAGATATAGATGATGGAAATTTTTTACAAAAATTTGAAGAGTATTTATCTAATCCTGAAATGTACAAAAAAGAGAGATTTATCCTAAAAGCTGCTTCATATTTAGCAACAAAATGGGAATTTTCTATTGTTTATCAAACAAGTCAATTTTTAAATGATATTGAAGATGTGAAAAAAAGTGTTGATGAAGAGATTGAAGATTATTATGAATTAATAGGTGTTCGAAAAATTGCTTTAAATAAAAAACTTGCAAAAATAATTGATTTAAGTGGAAGATTAAGGTTTCAAAAAAGATGGGCGCAGACACCAAGAGTTCCTGAGACATCAGTTCTTGGGCATATGTTAACAGTTGCAATTTTTGGATATTTTTTCTCACTTGAAGTAAATGCTTGTGACAAAAGATTACAAAATAACTTCTTTACAGCCCTATTTCATGATTTACCAGAAGCTCTAACCCGAGATATTATTACACCTGTAAAATATTGTGTTGATGAGTTATCGGATATTATTGCAGAGTATGAAATTGAAAAAATTCAAGAGAGTATTTTACCAAATATTCCTGAAATTTTACATGATGAATTTTCTTATATTTTGGGTCTTTATGATGGAATAAAAGAAGAGTTTCAAAATAAAATCTATGAAGATAAAATCCAAATTGTAGATGATGTTTCAAAATATAACTCAAATAAATATAATGCTATTGATGGACTTGCACTTAAACAATGTGATAAATTATCTGCTTTTGTGGAAGCTAGTTTATCAATTTCTCATGGTATAAAATCAAAAGAGTTAATAAGTGGTAAAAAAGAGATTTTAAAAGGTTTAAAAGTAGTTCAAGGAGTTGATTTTAAAGCAATTGCTACACAAATTGACTATGAATTTGGAACAACTGGACAAACACAAGTTAGAATGGATTTTGATTAAAATATAGCTTTTAAAAGCTATATTTTAAGTTTACATATCCATATCTTCCTGGATCATTGAATAATACTCTCTCTGAATTAATCGTCGCATATGTAATATCTTGGTATGTATTTGTTGAATTATATGTTTTATCTAATACATTATCAAGACCTAAAGTTACACCAATATTTTTGTGTAGTTGATTTGAATATTTTAAATTAAATAGTGCATAACCAGCTAATTCTTGCTCTTTTGCAGAACTATCATAACTATCCCATCTATCAACAGCTACAACTTCTGCTGTATATTTTGATTTATTCATTTCATAATTTAATGCTAAATTAGCTTTTAATGGTGGAATTTCTGCTAAGTCTTTATCATTTCCTATATATTTATCATCCTTTTCACCTCTTTGGTATGCTACTCCATAATCTAAAGATAAATTATCAGTCATTGCATATAATCCACTAATATCTAGACCATAAATTTTTGCATCAATATTTTCAAATCTTGTTGTAGTTGGAGTAAGAGTAGAGTTATAAATATAATCTTTTAAAACTGAATAGAATAATTTTGGTCTGATATTAAAATTACCAATAGTTTTATCAAATCCTAAATCTGCTTCATAATTTTTTGTTTGCTCTAAATTAGAATCACCAGTACTTGAGTATAATTCTCTAGCATCTGGAACTCTTGAAGATTTTCCAACACCTGCAAAATATTTCATTTTTTCATCTACATTATAGATACCAAAAATATTTGCATTTAAACCAACATATTTTTTATCATCTTTTGCTACATCTGCTGAATCAACATCTGTATAATCATATCTAGTACCTATTTCTAAATCTAATTTACCAAATGATTTTTCTACTTTTGAGAAAACTGCTTTATTTGTTGTATCAGTAGAAGCTAAAGGAATAGAATTCATATCAACAACACCTGTTGATACGTTAGTTCTATACATTTGTCCTCTCCAATTTCTAACACTTGTATCTAAACCAACTGTTACTAAACTATCAGCAACTTCTACACTATTTTTAATTTTACTTCCCCAAATAGAAGTTTTATATCTTGCTGTCATGTAACTTGTTAAACCACTATTTCTAAGTTTTGTACTCATAGGATGATCAACATCTGAATAATAATAATCTAAATCTAACTGTTTTGATAAATTTCCTAAATTTCTAGCTGTATATCCAACTGTATAGATATTTGAATCATCATAATCAGCATCCATAGTTCCTGTTGGATATAAAACATTATCACTTCTGTTTGCTGTATAAGATAGTTTTACCTCTTGGTCATCATTGATGTTAAATTGTCCTTTTGTTAAAAGAGTTTTTTTCTCATAGGCTTTTTGATTTTTGTTAATATATTGATTAGCAGATGGTATTCCTTTCGCTATTTGTTGCTCTGAAAAATTATCTCCATTTCCATCTTTATATTGATCACTCTCTTCTGTTGAAGTTGAAACTAATAATTTAACTCTATCTGTTCCACCACTTACAGTTGCACTAGCTTTTTTATAACCATAACTTCCAGCATTTAGATTAACTTCACCATGAATATCTTTTGTTGGTTCTTTTGTTTCTACTTTTACAAGTCCACTTAATGTTCCAAAATTTTCAACATCATAAGGACCTTCAATCACTTTTACACTTTGTACATTATTTGATAAAACGTGAGAAGTAGCAGGATCCATTCTATTTGGACATGCCCCATAAATTTTTGCATCATCAAGTAAAATATTAATATTATCTTTTTTTTGCCCTCTTAAAATAATATCATTTGCAATTCCACTTCTTCTTACAATTGAAACAGATGGAACATTTTTACTTAAAGCTTCAGCTAAATCGGCACTTTTTAATTGTTCATCACTTACATTTTTTACAATTTCAGAATTTGCAGTTTCAACTACACTAATTGTATCTAATGTTGTAACTTCACTTGCATTTAATAAAATTGCAGTTGTTACAAGTGATAAAGAAAGGATTTTTTTCATTATATTTTCCTGTGTAATAATTTTATTTTATTATTACACAGGTCTGTTAATTTTCTGTTAATTATTAGAAATAATTATATATATACTCTTTACACTCTATCTTTTCATCTTCAATTCTTTTTTTATCCCAAAAAAGAATTTTCCCAATTTCATCACATACAACATCTACACAAGACAGACTTTGTTTTTTATTTATAAAACAAAGCCCTATTCTTCTCGAAAGAAAATCTATCGGTTTTTTTACAAATTCATAATTTACACAATAAATAATTTCAGCTTTTAGATATGGTAAATCTTCATTTATTAAGTCAAAATTTTTATTCTCATTTGCTAAATTTAAAATTTTTGTACAAGCAGTTCCGTATAAAGTTAATAAAGACTCTTTTGTATTTTTCGATATTGGATAAAAACGCATAAGCTTTTCAAGCTCTTTTATATCTCCATCATTTCCAAAAAGTTTATGTTTTTTTGTTTCGCACTTTTTTTGTTTTTCTAAAAATCTATTTTTTATTAAAAAATCCACTAAATCCTCAGCCATTTTTCTATAAGTTGTCCACTTTCCACCAGCAATTGTGACTAAATCATTTTTTGATTTTAGAATTATATGTTCTCGCACCATTTGTTCAGTTGAGTTTTTATCACTTTTTAGAAGGGGACGAATTCCACTCCATGAAGATAAAATATCATTTTTTGTTAAGTGTTTTTCAAAATAATTATTTACCTCTTTTAATAAATACTCTATCTCTTGCTCTTGTACTTTTGGATTTTCTTCGTAAATAGTTTTGGCGTCAGTTGTTCCTATTAAACAATAATTCATATAAGGTAAAATAAAAACAACTCTTCCATCACTTGTGTTCGAAAGTAAAATTCCCTCATTTGAAGATAAAAATTCCTTCGAAACCACAATATGAATTCCACTGCTTAAAGCCAAGATTTCACTTATATCTTTATCATCTTTTAGCCTTAAATTATCAACATTTGCACCACTTGCATTTACTACAACTTTTGAATTTATTTCATAACTCTTATTTTGGGTTTTATCAAAGTATTTAACACCTGAAATTTTATCATTCTCATCGTATAAAAATTCATTTACTTCGCAATAGTTTTTAACAATTGCTCCATTAAAAACTGCCGTTTGAAGAAGTGAAATAATCATTCTTGAATCTAAAAAACTTCCATCATAAAAAGATAAAAAACCTTTTAAATTTTCTTGTTTTATATTTGGAGAAAACAAAATACTTACTACTTTATTTGTAAAACAATTTTTCCCTAAACTTTTATTTTTAGCCATTAGTTTATAAATCAAAAGTCCAAAATAGGTATAAATTAGTTTTAAATAAGAATATATAGGAATATTGATTTTTAGTTTTTTAGTGATATTTGAAGCATTTTTTAGAAAAATTGCTCTTTCAGTTAGTCCTTCTTTTACCAAATCATATTGGGCTTTATCTCTTTGTTTTATAGCTTTTTCAAGGTATCTAATTCCACCATGAACTAGCTTTGAACTTTTAGAACTAGCTCCACTTGCAAAATCGTTTTTTTCAAGTAAAATTACATTATAACCTCGAAGTGTTGCATCTAAAACTATGCCACTTCCAACGCAACCACCACCAATAATGACAATATCGTATTTATCGTTAGTCAATTCCATAATTTCCCCATCTCCCAAGCTTTTTAACAAAAGCTTTTTGTTAAGCTAGGATATAATAAAAACAAACAAAAAGGAATAAAATGCAAATAATAATTGCAATTGCTGTTTTGATTGTCGCCATTACTTTAATACTTTATAGAGTAAATAATCAATTCGAAAAAAGAGAATTTATAATCCTTTTATTAATTATCATAATATCTAGTTTAGCTTATGTGTTATATGAAAAAAATCAAGAAGAGTTTTTCCCAAATATGTTTAAAGAAAAGTATGAAAAAGAAAAAAATATTCCTATTGAAAAACTAACAGCAGAACTGTTAAACAACAAAGTTGTAAGTTCGAAAGATAAATTTATATACAAATTTACCTACATTATAAAAAAAGAGAATAAAGAGTTTTTGTGTACAGCTTCAAATATTGAAATAAATAAAATAGAAGACAATTTTATCTTTAAGAATTTTCCAGATTTAAAAGAAGAGTGTATTTTAAAATAGACTTTTCTTTTTTTGGATTTGAATTACGCAGGTTTAAAAGAGCTTTTAGTTTTACAAACCTGTGGAAACAAACACTCATCACACTCAGGTTTCACTGCTTTACAAATATATCTTCCAAATAAAACCATCGCTTGATGAAAAATATGTAAATCATGCCCTTTTAGTTTTTTTACCAAATCAGTTTCAGTTATATCAACTGTTTTTCCATCACTTAAACCCAGTCTATGAGAAACTCTAAAAACATGAGTATCAACAGCCATAAGATTCGCACCTTCAAACTCAATCATAAAAACATTTGCAGTTTTATTTCCAACACCAGCAAGTTTCATAAGTTGTTTTTGATCATGGGGAATTTGCCCATCATAATCCATCAAAACACTTTGTGCCATTTTGATAATATTTTTTGATTTGTTATTAAAAAATGAACAAGAATTTAACAAAGCTTTTACATCTTCAAGTTCAGCTACAGCTAATTCTTTTACACTTGGATATTTTTCAAATAATGCTGGAGTTATGATATTTACTCTTTTATCTGTACATTGAGCTGAAAGGATGATGGCGATTAATAACTCATAATCATTTTTATAATTTAACTCAGTAACTGCATCACTATACTTTTCTATGAAAGCTTGTTTTATTATCTCTATATCTTGTTTTGTTGCTTTTTTCATTTTTTATATCTCTTTAACCTTAGCAATTTCATCTCTTAATCGGATAGCTTCTTCAAAATTTAAATCACTTGCTGCTTTTTTCATTTGTCTATTTAGCTCTATTAGAATTTTTTTTCTCTCAGATGCTGGCATTTTTTCTAGTTTCTCTTTTTTCCATGCCACATCATCGTACTCTTCAAGTTTTAGATTTTGATCCAGTCTTCTTTTTGTAGATACAGGAGTAATTCCGTGTAGAGTATTATGGTCTTCTTGGATTTTTCTTCTTCTATTTGTTTCATCTATTGCAAACTGCATTGAACCTGTAATTCTTTTTGCATATAAAATAACTCTTCCTCTTTCATTTCTTGCTGCTCGTCCAATTGTTTGAATAAGTGAAGTTTTACTTCTTAGGAATCCTTCTTTATCGGCATCTAAAATAGCCACTAAAGAAGTTTCTGGAATATCAAGTCCTTCCCTTAAAAGATTTATTCCAATAAGTACATCAAAAGTTCCTAAACGCAACTCTCGAATGATTTGATTTCTTTCAATTGCATCGATTTCACTATGCATATATTTAACTTTCATTCCTAAATCTGCATAATAAGAAGCTAGTTCTTCTGCCATTTTTTTGGTTAAAACTGTTACTAAAACTCTTTCATTTTTAGCAACTACTTTTTTGATTTCATCGTGAAGTTTTTCAACTTGAAATTCACTATCAACCACATCAATAATTGGGTCAAGAAGTCCAGTTGGTCGAATAATTTGTTCAGCTACAACAGAACTTAGATTGAGTTCAAGTTCATTTGGAGTTGCACTTACAAATACATAATTAGGAGCTTTTTTAATAAACTCATCAAATTTTAAAGGTCTATTATCCAAAGCACTTGGAAGTCTAAATCCATAGTCTACTAAAACTTCTTTTCTACTTCTATCAGCTGCGTGCATTCCTCGAAATTGTGATAAAGATACATGTGATTCATCAACTACAAGTAAAAAATCTCTATCCATTTGTTGAAAATAGTTTAAAAGTGAGTAAGGAGTTTCTTCTGGTTTTTGACCAGTTAAGTGTCGAGCATAATTTTCAATCCCCTTACACATTCCAGTTCCCTCAATCATCTCCAAATCAAACTCAACTCTTTG
>Ga0074195_1002019_pt1 | contig 24836 bp, 31 predicted proteins | sample EPASupsiteHSE623_FD_64525 | JGI IMG/M metagenome (GOLD analysis project Ga0074195, IMG submission 64525) | Bioremediated contaminated groundwater from EPA Superfund site, New Mexico - Sample HSE6-23 | ecosystem: Environmental > Aquatic > Deep subsurface > Groundwater > Contaminated ... | reverse complement strand
CAACTTTTATCATCTTTAGTACTTCTTCTCTGCTAAGATCCTTATCGATATGTATTTGTTCTACGTTTGACACTGACTACTGAATAATACAGATTAGTATAAAAAGTTTTGTTAAGCACTATAGATCGTCAGAAAAAACGATATCGGGTTGATGGTTACGCTTTTGTATTACCTCCTGACTGCAGCCACATCATCCTGCCCCTCTCATCCATAGAAGGGCGATAATAAATGCGATCCAGATAACCAGCATGCTTATTCCAAACGATGCTCCAGCAAGCACTAATCCCTCGTCAGCGTCCATATGTATTTCACTTCTAAGCAATTTTTAAAGTATGGGGTATTATTCCTTTTACCCTTTAAATAATCGTATCCAGTACAGTGGTTACATATATCCACAGTGTTATTAGTGCCATCAGTATGTAGCCAAGCGATTGACCTCGCATTTTATCACCGTTTTTGGCATTAACTTTTTCTTATATGCTCTTCCTTTAATTATTGTACACTGCCCTGGTATCACCTTTTATCTCTTCCGTATTACCTCCTTTAAGAGAAGATCCACCGATAAAATAACTCTACGATCAAATACATTGCCAAGAATAAGAGTGCCAGCATCACAGAGGCCCCAATAAACACTCTCTCTTCCCTCTCTTCCCCGTATGCAGAGAGATCGGCAGCTATCCTCGTAACATGGTCGTTCATCCAGGTTGCGAAACCAACTAATGGCCCCTCAATGAACCACCTAAACTTCAAGGCAGCAATTCGTAGCGGCCAATCCGTATCAAGATTGATTTTCTTTTGTTCCGGTGGATACAATCCCGATGTTATGAGCAGGAAGAAGGCAAACGAAGCGAGCAGTAGAAGCTGGAGGACCTCCACAACATGTGATGCTGTGAACGGATCAAAGTTAACAGGGTAGGGGAGAATCTGGTAAAGCGGCTGCGGATAGAGCCCTATAAAGATGCAGAAAAACGCCATTATCCCCATGCCTAATATCATATTGAGCTGTGGGTCCTTTGGTCTCAGACCTGAGTCATGACCAAAGAAGGCAAAGAAAGGAACTTTTATTCCAGCATGGTGGAATACGCCTGCAGAGGCCAGCTGCAAAAGGACATATATAAGCGCCATCTCTCCGATAACCGATGCTTGAATAACCATTGATTTTGTTACAAATCCTGAGAACATGGGGAATGCCGAAATAGACACAGCTCCAACTAAACAAAAAGCGCAAGTGAGCGGCATAGTCTTGTATAGTCCGCCTAAATCCGTGGCCTTTGCTGTTCCCGTTCTATAAAGCACGCTTCCTATACTCATAAAAAGTAGCCCCTTATAGATGATGTGCGCAAAAGCATGAGATACAGCGCCATTAAGGGAGAGGGCTGTTCCAATTCCAATTCCGCATAGCATGAAGCCCACCTGATTTATGAGGCTGTAGGAGAGCACCTTCCTTAAGTCGTTCTCCAGGACAGCATAGAAGATGGGGTATACTGTCATTATTGCTCCCAGCCATACAAGGGGGCCAAATCCGGCAAAGCCTCTCGCCAGGACGTACACTGCAGATTTGGTTGTAAAGATGCTCAGAAATACAGAGCCTGTAACAGTTGCCTCTGGATATGCATCAGGTAACCAAGCATGCAGTGGAGGAACGCCGGCATTTAATATAAAACCAATAAAAATTAATAAGGATGGCAGAAGAGCGCTGCCCGAGCCCCAGCCTATGGCATCAAACGCAATAGAGCCCGTATTCGCAATATACATAACAATGCCCGCTAGCAGGGTTATGCCGCCTGCTATATGCCAGATTATATATCTCAGCCCAGCACTATGCGCTTTCTCCGTTCCTCCATGCCAGATGACGAGCATAGATGCTATTGACATTATCTCCCAGAAGAAATACAAAGTTATCAGGTCGCCTGCAAATACTACTCCCAGCGCACAACCGGCATATACTAGCTGGGACATGTGTTCGCTGCTGCTTTTTACATGTAGCGAGTAAATGATCAATGGGACAGTTGCGAGGCTGAAAATAAGTCCGAATAAAAAGCTTAGCTTATCCACTCTACCAAAGACGAGTTCGTATCCCAAAAAGGGCAGACGCCATGCTGAGAAGGGAATATCTCCAAATATTCCTGTATACATGAGAACAACATCTATGAGTGCTGCTACAGGAGGAAGAATCAAATACGCTTGCTTCCATCTCCCCTTAAAAAGCGGTACGAATAACGCCCCGATAATCAATATTAGTCCTGGATGCATCCACTCGGTCATTCAACTCGCCCTCCTTTCTTTTCATAGTAATCCTCATCGCGTGGAAGCAAAATCCGCAATACTTTAGCGGCATAAATGAGAAAGATACAGGCAGAGAATCCGTATATAGCGTAAAATGCTGATACGTCTTGCCAGCTAAACTCTATGGGCCATTGAATGAATAAGCCTACAACGACCATTATAATAAGTATAAAACCATAAACAGCGAGGAGCATATCTCTTTGTGGAGGGCTAGGTTCTTTGGTTGCATAGTTCAGGATAATATATCCAATAAAACCAACTAATGATAGAAGTACAAGTATCAATTCCATTTTTGTCCTCTCCAAATCATATATCTAAGATTAATCCCCGCTCCAAATGATTATCATAGTATACCTACGGCTACTGATATCACAAATGCAAAGTATAACAGGCTTACAACTAGCAAGATCCAGCCGAGCATTTCAGAGGGAAAGCCATAATAGGTATGCCAAAAGTACTCACTCCTCTCCCTCGTTTTCGTCTCTTCTGCAATATCTTCCATCTATCCCTCTCCCGATATCCTATATTAATCTCTTTTGTATCTTCGTTTCTCATTTTACTTTTATCAGCCAGACATCTTTTTTTCCTTCACCATAGGACTCTGTAACGCCTGTTATGATGTATCCACCATCTTGCGTCTCTTGAACCGAGTTCCCCCAATCACTGCGAGTGCCGCCAAATGTCATGTTCCACTGCTCGTTTCCATACGGATCGGTTTTTATCAGCCATACACGTCCCAGGTCAGCTGTACTGAAAAGTTTGGAGTAACCTCTGGCAATACCAGTAGATGTTGTGTTGTATCCTGTGATAATATACCCATCATCTCTCGTTTGCTGGACAGAGGCCCCTGAATCAAAGCTGGCCCCTCCAAAGGTCCTATCCCATTCTTTATTTCCTTCTTTATCGGTCTTTATTAGCCAGACATCCCCCTTTCCAGCACCAAAGGACTCTGTTAAACCAGTGACGATATACCCTCCCTCTCTCGTTTCCTGAACCGACAAACCTAAATCCTTGTTTAGTCCTCCAAAGGTTTTGGACCAGTTGCGATGCCCCTTCAAATCGGTCTTTATCAACCAGACATCCTCTTTGCCAGTGCTTGGAGATGGTGTGTAACCGGTGATGATGTAGCCGCCGTCTCTAGTTAACTGGACCTGTGCTGCCTCAGAATCTGCTCTGCCTGTAGCTATATCCCACTCTTTATTCCCTTGTGAATCGATCTTGATGAGCCAGAGCTTCCTGCCATCGGGAAATGATGTGTAACCTGTTATGATGTAACCATCATCATCGATTTGCTGCACTGAGAATCCTATATCTTCGCCATCCCTTCCAAAGGTTTTGTCCCATTCTATGTTCCCCTTCGAATCTGTCTTTGTGACCCAAACGTCGTAACTGCCGATAATCCAAAAAGACTTCTTCCCTCCTACGATGATGTAACCATCATCTTTCGTCTGCTGGACGAAAAAGCCTAAATCCTTTCCTAAACCTCCAAAGGTCCTATCCCATTCCTTGTTTCCCTTTGAATCAGTTTTGATGAGCCAGAGGTCTCCCCTGTGCTGGGCTTTAACAAGCCAGGAAAACGGTGCATCAGCGCCATAGGACGATGTATAGCCAATAATGATGTAACCACCATCCCTTGTCTGCTGGCCATAAGTGCCAACGTCGTCACCGGAACCGCCGAAGGTTCTGTTCCATTTCTCCTGAGGGATTTGACTGCTGAGTGATACGTTAAGTTGGCCGGTCATTGCCATATCGACGTTGGCTGATGCTAAGGACATTATTATCAACAACATAATGACAAATATATCCTTAATCATGCTCTTGATCCTATCTTCAAATTAGTGCAGACTCTACACCTTTGCCGATACCTCTCGGAATTGACTCTCAGCTCAACTCCATGTCCTTCTGTTTCCTGTTGATTTGCGCTTATGCTTGGCATAGTTGCGGTATTTTGCCTCCCTCAAGCCACTTTTTTAGGATTTCATTGATAAATTTGCTATTTTTTCCTATACGCCACCGAAGAGATCAGATATAGCCATTTTTGCAAGGTCGAATATGTAGAACGTGTTCGGATGTACGAAAAATATGAGAGAGAAGATCGCAGTTATTGTCAAGGGGACGACCACCAAGAGAGGGGCCTCTTTTACCTTGTCTTCTCCACTTCCGCTTATTTCCCCCATTGGCTTACTAAAAAATGCTGTTAGTATTATGGGGAAGAAATAAACTACATCCAGCAGAGAGCTAATCAGGATGACTGCCAGAAATATTATCCCATATGGCGAGCCCACCGCCCATGCGCCCAGGCAGAGATACAACTTGCTGATGAATCCACAAACTGGTGGGATACCGGCCATTCCAATGGCTCCTATGCTGAAAGCGAGCATTGTCACAGGCATTCTCTTCCCGATGCCTGCCATCTCGCTTATTCTCGTCTTACCTGTAGCCACCAGTATGGCACCGGCACAAAGGAAGAGGGTTATCTTCATGTATCCATGGAATGGTATGTGTAGCATCGCCCCTTGCATGCTATCCTTGGTAAGCAATGCCGCACCTAGAATTATGTAAGACAACTGGCTTATGGTGGAGTATGCAAGCCTTCTCTTGAGGTTATCCTGCGATATGGCGAAGAGGTTAGCAGTGATCATAGTGAAGCCGGCGATACCAGCTAGGATTAGCCACAGCCCCAGTTCATGCATCAGATCCATGCCAATCACGTAGCCTACTATTCGCACAATTCCGAAGACGCCTGCCTTGACTACAGCCACTGCATGAAGTAATGCGCTCACGGGCGAAGGCGCGATCATCGCCGTGGGGAGCCAGGAATGGAAGGGCATCCATGCTGCCTTCATAAATCCCAGGAGAAAGGCGAAGAAGAGCACAGTTATTATCACTGGCGAGGCGTTTGCGAGTGACTTTATCCCGCCTGGTGCGAAATCCGTAGTTCCTGCCAGGTAGTAGGTGGTCATGATCCCGAAAAGGAGGAAGGCGCCTGCGGGCATAAGATAAGCCAGGTACTTATGCCCTGCCCGCAGCGCCTCCGGTGTCTGCTCGTGAATAACCAGAGGGTAGGTGGAGATGGTTATTATCTCAAAAAATATGAACAGGGTGACTAAATTTGCCGATAGCGCGACCCCCACCGCTCCCAGTATAGCGAAGCAGAACGAGAAGAAGTATCTTGTCTGAGCATGCTCATTTAGCGTTCTCATATATCCTATGGAGTAAATGGAGACCAGTACCCAAAGGGAGGATGCAGTTATGGCGAAGATCTCGCCAAAGGCGTCGACTTTGAATCCAATATAGATATCTTCGAACATCGACTGGAATAGGACATATCTTATCGTGTCTCCTTTAACGATCACTGGTGCCATGGATAACACGAGCAGGAACATCGTTACGCTTGCCGCTATAGTCCATCCCTCTCTTATGTTCGGATGGTTCCTGGATGGCAGGATTAAAGCTGCTGCTATCGCCGGGCACAGGATAGCGAACAGCGGCGTCATCAGCTCCATTATATGGTCACCCCCATTCTCAAATCCGATAAGATGCGATCAAGCAAAGGCAGAGGAATATCTGTGAGCCAGATGATGCCCACGATTACGCAAAGAGCCGCGAGAATCAGCGTGGGCGCAACCATGCTTAGCGGAAGAGGTTTACCTCTTCCTTCAGCTTCTCCTGCGTTCTTTGTACCCTCGTGCCTCACAAAGTATATTTGATCAATTACCCTCCAGAAGTAAACCAGATTAAGGAGGCCGCTTAGCAGCAATATGACAACGAAAGGATATTGAGCTGCATCCAGAGAGGCGAGAATTAAGAACAATTTGGAGGCGAATCCAGCTGTTGGCGGAATTCCTATCATAGAAAGCGCGGCAATAGTAAAGGCTGCACTAACATAAGGCATCTTTTTTCCGATGCCTTCGAAGTCCCTGATATCTTTTAGTCCTTCTTGCTGACGGATGGCGCCAGCGCACATGAAGAGACAGCCTTTCCCAATGGCATGGTTTAATATGTGCGCAACAGCACCAACGAGACCCCACGGCGAGAATGGAGATAGTCCCACTCCTAAGAGTATGTACCCCATTTGTGATACCGAGGAATAGGCTAGCATTCTCCTCAGATTTCTCTGCTTTATTGCCCAGATCGAACCCGCTAATATGGCTATTGCCGCAACCCAGCAAGTCAATAAATCAAGACCGATGTAATGCCTTATGAAATCCAGTGTAAAGACGGAGTAAAACATCCTCATGAGCATGTAAAACATCACTTTCACATGCACTGAAGCCATCATTGAGCTTATTGTGGAGGGTGCATAGGTATATACATCGGGCTGCCATAAGTGAAGGGGGAATATATACGCCTTTATCATAACCCCCACAACAATCATGGCAAAGCCCATTTGAACCGCTCTGTTGTCATAAACAAGTGGCAGCAGAAGCCTCATGTCTGCCATATTGAGCGTTCCTGTTACGGAATAAATCCAGCCGACACCAAAAAGGTAGAGGACAGCGCCGACGGAGCCCATTATCACATAGTTATAAGCTGGCCGGAGTGCCCTTCCACCGGCTACGGCTATCAATGCGTAAGCTGTCAGAGATGCAATCTCTAACCAGATGAACATATTGAATAGGTCGCCGGTAACGGTTATTCCGTAAAGTCCGGCCGCCATCAGCTGAACAAGGGTATAGAATGTTGGATGCTTCCTCTCCTCTATCTCGCTTTTTACGTTGCCTCTAGAATATATTAATCCTAATATAACGATTGATATAACTATGACCAGCAGGTAGGCGTTCATGGCATCTATAACGTACTCAATTCCCCAGGGCGGCCTCCACCCTCCCTGCCAGTAGCGGATAGGTCCCACGTTAAGAACGTGATCCAAAACGAACAGAGACATGATGAAGAAGACACAGTTCATGGCCAGCGAGATGAAGAAGGGCAGCTTCCTGTTCAAATATCCAGCAAGCAGCATAGTATAGGCACAGAACATCGCCAGTCCTACTATGAGCACAGGGAAATGTTCAACTAGAAGCATTCTTCAGCTCACCCCCCTCTCGTTCAAATTCCATCTCTTTCTCTATTATCTCGTCCTCTTCTATTGTCCCATATTTCTGGTAGATTCTTATCACAATGGCTAGGGCGACAGCGGTTGTGGCCGCGCTCACAACAATTCCCGTTAGCATCAGAACGTTGGGCAAGGGATTCGCGTAGATATATCCTTTTTCGGCAGCTTCTTCCCACAAAATGGAAGGGGTTCCCGTCTTAAGCCCCCATGTTGTCAAAATATCCCTCCCAACATCTCCGAGGGATACATACCACAGGAACATAGCAGTCTGAAATATGCTCAGTCCAATAAGTTTTTTTAATAAGTTCTCTTTAACTATCACTGCAGTAAGGCTTATAATGATGATGAGCATGGCAACCCAGAAGTTATATTTTTCAAGGACGTGCTGAATTAGCCATTCCATCATCCTTCATCACCTTCCATCTCATCATCCTCTTTCCAAGCCAGGTCGAAATACTGCGAGACGAATGAGGCCATCACTGTCAACCCAATGCCAACCGATATCATGTATGCTACCATAAACGACCTTGCCCCTGCTATGCCCACAAAATCAGTAACAGGCCAAAATGCGGGCATATTCAGCCACTGAGCAGCAGCAAGGCTGAAAAGGATACATATCCAACCAGCACCGTTATACAGGAACAAACCGAAGCTCTTGAAGAAGGCATTCACCGATTCCGGCACCTTCTCTCTGCCTTTCTCCGAGCCAAACACTGTTATATACAGAATGAATCCGGTAGCGAGTATCGTTCCTCCCTGAAATCCTCCTCCTGTCCCTCCCGTTCCAATCATAACGTAGAGTCCAAATAATAGGATCAAGGGGGACATCAACTTCGCAGTTACCTCTATTATGACGTCTCTCTTGTACACCTTCCTCTCTGGGGTCATAGCCTTCCTCGCCTCCTTAGCAGCAGTATAACACCAATAGCGCCTGTGAGAATGACAGTTTCCTCACCCATTGTATCGTAGCCTCTGTAATCCGCAAGGCCTGAGCCAACGGCGTTTATAATAGCCGTCTCCTCTTCGGTCCTCTCCATGACCCTAACCGGCCAGTTGTATCTGTAGACGGTAAGATTTCCGTTCATTTCCTTAATAAAATAATACTGCTGAGGTTCGTTGTAGAATATTTCCCCTTCATGGATGAGGACATCCCATCCGCTGTCTGTGTAGAGCCTTCCGCCAAGCCACGTGCCCTTCTCGATATATTCTATCTTGTAGTTCCCCTCCTCAAGGGTAGGGTAATTTTCCTCTTTGTTAAAGCCCATCTTTTCTATTCTGCTTTTGATTTCAGTGGGGAGGACGCCTGCATTTAGGCTCTCAGCCATGCCATCGGCATCAACGCTAAAGAGCTTCACGTGTTTATTTACAGGAGAATTCTCGTCGCCGAATGCAGGCAGATCTTCGACTACGTAAATGGATAAGGCTGTGAGGAGTATGGCGATTGTGATGCTGAAGGACGTCAGAGTTTTCATTCCCCGAGGCCTCATTTTTTCTCCCACCTAGGTACCCTCGATAAGCAGGCCATCATCAGAGCAGTTGAGGCTCCTGCTCCCACTGCCGCTTCAGTAAACGCTACATCCGGTGAGCCCATCTGCAGCCAGACATTCGCCATTATAAAGCTATATGCGCCGGTCAGGACGATCGCAGCCAAAAGATCCTTCACCGATAACGCTGCTATGGCTACTATAAGAAGGAATAACAAAAGTAATAGGTCGATTGGAAGAATCATCTCTTTTCCCTCCTTTATTACTCTTCCATGAAGACATGTCCAACTTTCTTCTGCATGGTCTGATCCACAGTAAGGGAATCTGCAGGTTCCTTCGCTATGGCATGCACTATGTATATCCCCCTCTCAGGATCGACGTCTATCGTTATTGTCCCCGGAGTCAAAGTGATGGAGTTGGCGAATGTGACTAGGGCAAAGTCGCTTCTCAGAGTTGTGTCAAACTCTATTATCCTGGGATCTACCGGCAGAATGCCAAACACACGTTTTGTGACGTCAATTGTGGCCAAATAAATCTGCCATAACTCCCAAGCAACATAAGGAATGAACCTTCGTATCTTCAAAAGTACGTTCTTGCCTTTGTTCGGCACAAATATTTCATAGGTGAGAAAAGTAACGATTAATGCCGCCAATACGCCCCTCGATGACACCTTGAAGATGTCATAGGGCTCGGGAAGATAAACGGTCCATGCTGTCAGGATCATCCAGAATGCGAACATGATGCAAAAGGTCAGGACAATTGAGAACGTTCTGCCCGCCTCTCTCATCTCTGTCATCTCCGTCACATCCTATTATCGCCCTTTTTCCATACCGGCACGCCTGTAACATACGCTGCTCTTATCAACGCATGCGTTCCCGTCGGGCCGACTAATAAATAGAAGGCTGATACCAGAAGGAGTTTAATCGTGATGAAACTGAATCCCTCATAGATCATGCAGCCGACTATTATAAGGATCTGTCCGAGGGTATCGGCTTTTCCTGTAGCATGCAACCTTGTATAAAAATCCGGGAATTTCAGCAATCCTGCCGTACCGGTTATCATGAAGAAAGCCCCTGCTGCCAGAAATACTGTCGATATTACCTCTATCGCGAGCATAGCTCCCCCCTCTCTGCGTATTTGGCTATGATTATCGTTCCAATAAAAGCAATCGCAGCATACATAAGTGCAATATCGATGAACTGTGGCCTTTCAATTATATAGCCTGCAATAATTAAGAGCACAATCGCCTTTGTTCCTATCACGTTTGCAGCCACAATGCGGTTGAACGTTCCAGGTCCCATGATAACTCTATATGAGCATATTAATATAGTAAAAGCAATTATTATCCCTATTACAAGAAAAGGAATTATCATGAATAATAGTGCTATAGAAGGTTACTTAAATATCTTTCGATCAAAAGCTATAAAAATTGTTAATTAATGATCATTATGAATATTTTTTGTAAAGTAATTTAATTAAAGAAGTTATTAGAGGGGATTGGCAAAGCATTCTTTTAAAAAGAGAACAGTAAAACATTATTAGGCGTATAGTAATTTCAGAAATACACCCTTTCGCAACTACAAGGCGATCTACAGCTTACGAATTCATCATGAAAATCAATGATAATAAATTGGTTATATTTAAGATTTTCAGGATTTAAAAGGGCTATTAAATTGCTTTATCAATCATGATAATTATCCTTCAAGAAACATCTTTTCAATAAACAATAATATTTTAAAAACAGTGAAAAGAAAAAAATGAATATCTTTTGCGCCGACTTCGTAAAGGCCTCTCTATTTTTATTTTAGAATTTTTATATTTACTTTCTTGCATTAATTTTCACCTTCACAAGAATAAAACATGATGATTAGCCGATCGGATTCTTCGGCGAACTGCTCTGTTGGATAACTTTCCGAGATTTTCACTGCTGATGTCGTTTCATATTTTCCGCGCTGCAAGTTTAAGTGGCTCGATGCAGGGGCGGATGTTAGTAGCCACCCTCTTTGGCATACTTGAGTCCTGGCGTAGCGATGTACCATCTCCCCTTCCTTCCTTTGAGGAACTCCTGGAGCTTTGAATAGTCCTGGAAACGGTACGTCTCCCCTGTATCGAGATTGACGGCTGATATGCCTTCTTCCAGGACCAGGCCCTTCTTATGCAGCAGCTCTTCGATCTCCTGGCGAAGCTTGCTCTTCTTCCGGATGATCTCCTCTTCCTGGGACAAAAGAGGCCACCTTATATCTTGGATTCCTTGGCCCTGTTAAGAGCCCACCTTATGTAGTCTGCGGCAGGGAACTCGTGCACCGATGTGGCCACTATCAGGCCCTCACCATATTTGCCCATTACGAGTATTGCCCTGCCCTTCCCGTCCTTTAGCACGGTCTCAAATCCCTCGCCCGGGATCAGGTAGCCGTCGCACTCCGGCGTGAAAGTGCAGAGCAGGCATGAGCACTCGTGCTCAGTCGCAGCGACTTCGTGAGAGCCGTACTCGCATACGTACTTCAGTCTGAGAGGCAGCCAATCGTAGTCATGCTCTGTAACGAGGGGTCCGAAGATGGTGAGAAGGCCGCCGCGGCGCACGAACTCGGCTATATTCGATCTTTGCCTCTGCAGCACGGGAAGCGCCTTGGAATACTGGGGGTTAGCAAAGCCCGTTGGTATCATTATCATCTTATACCGGGGCAGAAATGGGCTTCCTAGGATGCTTGGCGAGAGGAAGTGATAAGTTACGCCAAGCTCCTGGAAGAGCTTCTCGAATAGGAACGTTCTGTCGCCTATGAGCGCTATATCTGGCATACGGCTAACAAATCTGCGGCCCAGGCTGAAATCCTTTATGGTTTTCGTCCGACTTTTCAGAATTTTTCCCATTAAGTTTATTACTATATAACATCCGATTATTGGCTGAGATATATATGGAACAAGAACTGATGAGAATTGGCGTTTCGTTGCCTGAGAAGCTGCTGAGCAGGTTCGACGAGATAATTCTGCAGCGGGGTTATTCCTCTCGTTCAGAAGGAATAAGGGATGCAATCAGGAACTACATAGTGCATTACGAGTGGATGAGCGATGTCCAGGGGGAGCGAGTGGGCGTCATCACCTTAGTCTATTCCCACTCTCAAAGAGGCCTTGTTGATAACCTTACCGAGATCCAGCACGAGTTCGGCAGCATAATCCAGTCCAGCCTTCATGTCCATCTGGACCATGACAACTGCCTGGAGGTCGTTGTGCTCAGGGGCGAGGGCCAGGATGTAAGAAAAGCAGCTGAGAAGATGATGTCCCTAAAGGGCGTCAAGCATGTCAAGTTGACCACAACTTCAATGGGCAAAGAGCTTTAGCTTTAGTCATGCCTCTTGCCATGCCCTCTTTCAGCCCCGGCCCAACTGCAGGCACCTACATCCTGGAAACGGATGGGCAGACAAGGCTTGCAACCATGCCTGTTGAGCCCCGCTCCATCTACGGCGAGCCAATCGTTGAGGGATATCGGCTCTGGGACCCTTTTCGATCCAAGCTGGCCGTCCTTCTTCTAAAGCTTAAAGGGCGGCAGGATATTGGACTATGTCCTGACTCCAGGGTTCTCTACCTGGGAGCGGCCACGGGCACGACTGTCAGCCACGTCAGCGACATACTGCAGGAAGGCATCTTATACGCAGTTGAGTTCTCGCCAAGGTCCATGCGCGACCTTTTGCGCCTGACAGAGTCGCGAAAGAACATCGTCCCCATTCTGGCAGACGCGGCCCGGCCTGAACTCTACTCGGCAATTATGGAGCCCGTGGATATGATCTATCAGGATGTGGCCCAGAGAAACCAGGCGGAGATCGCTGCCAGAAATGCTGCGAGGTATCTGAAGCCTGGAGGCACAATGGTGCTCATGATGAAGACACGGTCCATAGATGTCACTATGCCTCCCAGGGAGGTTTACGCAAAAGAGATAGAAGGGTTAAAGGGCCTAGAAATCCTGGATGTCCTGGACCTCCTGCCCTTCCATCAGGATCACTGGGCTGTGCTGGCTAAGAAAGCCTAAGAGTTAAGAGTCTAAGACCCTCCAAGGATCTTATTTATCTGGTCAGCTATGATGTTTGGAAGCAGCCTGACGTAGCCCACCAGGGGAATCCTGATGCGCGCGACTCCGATCACCCAATCCTCTTTTACAGGCGTAAGATAGCTTATGCCCTCGCCGACGAGCGTTCCGTTCTCTACTTTATAGATTACAAGTCCTGTATTCCTGTCCAGATAGACGCTGTCTCTGCCCACTTCCATTATCTGGTCCTGATGTGTACTGATATAGGACTCATTGGCCATGCCGAAGATTCTTCCTGCCTGCTGGTCGATCACTTCGTTGTGATCTCCCTTGGTTATGTAGCCAGGGAAGGGCGCACCCGGTCCCCCCTCCCACATGGGCTCTCCCTCATCAACGTGGCGCAGTGCGCGGTGGATGATGGGCGTCGCCTTCTCTTGGGGATAAGGCATGCCCAGAAGCATCTTGACCTGGTCCAGGAGGTTTAAGGCCTCCTTGCCGTAGGGACGGTAGAGTATGACGTCTCCAGGAAGGTTGAATGCCTTGTATCCTGTGGTCTCCGCTTCGTCCCAGGGGATGATCTCCGTTCTGGATGCTCCCTGTACCACTATTATGTCTCCGATGTTCAGGTTCGGCACCATGCTGCCGGACTCGACTGCCACCATTGGCGTCCAGACGCCCAGGATGAGCTGAGATAAAAGAGATATTCCTCCCACAACTACGGCTACGAATATGATGTCCTTGACGAACCCGGGAAGGGGCAGGCCCTCAAACCACTCGCGGATCTTCATCAGCCATCTTTATCACTTTGTACGCTCTTATACTCCTTTCGATGCTGGAGATATCGCGGCCTCGTATCCCTAAGAGCTTCGGAGACGGTCGAGACATTGTGCAGAGATTTGCGGAAGAGGGGTATCAGCTGGAACCCGAGGCTCTGGCCGCCATTCATAGCTATCGTGGAGCAAGAGAAGATTTAATCAGGCAGATCATTGGCAGCCTCGACAGTTCCGTGGCAGTGGTCATGGCCTCTCATGTGTCCTGTTTGATCTCTGCTTCGCCTCGCGCATCGCCTCTGCAGCGAGGGCATGTCTCTATTCCGAAAGCTTTGGAGAGCCCTGTACATCCTCCTGTATTTACTTCTACGGCCACTACTTCGTCATCGCCTGATGTGGTTTTGAAAGGAGACATAACCGGCAAGTCCACATGTGTAGGCGAGTACAACGACTTCGTGAGCTATTTTCGTGACCGCTACTCCAAGATAAGGGAGATCCTCTCTCGCCGTCTGAACTCCCGGCCCATAGAATCCTTGGGCAGAAGCACGGCTGGAAGGGAGGTATCCCTCATAGGAATGGTCATGGATGTTAGGAGCACGTCGCGAGGAAACAGGGTAATTGAGCTGGAAGACCCGACAGGCATGATAACCGCCATAATTCAGAAGGACTCGGAGATATTCGATCAGTCAAGCCTTATCCTGCCGGACGAGGTCCTGGGCTTAACTGGTGTATCGGATGGTAGTGGGAGGCTTTTTATCAAATCGATCATGTGGCCTGATATGCCGAACCAGACACAGCCCCTGGAGAAGGGAGATGGCTATGCCCTCTTGCTCTCGGATCTTCACGTGGGGAGCAAGTACTTCATGGAGGATGCCTGGCTGAGATTTGTGGCATGGTTAAACGAAGAGGACGAAGATCCCTCGGGCATGGCCTCTCAAGTGAAGTATCTGGTGATCGCAGGGGATGTGATAGACGGCATAGGCATATATCCAGGACAGGAAGGAGACCTCGCAATAAAGGACGTCTACGAGCAGTACGAGGCCGCAGCGGGGTATATCAACAGCATTAGAAAGGGGCTTTCGATCGTCATCTCTCCTGGGAATCACGATATCGTCCGCCAGGCGGAACCTCAGCCTGCCCTGCCTGAGTCGGTTCAGAGATTTTTCAAAGGCGAGGTGCTCTTCGTAGGCAACCCAGCGTGGTTGACAATAGGTGGAACATCTCTTCTGGTCTACCACGGCAGGAGCATAGATGACCTGGTCCTCAGGATACCAGGGCTCTCTTACGCCGCTCCGGAGAATGCCATGATAGAGATGCTAAGGAGAAGGCATCTCTCCCCCGTCTACGGAAGCCGCGTTTCAATCGCTCCTGAGCATGAGGATCACTGTGTCATCTCTCGGCCTCCTGCCATACTGCACTGCGGCCATGTTCATACTGTGGGCATAGCGCGGTATAAGGGAGTGTCAGTGATAAATAGCGGCACCTGGCAATCTCAAACCGAGTTTCAGAAGAAGATGAACATCCAGCCCCACCCTGCTGTGGTTCCTATCGTCGATCTCGCGACCATGAAGGTGCGAAAGCTGCTCTTCGCGTAGAAAAGTTTTATACTTAAGTTCAGTCCATTACCTTCGAGGCAATAAGTCGAGCAGCAAAGAAGGGGCTGAGATGGTAGGGGTAGTCCATCTCTTTATGTAAAGATTTCAATTTAGAAGCCTCTGGTTTTAGATATAAGACAGTGATATCTTTCTTTTATTGTGTCTCAAAAATATATTTTTGATGTATCACTTAACTCTCCCTCAATAACGCTGATTATATTTCTCGTAAGCAAGAATTATATGATGGCGCTGGTCGCTTCTCCAGATATAGATTATATCATCGAGATCTTGAAACAGCATGCGACCAAGGCGCAGCACCACTGCAAGCGAGATTCTCGGCTCCCTTATGAGAGATATTTATGAGAGAATTGATTGAGTTCTCATTATTAGCCTTCTATGTCTTACCAAAAAATATAAGTATAATCAATACGAACACATGTGTATATTAAAGAAAGTATGGGGTGAGACTATCGAAAAAATAGGCGTATTAATGGTGCTGGCAATTGCACTGCTATCAGCTCCTGCATTGGGACAGAATGCCGTTACCGGCGAGGGAAATGTGGACATCTTGGGAGATGGAATAATCGAGGCAGATGGTAATGTCTTCAGTTTAGGTTTGTTCCAGGATACCAACTTCGATTCGGTGAACGTTGGGAATGATAAGGCAACCGCCTTTGGATGGTACGGAAGCGATTTCGCCAACGCCGAGAACAACCTGGAGATCAAGAAGAACCAGGATTCCGGAGAATGCAACTGCTGCAGCGAGATCGATCCAACGCTTGAATGCACCGATTGCTGCTTCAAGGTCAACTTAGAGCAGATCACTGTAGGAGATAGAGCGGCCACGGCCTTTGGATTTGCCAACGCCGAGAACAACGTCAAGATAGTGACCAACCAGCAGTGAATTTCGGGCCTAGTTGGCCTGTGATGATGTGATATGAATAGGGTGTCTGCGCTCGCCAGTGCCTTGCTGGTGGGCATTGCCCTTCTTTTGAGCGTTTTGTGTCAGCCGTCAGCTGCAGCAGAGCTCAGCTTTAACCAATCGCTCGAGAAGGTAGTGGATTTTCATAATCGCTTTAAAAGCCCGTCCTTATTGGATAAAGGCGGTGGGGACCTGGCATCATCTCCTGGGTTCGCGAACGCGACTGGCATCCTCGGCTACCCTGCCTGGCAAACGGATAGCATAATTGCTCTCGACGGCAATAAACATAGAAGCATTATCTATGAAGGGTTGGTTGAGCCCTCTTCTCCTAGCATTAACTATCTGGACATAGAGGTTAGCAGGATAACGGTCATAGCCATAAACATGGGCAAAGGAGGGAATGCTGTAGCCAGATCGGATATAGTTCTAAGTCCTGTCCAAAATTTGGGATTCTTCTCTGGTACAGAGGCCGAGGAGAAGCTGAAATAAGGCTCTATCCCCTAATTTTGGCCCAGACCTTTTCTGAGCAGTCCTTACAGTCGAGCTTGCGATAAGCTTATTCTGTTGCTTTTAAAGCTGCAACTCCCATCAAACCATTCATAAAAGCCTTCCATTATTACATTAGTTTTCTTATATATTAAATATCTTTCACCGATTCAGCTCTTATCGATTCCTGTAAGCGTAATGCTATTTATTGAATAACATTCCTTATGCTAAATTCTCTGCATAGAATATTCAATAAAATCTTATTCATGGATTAAAGATGCACCAAAACGTATAAATATAATAGGAAGATATTTATGACTTACCTAAAGGATTTATGGGGTGAGACTATCGAAAAAGTAGCAATACTATTTGTGCTGGCCATGGCTGTATTTGCAGTTCCAGCTATGGCGCACAGTGCAGTTGCCGGCACCGGTGGAGTCGACATTCTCGGTGACGGGATATTTGAGACCGAAGGAAGCGCCTTCCAGTTCCCGGATGGTGCAGACACCAACTTTGACTCCATTGAGGTCGGAAACGATAACGCTCAGGCCATTGGAAACGCAATTGGTATCTGGCCCTTCCATAGCGACCCTGTCGCCAGGAACAACCTGGAGATTAAGAAGAATCAGGACTCTGGAGAATGTGAGTGCTGCCAAGCCCTTGATCCATCCTGTCCTTGCGAGGACTGCTGTACTAAGTACAACATAGAGCAGATCAAGGTAGGCAACAGGAATGCTCAGGCCATCGGCTACGGAACAATTGCCGAGAACAACGTCAAGATAGTGACCAACCAGCAGTGAATTTCGGGCCTAGTTGGCCTGAGATGATGCAATACGAACAGTATGCTAAAGCCCACCGGCTCCCTGCTGGTGGGGTTAGCCTTTCTTTTAAAAACCTTGATATCTGCAGGCGGGATTGGCGAGCCTGTGGGCTTTGATATCAATGCCCCAATCGAGAGTTTGAGAGAATACAGTCATAGCTATAAATATGCGTGAGGGAGGCAAAGCTGTGGCCACTTCGGATATAACTCTTAATGCCGTTTCAATTCCTGGGAGGTCCTTCATCTGAGAAAGATGTCGAAGAGAGGCTTAAGTGATATCGCGCCCTCAAAAGCCAATGGCTTTCAATTCACATCAATATTTTGTGATCTTTCTTGTTGAATAAATTTTTGGCGATATATGATTGATGATATTTGTGGTATTGCCTACATGCTAAACATTCTTCTGTCTTGGACTTTGAAACGTCGATACTTCATCTCTCTTTGGCATGTTGAGTCTGTATTATATTCGATAGCTTGCGGTCGATAATATTGAACCTCCTTAATTTTCGATATTATCTGATATTCTTAACGAAAGACCGCAAATAATTAAATAATAATAATGCGTATTTCTTAATAAAATAACTAGGGGAGTTGGTAGTATTAGAAAAACTATATTGATGCTGCTCCTGGTCGCGGTGTTTATATCTCCGTCCCTGGCAAGCTACGAGACAAAAGGGCCTGTTGATGCCGTTTCTGATAAAGGAAAGATCAGCGGTGGCGAAAAATACAATGAGAAATGTTTTCCCTATGAGCATTGTTTAGAGTGCAATGAGGAGCACTACTGCGATGGAAAGTGCGATAAATGCGGCAAGATGTGCAAAAGCTATGAGTACTGTCCCAAGTGCAGCATGACATATGCCACTGTGAGTTACGCTGATGGGTACTGCGATAAGTGCGGTTCCTCCTGCTACTCCAGCGAGAACTGCGATGGCTGCGGCGAGATCCACTACTATGATGGATACTGCGATCACTGCGGCGAGAAGGCCAACTACAACCGCTGCTGTGAGGACTGCTATATCAAGTCCATCATCTACGAGTACTGCCTCAACTGTGGCGAGAAGCACCACTGCGATGGCTTCTGCGATCGCTGTGGTGAGAAGGTATATTCATACAAGCAATGTCCCCAGTGCGGCACAAAGTATGCAGTAAACCCCAACGGAAGCATGGTCTGCGATAAGTGCGGCTCAAAGTGCAATTACTACGAGCAATGCGATAACTGTGGACACTCTCGCGTCTATGACGGCTACTGCGAGAAGTGCCAGAAGAAGTGCTTCTTCGATAGGGCCAGCTATGTCTACTGTGACAAGTACTGCTATGAGTTCTCCGGCAAGTGCGTAGACGAACTCTCCCCCAGTTGCTCTCAGATGAAGCAAGAGGAAGTTTACGGCAAGAGCTTCGTAACTGGGATGGGGACTCCCAGCTGTACAGGTGGCCAGTGCGCAAAGGCTCTCTAAGTTGTGAGGCACAATAAAGCATAGCTATGCTGATCTACCTGAGCGTGGACTCTTCTGCGAATTAGGGGGAGATCTGTCTCCTCCTAGCCGCCTTTTATGGACAATGTCCCGAGAATCATTATTGCCAGAGCTATCAGCATCATGAGAAGCGCTGTCCTGGAGTCAGATCCTACCACCAGGGGGATGGGCCCTATCATTACCACTGCTCCTCCTTTTATTTTGGCAGATTTATCTCCAGTGTTATCTTCTCTGCTATCTTCTCTGCTATCACCTACTCCTTTAGCTCTCTTCTCTGGCAAGATCAGCAGCACTGTTCCGATGAGGATCAAGGCCAGCCCTATTATCAGGAGGAGCATCAGTTCTGCCCCCTATTGAGCAGGAAGGAGAGCGCCATGAGCACTGCTGCCAGGAACATAGAGGCAAGAGCCATCTGCGGGCTGGAACCAAAGACTATTGGGATTGGGCCTATTAGCACCACTCCTCCATATGATGCGCTGCCCTGCATCGCAGCCCGGATAAAGAATAAAAAGACGAGCATCATGCCCGCTATGACGAGCACTGCTCCCAGTTGCCTTCTCATCTCGTCTTCATTTTCATCACAAACTATAAGGGCATTTTGAGATATCCTTCCCGCGATATGACCATCCAGAGACCTAGAGGCACCAGGGACTTCCTTCCTGAGGAGTCCTGGCGCAGGAGCGCAGCGCGAAAGGCCATGCAGGATGTGCTTGAGCGCTGGGGTTACCAGGAGATATGCACTCCCACGTTCGAGCACCTTGAGCTTTTTACAGTAAAATCCGGCCCCTCAGTCGTTGAGGAGATCTACTGCTTCAAGGACAAAGGGGGCCGAGACATTGCCCTTCGCCCAGAGCTTACAGCGCCTGTGATGCGCATGTATGTCTCAGAGCTGCAAAACGCTCCCAAGCCCCAGAGGCTGTACTACTTCGGAAACTGTTTCCGCTATGAGCGGCCTCAACGGGGGCGCTTCAGGGAGTTCTGGCAGCTTGGAGCTGAGCTGATCGGCGGGGCCCGTCCAGATTCTGAGGCTGAGGTGATCGCTCTCGCAGACCAGATGTTAAGAACGGTCAATGTTAAGGGCGATATCCACGTCGGCTACCTCGGGCTGATAAGGTCCATCCTGGAGAAGATCGGCAGCGAGCATAGGGCTGCTGTCATGAGGATGATCGATAAAAAAGAGAAAGAGGCCTTAAAGGAGTATCTGGCGGATATCGGCGCAGACCATCTCGGCCTGCTTGAGCTTATCGACCTGAAGGGCAAGGGCGCTTTGGACAATGCTTCCGAGATCTCCAGGGACCTGGGAAGGGTAGAGGCTCAAGAGGCATCATCTTCTGGCATGGGGGCCGCCGCAGAGGGGGTCTCCTCAAAAGAGGGCAGGACATCGTCTCGCACAGGCCGAAGGGTGGGGGCAGAGCTGAAGCTCGATGAGTTTCGGGAGATGATCGGCCTTCTGGAGGCCTATGGCGTTTCAGCTACCATCGATTTCGAGATCGTGCGCGGCCTGGAGTACTATTCCGGCACGGTCTTCGAAATTTACGCTGAGGGTTTGGGCGCTCAACGTCAGATCTGCGGCGGCGGGACCTACGAGCTGGCAAGCCTATTTGGGGGAGCTGAGATCTCTTCCACGGGCTTTGGCCTGGGCTTCGACAGAATTATGGAGATCGTGGAGCTGGACGTGGAAAAGCGTGCGCCTGTGGTCGTAGCCTATACGCCGGACGTGAAGGCCGAGGCCGTAAGAATAGCCAGAGATCTGCGTCAAAGGTTTCCTATCACAGTGGACGTCATGGGACGCGGCCTAGGAGCCCAGCTGAAGGCAGCTGCAAGCGCCGGGGCAAAAAGAGTGATAATCGTTGGACGAACCGAGCTTGACTCTGGGAAGCTCACGCTGCGTGACATGGCGGGCGGCCAGCAGGAGAGCCTGAGCCTGGAGGAGATAGCGCAGAAGCTAAGCGAAGAGTACGCATGCCCCCGAGGATAGCGAAGCATCTAGACGGATGCCTGCTCTATCCTCATTTTTGCTTTATTTTCAATGCTTTTAGGCCGAAGACGCAATTATGAGCGCGCTGAAGGCCAGTACCACAGAGCCGATCAGGATCAGATCGCTGTGCTTGTGCCTCAGTAGCGCCCGGATGACCGCATCTAGCTTTGTTAATTTGTTGTACCCCAGCATTGCCCACACCCTCAAGATTTTATATCTTAATCTGAGTTCCTGATTTAAATAATTACTTGTGAGGGTGTAATATTCGATATGCTGTATTCTGAATCTGATTTTGGGGAGATTTGGCAGAGATCGCCGAAAGCTGAACAGTGAGGATCCCGTTGGGTTCACCGACATTATGGATGCCCGCATAAGCGAAGGTTACCTACAGGAAATACACCGTCATTCTATACTGCGAGAATATGTTGGATCTAAAAAAGAGATGCCGACCTTCGACTTATTTCTTTTCAAAATGATTTACCTCCTGAACCAGAAATACGCCGCTGGCCACCTCTGATGCCCTCCTTAGCCCTTTAAAATCTAAAAAGAAAAATCGGTTTAAAGCAGCCCCATGTTCTCCAGCTGCTGGCGCACGATGCGCACGCCCTCCTCGCACTCCTCAGGGGACTTGCCGCCTGTCACGACCAGCTTGCCGGAGCTGAATATCAGCACTACCACCTTGGGCTGCTTGATCCTGTAAACCAGTCCGGGGAACTGCTCGGGCTCGTACTCGATGTTCTCAAGGCCTAGGCCAAGGGCAATGGCGTTTAAGTTGAGATCTGTCTTTAAGTCTGCAGAGGCCACAATGTTCTGAACGTGGATCTCGGGGTTGAGGTCGATGTTCTCAAAGCCGATGGACTTGAGCGTCTTGGCCATGTTGGTGATGACGGTCCTGACATCCTCGACGTTCTTGGCGCCGGTGCATACCACCTTGCCCGAGGTGAATATTAGAAAAGCTGCTCTTGGGGACTTGACCCTGTAGACGAGTCCTGGGAACTTCTCCTTGTTGTACTCGGCTCCCTCCAGCTCGGCCTCGATCTTGTGCAGGTCAAACTCGTCCGCCAGCTTGGTAGATGCCACCACGTTCTCTATATTTATTGTGGACTCCATACTCACATGTCTCCATTCTACCTTTATAAACTCGGGGTATATAAACATGAGTATTTAAGGTTTATAAATCGCTTATAAGTCGTATATAAATTGCTTATAAATCTCTTCTTGGCGACGTGTCTCGCGATGGCGTCCTGGGCTACGCTGAAGACGAAGAAAAATTTAAAGCCGCCGATGGGATTCGAACCCATGAACTGCTGATATTTCGGAGTTCTTACGAATCAGCCGCTTTAACCGGGCTAAGCCACGGCGGCACGCTAAATGCTCATCTCGTTACGGATTTAAGAGTTGCGATTGTGCCTTGTAATTAAGCCTGCAATTGTGCTTGCAATTGTGCTTGCAATCGTACCTGCAGTCGTGCTTTGCAACTATGCTTGCGATTTAGGCTCTGCAATCCGGACAGGCAGCCTGCTCCTCTCCCTTTTCGATCCTCTGTACCTCTTCAACAAGCTGCGGCAGGAACGTCCCGATATCCGTCACCAGGCCGATTGCCTGAGCAGATCCCCTGTCCATGAGCTTTGTCACAGTTGAGGGGTTGATGTCCACGCAGATCGTCTTGACGAAGGATGGCAGCAGATTTCCGACAGCGATTGAGTGAAGCATAGTTCCAAGCATGATCGTCATCTCCACGCCTCGCAGCGCCTTATCCATGGCATCCTTGGCCTTGACAGTATCAGTGATCACTTCTGGCAGAGGACCGTCATCGCGGATGGACCCGGCTAGAATGAACGTTATCCCCTTCTGTACTGCCTCGTACATGATGCCCCCTTTTAGCTTGCCCTCTGTAATTGCATTTCTGATGGACCCGCTGGCCATGATCTCCGATATGGCATAGAGGTGGTTCCTGTGGCCGCCAGAGATGGCGCTGCCCGCGCAGTTCATTCCGAGGCTCGTTCCGAAGAGCTGGCGCTCGATATCGTGCACTGCCACCGCGTTTCCGGCTAGAAGCACATCCACATACCCATCCCTGATGAGCCTGGCCAGAGATGGCGCAGCACCTGTATGGATCACCGCCGGCCCGCAGACCACGGCTATGCGGCCATTGGCACTCTTCGTCCTGATGATCTCTGCAGCCAGCTGTCTCACCAGCTCGCAGCTGGGCCGCTCTGAAGAGACCTCGTTGGACATGAAGCCGAAGAGGGACCTCTCCCTGGGCCTCTCGGGCGGGACGACCTTCACGCCGGATGTTCCCACAACCACCATATCGCCCTTTTTGATGTGGCCGATAGGCGTGCAGACGGCCCTACCGTCCTTAAGGACTATCAGGCAGTCCATGTGGTTGCTCTCCACCTCGACCCATGAGCCGTTGTAGCGAACGTAAGTCGGGTGGTTTGTGGTGGAGTAAAATCCCCTGGGAACGACCATATCGCCTGGAGCGACTCCAGTCTTCACGTCCTCCATCTCTACCAGCCTTGCACCAAGGGCATGAAGCTCAAGGAGAATCCTGTCCAGGTGGGCGTCATCGTCTCCCATCACAGTTATCTGCACATAGCTAGTGTCGTTCTTCTTCTGGCCTATTTGGAAATTCTTTATCTCGAACTCGCCACCCATATCCATGATCTTATCAAGCACTTTGGTCAAGATCAGCGAGTCTATGAGGTGGCCTTCCATCTCGATGTCTACTATATCGCTCATAAATCGTTACCTTTTACCACATCTCACCCTCGATGAGCGCCTGGGTCTTATCGTTTGTGCTCATAACAAGCTTTGTGATCCTGACCAAGTAGCCATCATCTTCAGGCTCGGGCTGGTCGAAGATCGCCCTCATGCCGCTCCTGCGCAGGTGGTACTCGAACTCTCGCGCGGTCTGAAGGCTTCTGACCCTTATCTGAACATGCTGAACTATCTGCTCTCCGTTCCTCTTTTTGTTGACCGTATCCACCAGGGGCAAAAGGATGCTCTCGCCGATGCGTAGCGCCCTCGCTTTTCTCTCTTCCTCAGATTCATTCCACTCCACAGACTGGAAGCCCTCTCTAACTGCTCTGGAGACAAAGAAGTCCAGAGCATAGTCGTTGTAGTACCTGAAGGCGGCCTCCAGGTCGCTGCAGTTGCTCTCAGAGCTGGTGTACTTGATAGGAGTAGATTTATTCTCAGGGTCCTTTATCACAACTCCCTCGCGGCCCTTGCGGCCTAGCTGCTTCACAATCTTGACGATTGGAGCATAGGCGCTCTCTGCCCGAAACTCGCCAAAGAAGGCTGTAGCCTTAATTCCGTACTCCCGGGCGAACTCATGGGTCTTATGGACCCCCTGGGTATTTTTGTTGTTCTTCATTGAGATATCGAATAGATAGAAGTCTATCGAATCGGTGGGGTAGATGTCCTTTGGAACATAGGGGTTCTCGGGGCCAACCATCTCTCCGCAAAGCACTATCTCAGGATGATCCTCGAATATCTCTTCGGGCAAAAGCCTGCGCGCCACTTCGGTAGAGTAGGGACAGATGAAGCCGCCGCGGGTTAATGCCACGACATCTCCGTCGATGCTAGCCACGCGGACGTTGTAGCCGTTCATCTTCTCTTCTACAGCCACCAGATCCGAAAAACGCTTCTTCAGTGCAGGGGCGAGCATCAGCGCCCTTCTTATCTTCGGGTAGCCGTAAACTATCTCGCCGTTATCGAATATTGCCGTCCCTGCCTCGACTCCTGAAGCAGTCTTCTCAAACCTCAGGAGTCGAGGCTGTGGCCAGCTCGACTTCTTTACAACTGTTTCCTGGAGGCCTTCCAGCCTCTCTTTGGATAGTCCAAGTTTGTCTGCAACTCTTTGCAGATTCATCCATTCATCCAGTCCTCACCAGGTAGTCGATAAGAGACCTCCTGGTGATCATCCCCACAAGCTCGCCCT